>Ga0067045_1004925_pt1 | contig 13932 bp, 12 predicted proteins | sample TerdegcTABiofilm_FD_59184 | JGI IMG/M metagenome (GOLD analysis project Ga0067045, IMG submission 59184) | Combined Assembly of (Gp0054472, Gp0054536) Wastewater bioreactor microbial communities from Singapore -Terephthalate degrading...
AAAAGCATTCATTCTCAATAGAGGCTTTTTATAAATTCTGATTAGAATTTTAAGACTGCCTATTTTTTTCTTTCATAGAAAATGAATTCTCATAACAGGAGGTAACATTATGAATGATGTTTTTGTTCTCCTAGGAATCGATATGGAAACCGATATTGGCAGTTTCACTCCATTTCTACAAGGAGTTGAAAAGGGAACCCCTTTACTTTTAAAACTCTTTGAAAAAAAAGGAATCCCGGCGACCTTCCTATGGGTAGCCGATATCATATCTCAATTTAAACCCTTGACGAAAGAAATCGAAAGATGTGGTCATGAAAATGGCTGTCATACTCTCCAGCATGAAACACTTGGCGTGCCATATTTCGACATTCCTCTCATCAAGCCGGTACTTCCCGAAGAAATTGCTCATCGCATCAAAAAAGCAACCGATATAGTTGGCGACGTCATTGGAACTCAACCCCTTTCTTTCCGTACCACCCGATTTTGGGGAAATGAAATAATCTTGAATACCTTGAATGATTTAGGTTATTTGGCCGATTCGTCTTATCCAATGTATTATTACCAAAAACAACTTACCCCTTATCATCCTTCTCGTGAGAACTGGACCGAACGTGGCAATTTAAACATTCTTGAAATTCCAACTTTTGCCGATTTAACCATTGAAAGTCATGATGAATACGGGCGCGACCGTGATCAGTGGCCAATTTTTCGAACTGAAGGTGCTCAGGTATTAATGAATCATATCGAGAACATGATTGCCTATTTCTTGAACCGAAATCTCCCTAAAGTTTTTTGTTTTTATCTCCATCCTTGGGAATTTATTGAAGTACCTCATCGGCTTTCCTACGGAGAAGCTACCATTGAACCATTTCCCTTCATTACTCAAAACTGCGGTCAGAAAGCACTTCAGGAGCTTTCCATCCTCATAGATGAATTGCTTCAAATTGGTGGCCGATTTTACACTTTTCAGGATTTTACCAAAATTTGGAATAAACAATATAGTAATGAGTGAGATATGAGATACCATCTCATTAGAAACGGAGGTTATCATGAAGGCTCTTTGTATCATTATTCTAATTCTCATCATTTTAGTAGCACTATTCATAGTTGGAATCCAAATCAAACCCCGACCTTTTCCCCCATACCCACGATCAATAAAATCTGTTTTCAATACCATCCCATTTCCTGATGGTTTACCAAAACCAGTGGAACGTTTTTACAAATTAGTATATGGAGAAAATATTCCGGTTATTGAATCAGCAGTTGTCAGCGGTCGATTACGCCTCCGTTTTATGGGTATAACCTTTCCCGGACGATTCCGCTTTGTCCATGAAACCGGAAAAGGATATCGTCACTATATTGAAACAACTCTCCTTGGCTTTCCCATTATGAAAGTGAACGAATTCTATATAGATGGTAAGGGTCGGTTGGAACTCCCCTTTGGAGTAAGTGAAGGCCCAGAAATCGATCAAGGGGGCAACCTCGGTATGTGGGCAGAATCGACTTTTTTCTCATCCGTTTGGTTAACTGACTCCCGAGTCCGTTGGGAACCTCTTGATCAGGACTCAGCGGTTCTAGTTGTTCCTTTTGGAGAACAAGAAGAACATTTCGTTGTACGGTTTGATCCTCAAACCGGTTTCTTAAAACTCATGGAAGCGATGCGATATAAAAACACCGGTGATAAGCAAAAGATTCTCTGGCTTACTGAAGCATTAAAATGGGGTTTGATCGATGAACATTTTCTCATGATAGAAGGAAGTGCCACCTGGCTTGATGAAGGAAAATCATGGGCAGTTTTTACTGTCGATGACGTTGCCTACCAAGTCGATGTCAGTGAGTATATTAGAAATTATGGATTATAACCATTTGATAAGCAGTTTAATGATACGAAAAAAATTGATTTCATCCTGAGGCTTCGTTTTATGAAGCCTTGAGGATCTCATCTGACACCACACTCCGTCATCCTCACGCCCTCACCAAACTAGGGCTCAAGATGACGGAGTGTGAAAAAATTCAAATGCCCCCTGAATCCCTTTGCGAAAGAGGGAACTAATTTTTCCCTCGCCCCTCCGTACAAGAGGGTCAGGGTGAGGGGGAACTCTTATCATCCTCAACCACTGCCACAAAAGTGACATAAGGGTCTATCCTGAAAATCCATCTGCAGGCTTGTTCTTTAAAACCCTTAAAAGCTTTACTAACTATAAGAATGTAGAAAAAATGTACCCGTTTCATTACCTTTTTTTATAAGTCGTTGGTCCTTGTGACCAGTTGGTAAGATCTAACCACTCTTGAGGATAGCCCACTTGTTGAGCCATTTTTTTAGGTTCACTAAACATGCCATCGTCATAGCGGACGATGAGCTCATCGGCGAATTTCCACCATTCTTGAACTAAAAATTCGGCGTTTTGGGTTGAATAATTGGTAAGATATTCCCGAGCTAAATCCGGATCTGATTGATAAATATCAAGTGCTGTTTTTTGAACGACTGGTATAAGTTCCAACATTTTCAACTCATATTTGTCCTGCATGAGGGCAATATCAGCTCGCATGGCTTTATAATTCAAATTTGCCCAATTGGCAACGAAATTGAAAGCCCACCAGGCACTGTCTCGGCTAAATTGTTCAGTATCGACCTGAGAAAAGGATTGAGGAAGCGATTGAACTCCAGCAAAAAAGGGTATAAATAAAGTTTCAGATGGCTTATCCAAACCGACCCATAAAATCCCTCCGATAGGATCAGGAAGATCGGTCTTTCCTTGACAAATGGTGGTATAACCACAATAAAATACCGATATTGGTCTTTCCCAGGCTCCTTTTAATTCTCTATCCGGGTTTCCAACGTCACCCTGTCCATCATTCGGTCCATAGCAACGGTTGGGATTTCCGAAGGGTCCGGCTGCGATTCCTTTAGTCAGGTCAAACTCGGTTCCCTCATAATGATCCCGCATCAGCATCATGACATCTCTTACACTGAGTTTCTGATCGGGCTGAACAGAGAAAGGATAATCTCGAGTAAAACCATCCTCAACCCATGGGGAAAAGTCTTGGGATGGTGCAACCATAGAAAAAAGCCGCCATACCCGGCGCAATGAATAATAGGGATGATTATATTCGCCATGGCTGACGGTTCTCAACCAATCAAGTTGACCATCGGCAGCTTTCCACCAGCCATGTTTTTCAGCTATTTCAAATAAATTGGATGAAAAAAGAACATCAGGATCGTTTGGATCGATCTCTCGAATACGAAACTCATTCGCAGCAACAAAGATTTCACCATCGGGTACTTTTTTGGCAACCCATAATCCACCGGTTTCATCTGGCGAAGGAGCCATTTCCATGACCCAGGCTTCCTTGGGATCAGCAACCGGTAATGTTTCACCGGTACCATAATACCCATATTCATCGATCAGTTTCCCCATCAATGCAACCGCTTCTCGAGCGGTTTTACAACGTTCCAATGCAACTCGTGATAATTCTGAAGCATAAAATAATAGTTTCCCTGGTTTTGGATCAAGTTGCACTTTGGCTCCATCGGTGCATTCGCCAAACATGAGTTGATGTTCATTCATAATGCCGTATGAACCATCAAAGTAAGCATAGGTATGGGCAATTTGGGGAATATACCCTAAAGGAATCGATTGTGGAAACTCGGGAGTATTGTATTCTGGTCCTCGATCAATTGTATTTATCCGAGGATAAAAAAAACTGGCATATTGTGGAAATTCTCCGACTGCTGCTGCCGAACAATATACTGGCCGAAGTTCACCTTCTTGATGATCCATAGCTGGTACATAAATAATTCTCTGATCGATAAGATGGTTATCATCAGAATGAGCAACGATCATTGACCCATCTATGGTAGCTCCTGGAGTAACAATAAAGGTTGTACACGATAATGCGGTTGATTGAAAGAACAAGAACAGAAAAAAAGTGCAAAAGATTGATAGTAGCAATTGTTTTTCAAATCTTATCATTTTAACTCTCCTTTTTGAAAAAATTTTAAATAAACTCCCTTCCTCTTTTTATCATATCTCAAAAATCTTTATATTTGGATGAAATTTTAAAATTTAAGAATAGAAAGAATTGCTTCAATCTGAAATTTTTTTCCTTGACAGAAATCTAAAAACTGGCTAAAATGAAAACATCAATTCTAAAACGTTTTATATTCTTATGGCTATCACTTTAAAAGATGTATCCAAATTAGCCGGAGTATCTCCTGCTACGGCTTCTTTAGTGCTAAATAATCATCAGGGTGTTTCCGAAAAAGCTAAACAAAAGGTTTTAGATGCTGCTTTTAAGTTGGGTTATCGCCCTAATTTTTTAGCTCGCGGCTTGATCAAAGGAAAAACCAACACTGTTCTTCTCTGTGCTTTTATAAAAGAACAAAGCAAGCTTTCTACTTTCTATGGCAAATTAATTAATAGCCTTCTCACCGCCGTCTCTTCCCAAGAATACTATCTTCAAATGGTGGTGAAGGGTGAATTTTATAGTGGTCATCCTTTAGATAAAAGATCGGCTTTCTTAGATATTGCCCGTAACCGCTTATTTGAAGGTCTAGTCATTCTATCTCATTGGCCTATTCATTATTCTGAAGTCAATGATTTGGTTAAAGAAAATTTTCCCTTTGTTATTATCAATCAGAAGGTAGAAGGCGAAGGAGTGAGTTATGTTGATATTGACCACTATGGAGGGAGTAAGGCTGCTATTAATTATTTAATCCAAAAAGGACATCGACGCATAGCCCATATTCGGGGTCCGATAGAGCATCTTCATGCACAGGAACGATATCGAGCTTTTGTCGATACGCTTCTTGAACACGGTCTCTCTTTAAAAAAAGAATATATTGTAGAAGGCAACTTCCGTCGGCTGAGTGGAAGAATGGCCATGGAAAAGCTTCTCGAAACCAAACCCTATCCAACAGCTGTCTATGCCGCCAACGATAAGATGGCTATTGGAGCTCTGCAAGTCGCTAAAGAAAGAGGGCTTACTATTCCTCATGATTTAGATATTGTTGGTTTTGATGGAATTGAAGCAGTGAAATATACCGATCCGCCTCTTCCAACTGTTGAACAACCGCTTGAGGAATTAGGGAAAATAGCTGCCACTTTGTTGATAGATACTATTAAAGGAGGCGATAAGAAAAAGATTATTTTACCTTGCCGTTTGTTTACTTGGGATAATCCTACTAGTAAAAGTTAACACGATCTTAAGAAAAAGACTTTTTAAATTCATGGTTCAACCAGGAGAAATGTAGTATTCGCCGGAGTTCATGGAAACCTGTGATCCAAAAGTCTGTTTAATAGGGGGTTATAAAAGATTAAAAAATAAGGAGGAAAGTTTCATGAAGTTTAGGTGGGGAAATATTTTTCTATTGGTTTTAGGTTTGGTTTTAACTGTATCACTTCTCGCATCAGCTCAGCTTCCAGGGGGGATACCAAGGGAAGAAACGCTGATCGTCGACCAATTGACCGGTCGGGTTGGAATGCCCAATAATTTTAATTTATGGGCAGGGTGGAGGAACCAGGATCGGGGAATCCAACAGCTTCTTCTTGAACCGCTCTGGACCGTTGATTATGCAACTGGTGAGATTATTTCGGGTTTAGCTGCTGATCTTCCCATTTATAATGACGATTTTACTCAAATGACCGTCAAGCTTCGAGAAGGTACCTATTGGAGTGATGGAGTCCCAGTCACTGCTGACGATGTCATTTTTACCGTTGACATCCATATTCAAACTCCCGGACTCCTCTATCATGGTCCAATGGCCGAATATGTGGAAAAGGTTGCCAAAACCGACGATTATACTGTAGTTTTTGATTTGAAAATACCAAACTCTCGGTTCCACACTCATTTTTTAGATCGTTGGGGTTGTCTCCGCATTATGCCCAAACATATCTTTGAAAATGTTGAAGACCAATTAACCTTTGAATATAATCCACCTGTTGGGAATGGACCTTATATTTTAAACGATTATGATCCAGCCGGTTTCTGGACTTTATGGGAACGAAGAGAGGATTGGGAAAGGACACCAACCGGAATTCTTTATGGAGAACCAAAACCAAAATATGTTCTTTTTCAATGGTTTGAAAGCGAAGAAGGTAAAATCCTCTCCCAACTCCGACACGAGATCGATATGGCTCAACATACTCCCGAGGGTCTTCGAGCCGTATTAGATAAGAGTGATACTGCTCGTGGTTGGCGGAGAGACTGGCCTTGGGTTGTCAATATTGATCCTTGCATTACCGGAATTATGTTCAACAATATGGTACCACCTTATGATAACAAAGAAGTACGTTGGGCATTGACTCTGGCAATTGATATCGTTGAGTATATGGCAATTGCTTTCGACTTGATGGCACCGGTCAGCAATCTGCATCTCCCTCCTGTTCCAGCTTATACCGAAGCATTTTTTATTCCTATGCAGGATTGGTTGAAAGAATTTGAACTTGATCTGGGTAAAGGCGAAACTTTCAAACCTTACGATCCCGACGTTCCCAACCGAATCGTTGAAGCCGCAAAATTAAGAAATTATCCTATCCCGGAAGATCCAGCACTTATTCAGGAACTTTTTGGTTTCGGATGGTGGAAATATGCTCCCGATATTGCCGAAAAGCTCCTTATAAAAAATGGCTTTTCGAAGGATAATGATGGAAAATGGCACTTACCCGACGGATCACTCTGGAAAATTTCTCTCTTGTCCGATCCCAGCCCCACACATCATCATTTTAAAAATGCCAACGCTGCTGTTGATCAATGGCGAAAATTTGGTATTGAGGCCTCAACAGCACCAACTGAGGCATTCAATACTTTAGTTTTGAATGGTGAGTTCGAAGTTTCTACTCAGTGGCCTGCAGCTGAGCCGTGGGGAGCCGGTGTTGATCTTTCTCGAACTTTTGACCCTTGGCACTCGCGACTCCTCACTCCAATTGGAGAACCAGTATCACTCGGCCCTGGCGGTGCGGCTCGTTGGTCCAACCCAGCCTTAGATGAAATCATCGAAAAACTGGAGAAAACTGATCCCTTTGCCGCTGTTGAAGAGACGGTTGAACTTGGTATCGAAGCTTTAAAGATCCTTATTGAAGAAATGCCGACTATTCCAACCTACGGATATTGTGGTGCTGTCGCTTGGGATGAACAATACTGGACGAACTGGCCAGGAGCAGAAAACCCTTATAGTCAACCTTACCAACACTGGCCAAATCTCAAATACCTGCTTCCATTCCTCGAAAAGAAGTAAAAATCGCATATGTCGAGATTCCCCGATGAATAATCATCGGGGAATCTCCCCAAGGGGGAGCTATGAAATTTTTCAGAGATTATTTTATTCCGAGAATTATTCAATATGTATTGGTCATTTTTTGCGGTATAACTGCAGTATTTTTCATTCCCCGTCTGACTGGTCAGGACCCGGTCTTAGAAATTATTTCCCAAATCCAAGCTCAAGGAGCTTCGTTAGACGCAAGTGCTGTTAACAGCCTCATGAAGACCCTCAAAGAACTCTATGGGTTGGAAGGCTCACTTTTGGAACAATATATCATCACTTGGAAGCGAGTTTTTACCCTTGATTTCGGTCCTTCTTTTTTCCAGTTTCCGACTCCGGTATCTGATCTTCTTCGAACTTATCTTCCCTGGACAATTGGATTGTTTGTTACCTCAACACTTCTATCTTGGATAATAGGAAATATGATGGGAGGAATTGCTGGATATTTTTCACACAAAAAATGGTCTAAAATTCTTGATGCGGTCATCATGGTAGTCAGACCGTTTCCTCATTATATATTTGGTATCTTAGTCCTCATTTTGTTTGCCTATGTTTGGCAGCTTTTCCCTGCTGGTGGAATGATGTTGGGTAGAAAAACCATTCTTAATTGGAATTTTATATTAACCATTCTTCGTTATTCTTTTTTACCAGCTCTCACTTTAGTGTTATTGGGAGGCGCTGTCTGGTTTCAACAGATGAAACTCTTGGTTCAAAATGTAAAAAGAGAAGATTTTGTTCAATACGCTCATATCGGAGGAGTAAAAGAAAAATATATTATTTTTGGGTATGTATTACAAAATGCCATGCTTCCTCAGATTACCCAACTTGCCCTGGCTTTGGGTCAAGTCTTTAGCGGTGTTTTGATTGTTGAAATGGTGTTTTCCTACCCAGGAGTTGGTCTTTTATTATATCGAGGGGTAACTCGAGGTGATTATAACTTGGTTATGGGAATTACCGTTCTCTCAATATTAACCATCACTACCGCAGTTCTCATTTTAGATCTTGTGTACCCATTATTCGATCCAAGAATTCGCCATAAATAGGAGGTGAAATATGGGTATATTAAAAGATCTTTTCAAAGATTACCGATTTGCGGTTGGCTTTATTCTTTTAGTTTTTTTATTTTTCCTGGTTCTTGCTTCGTTCTTTTCTCCTTATGATGCCATAAAATGGCTGCAGGTTCCTCGTGACAAACCCCCTTCCTGGTTTCATATTTTAGGAACCAATTCCAAAGGTCAGGATGTTTTTTGGGAGGCAACTTTTTCTATCCGCAATTCGCTTATCATCGCCTTGATTGCTGGTCTTATATCGAGATTGATTGCCGTCTTGGTTGGCTTTGTAGCAGGCTATAAGGGAGGCATTTCAGACCGGATTCTCATGGGGCTCACTGATGGACTCTTGGTTATTCCTCTCTTTCTCATTTTGGTACTGGTCGCTATGCTTTTAAAAGAGGCGATGACATTGATCAACACCGGCTTCCTTTTAGCCTTTTTCGGTTGGGCGTGGGATGCTCGAACCATTCGTTCCCAGGTTTTGAGCCTCCGAGAGCGTGAGTTTACTCAAACCTCGATCCTTTCTGGAAATGGGACCCTTTCTCTGGTAACTAAAGAGTATCTCCCTTTAACTATTCCTCTTATTTTCTCAACACTAATCAACAATATCGCTTGGGCAATCGGTATGGAAATCGTATTAGCCATTCTTGGTTTAGTCCCACTGGCTATTCCTACCTTGGGAACAACCCTCCAATGGGCTATTACCTATCAAGCCATTCTTCTTGGCCATTGGTGGTGGATTTTAACCCCAGTCGTTCTGACTATTCTTCTCCTGGTTGCTCTCTATTGGTTTTCGGTAAGCGTAAGCGAATATTTGGATCCCCGAATTCGGATTCAAAGAATAGGAGTCAAATAACGGTGAACTGTGTCATCAATGTTGAACAACTTCAAGCTTTTTATGTTCTGGAAGCCCAAGGAAAAAGGAAAATAATCAAAGCAGTCAACAATGTCACTTTGAGCATTCCTGAAAATGAGATCTACGGTATCGCCGGAGAAAGCGGTTGTGGAAAAACGACCTTGCTCAAAGCTCTTTTTGCTTCTATCGATCCTCCTCTCCAATTATTTGGTGGAAAGGTAAATTATCGAATAAATGGAAAAGACCTCAACGCCCTATCTCTCAGTGAAAAAGAAAAACGTGAATTGCGATGGACTTACATTTCATATATTCCCCAGGGTTCAATGAGCGTCTTTAACCCAGTGAAAAAATTAAAAAGAACCTATCTAAACTTTTTGGAAAGCCACATTCGAGGGAAAGCCCATCGCGACCTCCTCTCTCTGGCTCATCAACACCTGGAAGAGTTAGGACTTTCTCCTCAAATCCTGGGTGCCTATCCCCACCAGTTATCGGGTGGAATGCGTCAAAGAATTGCCATTGCCCTTTCTACCTTGTTGAAGCCAAAGATTATTCTCGCCGATGAACCAACCACTGCCCTTGATGTTGTTGCTCAAAGGGCGGTTCTCCAACTGATGAGGGATGTCCAGCAAGAACTTCAGAACACCATTGTTTTAGTTACTCATGATATGGGTATCCAAGCCAATATCGCTTCTCGGATGGCCATTATGTATGCTGGAAAAATTGTAGAAGAAGGACCCACTGAAGAAGTATTTATTAAACCTCTCCATCCTTATACTCAATACCTCATCCAGTCTCTTCCCCGTATTGGAGACAAAACAACTCGAAAAAGTGTCCCTGGATCTCCTCCTTCTCTCCTTGATCCACCTCTTGGATGCCCCTTTCACCCTCGCTGTCCTCAAGTTTTCGACCGATGTATAAAAGAGACACCAATACTCGATCAATGCAATCCGAACCACAAAGTCGCCTGTTGGTTAAGGAGAGATTAGATTGTCGACTATCCTGAAAGCCAACAACTTAACCAAAATCTTCTCCTTGGGAGGGCTGCTCTCTCGAACAAAAATTACGGCAGTCGACCACGTTTCCTTTACAGTGGAATCATCCGAGATTTTCACTCTCGCTGGAGAAAGTGGTTGTGGGAAAAGCACAACTGCCCGAATGATTTTAGGTTTTGAGATACCGACATCCGGCGAACTTCACTATCTTGATCAGAATATACAAAGTGTCAAAGACAAAAAAGCCTGGTTTAAAGAGGTACAAGCTGTTTTTCAAAATCCTTTTGAGAGTTTTAACCCGCTACGTAAAGTTGAAAGTTATTTCTTTGAAACTGTCAACAATTTCCATATAGAAAAAAACGAAAAGCGAGCTGAACAGTTGATTGAGGAAAAGCTCCAGGCGGTTGGCCTCACCTATCATGAGATTGCCGGGAAATATCCCGGTGAACTTTCTGGTGGTCAGTTACAACGTTCTTCTATTGCTCGTTCTCTTTTAACCAACCCATCATTGTTAATCGCTGATGAACCAGTGTCGATGGTTGATGCTTCTTTACGGATGTCTATTGTAAATCTTTTCCGAGAAATGAGAGACTCCTTTGGAGTGAGCGTGATCTACATCACCCATGACCTGGCAACCGCCTATTATATTAGCGATCGAATTGCGATCATGTTTCGAGGAAATATTGTCGAAACTGGATCAGTAGAAGAAGTGCTAGGGAATCCGAAACATCCCTATACCAAACTCCTCATCGAATCCATCCCTCAACCTGATCCACATCAGCAACCAAAAACTTTGATCAAATTTCTCGAGGAGAAAGAAGAATATCTTCGAAAAGGATGTAAGTTCTCTGGCCGTTGCCCAGAAGTCATGGATATTTGTAAAAAGATAACCCCCAAAGATGTTTTGATTGACGGTGTCATGGTGAAATGTCATCTTTTTAAGACAAATACAGGAAAGAGTGAGGAATAAATGGTGAATAAAAACTCCTATCCTAAACTCCTTTCAATTTTCTTTTTCCCTCGCCCCTCGGTAGGAGAGGGTGAGGGAAACTTATTTTCATCCTCATCAGGTGTCACTCTAAGACCGTGTTGTTTACCAAAAAAATTTCTTTCGAAATTATTTAAAAATTATATTGAGGTGATTTATCCATGGAAAAATCCATTCATTTTATTGAACAACTCCTTTCTCAAATGACCTTAGAAGAAAAAGTTGCTCAGCTGTGTGCGATCCATGCTCATCAACTCAATGAAAACGGCTCGTTCTCAATCAGCAAAGCTCAAAATCTCATCCCAAATGGTATTGGTCAAATTACTCGTCTGGTTGGGGATCCAGATGCTGAACCCTCAGAGTCAGCAGCTAAGGGTAACGCTATTCAACATTTCCTCAAAGAAAAAACCCGCCTTAAAATACCAGCCATAATTCATGAAGAATGCCTCAGTGGACTAACCGCCAGAGGTACAACTGTTTTTCCCCAAGCTATCGGATTAGCCAGTACTTTTTGTCCCGAATTGATTGAAAAAATGACCACTATCATTCGAAAACAAATTCGAGCTATTGGTGGCCATCAAGGTTTAGCCCCGGTTTTAGACATTCCTCGTGATCCTCGTTGGGGAAGAACCGAAGAGACCTTTGGCGAAGATCCCTATTTAGTTTCTCGCTTAGGTGTTGCCTATATTCAAGGACTTCAAGGAAATGACTTGAAAACTGGAGTGATTGCCACCGCTAAGCACTTCACTGCTTATGGCATCTCTGAGGGAGGAAGAAATATGGGTCCTGCCCGAGTAGGAAAAAGAGAACTGAGAGAAGTATTTCTTTTCCCTTTTGAAGTAGCAGTAAAAGAAGCGCAAGTTGGTTCGGTTATGAATGCCTATCATGATATCGATGGGATTCCTTGTACTGCTTCTCAATTCCTTCTGACTAAAGTGCTTCGTGAAGAATGGGGATTCACCGGAATTGTTGTATCTGACTATGAAGCCATAAAAATGCTTGAAACTCTCCACCACATTGCTCAGAACTCAAAAGAAGCTGCAATAAAAGCTTTACAAGCCGGTATTGATATTGAACTTCCTGAAATTATCTGTTATGGAGAACCACTTCTTGAAGCGGTTCGGGAAGGATTATTAAGCGAGGAACTCCTTAATGAAGCGGTTCGTCGAGTACTTACCACAAAAATGCTTTTGGGACTTTTTGAAGAAGAAATTTACATCAACCCTGAACAGATTCCCTCGGTTATGGATCCAAAAGAAAATCGTCAACTGGCGCGCGAAATAGCTCAAGCCTCTCTGGTTCTTTTAAAAAATAATGGTCTTCTTCCTCTTAAGAAAGACCTGAAAACCTTAGCCATCATTGGACCTAACGCTCGAGAAGGTTTGCACCTTCATGGGGATTATAGTTATGCGGTTCATATTCCCAGTGTTCAAGCCTGGAGAGGGAAGAAAGCAGAATGGAAAGATTACACCAAAACAGTCAATGTTTTCGAAGGAATAAAAAATAAACTTCCACAGGCCGAACTCCTTTATGCACAAGGTTGTGAGTTGTCAGATCATTCCCGTCAAGGTTTTGATGAGGCAATTAATATCGCCAAAAAAGCTGAGGTCATAATTGCTGTAATGGGTGAAAAAAGTGGGCTCTTCCAACAATCCCTATCGGGTGAAGGCAGTGACCGCGCCGACCTTGGTCTCCCCGGAGTTCAAACCGAACTTTTAAAAGAACTCAACACCTTGGGGAAACCTATCGTTCTGATCCTGGTTAACGGAAGGCCTTTAACTCTAAAATGGGAAAAAGAAAATATTTCTGCCATTATTGAAGCGTGGTATCCAGGAGAAGAAGGAGGCAATGCCATTGCCGACGTTTTATTTGGTGATTATAATCCCGGTGGAAAGCTTCCCATTTCTTTTCCTAAAGAAACCGGACAGCTACCGGTATATTACAACCGGAAACCTTTAGCCTTTAACCAATATATTTCTACTGATGCCCAAGCTCTTTTCCCATTTGGCCATGGATTAAGCTATACTCGATTTGAATATACCGACTTGAACATTTCTCCAAAAGAAATTAAATCCTTGGAAAAAATTGAAATTCAATGTAAAGTGAAAAATGTCGGTCACCAAGCTGGTGATGAAGTCATACAACTCTATATCCAAGACCCGATCGCTTCCCTGGTTCGTCCGGTTAAAGAGTTGAAAGGATTCAAGAGAATACATCTCGAACCCGACGAAGAACGAACAATAGCATTTACTCTTTTCCCCGATCAATTGGCTTTTTATGACGAGTATATGCGGTTCATTATTGAACCTGGTCTTTTCAATGTAATGGTTGGTTCATCATCAGAGGATATTAGGCTTTCAGGTCAATTTGAAGTCATCAAAGAATTGCATTTAACGAAATACCGGCATTTTAAAAGTGAAGTTACTGTTCAATAAAGAAAATCAGATAAAAATTTAATTCATTAAATTATCATTTTATCCTAGAAATACCATCTTATAAATTCCCCCATTGAAAGGGGTTAGTGGGGTGTGCCTTTTATCAGTCATCCTGAGGCTTCGTATTCAGAAGCCGTGAGGATCTCATCTGGCACCACTAGAGTCATCCTGAGGCTTCGTATTCAGAAGCCGTGAGGATCTCATCTTTTTCAATTCTTTTTTTAATAAAAACTTTAAAAGAATGAGATTGCCACGTCGCATAGGACGCTCCTCGCAATGACGGAGTGTGGTGGATGAGATTGCCACGTCGCATAGGACGCTCCTCGCAATGACGGAGTGTGGTGGATG
>Ga0067045_1004871_pt1 | contig 13931 bp, 9 predicted proteins | sample TerdegcTABiofilm_FD_59184 | JGI IMG/M metagenome (GOLD analysis project Ga0067045, IMG submission 59184) | Combined Assembly of (Gp0054472, Gp0054536) Wastewater bioreactor microbial communities from Singapore -Terephthalate degrading...
CGATGGTAGTGTGGGGTTTCCCCATGTGAGAGTAGGTCATCGTCAAGATTAAATTCCAGAACCCCTGTTTGCTTACGCAGACAGGGGTTTTGTTTTGGGCGGTCGAAAAGGTCAAGTGGCTCTTTGCGACGGACGTCAGTGCTAAGGCCCGGCCTTTCTATGCAATGACCCTGCGCATGGCTATCATGCGTGCCTCATTGTGAGGCGATACTTGCATGCTGACGTTGTTAAAACTTCTGAAAGATGGTCGATTCCACTCCGGGGAAGCGCTGGGCGCTGCCCTGGGCGTCAGTCGCAGTGCTGTATGGAAGCAGCTTCAGCATCTTGAGGCTGAGTTAAACCTGCCCATCCACAAAGTGCGTGGCAGGGGGTACCAGTTGGCATCGCCGCTGGTGTTCTTGAATGCCGAAGACATCGCGCTGAAGGCGCCTTCTCTGGCATGGCCCGTCCACATATCCGATGCTATTGACTCCACCAATGCTGAAGCCTTGCGCCTTGTCGATGCGGGTTGCGCGGCACCATTCCTGGTGCTCGCCGAGCAGCAGAGCGCCGGGCGAGGTCGACGGGGGCGCAAGTGGGTCAGCCCGTTCGCTCAGAATGTGTATTACAGCCTCGTGCTGCGCATCGAGGGCGGTCTGCGGCAGCTAGAGGGGTTGAGCCTGGTTGTGGGGCTTGCGGTCATGCAGGCCTTGCGCGAGTCGGGCGTGCAAGGAGCCGCCTTGAAATGGCCAAACGATGTCTTGGTGGGGCAGAAGAAAATTGCCGGTATCCTGCTGGAGTTGGTCGGCGATCCTGCTGATATCTGCCACGTTGTGCTCGGGATCGGCATCAACGTAAATATGCAGAAAGTCGCGGCAATCGATCAGCAGTGGACGTCGGTGCAGCTTGAAACGGGCTCTCCCGTAGATCGCAATCTACTGGTGGCGCGGCTGGGGCTGCAGTTGCAACGTTACTTGGAGCGACACGCCGCCTCCGGCTTTGCGGCGCTTCAGGAGGAGTGGGAGCAGAATCACTTGTGGCAGGGCAGGGCGGTGTCCCTCATTGCTGGAGTCAATCAGGTTGACGGGGTGGTTCTGGGGGTCGACCGCCAGGGTGCGTTGCGTTTGAGCGTCGATGGTGTTGAAAAAATATACAGCGGTGGTGAGCTAAGCCTGAGGTTGCGTGATGATTCTTGAGCTCGACTGTGGGAATAGCTTTATCAAATGGCGCGTACTTGAATCGGATCAGGCGAAAGCTTGCGCCGAAGGTGTTGTGGGGTCGGACCTCGCATTGATTGAAAGCCTGGCAGCGCTACCAGGCCTGTCGTTGGCGCGTTGCCGATTGGTGAGTGTTCGGGCTTCAGAAGAGACCAATAAGCTGGTCGAGGCTTTGCAAGGGGCTTTCGGTGTTGTCGTCTCCTGTGCTGTCCCCGCGCGTGAGATGGCTGGCGTGCGCAATGGCTACCAAGACTTCGAACGCCTTGGTCTTGATCGCTGGCTGGCGATGCTGGGCGGCTTCAAGTTGGCTCCGGGCGCGTGCCTGGTACTCGATTTTGGTACCGCAGCCACCGCCGATTTCATCGCGGCAGACGGCCAGCACCTGGGCGGCTTCATTTGCCCCGGCATGCCATTGATGCGCAACCAGTTGCGCACGCACACCCGCAAGATACGCTACGACGACGCGGCGGCTGAGCGTGCCCTGGAGCGGCTCTCCCCTGGGCGCACGACCGCGGAGGCTGTCGAGCGTGGTTGTACGCTGATGCTCAGGGGGTTCGTGTTGACCCAGCTCGAGTTGGCCCGCAGCTACTGGGGTGATGATTTCACCGTATTCCTGACGGGTGGGGATGCTGATCTGGTCTCGGACGCCGTGCCGCAGGCGCGGTTGGTCCCGGACCTGGTTTTCGTTGGTCTGGCCATGGCGTGTCCATTGTCCTGAGGTGTTTATGCGTTGGCTGTTTTTGCTTTTACTCGTTCTTAATGCCTTCTATTACGTTTGGCATCAGCAAGAGGCGCCGTTGCGCGCCAAGGATGTCACGCCCCTGAGTCTGTATCGTGGCCCTCAGCAGGATATTCGGCTGCTAAGCGAGTCCTCGGATTCGGTGTCCCGGCGTGACCGAGCAAAAGCGCCCGAGGCGCAGAATACCTGCTTATACATCGGCGGCTTTGCCGACCAGCGCCAGGCGCAGTCGCTTGAGCAGCGCCTCACGAGCCTGGATATAAAGGTCAAGGTTCAACTGTTGAGCACATCTGAGGCGTCCGGTTACTGGCTTCGTGTGGCCCCTGAAAGCCGGCGTCTGGCTGAGGATCTGCCGTTTGAAAACCTTGCTAAGGAATTCAATGAGTTAAAACATAAAATAATGCTGTGCGAAGGCATTGCAACTCTCGAATAGTTTGCATAGAATGGCGCCCGCTTCGCAGTGAAGACCTTTAAGGCCTACAGCGTGAAGCGAAGGTCAACGCAGCTAACCTCATATTTTTAATGAGAAAATGCTTGACAGAAGGCTGGCATGATGTAGAATGCCGGCTCGCTTAGGAGGGGTTCCCGAGCGGCCAAAGGGATCAGACTGTAAATCTGACGTCTACGACTTCGAAGGTTCGAATCCTTCCCCCTCCACCATTTTTAGCGTGAGCTGCAAGCTCCGCGGGTATAGTTTAGTGGTAGAACCTCAGCCTTCCAAGCTGATGATGCGGGTTCGATTCCCGCTACCCGCTCCAAGTTTGCAGGTTGTGCAGCGTGTTTTGCTCTTGTAGCTCAGTTGGTAGAGCACACCCTTGGTAAGGGTGAGGTCAGCGGTTCAAATCCGCTCAAGAGCTCCATATAACAAGGCAGATATGAAAATATCTGCCTTTGTTTTAACGGCTATCTCGGCTTGATTCTGTTGTAACGGGCGTTTTCGCCGGTTGGTTTCAAGTCTCTAGGGGTTGGCTGTTGTAAAGTCTTTTTCAGGCCTGCATAATGGTCGGCCTGATTTTGTTTTAGGTCAGTAGCTCAATTGGCAGAGCGACGGTCTCCAAAACCGTAGGTTGGGGGTTCGATTCCCTCCTGACCTGCCAGATTCACGTGGTGTATCTGGCTTTCTTTTCACAGGATCTTCATAGATGACTCCTAAGGCTGAAGCTCAAAGCTCTCGTTTCGATCTGGTCAAGTGGCTCGCTGTAGTCGCATTGGTGGTCGTAGGCGTTGTTGGCAATCAGTACTATTCTGCTTCGCCGATCCTGTACCGCGTACTCGCTTTGCTCGCCCTCGCTGCTGTAGCTGCCTTTGTAGGCCTGCAGACTGCCAAAGGCAAGTCTTTCGCGGTCCTGGTAAAGGAAGCTCGCACCGAAATTCGTAAAGTCGTTTGGCCGACTCGCCAAGAAACCACGCAGACCACGTTGATTGTTGTGGCTGTTGTTCTGGTTATGGCGTTGCTGTTGTGGGGGCTTGATTCCCTGCTCGGCTGGCTTGTTTCCTTGATTGTTGGCTAAGGGTGTCCCGTGGCTAAGCGTTGGTACGTTGTGCATGCTTACTCGGGTTACGAGAAGCATGTTATGCGCTCTTTGCTGGAGCGCGTAAAGCTGGCAGGCATGGAAGATGGCTTCGGCGAAATTCTGGTTCCCACTGAAGAAGTGGTTGAAATGCGGAATGGGCAGAAGCGCAAGAGTGAACGCAAGTTCTTCCCAGGCTACGTGCTGGTTCAGATGGACATGAATGAAGGTACTTGGCACTTGGTCAAGGATACCCCTCGTGTCATGGGCTTCATTGGCGGTACTGCCGATAAGCCTGCTCCGATCACCGACAAAGAAGCAGAAGCGATTCTGCGTCGTGTTGCTGACGGTAGCGACAAGCCTAAGCCGAAGACGTTGTTCGAGCCAGGTGAGGTTGTTCGTGTCACCGATGGTCCGTTTGCTGATTTCAACGGCACCGTCGAAGAAGTTAACTACGAAAAGAGCCGGATCCAAGTGGCAGTGCTCATTTTCGGACGCTCTACTCCGGTAGAGTTGGAGTTCAGTCAGGTCGAAAAGGTCTAACTGAGCAAGCATCCCAACCCCGCAGCCTAGGCTGTGGGGTTTTGTCGTCACTGGGATAAACGCGCAAGTAACCGGGGAGCCTTTCGAGGCGTTCGAACCCGTAATTGGAGTGCCTCATGGCCAAGAAGATTACCGCTTACATCAAGCTGCAAGTGAAGGCCGCTCAGGCCAACCCTAGCCCACCCGTCGGTCCAGCTCTGGGTCAGCACGGCGTGAACATCATGGAATTCTGCAAGGCCTTCAACGCCCGTACTCAGGGTCTTGAGCCAGGTCTGCCGACTCCAGTGATCATCACTGTATACAGCGACCGTAGCTTCACCTTCGAAACCAAGTCGACCCCGGCTTCGGTTCTGTTGAAGAAAGCTGCTGGTCTGACTAGCGGTTCCGCTCGTCCTAACACCGTTAAGGTTGGCACCGTGACTCGTGCTCAGCTGGAAGAAATCGCGAAAACCAAAAACGCGGATCTGACTGCAGCTGATATGGATGCAGCCGTGCGTACCATCGCCGGTTCTGCTCGTAGCATGGGCCTTAACGTGGAGGGTGTGTAATGGCTAAGCTGACCAAGCGCCAAAAGGCTATCGCCGGCAAAATCGAAGCAGGCAAGGCCTACAACTTTGTAGACGCTGCTGCCCTGCTGACCGAGCTGTCGACTGTCAAGTTCAGCGAGTCGGTTGACGTTGCTGTGAACCTGGGTGTTGACCCACGTAAATCCGACCAGGTCGTTCGTAGCGCTACTGTGCTGCCACACGGTACTGGCAAGACTGTACGTGTTGCTGTCTTCACCCAAGGTCCAGCAGCTGAAGCTGCTCTGGCCGCCGGCGCCGATCGCGTTGGCATGGACGACCTGGCTGCCGAAATGAAAGGCGGCGACCTGAACTATGACGTCGTTATTGCTTCCCCGGATGCAATGCGCGTTGTAGGTCAGTTGGGTCAGATCCTTGGTCCACGTGGCCTGATGCCTAACCCAAAAGTCGGCACCGTAACCCCAGACGTCGCTACCGCGGTTAAAAACGCCAAGGCTGGTCAGGTTCGTTATCGCACCGACAAAAACGGCATCATTCACACTTCCGTTGGCAAAGTCGGCTTCGATGCCGTCAAGCTGAAGGAAAACGTTGAAGCCCTGATCGCTGATCTGAAGCGTATCAAACCAGCTTCCTCGAAAGGCATCTACGTCAAGCGCGTTACCCTGAGCACCACTATGGGCCCAGGTCTGGTCATCGACCAAGGCTCGCTGGACGTATAAGACACAAGTTGGCGTGAGCGATCGCGCCAATTGAAAAAATTGGGGTCCCTGCCTGGCGGGGGCTATCCAAGACCGTAGGCGACGCAAGTCTTAAACCTCAAGCCTACGCAGATGGTGCTCCCGGTTCCTTACCGAATCAGACACCAAAACGACATCCGGCTTCGGCCAGATGAAACGGTAACAAGCAGGAGTTAAACCCGTGGCAATTAATCTCGAAGACAAGAAGGCCATCGTCGCTGAAGTCAACGAGGCTGCCAAAGCTGCTCTGTCCGCTGTCGTGGCTGATGCCCGTGGTGTGACAGTAGGCGCTATGACCGGACTCCGTAAAGAGGCTCGTGAAGCTGGCGTATACGTACGTGTTGTACGTAACACCCTGCTCAAGCGCGCTGTTGCTGACACTGAATACAGTGTCCTCAACGACGTGTTCACCGGCCCGACTCTGATCGCGTTCTCCAAAGANCATCCAGGCGCTGCTGCCCGTTTGTTCAANGANTTCGCCAAGAGTCAGGANAAGTTCGAGATCAAGGCAGCTGCGTTCGAGGGCAAGTTCCTCGCAGCTAACCAAATCGACGTACTGGCAACACTGCCGACCCGTGACGAAGCTATTTCGCAACTGATGAGCGTGATTCAAGGCGCTACCAGCAAGCTGGCTCGTACTCTGGCTGCAGTTCGCGAGCAAAAAGAAGCTGCCGCAGCCTAAGGCTGAGCATTTTCTCTCGCGTATTTTTGTTTATTTCGATGGCCGCGTAGGCCGTCCCCCAATTCAGGAAATACAGTAATGTCTATCTCCCAAGAAGATATCCTCAACGCCGTAGCTGAAATGTCGGTTCTGCAGGTTGTTGAGCTGATCAAAGCTTTCGAAGAAAAATTCGGCGTTTCTGCTGCCGCTGCTTCCGCTGGCCCAGCCGCTGTTGCTGCTGTTGCTGAAGAGCAAACCGAATTCAACGTCATGCTGCTGGAAGCTGGCGAGAAGAAAGTAAACGTGATCAAGGCAGTTCGTGAACTGACCGGTCTGGGCCTGAAAGAAGCCAAGGCTGTAGTTGACGGCGCTCCTGCCTTGGTTCTGGAAGCTGTTGCCAAAGACGCAGCTGACAAAGCCAAAGCATCTCTGGAAGAAGCAGGCGCTAAAGTCGAGCTGAAGTAAGCATCGACCTTGCGTCTCCAGCCCAAGCGTTAAGCTGAAGGCTGATGGCTGGTGGCTCTTGCCACCGGCCTTTTTCCGTTCTTGGCTGTCGACTCGGTCGCCGCCATTAACGTGCTGTAGCCACCCGGTGCGGTGGTGCAAACCAAGGGGTTTGCAAGATTTTCTGGCTGCTCCCGTCGGGAGGGCCAAACAAGCAGGTGACCAAGCTGGGGAACGCTGATGGCTTACTCATATACTGAGAAAAAACGTATCCGCAAGGACTTTAGCAAGTTGCCGGACGTCATGGATGTCCCGTACCTTCTGGCTATCCAGCTGGATTCGTATCGTGAATTCTTGCAGGCGGGAGCGACCAAAGATCAGTTCCGCGACGTGGGCCTGCATGCGGCCTTCAAATCCGTTTTCCCGATCATCAGCTACTCCGGCAATGCTGCGCTGGAGTACGTCGGTTATCGCCTGGGCGAACCGGCATTTGATGTCAAAGAATGCGTGTTGCGCGGTGTTACGTACGCCGTACCTTTGCGGGTAAAAGTCCGTCTGATCATTTTCGACAAAGAATCGTCGAACAAAGCGATCAAGGACATCAAAGAGCAAGAAGTCTACATGGGCGAAATCCCATTGATGACTGAAAACGGTACCTTCGTTATCAACGGTACCGAGCGTGTTATCGTTTCCCAGCTGCACCGTTCCCCGGGCGTGTTCTTCGACCACGACCGCGGCAAGACGCACAGCTCCGGTAAGCTCCTGTACTCCGCGCGGATCATTCCGTACCGTGGTTCGTGGTTGGACTTCGAGTTCGACCCGAAAGACTGCGTGTTCGTGCGTATCGACCGTCGTCGCAAGCTGCCGGCCTCGGTACTGCTGCGCGCGCTCGGCTATACCACTGAGCAAGTGCTTGATGCTTTCTACACCACCAACGTGTTCAGCCTGAAGGACGAAACCCTCAGCCTGGAACTGATCGCTTCGCGTCTGCGTGGTGAAATTGCTGTCCTGGATATCCAGGACGAAAATGGCAAGGTCATCGTTGAAGCCGGCCGCCGTATCACTGCGCGCCACATCAACCAGATCGAAAAAGCCGGTATCAAGTCGCTGGAAGTGCCTCTGGACTACGTCCTGGGTCGCACGACCGCCAAGGTCATCGTTCACCCGGCCACAGGCGAAATCCTGGCTGAGTGCAACACCGAGCTGAACACCGAGATCCTGGCAAAAATCGCCAAGGCCCAGGTTGTTCGCATCGAGACCTTGTACACCAACGATATCGACTGCGGTCCGTTCGTCTCCGACACCCTGAAGATCGACTCCACCAGCAACCAATTGGAAGCGCTGGTCGAGATCTATCGCATGATGCGTCCTGGCGAGCCACCGACCAAAGACGCTGCCGAAACCCTGTTCAACAACCTGTTCTTCAGCCCTGAGCGCTATGACCTGTCTGCGGTCGGCCGGATGAAGTTCAACCGTCGTATCGGTCGTACCGAGATCGAAGGTTCGGGCGTGCTGTGCAAGGAAGACATCGTTGCGGTCCTGAAGACTCTGGTCGACATCCGTAACGGCAAAGGCATCGTCGATGACATCGACCACCTGGGTAACCGTCGTGTTCGCTGCGTAGGCGAAATGGCCGAGAACCAGTTCCGCGTTGGCCTGGTACGTGTTGAGCGTGCGGTCAAAGAGCGTCTGTCGATGGCTGAAAGCGAAGGCCTGATGCCGCAAGACCTGATCAACGCCAAGCCAGTGGCTGCGGCGGTGAAAGAGTTCTTCGGTTCCAGCCAGCTCTCGCAGTTCATGGACCAGAACAACCCGCTCTCCGAGATCACCCACAAGCGCCGTGTATCTGCACTGGGCCCGGGCGGTCTGACCCGTGAGCGTGCTGGCTTCGAAGTTCGTGACGTACACCCGACGCACTACGGTCGTGTTTGCCCGATCGAAACGCCGGAAGGTCCGAACATCGGTCTGATCAACTCCCTGGCCGCCTATGCGCGCACCAACCAGTACGGCTTCCTTGAGAGCCCGTACCGTGTGGTGAAAGACGCTCTGGTCACCGACGAGATCGTATTCCTGTCCGCCATCGAAGAAGCCGATCACGTGATCGCTCAGGCTTCGGCCACGATGAACGAGAAGAAGGTCCTGGTCGACGAGCTGGTAGCTGTTCGTCACTTGAACGAGTTCACCGTCAAGGCGCCGGAAGACGTCACCTTGATGGACGTATCGCCCAAGCAGGTAGTTTCGGTCGCCGCGTCGCTGATCCCGTTCCTGGAGCACGATGACGCCAACCGTGCGTTGATGGGTTCCAACATGCAGCGTCAAGCTGTACCGACCCTGCGTGCTGACAAGCCGCTGGTAGGTACCGGCATGGAGCGTAACGTAGCCCGTGACTCCGGCGTTTGCGTCGTGGCTCGTCGTGGCGGCGTGATCGACTCCGTTGATGCCAGCCGTATCGTGGTGCGTGTTGCCGATGACGAAGTTGAAACTGGCGAAGCCGGTGTCGACATCTACAACCTGACCAAATACACCCGCTCGAACCAGAACACCTGCATCAACCAGCGTCCGCTGGTGCGTAAGGGTGATCGCGTTCAGCGCAGCGACATCATGGCTGACGGCCCGTCCACCGACATGGGTGAACTGGCGCTGGGCCAGAACATGCGTATCGCGTTCATGGCATGGAACGGCTTCAACTTCGAAGACTCCATCTGCCTGTCCGAGCGTGTGGTTCAAGAAGACCGCTTCACCACGATCCACATCCAGGAACTGACCTGTGTGGCGCGTGATACCAAGCTTGGGCCAGAGGAAATCACTGCAGACATCCCGAACGTGGGTGAAGCTGCACTGAACAAGCTGGACGAAGCCGGTATCGTTTACGTAGGTGCTGAAGTTGGCGCAGGCGACATCCTGGTCGGTAAGGTCACTCCGAAAGGCGAGACCCAACTGACTCCGGAAGAGAAGCTGTTGCGTGCCATCTTCGGTGAAAAAGCCAGCGACGTTAAAGACACCTCCCTGCGCGTACCGACCGGTACCAAAGGTACTGTCATCGACGTACAGGTCTTCACCCGCGACGGCGTTGAGCGTGATGCTCGTGCACTGTCCATCGAGAAGACCCAGCTCGACGAGATCCGCAAGGACCTGAACGAAGAGTTCCGTATCGTTGAAGGCGCGACCTTCGAACGTCTGCGTTCCGCTCTGGTAGGCCACAAGGCCGAAGGCGGCGCGGGCCTGAAGAAAGGTCAGGACATCACCGACGAAGTCCTCGACGGTCTTGAGCACGGCCAGTGGTTCAAACTGCGCATGGCTGAAGACGCTCTGAACGAGCAGCTCGAGAAGGCCCAGGCCTACATCGTCGATCGCCGCCGTCTGCTGGACGACAAGTTCGAAGACAAGAAGCGCAAACTGCAGCAGGGCGATGACCTGGCTCCAGGCGTGCTGAAAATCGTCAAGGTTTACCTGGCAATCCGTCGCCGCATCCAACCGGGCGACAAGATGGCCGGTCGTCACGGTAACAAGGGTGTGGTCTCCGTGATCATGCCGGTTGAAGACATGCCGCACGATGCCAATGGCACCCCGGTCGACGTCGTCCTCAACCCGTTGGGCGTACCTTCGCGTATGAACGTTGGTCAGATCCTCGAAACCCACCTGGGCCTCGCGGCCAAAGGTCTGGGCGAGAAGATCAACCGTATGATCGAAGAGCAGCGCAAGGTTGCTGACCTGCGCAAGTTCCTGCACGAGATCTACAACGAGATCGGCGGCCGCAAAGAAGAGCTGGATACCTTCTCCGACCAGGAAATCCTGGATCTGGCGAAGAACCTGCGCGGCGGCGTTCCAATGGCTACCCCGGTGTTCGACGGTGCCAAGGAAAGCGAAATCAAGGCCATGCTGAAACTGGCAGACCTGCCCGAAAGCGGCCAGATGCAGCTGTTCGACGGCCGCACCGGCAACAAGTTCGAGCGCCCGGTTACTGTTGGCTACATGTACATGCTGAAGCTGAACCACTTGGTAGACGACAAGATGCACGCTCGTTCTACCGGTTCGTACAGCCTGGTTACCCAGCAGCCGCTGGGTGGTAAGGCTCAGTTCGGTGGTCAGCGTTTCGGGGAGATGGAGGTCTGGGCACTGGAAGCATACGGTGCTGCTTACACTCTGCAAGAAATGCTCACAGTGAAGTCGGACGATGTGAACGGTCGGACCAAGATGTACAAAAACATCGTGGACGGCGATCACCGTATGGAGCCGGGCATGCCCGAGTCCTTCAACGTGTTGATCAAAGAAATTCGTTCCCTCGGCATCGATATCGATCTGGAAACCGAATAACACGTGACGCGAATCGAGAGCGGGGCTATTTGGCCCGCTCTCTGCTCCGCCAGGAGGAAAGGCCTTGAAAGACCTACTGAATTTGCTGAAAAACCAGGGTCAAGTCGAAGAGTTCGACGCCATCCGTATTGGACTGGCATCGCCTGAGATGATCCGTTCGTGGTCGTTCGGTGAAGTTAAAAAGCCGGAAACCATCAACTACCGTACGTTCAAACCCGAGCGTGACGGCCTGTTCTGCGCCAAGATCTTTGGCCCGGTAAAGGATTACGAGTGCCTGTGCGGTAAGTACAAGCGCTTGAAGCACCGTGGTGTGATCTGCGAGAAGTGCGGCGTTGAAGTTGCACTGGCCAAGGTTCGTCGTGAGCGCATGGCGCACATCGAACTGGCTTCGCCGGTTGCCCACATCTGGTTCCTGAAATCGCTGCCGTCCCGTATCGGCTTGCTGATGGACATGACCCTGCGTGATATCGAACGCGTTCTCTACTTCGAGAGCTATGTCGTTATCGATCCAGGCATGACCACCCTTGAAAAAGGTCAGCTGCTGAACGACGAGCAGTACTTCGAAGCGCTGGAAGAGTTCGGCGACGATTTCGATGCCCGCATGGGTGCCGAAGCTGTCCGCGAACTGCTGCACGCTATCGACCTGGAACACGAGATTGGCCGTCTGCGTGAAGAAATTCCGCAAACCAACTCCGAAACCAAAATCAAGAAGCTGTCCAAGCGTCTGAAGTTGATGGAAGCCTTCCAGGGTTCCGGCAACTTGCCAGAGTGGATGGTGCTGACCGTTCTGCCGGTTCTGCCGCCAGACCTGCGTCCGCTGGTACCGTTGGACGGTGGTCGTTTCGCGACGTCCGACCTCAACGACCTGTACCGCCGCGTGATCAACCGTAACAACCGCTTGAAGCGCCTGCTCGATCTGTCCGCTCCGGACATCATCGTGCGCAACGAAAAGCGTATGTTGCAAGAAGCCGTCGATGCCCTGCTCGACAACGGTCGTCGTGGCCGCGCTATCACCGGTTCGAACAAGCGTCCTCTGAAATCCCTGGCTGACATGATCAAGGGTAAGCAAGGTCGTTTCCGTCAGAACTTGCTCGGTAAGCGTGTTGACTACTCCGGTCGTTCGGTAATTACCGTAGGCCCGACCCTGCGTCTGCATCAGTGCGGTCTGCCTAAGAAGATGGCCCTTGAGCTGTTCAAGCCGTTCATCTTCGGCAAGCTGGAAATGCGCGGTCTCGCGACCACGATCAAAGCGGCCAAGAAAATGGTCGAGCGCGAACTGCCAGAGGTTTGGGACGTTCTCGCTGAAGTGATCCGCGAACACCCGGTTCTCCTCAACCGTGCACCGACCCTTCACCGTCTGGGTATCCAGGCGTTTGAACCGGTACTGATCGAAGGTAAGGCTATCCAGCTGCACCCTCTGGTCTGTGCTGCGTACAACGCCGACTTCGACGGCGACCAAATGGCCGTGCACGTACCGCTGACACTGGAAGCCCAGTTGGAAGCGCGTGCGTTGATGATGTCGACCAACAACATCCTGTCGCCAGCCAACGGTGAGCCAATCATCGTTCCGTCGCAGGACGTTGTACTGGGTCTGTACTACATGACCCGTGAAGCGATCAACGCCAAGGGCGAAGGTCGTGTGTTCGCTGACCTGCAGGAAGTTGACCGTGTGTTCCGTGCCGGCGAAGCCGCACTGCACGCCAAGGTCAAAGTGCGGATTCACGAAACCGTGAACGACCGTGACGGCGGCAGCGTGAGCAATGTCCGTATCGTCGACACCACTGTCGGCCGTGCGCTGTTGTACCAGGTTGTGCCAAAAGGTTTGTCTTACGACGTCGTCAACCTGCCGATGAAGAAAAAGGCGATCTCCAAGCTGATCAACCAGTGCTACCGCGTGGTTGGTCTGAAAGAGACCGTGATCTTCGCTGACCAGTTGATGTACACCGGTTTTGCCTATTCGACCATTTCCGGCGTTTCCATCGGTGTTAACGACTTCGTTATCCCGGATGAAAAAGCCCGCATCATCAGTGCTGCCACCGATGAAGTGAAAGAGATCGAAAGCCAGTACGCCTCCGGCCTGGTAACCCAGGGCGAGAAGTACAACAAAGTGATCGACCTTTGGTCCAAGGCCAACGACGAAGTGTCGAAGGCGATGATGGCTAACCTCTCGAAAGAGAAGGTTATCGACCGTCATGGCGTAGAAGTCGATCAAGAGTCTTTCAACTCGATGTACATGATGGCCGACTCGGGCGCACGGGGTTCTGCTGCGCAGATCCGTCAGCTCGCCGGTATGCGTGGCCTGATGGCCAAGCCGGACGGTTCCATCATCGAAACGCCGATTACTGCGAACTTCCGTGAAGGTTTGAGCGTACTTCAGTACTTCATCTCTACTCACGGTGCTCGTAAAGGTCTGGCGGATACCGCGTTGAAAACCGCTAACTCCGGTTACCTGACTCGTCGTCTGGTAGACGTTGCACAAGATCTGGTTGTAACCGAGATCGATTGCGGCACCGAGCACGGCCTGCTGATGACACCGCACATTGAAGGCGGTGACGTTGTAGAGCCGCTGGGTGAGCGCGTATTGGGCCGTGTTATTGCCCGTGACGTATTCAAGCCGGGTACCGAGGAAATTATCGTTCCTGCCGGCACCCTGGTTGACGAGAAGTGGGTCGAGTTCATCGAACTCAACAGCATCGACGAAGTGATCGTTCGTTCGCCGATCAGCTGCGAAACCCGCTTCGGCATTTGCGCCAAGTGCTATGGCCGTGACTTGGCTCGTGGTCACCAGGTGAACATCGGTGAAGCGGTCGGCGTTATCGCTGCCCAGTCCATCGGTGAGCCGGGTACCCAGCTGACCATGCGTACATTCCACATCGGTGGTGCGGCAAGCCGGACCTCCGCAGCCGACAGCGTTCAGGTGAAGAATGGCGGTACCGTCCGCCTGCACAACCTCAAGCACGTTGAGCGAGTGGATGGTTGCCTGGTTGCGGTGTCCCGTTCCGGTGAGCTGGCAATCGCTGACGACTACGGTCGTGAGCGTGAGCGCTACAAGCTGCCGTATGGTGCTGTGATTTCGGTTAAAGAAGGTGACAAGGTCGACGCTGGCGCAATCGTGGCCAAGTGGGATCCGCACACTCACCCAATCGTTACCGAAATGAAAGGTACCGTGACCTACGTGGGCATGGAAGAAGGCATCACGATCAAGCGTCAGACTGACGAATTGACCGGTATGACCAACATTGAAGTCCTCGACGCGAAAGAT
>Ga0067045_1003953_pt1 | contig 13927 bp, 9 predicted proteins | sample TerdegcTABiofilm_FD_59184 | JGI IMG/M metagenome (GOLD analysis project Ga0067045, IMG submission 59184) | Combined Assembly of (Gp0054472, Gp0054536) Wastewater bioreactor microbial communities from Singapore -Terephthalate degrading...
ACCGGCTCGGCACAACCAAGTCCTTTCGCATTGATCAATTCAGACATGGTTTTTCTCTCCGTTTTTGTATAAAACCCGATAATCACCTATTCTCATGGTAAACCGTATTGAATCAAGATAATCAAAGATAGGCTGGACTTGTGGTCGGCCTAATCCAAACACTTCCTGCGAGTCTTTTAAGGCAATTTGACCTTTTTTCCCGATATGATCTTGTACTTTCCGTTTTACATCCTCCAGCGCCTCCGCATGAATCAGCCGATGGTTATTCAGCCTGATCAGCTTTCCCTCGCTCATCATCAACTTCAATACGATCTCAACTTCTTTCTCACCGAAGGAATCCATAATCCTCCTCAAAATGTTGGAGGGAAGAGGCCTTACGCGGTACAAACGGCATATTTCTTCTAAATGGTCATAAATCTGTTTTTGTTTTTTATTTAATGTCACCTGAAATCCAAACAGCTTGATCCTTCCTTTGTTGATTTCAATTTCTTTCTTATTCTTAAGGTCTTGAAGGGTGGTTTCATATACTCTTTGATTTAAGAGGGGGGAAATCTTTAGGCGGATTTCCTCCTGAGAGGCATCTTTTTGATCGGGATGACTACCATGAAAGCTGGTGATCTTCTCTATTATTTCTTTTTCCAAGTACGCGATTGATTCTTTATGAATCACAGAATCATCTTCTATGAATAAAATCCTTCCTCCTCTGAGTAAGTGATTACACGCCTCATCAATTTCCCCTTGGGGTGAATAAAGTCTCTTGGCTAATTCGGAAGTCTTAACGGGCGCAAATCTTTCCTTTTTAATCAATAACTCAACCATTTCATGAATGATTTTCCGTTCCAGCAGTTCAAGATGCTCAGTTGATTCAGGCCGGGCAGATCGATACTTCTCCGGATTAACCTCCAAAATTACACCACCGCCAATCGTGCTCGCGGGATTTAAGGACCTGAGAATATATCTATCATACGGAAGAAGGGCGACTCTATTTTCTAATCTCATTTGCATAAAACAACTTTCACCTGGAAGAAGTTTTTCTTTATTCATAAGAACTGATCGGGCAACTACTTCGTACGTTCCGGAATAGAGTTTAACCTCGGATATGCTATTTAGATTATATGGGTTCGATTGTAGATAGTAAAACTTTGCATTCACTATATTGGTCAAAAGCAGAGATTGTCGTTCACCTACAACCATCCCTTTCTCAATCTCTTCCATCCTCACATCGGATAGATTCAGGCCTACTCTATGGCCCGCAACCGCATCGCTCACCCATTGACCATGAATCTGGATATTTCTGATGGCGGTATTTTTTCCGATGGGATAGACTTCCACAATATCCCCCTTACTTACCCTTCCCGATATGACCGTACCTGTTACGATTGTTCCATAGCCTGGCACGACAAAGACCCTGTCAATAGGAAGACGAAATATCCCACCTTGATTTTTCTCAATTACCTGCCAGGATATATCTTCTAATGTTTGCTTTATCTCTTCAACGCCTTGTGCTGTCTTGGCAGAGAAATTGATTATAGGCGCCTTCTCAAGAAAGGTTCCTTTTACAAAGTCTCGTATCTCTTCATGCGCCATATATATAATTTCATCATCTACACGATCAATCTTGGACAGTACTATCAGGCCATGCCGGATATTAAAAAGCCTCAAGACATCGAAGTGTTCGCGAGTCTGGGGCATTACTCCCTCATCTGATGCAACAACAAGTATGGCAACATCTACTCCTGATATTCCTCTGAGCATGTTTTTGATAAATCGTTCATGACCAGGTACATCTATAATAGAAAGGACGTTGCCGGAGGGAAGCTGCAGACTTGTAAATCCAGGCTCGATTGTCATCCCTCTTTCTTTTTCTTCTTTCAAACGGTCAGTATCGGTTCCTGTGAGGACTTTAATCAGCGCTGTCTTTCCATGGCCAACATGGCCGGCAGTTCCGACCACTATGCTTGGATAAAAAAAATTCATTCAGACAATCCAAAATAGGCGGAGGCGGCTATTGTTTCCCCTATAGTAGATTCCCACGGGCAAGCCCGTGGCACTAAACATACACACGCTCCGCGAATTATAAACACATTCACCAACGCGTAAAAGCGCGGTCCTCGTGGGGCATGTGTTTTTCGCGGGAAGCTCTCTGCGTGCAGAGCGAGTGTGAACGGAAGTCTCTGACGGCTTAGCTGCTAGAGAGGGCGACGCAAGCCCCGGTAATAGAAAAATGACCTGGTTTGCCCCCTCCCCCAGGACAGAAAGAAGCCCATCATGAGCCTTGAGATCAAGACCCAAATCCGTCCACATTTGTGTGTAATCTGCCACGAAAACCTCCCATAATAAAAAATCCGGTCGCGAATTTCCACGCCGGACTCTCGGGGGCCTTGATAAGGTTGGATTACGGCGGAGAAACTGCGAATGCGGCCAATAAAGGAGGCCACCCGGGCTCCCTAAATTTTTCTCAGCCTAAAGGAATAAATATGTTTGCAACACTATCCATTGTACTATTATTATTGCTAATTAATGAAATATAATAACTGAATGACAATCAACTTGTCAAGGTAAGTGAACCGTTCATGTGTAAATCAATGAGATGCTAATAATTTAAGACCATTTCACGGCAATTTCCCTTAAAAGTGATTGTAACTGATTGATATATATGGTATATTACCTCATTCTCATGACATGAAGGAGGTATCTGTGATCCAGGAATTTACCACCCCTACCTTTGCTGATTACTTTGTTGAGATCCGTAAGCAAACAAGGAAAAGTTTCCTCGATGATGTCCATCGTCTCATTGACTGGAAACCCATAGAGAAGATCCTCCGGAAGAAATACCGGAAAGTTGCCAGTGCTGACGGAAGACCTGCCTATCCTCCTGTGCCCATGTTCAAGCTCTTACTTCTCCAGAGATGGTATGGTTTAAGCGATCCCGCATTGGAGGATGCTCTCTCTGACCGTATCTCCTTCATCAGGTTCAGCGGGTTCTCTCTGGGGAGTTCCTTGCCCGATCATAGCACCATCTGTCGCTTCAGGAATACGTGTATGGAGCTGGGTGTCTATGAAAAGCTCTTTGGAGAGATCAATCGCCAGATTGAATCCCATGGGCTTCTGGTTAAGGAAGGGGCTATCGTGGATGCCACCATTGTGGAATCCTCCCGGCGACCGAGAAAGGTCATTGAGATCATCCCGGAAGACAGAAACGAAGAAGAATCATCTTCTGAAGTATCCCCTCCTCAGATTACCTACTCCGATGATCATGATGCCACCTGGGTCAGGAAAGGGAAGAAACCGTATTATGGATATAAGACCCATATAGGGGTGGATACCAGGGAAGGGTTTATCTTAAACGGTCATGTCACCCCTGCCCATGTTGCGGATACCACGGAATTTGAAAAGCTCATGGAGAACCTCTCTTTACCTGATACATCCCCCATCTGTGCCGACAAGGGATATGCAAGTCAGAAGAACCGCGACCTTTGTGCTGCCCGCGGCTATGAAGACGCAATCATGCATAAGGCAACCAGGGGAAAACCGCTTACCTCCTTCCAGCGCTTTATCAACAGAATCATCAGTGCCTTCCGCTATCGGGTGGAACAGGGATTGGGAGCTTTGAAGAAACACTATGGGTTTACCCGCATGCGCTACCTCGGGTTATCAAAAGGGAACATGGAGTTCCTCTTGAATGCCATGGCGTTTAACCTCAAAAAGGCCGTGAGGATGATTGAGACATAAGAAGAGGTGTGTCCAAACACTGAGAAGACAATGAAAAAGGAGAGAATAAAGACCGCGCATGATAACAATCCAGCCCTGAATACCTGACCATAAGGGGTGAAAACACGAGAAAAACATCCCAGAGGCAAGGATTGGGGATTATGCAAAGGTCTTGAATAATGAAAAAGAAGAGAATAGAGACTATACAGGACAACAACCAAACCCTGAAAATCCGACCATAGGGAGTGAAAACAGGAGAAAATCCCCCCAGGGGCAGGGGTCATGGGTTATGCAAAGGTCGTATTTTAGGTTTCGTTGAAGGAGGCTTGCCTCGCAAGGCATCACTCAAAACCTTAAGAAATAAAAAGAACTAATCGAAGACTCGGGGATGCAAAAATGCCTAGTGTCAGAACACCTGTACTACCCCCATGGGCTTCCTCATTTTGGCTTCTTCGCTACGGGATGTATCCCTCGGCCACCATTTTGTTATAGGAAATCTCCTTCTTGATTGTCCCTTTTTGCTGGCACCACCGAAATATATCGGCAATCTGGGCAGACGTCGGGAGAGCAAGTTTGGGGAATTGCGGGACGGGAAAGGTTTGTTTCAACAGCTCCGGGATTCTGCATTCGCGGTTCATGATTGTTCGAGCCTCTTCGGGATATTTGTTTATATATATTGATGCCTTTTCCACGGCCCTTTGGAAAGCTTTCACTTTTTCCGGATATTTAGAGAGGAAGGCTTCATGGAAAGCGAGTACCGTAGGAGACCATCCCTTTCCAGCATCGTCTGCAACCACGATAGCTCCTTTTGACACAGCAAGAGTTGCAAGCGGTTCAGGCAAGACTGCAGCTGGCACCTGACCTAAGACAATCATTTGCAATCGGATGGGGATGCTCTTGATTTCAACCATATTGGTCTGTTCGAGAGGTATGCCTTTCGATGCCAAGAATTTTGTAGTGAGAAAATCGAGAATTGTATTGGAGCTAACAGCCAGCCCCGCGCGCACAGCCTCTTTGGGAGACTTATTAGCGTATTCTGACGATACGACAAGAGCAAACATCCGTTGATTTGTCGTAGCGTTGTGAATAACAGAGACTATTTTAATAGGTATGTTGTTGGCATTGAGGATCATGCAGGTAAGGATATCGCCGAAATAACCGGAAATCCGGTTTGATGTGAAGGCAATGTCCTTTTCAAGGGCGGAGTTGCTTGTGACGAGCTCCACACTAAGCCCTTCCTCCCTGAAGAATCCTTTGTCAACTGCGACAAAGAGGGGCAATGCCTGAAGAACTGGCAGGGTCCCGAACTGAATATCGGCAGAGGCTGTCAAGGCCGGAGCTATTGCGGCTACAAATAATATAATGGAGACAAAAACAAATAGTATTTTCATATATTAACTCCTTAATCACAGATAATCAGCTTGAGATGAGTATGTCCACAAAGGTGAAACAGAAAAAGAGTGCACTCACCACGCCGTTTAGAGTAAAAAAAGCCATATTGATATGAGCGAGACCTCTTTTCAAAATCAGCCAGTGCTCATAAAAAAGTATTAGCCCTATGATGGAGAGACCAACGTAAAAAAACTCCTCCCATATGCTCAGACAGACCTGCTGCCAGAAAGAAGATGATAGTAGCAACGTGGAAAAAAAAAGCAATAACAAGAGCTTTTTTCGCACCCAGACGGACAGGGAGTGACTTGAGGTTTTCCTTGCTGTCAAAATCAATATCCTGGAGGGCGTAGAAGATGTCAAACCCGGCCACCCAAAAAGTAACGCCACCACATAGGAGCAGACTCGTGAGGGAAAGGTGCCCGGTAACGGCAATCCATACGCCTCCTGGACTCATCCCGAGGCTAAACCCGAGGACAAGGTGTGAGAAGGACGAGAAACGTTTCATGTAAGAGTAACCGAATAGTACAAAAAGGGCGACGAAGGAGAGCAGGAAAGCAGCCCAATTTAACATTGCCGCAGAGAAGACGAATGCGAATGCTGCCAAGACGGTAAATATCCACGCTTCCTTCATGGTAAGCCTCCGTGTCTGGAGGGGGCGTGTCTCTGTTCGAGGGTTTTTCGTATCATATACATAATCGGCAATCCGATTAAAAGCCATGGCTGCGCTCCTGGCAGAAACCATAGCCAGAACAATCCAAAACGTCTTCGTCGGATCTGGTAAATGACCGTCATAGACCATAATAAGCGCTATCATGGCGAAAGGGAGAGCAAAGATGGTATGCTCAAATTTGATAAGCTCAATAAAGCTGGTAAGCTTTGCGGTCAGAGCCCGAGAGCGGTCCATATGCTGTCTATTTTCTTGATTGTCTTCTCGTCCATAATAGCACGCTTTGGCCATGTTCTTCCATGTCCCTCTTCCCTAAACTTCTTTGTTGCGTCAATGCCCATCTTCCCCCCGAATCCTTCCTCATTCGATGAGTGATCGAGGATATCAAGGGGGCCCTTCTTAAGCGTTATGTCCCGAAGGGGATCAATGTTACCCCCAAGATGGAAGAGGACCTCATTGAGGTCATGAATATTGACATCTCGATCAAAAACAACAATGATTTTTGCCGTTGACATCTGGCCGAGCCCCCAGAGGCTATCCATAACTCTGTAAGCCTGGCCAGGGTATTTCTTGTCTATTGATACAAAAACAAAGTTGTGAAAAAGCCCCGAGGCAGGTATCTCTATGTCCTGTAGTTCAGGGATGACAAATTTCATGAGAGGAAGGAATAGCCGCTCCGTTAGTTTTCCAAGAAAAACATCTTCAAGAGGAGGCCATCCCACTGCAATGGATGGATAAACGGGGTTTTCATTCGTCGTGATCGCTGTGATATGAAAGACAGGAAAGGGTCGCTGTGGGGTATAATAACCGGTGTGATCCCCGAAGGGTCCTTCTAAAAAGGTCTCATCCTCATAGATATACCCCTCGAGGACGATGTGGCTATAAGCAGGTACTTCAATATCCACTGTCTTGCATTTCACAGTTTCTATTGGACGATCAAGGAGCAAACCGGCAAAAAGGATCTCGCTTATATCAGGCGGAAGAGGCGCAGTGGCAGCGTAAATGACTGCAGGCTCGCAACCGAGGGCGCAGGCTGCCTCCAGCCTCGTTCCTGTTTCCCTGGCTTTCCGGTAATGGGTCTCTCCACCCTTCGAGGGATGCCAGTGCATTGCTGTATGGTTTCTATCGAGCACCTGCATCCGGTACATACCCATGTTCTGTCTGCCAGTGACAGGATCTTTTGTCACAACAACAGGGAGAGTAATAAACCTCCCTGCGTCGTTTGGCCAAGAAGTCATAATGGGATAGGAGGAAAGATCTACCTCTTCCTCATGGACAATATGATGCTGACATGGGCCTTTTTTCACGGTTCGGGGAAGAAGGCCTGCAATATCTTTGAGTTTCCATAGAGCCCTCGCCTTGTCCATCATTCCTGCGGGAGGTTCAAAATTCAACAAGTGTGTCACCCTGTCCAGCAATTCTTTTTCAGAAGAAACGCCGAAGACGTCCCAAATCCTCTCCCAAGACCCGAAGATATTGATAAGAAGGGGTATTCCTGTGCCCTCAATGTTTTCAAAGAGTAAGGCTGGTCCTTCTGCCTGAAAGACCCTTCGATAAATCTCCGTGACCTCAAGATCGCGGCTTATGGGATGGGCAATCCGTTTCAATGCCCCTTTTCGTTCCCATAACCGGATAAGATTCATAAGGTCCATGGCCTGGTTTTCCTCCTTAACGACAACATTAGGTCAAGTTCATGACGCTACTGTAGAAACAGTAAGGCCCTGTAATCACACATATCTCTATTTACTGCAGGGTAAGCCTCACTCCATTCCCAACAACAACAAAATGAATTCTACCCCTCGTTTTAAAAAAAGACAAGGAAATTCTCTAAGACGTGCAATAGGAAAATAAAGTCATGCAGAGACGTTGGGGATTTCCTTGTAAGAGGCAATTTTGATTGTAGGTGCTATCAATATCCTTTGCTGGTTCCTGCTCCCACCCTGTTAAGACCTTTGCACGGTAAATATCCCTGAAATAACTTGTAACATATTGATATATATGGTATATTACCTCATTCTGATGACAAGAAGGAGGTATCTTTGAAGGACACATTTACTACCCCAACCTTTGCCGATTACTTTGTCGAGATCCGGAAGCAAACGAGGAAAAGTTTCCTCGATGACGTGCACCATTTGATCGATTGGAAGCCTGTAGAGAAGATACTGAGGAAGAAGTACCGCAAGGTGGCCAGCGCTGATGGGAGACCCGCCTATCCTCCCCTCCCCATGTTCAAGCTGTTATTGCTCCAGAGGTGGTATGGGTTAAGTGATCCCGGCTTGGAAGATGCCCTCTATGATCGTATCTCCTTCATCAGGTTCAGTGGCTTCTCTTTAGGAAGCACGTTGCCTGATCACAGCACCATCTGTAGGTTCAGGAATACGTGTATGGAACTGGGCATCTATGAAAAGATCTTTGCGGAGATCAACCGACAGATTGAATCCCATGGGCTTCTGGTGAAGGAAGGGGCCATTGTGGATGCCACCATTGTGGAATCCTCCCGGAGACCCCGGAAGGTCATTGAGGTCATGGCTGAAGACCGCAGTGAAGAAGAACCATCGTCGAAAGCATCCCCTCTCCAGATTACCTACTCCGATGATCATGATGCCACCTGGGTCAGGAAAGGGAAGAAACCGTATTACGGCTATAAGGCGCACATGGTGGTGGATACCACAGAAGGGTTTGCCTTAAACGGTCATGTCACCCCTGCCCATATTGCCGACACCACGGAATTCGAGAACATCCTTGAGAACCTCTCGTTACCCGATGCATCCCCCGTCTGTGCCGATAAGGGATATGCAAACATGAAGAACCGTGACCTCCTTGCTGCCCATGGCTATGAAGACGCAATCATGCAGAAGGCAGCCAGGGGAAAACCCCTTACCTTTTTCCAGCGTCTCGTAAACAGAATCATTAGCGCTTTCCGCTATCGGGTGGAACAGGGCATGGGGACCTTAAAAAAACATTATGGATTTACCCGCATGCGCTATACCGGTCTCAAGAAGGGGAACATGGAGTTCCTCTTGAATGCCATGGCGTTTAACCTCAAAAAAGCGGTACGGATGATAGAGACATAGGAGAGGCATGCTCAAAGGATGAAGGAACAGCTTAAAAGGAGACAATAAAGACCTTATATGTTAACAATCCAATCCTGAATAACTGACCATAGGGGGTGAAAACATGAGAAAATCACCCTAGAGGCAGGGATCGGGGATTATGCAAAGGTCTTATATTATTCTGAAAATCATTTTACGGGACACCTTTTCCGCCCTGGAAGCTTTTTTTGCTTCCATGAGATCGATCAGCATCCGATGGTACTTCAAAAAAGCTCGTCTTCTTTTAATAATAGGCGTAATAAGCATTTTCCGCACAAGATGGTCCTTGAGACCATTGAAGATGATGCGAAGCTGGTTGTTGTTTGACAGGCCGAGCAGTGCGTCAAAAAGTCTGCAACTTTCGTTGATGACTCTTTCATGATCGAAGGAATTAAAATGTTCTTCTATGGCCTTTGTGATACTACGAAGCACGTTCAAATCGCTCCTTGTGGCATTCAACGTGGCTTGGTATGTTGCATACCCTAAAATTATGCATGCTACATCACATATTTCTCTGAAGTCGTTTTCATCCGTTGGGCTTATTGCATGTCCGCCATTGGGACGCTTGTAAACAAGTCCTTCTTGCTCGAGTTTATGGATGGCCTCTCTGATAGGCGTCCTGCTTATACCCATCTCTAAAGCAATCTTCGTTTCAATAAGACGTTTATCAGCTTCGAGCAAACCACTAAATATGGCGTGCCGTAGGTATGAGTAAGCCCTTTCGTTCAGCAGGTCGCGTTTTGAAATGGTACGTTTTTCACAGACAACTTTCATGATTATAATCTCCTTTCTAAAGCCCTTATATTCTGGACTTCTTATGTTCGGTCGATAACGAGATCGATATTTCCTGAAATCATCAAATAAAGCTTCGTTCAGGATCATTAAGCTTGGGTTCTATGTAAGCAGAGCATATGAAACAAGGAATCTCCTCTTTGCTACGAAAGTAATGGTATGCTCCTCATTTCGTCATTCGTATGGCTCTCGCGACATCATATAGGATCGTCCCCAGATATCCTTTTGCACCAAATAGTTCTACGCCAACTCTTGTAACAACTTCGACTCTTGTGACCTAGCGGTTCGTACGACAGGTATTTATATGGTGGTTTACCTTCAAAATAATTTGTCCTCTTTTTCCAAAAATCTATCGCTTCACAGAAAAAAGGGTCAAATTCATCCCACGGTATAGAAGACGGATATGTTTTGCGCGACCGTCTAATCCCATCCCATAGATAAGGATAGATTTCCCACTGCCTCCATTATGCGATGAAGGTATGTGTAGCATCGATGGACAAAAACGAGATGATCTATTTCAGGACGGTTTGGTTCTCATGGTGCACCTCCCTATACCTCGTAAGGATTTGCGTGGATTGAAACCAATCCAAGGTTTCCTGGCTCAGGCATTACGGCTATCGCTCCTTCCCACCCATTTCCGGGCAGTGGTTGGGTATTGACCCTTGCATGCCGCCTTAGCCTTCACAGTTGCGGGACAGCGGAAGATTTACACTTCCTTCCCTTGAAAATCGGCTACGCGTTCGTAATAATATGTTTACACGAATCAATCATGACCTTCAAGACAATTTTGATTTGCCAACCTGAAGTAGATTTATTTGAACCTACAGTTCATTGAAAGAAATCACTTTTTTGTTTATAGATTTAGGTAGAACAAAACAAGAAAGGAGGGCTTACGATGTCTCAGAGCAGAATGAAAACATACGTGGTTGGATTTCCAAGGATTGGGGAAAGGAGAGAACTGAAAAATGTCCTTGAAAGTTACTGGAACAGACAAACTGATTTAAATTCTGTTATAGAAACTTCAAAAACTCTAAGAAAAAGGCATTGGCTCTCGCAGAAGGCAATGGGCATTGATTTTATCAGCAGCAACGATTTCAGCCTCTATGATAACATGCTTGATACTGCCGTCATGCTTGGCGCCGTTCCCGAAAGATTTAGAGAGATTCATGATGATCACGAACGTTATTTCGCCATGGCCCGTGGTTCGCAATGGGCAATGGCCATGGAAATGACAAAATGGTTCAACACTAATTACCATTATATTGTGCCTGAACTTACAACGGACATGCGGTTTTCACTAAACCCGCAGAAAATCATTGATGAGTATAAAGAGGCAAAGGAGTTAGGGCTTAAGACAAAAGTTAATGTAATCGGACCTGTTACCTTTCTCGCCCTCTCCAAAAGAATCGACAAAAGCGGTGATGGTTTGGATCTTTTACCATTGGTTCTCCCGCATTATGTATCTCTCCTTAATAAACTTGCAGGATTAGATGATAAGGTTTTCATCCAGTTCGACGAGCCTTTTTTGGTCAGAGATCCGGCCCCCCGGACCCTTGATCTTTTCCGGGCATCCTATGACACACTTTGCCGTGTAAACGGCAATCTTCGGCTCATCGTAATGACATACTTTGACCATGCAGTAGAAGCGGTTATGGCACTCAATGATATACCCGCTTACGCCATAGGTCTCGATTTTGTCCATGGCCGTGAAAACCTCCATGCATTAGCTCATATGGATGGAAAGAAATTGATCGCAGGCCTCGTTGACGGGCGAAACATCTGGAAGAATAACTATAACAGAACGATGTCCCTACTCATCACAATCAAACACTACGTGGATCCGCAAGACATTATTCTTTCCACAAGCTGTTCTCTTCTTCATGTCCCGTATTCCCTTCAATATGAAGAAACCATAGAACCCGAAATAAAGTCATGGATGAGCTTCTCCATGGAAAAACTCCAAGAGCTTGTTGATTTGAGCACCATCTTGTGCGACGGCGGCCAAAGTGTTGCCTCGAATGTGGCGCTCGAACAAAATCGAAAAGCTATGCGGACACGGACTTCATCCTTGCGGGTTTTGAACGAAGAGGTCCGCAGAAGAGTGAGTTCTATGGGGGACAAGAAGAGGGAAGGTTCATTAATCGAGCGGAACAAAGCGCAAAAAAAACGGCTTTCGTTACCTCCACTTCCCACGACTACTATCGGAAGCTTTCCTCAGACGCAAGAGATAAGAAAGCTGAGGCAGCATTTCAGGAATAAAACCATTTCTGACAAGGAGTATGAAAGCGGGATCAAACGATACATCGATCAATGTCTTGAGTTTCAGCAAACAATAGGGTTGGATGTTCTGGTTCATGGAGAGCCCGAGAGAAATGACATGGTGGAATATTTTGGCGAGCAGCTTTCAGGCTTTCTTATCACTCGAAACGGATGGGTTCAAAGCTATGGCAGCAGGTGCGTCAAACCTCCGATCATTTATGGAGACGTGAGCAGGCCGAAGCCTATTACGGTTGACATCATAACGTATGCGCAAAACAGCACAACCTTTCCCGTAAAAGGAATATTGACTGGACCCGTAACAATCCTGAACTGGTCCTTCGTGCGGGACGACGAAGACCGAGATTTCGTTTGCAAACAGATTGCTCTCGCGATCAGCGATGAGATTCGGGACTTACAGTCTGCCGGTATCAGGATAATTCAGGTTGATGAAGCTGCGTTCAAGGAAGGCTATCCTCTCAGAAAAGTAAAAATCGAAGAATACGAAACATGGGCTGTTCAGTCTTTTCAACTGGCTATAAATACGGCGCATCTTGAGACGCAAATTCACTCACACATGTGTTACAGCGATTTTAGCGACATTATCCATACCTTAGAAAAGATGGATGCCGACGTTATCACTATAGAAACAGCGAGAAGTGGTGACACATTGCTGGAGGTCTTTATTAACCGAGACTATAGGAACGAGATTGGTCCTGGAGTTTATGACGTCCACTCACCGAGAGTTCCCTCTGTAGAAGAGTTGGAAGAAAAGATACGCAGACGAATCAAAGTACTCCCGCCCGTGACAAGGGTGTGGATCAACCCCGATTGCGGACTGAAGACCAGGGGCTGGAATGAAGTGAAAAAAAGCCTGGAAAATATGGTAACAGCAACGAAGAACATCAGGAAAGAATTGTTGCATCTGGGTCACACAACCTCCGGTTGATTGAATTGAACCATTGGTTGGTTGTTTACCTTATCACTTTAATATAAAATAATTCACGCGTTATGGATGTAGGATCAAAAATACGTTTCTTAAGAGAAAAACATGGCCTCAAGCAGATCAACCTGGCAAATGCTCTCCAGGTAAGCCCCCAGGCTGTATCAAAGTGGGAAAAAGGGGCAAACCTTCCCGATATATTTACCCTCCTTAAGATTGCAAAGCTCTTTAACGTCAGCACTGATTACCTTCTCGGAATAACAGATGCAGGAAGCGGTGTTTTCGAGGCAACCGTCTTTTGCTCTGGAATCACCCATTTCGCCCAGCGTTCCATTTCGATGAACTCCAAGGAGATGGCAGACTATACCAATGTGCTCTTCTACCATCTCACTGAGTCGGTCCTCAAATTTGATGGTATTCCTGTTAAATATGTGGGAGATGGCTTTCTCGGCTTTTTTTCTGGGCCTGACCATGCTAACCGTGCACTTCGATCGGCTATTCATGCAAAGAGGATCATCCACCAAAAGGAACTGGTTATCTCCCTCAATGCGGGTAGCATCTATCTCGGAATGATCGGACATCCCCAGTATGCCCTTCGCGACATTGTGGGCGAAACCGTAAATCGCGCGTTCCTGATCATTGAATGGATCTCAAAGAATTGCCCCTCGGGTGTTGCCGCAACACGAAAGGTTATGGAACAGGCATCCTTCGAAGCAATACTTCACTGCGGTGTACGTATAGAACTTATTAATGAGGACATAGACATCTATGAAATTCCTGTCATATAAAATGGGATAGGCGTGACGAAAACAAACATAAAACGATATGGCTTGTATCTTATCCGGTGGCAACTCTCCACACCGATCCTTGCGGGTGTACTTTATGTTCTGTCTTCCATGGACAAAATCAGCGCNACAGTAATNGCTAATCTTATCGGTGGGCTNATATTTTACTGGGTAGATATGTTTATTTTCACATCAGAACGCCTTTCAGTACAATGGGAAATTAAAGATATCGTTGTATGTGTTGACTGTGGCAAAGAAGCACGGGGCTACCGAATCATAAAGGCAAAGG
>Ga0067045_1030845_pt1 | contig 13925 bp, 13 predicted proteins | sample TerdegcTABiofilm_FD_59184 | JGI IMG/M metagenome (GOLD analysis project Ga0067045, IMG submission 59184) | Combined Assembly of (Gp0054472, Gp0054536) Wastewater bioreactor microbial communities from Singapore -Terephthalate degrading...
CGAGCCCCATTGTAGTGCAGGCTTTCCAGCCTGCATTCCTGAAGAATGGCAGCCTAAAAGGCTACCCCACATGATTGCATACGTCGAGCCCCATTGTAGTGCAGGCTTTCCAGCCTGCATCTTTGAAGAAAGGCAGCCTAAAAGGCTACCCCACATGGTTGCATACGTCGAGCCCCATTGTAGTGCAGGCTTTCTAGCCTGCATTCCTGAAGAATGGCAGCCCAAAAGGCTACCCCACATGGTTGCATACGTCGAGCCCCATTGTAGTGCAGGCTTTCTAGCCTGCATCTTTGAAGGATGGTAGTCCCGCGTGCCGCGAGACTACCCAACTGTATTTGGCAAACCGTGCAGTTAGTCGAGCCCGCATGCGCTGGCGCACACGAATTCGCTCTCCAATTCCCACGAGTCGCCGACGCACTTCTGGTAACATTCAAGTTTTGTAGCTTCGGTGTGCTCGGTATATTGAGAGGTCGGAGCAGGCTCTGAAAGCCGGCTCTCGTCAAAATCCGGCTTTGTATACCCTTCTCTCATGGCTGCACCTCCTCTTTTTCATAAAAAATTGGTCACGATCCTGCCGATGAAAAGACCTGTACCGGCCGGGGCCACTGATTTTCAAGCCGCATATGGCACCGGACCATCTGTCTGCTGCCAATGAACCGATATTATGCCCGCGGATGGCAGGTGGAATGGAGATGTTTGAGGCGCTGCTGAGCCACGTGCGTGTAGATTTCCGTAGTCGAGATGTCCGAGTGGCCGAGCATAATCTGGACGGATCGCAGGTCTGCGTCATTCTGCACGAGGTGAGTCGCGAAGGAGTGCCGGAGCGTATGGGGCGAGATCTCTTTGCGTATCCCTGCATTTTTCGCGAGGCGCTTGATAATTTTCCAGAAGGATTGGCGGGTCATGGGCTTGCCGCGGCGGGTTACAAAAAGAGCTTCGCTCCTCTTTTGTCCGAGCAGGATGGGCCGGACCGTTTCCAGATAGTGCATGACAGCTCTTGACGCGGGAATGCCAAGAGGAACCACCCGTTCCTTCGATCCCTTTCCCATGACGATAACGCAGCCGATCTCGAGGTCCACTCTATGCACCTCGAGATTGACCAATTCGCTGACTCTCAGGCCGGTCGCGTAGAGCAACTCAAGCATGGTGTAGTCACGTCGCCCTTCGGGCACCCGAAGGTCGGCTGCCTTGAGAAGCATCTCAACCTCTTCCGGCTGAAGATGATCGGGGAGCTTCTTGGGCACCTTCGGGGTGTCTACGTGTTCGCACGGGTCCTGCTGTATCTGTTTCTGCTCCAGGAGGTACCGAAAAAAGCCTCGGATACATGACACCTTTCTTGCGCGAGTTCGAGGGCTAAGGCTTTGGCGGTCCAGCGAAGCCAGAAAGAGGAGCACGTGCTCCCTATCCGCCTCTGCCGGAGAATGGACGTGACGGGCAGCGAGGTGTCGGGCGAACCCCTGCATGTCTGCCGCGTAGGCACTTATGGTAAGCGGTGCAAGCCCACGGTCCACGATGAGATGATCCAGGTACCCCGAGATAGCCAGGGTCAATTCCGAAAGACCCTCATGCTTCGTGAGACGCGCTGTCGATCCCCACCGCGGTGGGGTCGGACAACTTTCACGTTGTGGTGGCTTCCCCATTGCCAAAGTACTCCGCTTCCATTTCAACCAGATGCCGGTGAAGGATCGTCTTGATTTGCTCCAATCGCTCGAAATCCACTATCTTGTTCCCACGGGCGTCGTCCACGTAGAAGATATCCGCTGCCTGGTCCACCTCGGTTGTAATTTTCGCAAGCGCTATATTCAACCCAAAGGAGGAAAGCGTCCTGGTAATATCGTAGAGGAGTCCCGGTCTGTCGTGCGCATAGACTTCCACAATAGTAGCGCGATCGGATGCAGCGTTGTCCACTTCCACTTTCACGGGGAATCGAGGTCTGACAGGAATGGCAAAAGCTGTTCTGTTCTTTCGTCGAGCAGCCACCAGCAAGTCCACGTCCGCCTCTCCGCTCATCACTTTGGTGAGATCCGCTCGAAACCTCGCCCATTGATCTGGATCATCTACAGGTCCTTCGGGAATGTCGTTCACGTGGTACGTGCCTATGGCCATGTCGCCAACGGAGTGCGTCCACACGCTGAGGATGTTTATTCGGTTGGCAAACATGGTTCCCGCTATCCGGAAGAATCGGCCCGGCCTGTCCAGTGTGATCAACGTGACCGCGCTGAATGCAGGTGATCCATAGTGGTCGGACTTTCTCGTTATCACGTCACCGGGCTCGAAAGATTCTCGACCCAGCTCTTTGAGGTGAGACATGATGTCCAGGTAGTGATCCGCTATGACTCCTGGATAGAAGTCCAAGAAGTACCGGGAACCTGCAGATGCGAGAAACTTCTCCAGCCTCGGTCCATGATGCTCCGCCGGTACCAATTCCCGCACCACCGCTTTGACTTGCCCCACCCAGTCTGCGATGTCCTCTCCTTCGGCCTCGTCGCCACCGAGCACGTCCAGCGTCCTGAAATAGAGCTCTTCAAGGAGCATTCTCCTCCACGAGTTGAACGCGGTCGGTCCCACAGCCCTGAGGTCGGCATGGGTAAGGAGAAAAAGCAGGTCAAGCCTGTGCAGGTGCATGACGTTTTCCGCAAATCTTCCTATCATCGCCGAGTCATGGAGATCTTTTTTGAATGCCAGGTGTGTCATGGCCAAGTGATTGCGAATAAGGAAGCAGACATCGTCGATGTCATCCTGAGACAATCCCAATCGCTGCAGGATTGGGGCTGCTATCTCGGCACCCCGTACGTCATGGCCCGCACCGCGTCCTTTAGCCATGTCATGGAACAGACCGGCCAGGTAGAGTACCTCGGGCTTCTCCAATTTGGCGAATATGGTCTTGGCGAGGTAGTCTTCCCGGTCGTCCTCTGGCTTCGCGAAACCATCGATGTTTTCAAGCACTCCCATGGTATGCAGGTCCACGGTGTACTGATGGTACACGTCGTGCTGGGGAAGAAACCTGACTCGCGCGAAATCGGGTATGAATCTCTCAAGGAAACCTATTTTCATCATCGCGGTCACTGCTCTCGCTACCGAGCCTCGACACGCGAAAATCTCGAGGAACAATCGATTTGCCTCGGGATCGTCAACGCTCTCGTCTCCCACAGAGTGCAGCCTCGTCCGGATGAGATCTGCAAGTCTAGTATCCAGGTCGCACCGGGTTCTCGCGACCGCCAGGAAAGCCCTCAGCATATCCTTCGGATCGGTCAAATTTTCCGGAGACTCATGGTAGATTCCACCGGCACCCATGAAGAACCCGTCTTCCAGCTTGAGCTGCTTTATTCCGATCGTCACTTTGGGACTCAGAAACAGACGCGCCCGTGCCAACACCCTGCGGCCGAAAAAATCCAGGGTGGATGCGTGGCGATAATATTCGCGCATAAAGCTCTCTACACCACGCCGTTCGGGGGTGTCCTTGAACCCCATTTCTCGTGCCAGTATGTCCTGTGCCTCGAATTTCAAGCGATCGTCTCTGTGACCTGCAAGAAAATGGAGCCGAGCTCGGATCTCGGCCAGATAGGCACGGCCTTCTTCCGCCTCTGATGCCGCTTTCTCCTCAACGAGCCCTGCGATCGCGAGATCGTGCAGGTTACCGCATCCAAAGAGCATGCGCGACAGCCAGGCTATCAATTGAATGTGCCTTAGCGATCCGGGCCCCTCTTTCACATGGGGCTCCACGAAATAGACCGTGTGGCCGAACTTCTCGTAAGAGTTGCGGATCTCGGTCTCTATTTTCAGATAGAGATCGAAGGGATCGGTTTCCTGGATGAGGCGCTCCCGTTCGATGGCGAGCTCCCGAAAGAGCTCTTCGCTTCCCCAGATCAGACGCGTGTCCATCAGAGAGGTGAGGACTGCAAGGTCTTTGTTTGCTTCGTACACACATTCCGCAACAGTGCGCACCGAGTGCCCTATTTCCACTCGAGCATCCCACAGGAGGTATAAAATACTCCGTATTCCTCGGAAGATGCCTTCGGGCGGATTCTCTTGTCGCAGGAAGAGCAGATCGATGTCCGAGTACGGGCTCATCTCCATTCTTCCATAGCCGCCGAGCCCCAAGACCGCCACTCCATTATTCCAGTATCCAAGAAAGTGGTCGGCCAACTGCTCCAGAATCGCGTCATACGCCTGGTGCATCTGAAAGTGACCGGGATCGGATTCTCCCCGCCTCCTATGCTCTGCAAGCCCCTCTCGGATCCTGTTGATTTGAAACGATCTATCGTGCTCGGCAAATATGAATCGCATGAGCAAACCTCTCACGGGTCGACGCGCTCGGCGGGTGCCTCACGCAAACCCTTTACGTACGATTCCGCGCCTGCTGCTATCCCTTCAGCAACGAGATCGAGATAGCGCGGGTCAGCCAACTTGGCGGTTTCCCTACTATTGCTCAAGTACGCACATTCGACAAGCACTGCGGGCATGGTGACACCGAGCAAGACGTAGAAGGGAGCTTGTTTTACTCCGCGATCCATGCGTGACCTGGGAAGCCGGATATGGCTCGTCAAAGATTCGTGCACCGTTTGAGCCAGTCTCTCCGATTCGCTCTTCTTTGACGTTACCATGAGGTCCAGCAACGTTGCTTCTAGGTCAGTCATGGTCGCCAAAGGAATGCCGTTCTCCCGGGCAGCAACCATCATGGCCCGTTTGGATTTCGCTTTGCTCAGAAAGTACGTCTCCACCCCGCTTGCCGAGGGATCAGGATACGCGTTGCAATGGATTGAAATGAATAGATCGGCCTCCGCGTCGTTGGCAAACGCGGTCCGCTCAGCTACGGTGAGGAAACGGTCATCGGACCGAGTGAGAGACACTGTGATCGCTCCCCCGCCTCGCGGACCTTCAAGAAGAGTCTTGATCCGCTTGGCTAGGGCCAGCGTCACGTCTTTTTCCTTTAGCTTTCCGTCCAAGGAGACCGCGCCGGGATCCTTTCCTCCATGGCCCGGATCGACCACCACCAGGAACCTGCGATCGAGGTTCGGATCTTTTGCCCTTGGGGGAGGGTTGGGTGTTGGCGCAGCAACTGGGGGTTCGGGCTTGCTGGACACATCCACCGCAATTTCTTGTGGTTGCAGTGCAGCTTCGTACTTGGGAAAAGATGAAGGCGGAAATCTGTCGGCATGTCCCAGGTAGAACGGATTACCCTGAATTGCGGCGGTCGGCCGGGTGGGGTTCAGTCCCTTGCGCTCCGGCCACACACCCGAAGGTCCACAATGTCGTCTGGATTCACTCTCGAGCACCTGCGAGCCTGAGATGGGAGTACGTGGTTGGCAAGCGCCGGTTCGCTTCTCTCGGCCTGTGCCGAGAGTAACTTGGGCCGGCGCAGCCTGCCCTACGCCACTTTCCACATTCCGATGGTGCAGAGGATCCGGCCGGTCCCCCGTGGTCGGTGTTGCCTTGCCGGGAAAAGAGCGTACATCGGGTCTGACACGGGAGCCCATCTGGCGTTGCAGCAGGTGGGCCTTCTTCAATTCTTTGAGCGCCGTGAGCCAGTCAACGTCCGCGCGGGTAACAGACTTGAATTCGTTGAGGAGTCGTATCCCAATAGCCAGGTCTTCAGGTCTCTTTTCGCGGCGAAAGAGCTCCAGGCAGGCTCGGCCGCCGTAGAGTAATCCCAGGTGGCGACCGGTCTGAGGCTCAGCTCGCGCCGCGCAGACCATGGCATTGACCACCCTCAACCACTCTTCGCGGCCTATGTCCCTTCGGGCAACAAGGCCACAGTAGGTACGGTATGCTTCGCCTGATGGGACGGGTAGAGCACTGCGGCCCCAGGATTCGGTCGAGACGATTGCGAGCAACAGTGCGGTCAGCCAGGGAAAAATCCACGTGGATACGAATGCAACACGAGGGGCACGTCGGAAAATCATCCGCCTCACAGTCACGGTTGCCAGGCAAGCTGTCCCACTCTCTGAAAAAAAATCCACTGAGGGGCGACTTCGGCAAGAAACAGTCCTGCGCGCTTCCCGCAAGAGCCTCCCATTGTTTGGCAATTCGCCCTCCGGTACGCTTTGCCGGTACGCAGGAACGGCAGACCCCGCTTTCGTCCGGCCTGTCTCAAAGCCCGATCCACAATTGACCACAGTCCTGAGCAACCGCTACGTACGGGTGACCCTCGGGAATGGCCGAAGCCTGTCCTGCTCCGACAGTCCTGGCCATTTCGCGCTCACGAGCCCAGGCAGAGAAGCGGATCGAAAGACCGCCCCGACCTCTTCTTCTTCCTGTCGTGCCCGCGCTTTATACGGACGACCTCACTTCCGGCAACATATAGTGGTGGCGAGTTCTGGGCGATTTTGTCGTGGAGCTCAGCGGAGATAATGATACTCTTTTTTCGGAGTTTCCAGAACACGAGGGCCTCCCGGGGCGTTTTGCATCGTTATAGCAAGATATTTGGCGAAGTTCAAGTGATTCCCTAGAATCCACTTTAACAAATTTCCTTTGACCATCCCCCACCTGCTTGGTACATTCTGTTACACTGGTTTGCAGAGACAACGAGCAGCGCTGCATTGTTCCGTGCTCGGACCGTGAGACAAAGAATCTCGTCGATAACGAGCGGTCGTACTTCGCCGCCATAGCCCCCGCGACCCGCGGGGTATTGTCAGACGACCAGGGCCAGGAAGACATGACTGAAGAACATGAAAAGAAGCCGGGATTTTTCCGGCGGTTGTTCAAGAAGGACAGACTACAGGAGCCGGAACGGGAAGAGCGAGCGCCCGAGCCAATTCCTGTCAGCGAGGCGAAGGCCGAAGGGCTCGAGCCAACTCCACCTGAGCCGATTGCCGAAGAGCGAGCCGAGCCGGAGCATGCGGAAGTCGAAGAGAAGCGGGGCTTTCTGAAGCTGTTCTCCGGTTTGAGAAAGACCCGGAAAGGGCTTATACGAAGCCTGGATGAGGCCCTTTTGGGACAGAAGCGGCTGGATGAGAATGTGTTGGCTCGTCTCGAAGAGATACTGGTGAGAGCGGATATCGGGGTTCAGACCTCGTACCAATTGCTGGAGAGCGTGAACGAGAGAATCAAGCGACGGGAGCTCGATGACCCGGAAAAAGTGATCGCCCACTTGAAGTCCATGGTCAAGGAGATGCTATCTCAGGTGGAAGAGCCGTTGAGGGTCGGATACAGCTCCGAGCCGTTCGTAGTGATGGTCGTGGGAGTGAACGGTTCCGGAAAGACCACAACCATAGCCAAGATAGCCGCAAGGCACAAGGAAGCGGGAAGAAAGGTGCTTCTAGTGGCCGGCGACACGTTCCGTGCTGCCGCAGTGGAGCAGCTCCAGATTTGGGCGGACCGTGTAGGATGCGGAATCGTGAAGGGGAAGGAGAAGGCGGATCCTTCGTCTATCGTTTTCGAGGCTCTAGAGAGAGCCAACAAGGAGGGGGTGGAGCTGGTTCTCGTAGATACTGCAGGAAGACTTCACACGAGGGTCCCGCTCATGGAGGAGCTCAAGAAGGTTCACAGGACGATCGGTCGAAAGGTGCCCGGAGCGCCGCAGGAGACGCTGCTCGTCATAGACGCGTCCATGGGCCAGAATGCTATTCTTCAGGCCAAGACCTTCAACGAGGCCGTCCCGATAACGGGGGTGGCGTTGACCAAACTGGACGGCACGTCCAAGGGAGGCGTGATATTGGGCATTTCCAACGAGCTGAAGATTCCCATCCGGTTTGTTGGGGTTGGCGAAAAGATGGACGATCTGAGGGACTTCCACGCGGGCGAATTTGCAGAGGCCCTTTTCGCGTCAGAGGATATTTCGACAGCATGACTCTTGTCCGTCGAGAGATGAGGAGGATTTGTGCATGGAATCACTGGATGTGAGAAGTAGGTCCCGGGTCGAGTTTTTGGACATCACGTCCAAAGTGAGGGATGTGATTTCCAGAAGTGGCGTGCGTGACGGAATCGCGGTGGTATACGTTCCGCATACCACTGCAGCGGTAACCATTAACGAGTCCGCGGATCCGGCTGTGGCCAAGGATATCATGAACAAGCTTTCGGAATTGGTCCCGGAAAACGGATCGTACCGCCACGTAGAGGGAAATTCCGACGCTCACATCAAGAGTACGCTCGTAGGCAATTCGGTAAATCTCGTCGTCTCGCAGGGATCGCCCGTCTTTGGGACGTGGCAGGGGGTGTTTTTTTGCGAGTTCGACGGGCCGAGAAACCGGAAAGTGATCGTTCAAGTTGTCCCGACAAAATAAGGGTGCGGAAACGGTAGAGAGCGACGTTGTGGAGATATTCACGGACGGCGCGTGCAAGGGCAATCCTGGTCCGGGAGGCTGGGCAGCGATCCTCAGGTACAGGGACGCGGAAAAGATAATCACCGGCGGTGCTGCCATGACGACGAACAATCGCATGGAGATGACGGCTGCCATCGAAGCTCTGGAAGCATTGAAGCGTCCCTGCAAGGTGAAAATAACAACCGATTCCCAGTACCTGAAAAATGGGATCACTGCATGGATCAGAAATTGGAAGAGGCGAGGTTGGATGACGTCGCAGAATACCCCTGTCAAGAATGCGGACCTGTGGCGTCGTCTCGATGAGGCAACAACTCGCCATGAAGTAAAATGGCATTGGGTGAAGGGTCACAACAATTACCGGGAAAACGAGATGGTAGACAAGCTTGCGAAAGAGGCCATGATGCCGTACTTGAAGAGTCGGTGACAACACGGAGCATTCGCTGCAAGAGGAGAAACAATCGACCGACGCTCTTTGACGCCTCGGTGTTCGTTCATCCCGGATTACATATGGACTTGAATATGGAGCTCGGCGCCAAGTATTTGGGAGACGGAAAATGCACGTTCCGTGTGTGGGCCCCCTTCAGAGACACGGTGGACGTTCACTTTGTGGAGCCTTCCGACCGGTTGATACGGCTTGAGAAATCGACTCACGGTTATCATTTGGGGACCATCGACAAGGTGGGCCCGGGCCATCGGTACTTCTTCAGGCTTGATGGCGGAACTGAGCGACCAGATCCGGCGTCCCGCTACCAGCCTCTGGGGGTCCACGGACCGTCCGAAGTCGTAGAGTCCGGATTTTCATGGAAAGACCGTACATGGCGCGGAATTCTGCTCGAAGATTATGTGATTTATGAGCTCCATGTCGGTACGTTTACGGAGTTGGGGACCTTTGACGCGGTCTGGACACATCTGGACGACATTCAGGACTTGGGAGCCACTGCGATTGAGCTGATGCCTGTGGCTCAATTTCCCGGTTCCCGCAATTGGGGGTACGACGGGGTGTACCCCTATGCCGTGCAAAACTCTTACGGTGGCCCCGAAGGATTGAAGCTCCTCGTGGATGAATGTCACCGGAGAGGGATGGCCGTAGTGCTGGATGTCGTGTACAACCACTTGGGGCCTGAAGGAAACTATCTGTGGGATTTCGGGCCGTATTTTACGGAACGGTACAGGACTCCCTGGGGATCGGCCGTCAATTTCGATGGAGCGTATAGTAACGGTGTACGGGATTACTTTGTCTCAAATGCGCTCTACTGGGTAACCGAGCTCCACATCGATGCTCTCAGACTGGACGCTGTCCACGGTATCTTTGACTTTTCGGCAGTCCACATCTTGCAAGAAATAGGAGACGCCGTGCACAGGCGAGCCAGATCGCTCGGCCGCCGCGTTTACGTCATTCCGGAGAGTGACCTCAACGATTCGAGGCTTATTCGCTCCCCCGAGCTAGGTGGCTACGGCCTCGATGCCCAGTGGAACGACGATTTTCATCACGCTCTTCACACGCTCCTCACAGGGGAGGACTCCGGTTACTATCAGGATTTCGGCAACATCGGCCATCTGACAAGGTCGTTTCAGGAAGGGTACGTCTATTCGGGGAAATACTCCACGTATAGGAAGCGAAATCACGGCAATGCAACGAGAGGCTTATCTCCTCGGAACTTTGTGGTATTCGCGCAGAATCATGACCAGGTTGGCAATCGATGTCAGAGTGACCGTTTGACAGGGCTCGTTTCATACGAAGCCTTGAAGCTTGCTGCCGGAACAGTGCTCCTCTCGCCGTTTATTCCGTTGCTGTTCATGGGAGAAGAATACGGGGAGCCCTCTCCCTTTCCCTATTTCATAAGCCACGGAGATCCGGATCTCATAGAAGCGGTTCGCAAAGGGCGCATAGAAGAATTCGGGGCATTCGGATGGCTTGGGAAGCCACCAGATCCTGAATCGGAGAGCACGTTTCAACGTGCAAAGCTCAATCATGCATTGAGGCGGAAAGGTCGCGGAGGGATTCTCTTTCATTTTCATAAGACTCTCATAGGGCTCCGCAGAGAGCTTCGGATTCCACCCCGAGATTTCGGTGACTATCACGTGACGAGTCTCGAGAGGTATCCCGCGTGCGTGTTGACATACGGCAGAGAGCTGGCCGAAAGCGCGATAATCATGCATTTCGGCGGAAAGCATGCCCGGATCGACGCTCCGTTCCCCTCCGGGCGGTGGGGCAAGCGTCTCGATTCCGCTGAAGAGCAATGGGCAGGCCCAGGAAGCAATATGCCTTTGGAGCTCCTCTCTCATGGCGCGATTTCATTGGAGGCATCTCCTCACAGCCTGGTGGTGTACGCACGAAAGGATGAAATCTGATCCATGGAACGATACATTTGCATTCACGGGCATTTCTATCAGCCGCCCCGAGAGAATCCTTGGCTTGAGACCCTGGAAGTTCAGGATTCGGCGTACCCGTACCATGATTGGAACGAACGAATCACTGCAGAGTGTTATGCTCGCAATGCTTGTTCGCGCATCCTGGACAATGAAGGCAGGATGATAAGCCTTGTGAACAACTATTCTCGAATCAGCTTTAACTTTGGTCCCACCTTATTGAGCTGGATGGAGTCGCAGGCTCCCCAAGTATATCAATCTATTCTACAGGCGGATGTGGAAAGCCGTGAGAGATTTTCCGGTCACGGGTCTGCTCTCGCGCAGGTGTACAACCACGTAATTCTTCCGCTGGCCAACAGCAGAGACAAGTATACCCAGATATATTGGGGGCTTAAGGATTTCGAGCACCGGTTCGGTCGCAAGCCGGAAGGCATGTGGCTCTCAGAGACAGCAGTGGATTTGGAATGCCTTGAAATCATGGCAGAGCTGGGAATCCTGTTCACCATTTTGGCCCCCAGGCAAGCGAAGAGCGTGCGTCCCTTGGGGGAATCGGAGTGGCAGGATGTATCCGAAGGAAGAATCGATCCAACAATGGCTTATTCCTGCTTACTCCCTTCCGGCAGAACCATTGCGCTGTTCTTCTATGATGGCCCGGTGTCTCAGGCCATTGCCTTCGAGAATCTCCTGTTCAACGGGGAAGAGCTTGCGCAAAGGCTCATGGGGGCGTTTTCGGAAGAACGGCGCTGGCCTCAGTTGGTGCATATCGCCACGGACGGAGAGAGTTACGGCCATCATCATCCGGATGGTGACATGGCACTGGCCTATGCGCTCCACCGCATAGAGACGGAAGACCAAGTTCGATTAACAAATTATGGTGAATACCTGGAAAAGCACCCGCCCACTCACGAGGTAGAGATCTTCCAGAATAGCTCCTGGAGCTGCATACACGGTGTCGAGCGCTGGAGGAGCGATTGTGGATGCAACAGTGGTGGATATCCCGAGTGGAACCAGGCATGGCGTGCCCCTCTCCGCGATGCTCTGGACTGGTTACGGGACACCCTCGAGGCTGCATACGAAGAGCTAGGCGGAGAACTGCTCAAGGACCCGTGGGTCGCGAGAAATGACTACATCCGTGTCATATTGGATCGCTCCACAGGGAATGTAAGAAATTTCATCAAAGTGCACGCGTTCTCGCAAGTGAGACCGCCCGACCCCACGACAGTGCTGAAGCTCATGGAGCTGCAACGGCATGCCATGCTCATGTATACAAGCTGCGGCTGGTTTTTTGACGAGCTTTCCGGAATTGAGACCATTCAAATTATCGAGTATGCAGCGCGCGTGGTTCAGCTTGCCAGACAGCTCTTCGGCGGAGCGGTGGAGCCCAGGTTTGTTCAATTGCTGGCACGTGCCAAGAGCAATATACCCGAAAATCGGGACGGCAGGCACATGTACAACACCTGGGTCAAACCTGCCATGATCGACCTGACCCGAGTGTGTGCACACTACGCGGTGGATTTGCTGTTTCAAGGTGAGGAGAGCCAGACACAAATCGGCCCCTATCGCGTGAAGCAAGAGGACCTGCAGCTCTGGCAAACGGGCAGGGCCAAGCTCATCGTGGGGCGTGCCACATTCAGCTCCGAAATCACCCTCGAGGAAGGTGAGCTCAGTTTCGGGGTGCTTCACCTGGGAGATCACAATATCAGTTGCGGAGTCCGTGACTATCAGGGTGAAGCGCGTTACAGCGAGCTTGTGGAGGAGATTTCCGATCCATTCGAACGAGCGGATTTTCCGGGTACAATTCTCGTCTTGGATAAGCATTTCGGGTCGTCAACCTACTCCCTGACGTCATTGTTTCGAGATGAGCAGCGCCGAGCGCTGGAAATGATATTGCAGCCCCCTCTCGAACAGGCCGAAATGGTTTACGCTCAACTCTACGAACAACATGCTCCTCTGACTCGGTTTCTTGCTGCTTCGGGGAAGCCCGCGCCCAAGCAATTGGCAGCCGCTGCGGAGTTCGTTTTGAACGCCCAGCTTCGCCGCGCCCTGGAAGCATCGCCTATAGATCCCCGGCATGTTGAGTCCATCCTGGAAGACATGAAGGTGACCCACGTATCTCTGGACCATTCCACAATGGAATATCATTACCGCAAGAATCTTGAGAGAATGAGCAGACGACTGCTCGAAGAGATACACGACCTGCAGCCTCTGAGAGAACTGGCAGTTGCGACATCACTGCTGAAGGTACTGCCGTTCCAGGTGAATCTCCGCCAGGTTCAGGACACATGTTTTCAGGCACTGCAGCACTTTGTCTCTACCTATGGACGGAAGTTGGCCAAGAAGGACAAGAGCGCAGCGGAGCGGATGAAGTTGATGTCCGTTCTTGCCGAAAGGCTGTGGATACATATCCCCGAAGAAGTTTCATCGTAGGGGTCTGTGTCAGAAATCAGGCCCTCCTCTCCAGCTCACTGTGCCGCGCTCAATGAGCGGCATATCCTGCGCATAGAGGGAGACGTCCGATGCGAAGCTATGGTTTGATTGCCTTGATTGCGGTCGTGGTTGTGGTCGGTGCCATTTATGCAGGCGGCAGTCTGCACATCAAGGGTAAGCCCGTGCTGAAACATCTAGACTCGGCACTGGGATCCACATTTTTCATGGGCTGCTACTACAAGCTCCTGTGGACTCTCGATCGCGATGCGGGCGACGAAGAAGATTCCTGGACCAAAGCGCATGGGGAATTTGAGAAAACATTGCGGAAGGCAGTGGAATGATACGGCTCTTCGCCCCAGATCCATTCGAACGATCGAGATCATAGGGGCTCGCAGGCTGTCGGAGGCATCCCAATCATGGAAGGTAGTCCCACGGCACGCGGGACTGCCATTCTTCAAAGATGCAAGCTGGAAAGCCTGCACTACAAGGGGGCTCGACGTATCCAATCATGGAAGGTAGTTCCACGGCACGCGGGACTGCCATTCTTCAAAGATGCAAGCTGGAAAGCCTGCACTACAAGGGGGCTCGACGTATCCAATCATGGAAGGTAGTCCCACGGCACGCGGGACTGCCATTCTTCAAAGATGCAGGCTGGAAAGCCTGCACTACAAGGGGGCTCGACGTATCCAATCATGGAGGGTAGTCCCACGGCACGCGGGACTGCCATTCTTCAAAGATTCAGGCTGGAAGAAAGTGTCTCAAAAGCTGGCAGTCCGCAATAATCGTGGCACACCCCCTCACGCTGACCCTCCCCCCCGAAGCGGAGGAGAGGAGATTCTTCCGGCTCCCTCTCCCTCTGGGAGAGGG
>Ga0067045_1030847_pt1 | contig 13922 bp, 11 predicted proteins | sample TerdegcTABiofilm_FD_59184 | JGI IMG/M metagenome (GOLD analysis project Ga0067045, IMG submission 59184) | Combined Assembly of (Gp0054472, Gp0054536) Wastewater bioreactor microbial communities from Singapore -Terephthalate degrading...
AAGTAAACTTTGGGGGGAGGTGTAATCAGAAGAGGGAAATTTCCGGGATATTATGGGGAGAAGTATAAAATAATTCATACAGGATAGAGAAAAGACCGGATAAAAGGTGATAAGGAGATAATCTTAAGGCCGGGATTCAGGAAAACCTGTATTGGATGAGGCTGAAAAAGACCGAAAACACACCAAAACTACCCATAACTACCCATTATGCCTGGCACCAGACACAACACCAGCCACCCGATGCCTGGCACGGGTTGATTTTACAGTATGTAATCTGTATTAAGGAAGCTCGATTTTCTCTTTCTTAGAATATTTCTGATAATCTGCTTGTTTTCCTCGGTCTCTTTTGCAGCCACAAGTGTTCTTATCGAAAATACACGCAGGGCATCAGATACTGAGAGTGTCCCCTCTGCCGAATCCTTCCTGCCTGTAAACGGAAATATATCCGGCCCCCTCTGACACTGTGAATTGATATTGACCCTGCAGACCTGATTTACCAGCGGGTCAACAAGCCGGGCTATCTCATTCTCATCATTCCCAAATATTGAGAGTTGCTGCCCATAATTCGAATTAACCACATAATCAATCGGCTCGGAGATATCATCATACGGAACAACAGGAATCACAGGTCCAAACTGCTCTTCAGAATAAATTCTCATTTTATTATTTACAGGACAAAGAAGAGCCGGATAAAATATAGTGGCTTCGCTATCTCCGCCATTCTCATTTATAATCTTTGCCCCGTGCTTTATTGCATCATCTGTAAGCGATTTAAAATACTCAATCTGAGATAACTCGCAGAAAGGAGTAATAAATACATCTTCTTCATAAGGCATACCAACCTTAAGCTTTTTTATCTCCTTTGAGAAGAGTTTCAGAAATTCTTCTGCAATATCTCTGTGCACAAAGAATATTTTAAGGGCTGTGCATCTCTGACCGTTGAACGAAAGAGAACCCAAAACCGATTCCTTTACAGTGTTTACCATCTCCGTATTTTTCAGGACAATTGCTACATTCTTGGCCTCTAAGCCGAGGACACACCGTAATCTGTGTGGTCTTGTGTGAGCCTTTTTAAGGATATCGGCAACCTTGCTGGAACCTATAAACGCAAGTACATCAATTTTGCCGGATTTCATAAGTGGTGTGATAATCTCCTTACCGTCACCATATAAAGTGTTAACAACCCCTTTGGGAAAAACATCTGCAAAAATCTTCAAAAACGGTCTGTGCAGAAGAACACCGTTTTTGGGGGGCTTAAATATTACTGTATTACCCATTATCAATGCGGGAATGAGTGTTGTAAATGTCTCATTCAGCGGATAATTATATGGCCCCATACAAAGGACTACACCGAGAGGTGCCCTTCTTATCTGTGCCAGAATTCCCTGACTTATCACAAATCTTGAGGCAGTTCTGTCCAGTTCCTTGAGCGCATCGACTGTATCAAGTATATATTCCACTGTCCTGTCAAATTCCTTATACGAATCCTTAAGACTCTTGCCTATCTCCAGCATCAGAAGGGCAGAGACCTCCTCTCTCTTCTCCTTCATCCTTCTTACAAATTCGAGAATGAATTCTATACGTTTCTCAACTCCCATTGTGGGCCATTCACCCAATCCGTTGTTGTATGCCTTCAGAGCTGCATCAAGAGCCATCTCAGATTCCCTTGCAGTCATCATAGGATAGGAACCAATCCTGACCCTCTCAATCCCGTTGCCTTTTCTAAGACATATCGGAGAAAAAACCTCCTGATTCATCTCTTTCCAGTCGTGAATCTCCCCGTTGATCAGATACTCCCTCTGTTCAACAGGAAGATATTTTCTGAACCTTTCAGGGATATTGTCGGGAAAAAGTTCTTTAATATTCATTTTTCCTCCATATGGAATGTACTAATTCTCCGAATACATATCAGTTTCCAACTTCGCTCTCAAGAAAATTATCCTTATCCCAGTCAATAAATTTCACAAAATATCCGAATGCCTCTGCAAATTCGTCAAGATTATAATAAGCCCTGCCAAGATAGTAATAAATCCACGGATACTTTTCCTTTGCACCACCTGATAACGCCTTTTCCCAGAGATAAATTGCGTGATAATATGAGCTTTCATAGAAATAGAGATATCCCAGCAGGAGTTCCTCTTCTAAAGCAGATGTCGGCGGGACATATATTTCAACGAGAATACTTCCGATTCTCCTCTCGACCGGAAGAACCTTCTTGCTGTTTATCAGATTGAGTGCCGATGCAATATTCTCCTGTTTGAGGAGCTGAACAAAATACCCCCACTTCTCCTTAAGTACGTTCTGTCCTATAATTCTGAACGGAAAGGCATATTCCGCCCCATCCATATACTCCACTACCTTCTCAAAGAGCTCCTTCTTCTCTTCGTTTTTAATCTCTGATGCCGATTTCCTTGCAGATTTTAGTTTCCCCCGTTTGAGGGCCGACTCCGCAAGTCTCTGCATAAGAAATTCCCTGTCATATTCGTCTCTGTCTTCCATCATATTAAGAACCCTGTCGATCACCTTCTCCTTCAGCAGTGCAGGAGGTGGTTCATCCTCCTTCTGGATTGCATACATCAAAAGGTCAATCGGGGCAGAAAACTCAATTATTGAATTATCATCTGTATTTATCCTGTCGGTCTTTGCAAACTCTTCTATCTCCTCCTGTGTATAATAAATCAGAATAAATACATCGAGAGGGTCAGTTACATTGATTTTTCCGAGTTCGGTCTTTAAGCTCTCCGAATTTATAATCTGCAGTGATTTTCTGTAACTGAATTTGAGGGGCTCAAACGAACCTATAAGGAGTGTATCATTCGAATTCTGATACGACTGAAAGAGAAGAACATACGGAAAGACCTTGTGAAACGTATTCATAAGAATCCTGATGTTTTCAAGAGAGAGCTCATACATCTGCAGCCACTGACAGAAAATTCCGTTCTTATTCAGTCTCTTTGCCGCCCGGCTCCAGAAATCATAGGTAAAGAGTGAACTTGCACCGCTCATCCACGGATTGGAAGGTTCTGAAATGATTATGTCGAACATTTTGTCTGTCGAAAGGATAAAATTGCGTCCGTCATCGATTCTGAGTCTGTGCTTGGGAGATTTCAGGGGTTCGAGATTGAAAGATGTAAAATGTCTGCTGGCCTCAATTACTGCCTCCTCCAGTTCTATACTCGTAACCTCACTTACCTCTGTACGCAATACTGTACCCGATGTCGTTCCGCTCCCGAATCCGATTATTGCCACACTTCTGGCTGCAGGATTCAGAAATACCGGAATGAGTCCTGACAGCATCTGCGTACTCATATCCGAACCGTTGGAGGCATCTACCTTGCCGTTTACCTTCAGACTGTACATCCCGCCATCACGGTATTCGACAGTCACAGTCGTAACAATACCATCCCTGTGAAATACAACTTTGGGCGGCACATATTCTCCCTTGTTATAGGGGCCTCTCGCAAGATATGCCCTGAACATTCCCGAACTCCACTTTGCGATATCCCATTTGGGAGAGAAAAAGGCAATCAGTATTATTACTACGGCAACTACAATATTTCTGATATCATTTCTTATAAAATACCGCCTGAAATATATTATCAGCGATGCCCCTATCAGTACGCTCGCTATGACGGAAATTCTCAGCCCCGTCTGAATCCCGATAAACGGTATTATCAGGAATCCACCTGTAAATGACCCTATTATATTGCCTATCGTATTTGCACTGTAAATTCTGCCTATGTCACGTGTTACTGTCTTTACCTCCTTTAAGGCAATGTGTACCAGAAGGGGTAAATACATTCCCATCCCTACCGCAGGAAAAATCACAACAATCGATGTTACAAAGAAGTACCCCCAGAATATGTGAGCAGGTGTGAAGTTATCTATAAGCATTATTTTCTGCACAAGAAACGGAAGACGGTCTATATACACAGAGGTAACGAGAGATGTAAAACCTATTGCAAGGAAAATCAGTATCAGGTCAGAGACAGGGTCCTCTCTTTTACTGACTATTCTCGAGAATATAAACGAACCTGCAGCGATTCCCAGAAGAAAAGTAGTAAGTATTATTGTAAAAGCATAAGTCGATGAACCGATTACCATAGAGAGCGAACGGGTCCAGAGCATCTGATAACACATTGAAACGACTCCGGCCGCAAAACTGACAAATATCAGAATCCACTCCACATCTGAATGACCGGTAGTCTTCTCCGACGGACTTTCCGAATCCGCCTCCGGTGAGTTAATCCTGCTACTAAACGACAGAAATACCATTGAAATTCCTACCAGAATGTCTGTTGCAGCAGCAAGATTATTGGTCTTATGAACCCCGAAAGTCTTCAGTAATATAAATCCCGCAACAAAGGTTCCTATTGTAGCACCTGCCGTATTGATTGCATATAAAAGCCCCATTCTGCTCCCGCCTTCACGGATATTTTTTATGTAAAATCCGGATAGTATAGGCAGGGTTGCCCCCATTGCGGTCGTAGGTATTATCAGGACTACAAAGCAGAAGACAAATCTTACAATCGAATATATAAAGGCATTTTCGTAAAAATACGGAAGTATAATCCCCTGCACCGAAATAAACCAACTCAGTATGGAGGGAATGAATAATGCATAAATCCCGATAAGTATTTCGAACACCCCATAGCTCAAAACCGGATTCCTGAGACGTTTCAGAAACCTGTCCGCAAAATAGGAACCGGCAGCAAGGCCACCCATAAAGGCAGCCACAGTAGTGCTTATCGACAGTGTAGTAGAGCCGAATATCAGGTTGAGATACTTCGTCCAGACTATTTCGAGTATAAGACCTGCTCCACCGGAGAGGAAGAAGCAGAGTGCAACAAGGACCGTAAAGAATAATGGACTTGGCAAAAAATTCCTCTTAACTTCTTTTACTGTTTTTCTCTGATTATTTTAATCTCTTTTATCACGACATCAGTATTGGGCCTGTTGGTCACCGGGTCTCTCTCAACCCTTGCAATGGACTTCACGACATCAATCTCGCTGCACTGCCCGAATATTGTATGCCTGTTGTTGAGATGCGGTGTAGGTCTCTCGGTAATGAAGAACTGGCATCCGTTCGTGTTGGGCCCTGCATTTGCCATTGCAAGTCTTCCTGCCACATCAAACTTAAGGTCCGGAGAAAATTCATCTTCAAATTCATATCCGGGCCCTCCGGTTCCGTTACCCAGCGGGTCTCCACCCTGAATCATAAAGTCCGGAATCACTCTGTGAAAAATGGTCCCGGAATAGAGCGGCTTCTTGACCCACTGATTGGTCATCGGAACCAGCCATTCCTTTGTGCCTTCTGCCAATCCAATAAAATTGGCAACCGTCTTGGGAGCCTTATCCGGAAAGAGTTCGCAGTTGATCTCTCCCATAGAGGTAATAAATCTGGCCATAATCTTCTCTTTTGCCTTCACCTGTGAACCGGAAACTCCGTTTTTCTTACAGCCTGCAAAAGAAAAGACCAGCAAAGAAATCATCAGAGCAACCAAAACTCTCTTCATAAAAAACTCCTTGAAAATAATAATCAGTTACAGGAATTCCCCGAAGAATTCCCGTCATTGTTATCTTCGGCTCCGTTAATCTGCTCCTCCGAAATACGGGTAATACCTGCCACCTTATCTCCCTCCTCAAGGGCGATGAGCTTTACTCCTATCGTATTTCTGCTGCTGCACCTTATCTCCTCCGCAGAGGTCCTTATAAGAATCCCGTTCTCGGTAATAATCATAACCTCGTCCTTTTCCCCGACCTCGATAGTCGCCACCACATTCCCGGCCTTGTCACCTATCTTCGAGGTTATAACACCTTTGCCGCCTCTGTGCACAAGTCTGTACTCCTCCAGCTGGGTTCTCTTGCCAAAACCATTTTCGTTTATTGTAAGTATGTAAGACTGGCTCGAACAGACCTCAAGACCTACGGCCTCGTCATTCTCATTCAGGTCGATACCTCTGACTCCCTGAGCCTGCCTGCCCATTGGTCTGAGCTCTTCCTCCCTGAACCTTATTGCGAGCCCGAACTTTGTGGAAATCAGAACCTCCTTGGTCCCGTCAGAGAGCTTGGCACCTATCAGTCTGTCGTCATCAGCCACATTCATCGCAATTATTCCGGATGAGCGGGGATTCGAGAATGCAGAAAGCTCTACCTTCTTTGCCACACCTTTTTTAGTTGCCATTATAACAAACCTGTTCTCTTCAAAAGATTTGACAGGAAGTATTGCGGCCACCTTCTCCTCGGGCTTTATTTTGATGAGATTGATAATCGGTCTCCCCTTTGCCTGCGGTCCCGCCTCGGGTATCTCGTGAACTTTCAGCCAGTAGAGATTTCCCCTGTCGGTAAAGATCAGGAGATATGTATGAGAGGAGGCCACAAAGAGATATTCGACAAAATCCTCTTCCTTTGTAGTCATCGAAGTCTTACCCCGTCCCCCCCTTCTCTGCTTTCTGTATATTGTAAGCGGGTTCCTCTTTACATAACCAGCGTGAGAGACTGTTACCACCATCTCCTCATCTGCAATAAGGTCTTCTATCTTCAGATCACCCTCTGCTTCAATAATTACACTCCTTCTGTCATCGCCGTACTTCTCCCTGATACTGACGAGCTCTTCCCTGATGATTGACATTAGGAGTTTCTCGTCCTGAAGAATCGCCCTGAGTTTCTCTATCTCGAGAAGAATATTCTTGTATTCCTCTATCAGCTGCTCCCTTTCAAGAGCAGTGAGTTTGGATAGTTTCATATCAAGAATTGCATTTGCCTGAATCTCACTCAGTTCGAACCGCTGCATCAGGCTCTCCCGTGCAGCCTCTGTGGACTTGGAACCTCTGATAATCTTAATTACCTCGTCAATGTTATCTACTGCAATCTTGAGCCCTTCCAGAATATGAGCTCTCGCCTCGGCCTTTTTGAGTCTGAAACGGGTCCTTCTGAATACCACATCACGTCTGTGAGCAATAAAATATTCAATGGCTTCCTTGATGTTCAGTGTCCGCGGCTGACCGTTTACTATTGCGATGAGATTGACACCAAACGATTCCTGCATCGGAGTCAGTTTGTAGAGCTGATTCAGTATTATTTCGCCGTTTGCATCCTTCTTGAGTTCGATATAGATTCTGAGTCCGTCTCTGTCGGATTCATCCCGTATATCACTTATACCTTCTACCTTCTTATCCTTTACAAGCTCGGCTATCTTCTCGATCAGATGGGCCTTGTTGACCTGATATGGAATCTCCTCCACAATAATTGCAGAATGTCCGCCCTTCTCTTCCTCTACCCTCGCCTTTGCCCGCATCCTGACTATCCCCTTGCCGGTCGTATATGCCTGATAGATTCCGTCTCTCCCGAGGATATACGCACCCGTCGGAAAATCCGGTCCCGGCAGTACACTCATTATTTCGGGGATTGTAATCGCGGGATTGTCAATACAGGCCACGCAGGCATTTATAACCTCCACGAGGTTATGAGGCGGTATATTGGTAGCCATACCGACCGCGATACCATTGGAACCGTTGACGAGCAGATTCGGAATCGCGGAAGGGAGAACAACAGGTTCTTCGGTAGAACCGTCGAAGTTTGGCATAAAGTCCACAGTCTCCTCATCGATGTCCGAAAGCATCTCCTCTGCAATTTTTGTAAGCCTTGCCTCCGTGTACCTGTAGGCGGCGGCGGGGTCTCCGTCGATAGAACCGAAATTACCCTGACCATCTATCAGGGGGTAGCGCATATTCCATTCCTGAGCCATTCTCACAAGGGAGTCATAGACTGCCGCATCCCCGTGAGGATGATACTTTTTGAGGACCTCACCAACGACTCCAGCACATTTCGAATATTTTTTGTCGGAGAAAAGCCCCTCACGGTACATAGCATAGAGAATTCTTCTGTGTACAGGCTTCAACCCGTCCCTCACGTCCGGAAGAGCCCTTCCTATAATTACGCTCATCGCATAATCCAGATATGCCTGCCTGACCTCGGTCTCGATATTTACACCAGGTATATTAGTCCCGTTTGAATTGTTATTCTGCTCTTCCATACCTGCTCCTTCTCACTGAATTATCGAAATTCATTCAATAAAAACCCACAAAACAAGAGGTGGATTCGTCCCTCAGAAACCATCGGAAAATATATAAACACAAATTCACAAATGCAAACAAAAATTATCTGATTTTGAATATTATATTCCGGCTTATTTCAGACGAAAAACAGGTATTCTAATCTATCAGACTGCAGGAGCAACCGCCCGAATCATCACCCGAGAGCGAACTCAGGTCTGATTTGGGCTTTTTTACATCGTCTGTACTATCTGTATCTTCCCCTGTAAGGATATCCTCTTCGGTACCGGTGTCAGGGATATTACTGTCGTATACTACCGCATCGTCTTCCGAAATAGTGTCAGGACCTGCATCGGCAATTATAGTGTCAGAAGTATCATTTACCGTCACATCACTTAAAGGCACATCCTGTGATATATCAGTGACATCGGCAACTCCGGTATCAGTTACATCTTCCTGTGAAATATCATTTAATGCCGTATCCTCAACCGAGGTATCCTTATATCCGGCATCTATCGAGGCAGGTTGTCCCGGACAGGTGGAAGTACCGGTCCCGCGCCCGTCAAGGGTTGTATCGAACGAACCCCTGTTGTCCGTTGCCCAGTCATAGAATGTCTCCCATCTCTTCCGGTAGGTATCTACCTTATTAATCGTCGTCTGGGAGGGCGGTTTACCGGCTTCGTGAACAATTATAAATGCGCCTTTCCAGTGACAGGGTTCCTTCTGCGGTATTCTCTCCCCCATAGCCCTTATTATATCAGCGACAGTAAAATTCACTCTTGTTCCTGTAACTGTTGCAGTCTTGCCGGGCTGAATCGGGAGAGATGCCGAGCCGCTGTTTCCCTTGCCGTCGTCAACATAAAACAGCTTGTCAGGACTGACCTCCTCTGCACTCCTCAGGCCCATAAGATACTGGTCGAGTTCGGAATACTTCGGATGGTCATAACTTATTTCAAACTTGCCGCCACCAAGGTCCTTTATCCTGCTTCCGTACATCAGTGAGGCATCGGAATTAAAATAGTAACTCCAGTGCTGATTGTAGTCATCTATACTTGTATTCCACTCGCAATCTCCCTGTTTGGGTTCTCCTGTTGGCTCATAACCTTTCATTGCACAAAGATATTTCCCCTCCACTGTCTTGGCCCTTATACCCACAAGCCACTGATGACCGAACTCGTGTCCCTGAAGTTCTATACCACTTAATGCATATCCTATAATTCCTGTATACCTGTCGTCAGGATTATTCGGGAGTTTCGCAATATCGCCCATTTTTACAGCCTGCCTCAGTGTCCCGTTTGCACTGCAGAACTTTGCAGTCTGATTATACAGAGAGCCGTTAGGGAGTTCCCTTCCTATACCCTTGGAAACGGTCTGAACCGGCCAGCCCTGCTGAACATTGGTTATAAAATTCAGCGGAATATCCGAAAAGACAAATATAGCCTGATAGATATCGGGATGGTCCTGATAAAACTTGCAGGCTACCCTTGCAAGATACTGGTCGGGCATACTGATAGCTTCCATTATCTTTCCGTCTGTATCCTCTATAATTGCGATTTCCCCTACATCGGCGGCAAAGAGATTAATACTCACAAAAAAGACCAGAGAAAATAAAAATTTATTCATTGCAAACCTCACTTCGAGAAGGTTCAGAAATCACCCACCATTATACTATTATGCTCAGGTTTTTCAATCGGATTTTCCGGTTTTGTTGGTTTTATCAAACTTTGTTCTTATAAACGCATTAAAGGCTACTCTTTTCATAAACGACATAAGCGGTTCAATAAGAACCTTGTTCGCCCTCTTTCCGCTTATGATATGCTTATACAACAAAATTTTCTCCCTTACTGGCGACCTTTCAGGCATTTATCAATTGTGTGTATAAGGCTCTTTACCTTTTCACTTATATCCTCAGCCTCTGTTATCTCCGTAACCATTGCAATCAGATTGGCGCCGACACTGACAAGTTCGGGTATATGTCTCTCCTTTATTCCTCCCATAACGGAGAAAGGTACCTTTGCATATCCCTTTAATTCAGCGAGCCCGCCTGTTCCCAGAAAACGGGTATGCCCCTCTCTCGTCTTTGTCTCAAATACCGGTCCTATATTTATATAGTCAGCCCCCTCCTCCTGTGCCTTCAATATCTCATCCCTGTTGTGAGTCGAGGCACCGATAATCAGGTTTGGAGCTATCTGTTTTGCAGCATATACAGGGAGGTCCTCCTGACCGAGATGGACACCATCTGCATCAACGGCAAGGGCAATATCAACATAGTCATTGATAATAAGGAGCATTCCGAAACCGCCGGTAATCTCCCTTATCCTTTTTGCCTTTTCGAAAAACTTCCTCTTGTCAGAGAATTTGTCTCTGAACTGCACTATCCTTGCTCCGCCAAGCCCGATCGCCTTCACCACTTCCTCATCAGTCCTGCCCTTCGAGTGAATCTCGGATGTGACAGGATACAGAAGTGCACTTTCAAATATTCTTAGTTTTTCTTCTCTGTTCATACTTCTCCCTTTACTCCCAGAAATGAACTGTCCCAGTCTTTCATAACTACCTCGTAGCCGGTCGCCCTGATGACACCGGCAACCTGCGTCAGGTCCCTTGAGTCTTCCACATCAAACTGGTTTTCCGAATTAATATTCAGAGTATAGCCGCCCGGATTCGTCTTCGAACCCGCACTCATCTGGGTAATCCCGACACCTATTAGGGAATCCCTGATATGCGGCGGCTCTCTCGTCGAAAGTATCAGTCCGACGTCCTCAAAGATATTTCTCAGGACACAGATTGCAAGCACAAGCTCCTCATCGCTTACAGGATACGGAATATCAAAATCTGCCGCACTCCTTCTTATCCTCGGGAACGATACCGTATAAAAGGCCTTCCAGTACTTTTTCATAAGATAATCCAGATGAAGGGCTGTAAGGTATGTCTCGAATCTGAAATCATTAAGCCCCATCAGAGAACCGATACCAAGCCGTCTGACACCTGCCCTTAGTCCGTACTCAGGGGTAATAAGCCTCCTGTAAAAGTCTGACTTGGGTCCCTTCTTGTGATATCTCCTGTAAACCTCTTCATCATAAGTCTCCTGATACAATGTCAGCCCGTCGAGTCCGTTTTCTACAAGTATCCGGTACTCCTCTTCGCTCTGTGGACCAACCTCCACCGAGACAGACGGAAACTTTTTGGAAATCTCTCTTATAATTTCTCTCAGATACTCCGTGCTGACCTCTCTTCTGTCCTCACCCGAGACAAGGAGTATATGCCTGAAGCCAAGTGAATAGAGTTTTGAGGCTTCGGCAAAAACCTCCCCGGCTTTCAGGGTCTTTATTTTATTATTCTTTGAAACACGGTAACCGCAGTATTCGCAGTCATTTACACACTTATTGCTCAGATACAACGGGGCATACAGAAGAATATTATTGCCGAATCTTTGTCTTGTAATCTCTTTTGCCCTCTTTCTCAGGATATCCATATATGGTCTGACTTTATCGGAGAGCAATACGGGAAGGTCAGAAAGGGAAAAGGCATCTTTCGATAAAACGGACTCAACATCTTCAGTTGTAGTACCGTTTAAGACATCGTAGAATCTCCTTTTATCGACTTTACTGAGTAAATCGTAGAAACTCATCTCTTAAAATATCTGTCCCTTGAGCGGACTCGAGGCGCGTGCATATACGCTCCTGGAGGGGATACCCGAGAGAAATCCTTTCCTTCCGGCAATTACTGCCTCTTTTATGGCTTCCGCCATAAGTACCGGGTCTTTTGCCGTAGCGATACAGGTATTCACGAGTACAGCATCGGCACCGATTTCCATTGCATAGGCAGCGTGTGAAGGTGCCCCGATTCCGGCATCCACAACTACAGGGACATTGGAATTTTCTATAATTATCCTTATGGCATCTTCAGTCCTTATTCCCCTGTTCGAACCGATGGGAGAACCGAGCGGCATTACCGTTGCACAACCAAGATCTTCGAGTTTTTTGGCAAGTACAGGGTCAGCCGGCATATACGGAAGGACAGTAAATCCGTCCTCAATCATCATCTTTGCCGCAAGAAATGTCTCGACAGGGTCGGGCAAAAGACTCCTCGGGTCTGGCGTAACCTCAAGTTTGACCCAGTCTGTCTCCAGAATCTCCCGGGCAATCTGGGCTACCTTCAATGCCTCTTTCGCATCTTTTGCTCCCGAGGTATTCGGAAGAAGAAAATACTTTTTTCTGTCGATTGCCTTAAGTATAGGCTCCTCTTTATTTGTAATATCCACCCTTCTGACTGCAACCGTTACAATCTCTGCACCTGATGACTCGAGGGTGCTTTTTAAGATCTCAGATGAGGCAAATTTGCCCGTACCAATCAGCAGCCTCGAACTGAATTCTCGGTTTGCAATAACAAGAGGGTTATCCATCAGCCACCTCCGACCATTGTAATAATATCCACCTTATCCCCTTCCTTTATAACAAAGTCACTGAAATTCCTCTTCCTTACAATATCGCCGTTTACGCAGACAGCAATTCCTTCTTCCGGGATATTCAGCCTTGAAAGAAGCTCACTGACACTAAAAGAATCGGATTCAAAAATAAACTCTCTGTCGTTAACGGTTATTCTTATTTTAGTCATTAAGCCACTCCGTCATCACACATACCGGAAAATAAATAATACCAATTGAGTTATATGTAAACAGGTTTTTTATATACAATTGCAAAAATGCTTAAAATCCGGGGTATGAAGTTCCTCTGCTCCCCAAAAGATGATATCGAACTTGGATTTATCAGAAGTATTTTTGAGAGCGAAAACATCAGTTATATGATACAGAACAAGCATTTCGGCCAGCTCTATACAGGTATTCAGATAGAAGCATTTAACCAAAAAAGGATATATGTCGATGAAGGTGATAATGAAAAGGCAGTGGAACTACTCAAAGAATTCAGGACTAACGATAGTACCGACACAGGAGATAGTAAAATAACTTGTTTGGATAAAATCCGTTTTTTTACCGAATTTATCCTTTTTGGCCGGATTATTCCAAAGAGAAGAAGAAAGATAAAAGATTTAAAGGACTCTGAAAAAGAATAGAGAACCAACCCGGGAAGAGACCGTAAGAAAAGTCTTATCAGCGTTTAATTTTTACCTATATAATCTTTTAAGCAGATCTTCAGGCAAATATTTATTAACTCCTGTAAGACCTCTCAGAATATACACAGACCTTTACGGGGCCGTGCACTGCATACCTGAATTAATCCCAATATCAGTAATTATGAAATTAGGAACAACCGGTGCATTTACCGATATGGTCTTCTGCACCATAGGATAATCGGTAATACTCAGATTAAAAAGCAGTCTTACAAAATTCAGTTCGGACGGGAGTCCGGACGGACAGTTGCCCGGCACTTTCCCCGAGCTATCGGTCTTCACCGCCCACAAATCGTACCCGCCTGTAAAAGAATTAGTTCTTCCAAAAGCAATAAAACCGCCGTCATAAGATGGTAATGCATTTACGAACATATCCCAGTTTGCCCCGCCATAGGAACTCTGCCAGAAGATATTCTGTCCATCCTTTGAAATGTTCATCAACAGCCCTTCATATGAATTAGTACTAGATGCAGTCTGTCCTGAAATTATATAACCGTTTGAGGAAGGGACCATATTGATCAGGATATTGGCTTTATCATCTCCGTAGGTATTCGACCAGTATCCGGTAAAGTCGTTATTGTAAAACATTACTGCCACGTCTTCCTGCCCCTTCCCCGACGAATTTGTAAATCCGCCGATTATATAACCGTTTGAAAGAGGAATGACAGTCTTTCCGTTGTCACTGCCGCTCCCGCCGAAATTCACAGCCTTATTCAGACTGCCATCCGCATTGAATCGCAC
>Ga0067045_1030850_pt1 | contig 13920 bp, 5 predicted proteins | sample TerdegcTABiofilm_FD_59184 | JGI IMG/M metagenome (GOLD analysis project Ga0067045, IMG submission 59184) | Combined Assembly of (Gp0054472, Gp0054536) Wastewater bioreactor microbial communities from Singapore -Terephthalate degrading...
TGTACCGTGGCGCCGTGCGCTTCAACGCATGCAATGATGGGCGCTGCGGCGCAGTCCATACTGGCGGTCTGAACCTCGATCGTGTGACTGCGAAACCCCCGTGTCTCGATGTAGGCTTCCAGACGGTGCAGCCACCAGAGCACGAGAAGAACGATGACCGTCGCAACGACTCCCATGGACATCGTGGGGCCGGGGACGCCGACGGCGAGGCCGATCATGGCGGTCGTCCAGATACTTGCCGCCGTTGTGAGCCCCTTGATGCTTGCGCCCTCGCGGATGATCGCGCCAGCGCCGAGGAATCCGACTCCCGCGACTACCTGAGCCGCCACGCGCCCGGGGTCGCCGTGGGAACCCATGATCTGCCGCGACACCAGTGCAGCGATTGCTGCGCCGAGGCTCACCAGGATGTGTGTTCGCAGTCCGGCAGGATGCCCGTGCAACTCACGCTCAAGGCCGATCGCCGCTCCCAGAGTGGTAGCCAGGACCATGCGGCCCGTCATATCCCAGGGTATGTCCACGCCAGCCTCCCGTCAGAGTCCGCCGGTTCCACGCATGTGCCCGAAAAACCGCAAGGAATCGGCTTGACGATCGCATGCGACCTGCGGTATCATACCTTTTCGTGCGTTGGCTTAGGAGGTCCCCACATTGAGAGAAGTGCAGCATGCTTCGAAGCAAGTCCCCCATGCCGCCGAGATTCCCAATCTTATCGAGATTCAGCTTGACAGCTACCGCTGGTTCTTAGAAGAGGGACTGCCGGAACTGTTCCGGAGTTTCTCACCGATCACCGATTTTACCGGCAATACGTCCATTGCGCTCACCGACTACACGCTGGGCCAACCCAAGTATTCCATCGAGCAGTGTCGCGACCGGGATATGACGTTCGAGTCGCCCATTTACGTGCGTGTCGAGGTGCGTCAGCCGAACAAAGAGATGGCGGAGACCGAGGTGTACCTCGGCGATCTTCCTCTCATGACCGACAAAGGCACGTTCATCATCAACGGCGCCGAGAGGGTGGTCGTAAGTCAGCTTGCTCGGTCTCCCGGGGTCTACTTCGAGGAAAACCTCAGCTACTCGGGCCGCATGCTCTACAAGGCGCGCATCATCCCCAGCGAGGGCGCGTGGGTCGAGATTGAAACCGATACGCAGCACGAGGATGTCCTGAACGTGCAGATCGGCCAGGCGAGGAAGTTCCCGCTGACCACGCTTCTGCGGGCTCTCAATGCTTTCGACCACGCGCGCGAGCCTTTGAAGCTGACCATCAAGGCCGTTCGCGAGCGCATGTGGCTGTACAGGACCGAGGGCGACGGCGAGGCGAGGCAGAGCGTGCGTGATCGGATCATGCCGCTCACGCTGGCTGAGCCGGTCGTAGATCGGAAGACGGGGGAAGTCCTCGGGCCCGAGGGAGCTCGGATCGTGGACACCCAGGCCGAGGCCGACGCTCTGAATGCTCCGTCGGCGCCGCCTGTCACCGACGAGATGCCCGATGACGTGGCTGTCGAGGCGCCGCCCGCTCCCGCTGATGGGGCGGAAGAGTGGGTCGCGCTCGAAACCCTGCAGGCTCGCGTCGGGGGCGACTATGTGCTGCATTTGTCCGCTCCGTCCAGCGACACGGACGACATTGTCAAGCTGTTCGGCAAACGAGTGACCCTCCGACGCTATGAGGACAGCGAACTTGCCGCACACGAGCAAGCGGCCCGCGACGCGCAGGCCGCCGACCAGGCGAAGGCAGAGACCATCGACCAGGCGACGGGAGAGACCGCCGACGAGACGCAGCCGACAGCGGAAGGCGAAGCGCCGGCGCGGAAGCTGCCGCCGGATGCGCTGGCGATCGAGAACATGCTCGGCAATCGGTTGGCCGCTGACGTGGTGGATCCAAAGACGGGCAAGATCCTGGTACGGGCCATGCACCGTCTCGACAAGACCGCCGCCGCCGCGATCCTCAAGCACAACGTGCCCGAGATCGAGATCTACGACGTGCACCGCTACATCAAGGCCACGCTCGAACAGGAAGGCCAGGTGTCCGATGCTCAGTCAGCGCTCATAGACATCTACAAGAAGCTGCGACCTGGCGACCCGGTCACGCCGGACTCGGCTCGCAGCCTCTTCCAGAGCAACCTGTTCGATCCCCGCCGCTACGATCTTGGGCGTGTTGGCCGCTACAAGATGTCCAAGAAGCTGGAGCTTGGCGAAGAGCGCAGAGCAGAGGCGCGAGATACCGCTGGTGGGGGCCGCGGACGGAGGTCCAGGACCGAGCATGAGGAGCCGCTGACAAGCCGCACGCTGACGCGCGAGGATGTCGCCCAGATCGTCCGCTATCTCATCAACCTCGATGCCGGCCACGGGACGACCGACGACATTGACCACCTCGAGAATAAGCGCGTCCGCTCGGTGGGCGAGCTCCTCCAGAGTCAGCTTCGTCTGGGATTCCTGCGCATGGAGAAGGTCGCGAAGGAGCGCATGACGGCTCTTGGCAACGAAGAGACCGTCAATCCCACCGTAACGCTGAGCGTCAAGCCGGTTTCAGCCGCCATCAAGAGCTTCTTTGGCAGCAGCCAGCTCAGCCAGTTTATGGATCAAACCAATCCCCTCGCTGAGCTGACCAGCAAGCGCCGCCTCAGCGCGCTCGGGCCAGGGGGCCTCAGTCGGCAGAGCGCCAAGCTGGAGGTCCGCGACGTCCACCACTCGCACTACGGCCGGATCTGTCCAATCGAGACGCCGGAAGGCCCCAACATCGGGCTGATCGGCAGTATGGCCGTTCATGCGCGAGTGGACGGGCACGGGTTCCTGCAGACGCCGTATCGGCGCGTCCGGCGGGGACGAGTGACCAACGAGATCGTCTGGATGAACGCCGACGAAGACCACCGCTACCATATCGCTCCGGGCAACGAGCGCACAGACGCCGAGGGGCGCTTCACCGATGCCCTGGGCAGGCCCAAGGACGAGATCCAGGTGCGCCATGAGGACCAGTATCCGCTGGTGCGCCCGGAGAAGGTGGACTTCATGGACGTCTCGCCCATGCAGATCGTCAGTGTGGCCACCGCCATGATCCCGTTCCTTGAGAACGATGACGCGAACCGGGCGTTGATGGGCTCCAACATGCAGCGTCAGGCGGTTCCTACCCTCAGACCCTCGGCCGCCATCGTGAAGACGGGCGTCGAGAAGCGGGCTGCGCGCGACAGCCGGGCTGTCGTCACCGCACGTCGGCCGGGCACAGTCGCCAGCGTTACGTCTCGCGAGATCATCATCCAGACCCCGCAAGGCGAGCGCGACCGCTATCGCCTGATCAACATGCTGCGGTCCAATCAGAGCACGTGCATCACCCAGAGGCCCATCGTTCGGGTCGGTCAGCGCGTGCGGCGTGATGAAGTCATCGCCGACGGCCCCTGTACGGACGGAGGCGAACTGGCACTGGGTCAGAATGTCCTCGTGGCGTTCATGCCCTGGGGCGGTTACAACTATGAAGACGCGATCCTCATCTCCGAACGGCTCGTCAAGGACGACGTCTTCACCAGCATCCACATCGAGAAGTACGAGAAGGAAGCCCGCGACACCAAGCTTGGGCCGGAGGAGATAACGCGCGATATTCCTAACGTCAGCGAGGACATGCTCAAGGACCTCGACGAGAACGGGATCATCCGCATCGGTGCCGAGGTCAGGCCTGAAGACATCCTCGTGGGCGAGGTCGCGCCCAAGGGGCAGGGCGAGCTGACGGCCGAGGAACGCCTGATCATCGCGATCTTCGGAAAGAAGGCCGAGGAAACGCGCGACGTGTCGTTGCGGGTGCCGCACGGCGAAAAGGGCAAGGTCGTTGATGTCAAGGTGTTCAGCCGCTTCAAGTATCTCTGCGAGCGCTGCTCCCGGGAGTACAACTTCAGCAAGCGTCCTGACCTGACCACGTGCGATCGGTGTGATGGCGAGCTCGTACGCAAGACGCCCGATGAGCTCAATCCGGGCGTCAACCAGCTGGTCCGCGTCTACATCGCCCAGAAGCGCAAGATCATGGAAGGCGACAAGATGGCGGGCCGCCACGGCAACAAGGGCGTCATCTCGAAGATCCTGCCCGAAGAGGATATGCCATTCCTCCCCGACGGCACACCCGTGGACATCGTCCTGAACCCCCTCGGCGTGCCATCGCGCATGAACATCGGCCAGATCCTCGAGACGCACCTCGGGCTGGCTGGCCATCATCTCGGCTGCTCCTTCGTCAACCCTGCATTCGAGGGTTCAACTGAGCCCGACATTCGCTGTGAGCTCGAGTTCACGGCCTCCCACCTGCGCAGGCAGAAACTGGAGGAGTACGTCCGCGGCGAGCTGGGTCTGGACGTGGACTTTGCGCCCGATCCGGAGTACGACGAGCTCCGCCGACGCTTCGAGAGCGAGACGCCCGATGACCGCCTCGACAGGGTGTCTGAGGTCTTGCGGGAGGCGAGTGAGGCTCGGCTGAACGCGCTGGAGCAGGTGTTGCGCGGTCTCGACGCGGTCGAGCTTGAGCGCGTATCCGCGATCGTGGGAGGCCCTGTTGTCAGCGCCGAACTGGCCGATGCAGCCCAGGGCATGCTCACGTTCACGGATGACGGTGAGGTGTATGAGGCCCCGAAAGCTGCGGTCATCGAGACCGTCGCTCCGCCTGCAGACTATGACTATCGCGCCCTCGTGGATCGGATCCGCGACAATGCGTGGGCCCGGGCCGGCATCGATCCGGCGACAGGCAAGTCGCTGTTGCGCGACGGTCTCACCGGCACGACCTTCGATAGCCCCGTTACCGTGGGTTATCTGTACATGATGAAGCTTGCCCACCTGGTGGACGACAAGATCCATGCGCGCTCGACCGGTCCATACTCGCTCGTTACGCAGCAGCCGTTGGGCGGCAAGGCTCAGTTCGGCGGCCAGCGATTCGGCGAGATGGAAGTGTGGGCGCTCGAGGCCTATGGTTCGGCCTATACGCTGCAGGAGATCCTCACGATCAAGTCGGACGATGTCCAGGGGCGCGTGAAGACCTACGAGGCGATCGTCAAGGGCGACACGATGCTCGAGCCCGGAGTGCCCGAGTCCTTCAAGATCCTGATGAACGAGCTGCAGTCGCTCTGCCTCAAAGTGGTCGTCGAGGACGAGAACGACAATGAGATCGATCTCAAGGACAAGGACGACGACATCAACCCGAATGAGGATCCTGTGAACGCAACGGCCCGGCGACGAGCGCGCCAGCGTCTTTCGAGTGCGGCATTCAGCGACGAGGAATAGGTTTCAACGATGCCAGCGGGCCGATCGCCCGTGGCGTGTGTGTGCAATAGAGTGCGCGGGGGCGCGAATGTCGAGCGTGCCCCCCGCGTTGTGCTGTCAGGCTGCTGACAGGAGGAGATAGAGTGGCGGATTCCAGCGCTTTTTCAAAGATCCGTATCGGCATAGCCTCGCCCGAGCAGATCCGGGCATGGTCCTTCGGCGAGGTGAAGAAGCCGGAGACCATCAACTACCGCACGTTCAAGCCCGAGCGTGACGGGTTGTTCTGCGAGCGAATCTTCGGCCCGGTCAAGGACTGGGAGTGCCACTGCGGACGCTACAAGAAGGTCAAGTTCAAGGGCATCATCTGCGACCGATGCGGCGTCGAGGTCACTCGCAGCAAAGTGCGCCGGGAACGCATGGGCCACATCGAACTGGCGAGCCCGGTGTGTCACATCTGGTACCTCAAAGGTGTCCCGAGCCCTCTCTCGCTGATCCTCGACATATCGCCGCGCAACATCGAGAAGGTCCTGTACTTCGCCAGCTACATCGTGACGCACGTAGACAGAACCCAGATTGACGGCGCCATGGACGTGATCCGCGATGCTGTGGTCGCCGAAAAGGAGTTCATACGGGACGAGACCGAGAAGCAGATCGAGGCCGCCAATGACGAGTTCGAGGCGGAGCTCGTCGAAAAGACGTCGGAGGATTGCGATCCCGTTCAGCGCTGGGATGAGGACATCGTCCGGAAGAAGCGCCGTGAGCATCAGCAGCGGATCGAGCAGGATCAGCGCGATGCCGACGAGCGCATTGCGGAGTTCGATCATGCTGTCGAACTGCTCGAGAAGCTTGAGAAGCGCCAGCTCATCAACGAGGACCAGTATCGCGCTCTGGAGCGCTTGCTGGAGGCCGTCAGCCGCCAGACCGGCGACCAGTCTTTCGCGTCTGCGGTGAAGGCTGGCATGGGCGGGGAAGCCATCAAAGCTCTCCTCGACGAGATAGATCTCGAGGACCTCCTGCGGGAGCTTCGCAACGAGGTTCAGAACGCCACCGGCCAGAAGCGCCTGCGCGTCATCAAGCGGCTCGACATCGTCGAGGCGTTCATCAGCAGCAAGGCGCATCCATCGTGGATGATTCTCTCCGCTGTCCCCGTGATTTCTCCTGAACTGCGCCCCATGGTGCAGCTCGATGGCGGCCGGTTCGCCACTTCCGATCTCAACGACCTGTACCGGCGCATCATCAACCGCAACAACCGCCTGAAGAAGATCACCGAGATCCGCGCACCCGAGAGCATCGTCAACCATGAAAAGCGCCTGCTTCAGGAAGCTGTGGATGCCCTCATAGACAACGGCCGTCGTTCTCGTCCCGTCGTCGGCTCAACCAATCGGCCTCTCAAGTCGCTGTCCGACATGCTCAAGGGCAAAGAGGGCCGTTTCCGCAAGAACCTGCTCGGTAAGCGCGTAGACTACTCGGGCCGGTCGGTGATCGTCGTGGGGCCGCACCTGAAGCTTCATCAGTGCGGTCTGCCCAAGGAGATGGCGCTCGAGCTCTTCAAGCCGTTCGTGATGAAGACCCTTGTCGAGCGCGGCTACACCTCCAACATCAAGACCGCCAAGCGCATGATCGACAAGATGCGACCCGAAGTGTGGGACGCTCTGGAGGAAGTGATCCGCGAGCACCCCGTGCTGCTCAACCGCGCTCCGACGCTCCACCGTCTGGGCATTCAGGCGTTCGAGCCTGTGCTCGTAGACGGCAAGGCAATCCAGATCCATCCTCTGGTGTGCCATGCGTTCAATGCGGACTTCGACGGCGACCAGATGGCGGTCCATGTACCGCTCTCGGCCTATGCGCAGGCCGAGGCGCGGACCCTGATGCTGAGCACGCACAACCTGTTTTCGCCGGCCAACGGCAATCCCATAGTCGCGCCCATCCAGGACATCGTTCTCGGCACCTACTACCTGACGATGGAGCGCACTACCGATCCGGACGCCATACCCGAAAGCTTTACCTCACCCGACGAGGCCTTGCTTGCTCTCGATTCCGGGCGCATCACGCTGCATGATCCCATCCATGTCCGCATTGGCGAGGCTGTCCATCGCACTACGGCGGGGAGGCTCGTGCTGAACGAGATACTGCCGGAAGGACTGCGCTATCGCGAGACCTACCTTGGGCAGACCATTGACAAGAAGGGCATCGCGCGCATGGTGGCCGAGGTTCACGCCAACCATGGCAAGGAGCGCACGATTGCCTTCCTCGATGATCTGAAGGCGCTCGGCTTCCGCTATGCCACTCTCTCCGGCACGACCATCTCCATGACGGACATGGACATACCGGCCAAGCGCGATGAGGTAGTTCGCGAGACCGAAGCGGCCGTCGCTCGACTCAACCGCGAATATCGCCGCGGTACCATCACCCTTGGCGAGCGCAAACGTCAGGTTCTCGGGCTCTGGATGAAGGCAGGCGAGGAAGTCGCCAAGGCCATCATGGAGGGCATCGAGCAGTTCAACCCGATCCATCTGATCACCGACTCCGGCGCGCGCGGTTCCTCCAAGCAGATCATGCAGCTATCCGGCATGCGCGGACTGATGGCCGACCCCTTCGGCAACCTCATCGAAGACCTGCCCATCAAGAGCAACTTCCACGAGGGGCTCTCGGTGCTCGAGTACTTCGTGTCGACCCACGGCGCTCGCAAGGGTCTGGCCGACACCGCACTGCGAACCGCGGACGCCGGCTATCTGACCCGCAGACTTGTGGATGTGGCTCAGGATGTGATCGTCCGCGCCGACGATTGCGGAACCCTCGAGGGCATTGACGTTGAGGAGATCTTCGCCGACGGCGAGCTCCTCGAAACGCTGAGTGATCGCATCAAGGGCCGCTATCCCACGGAGGACGTCGTCAATCCGTTGACGGGCGAGGTTGTGGTTGAGGCGAACACGGAGATAACCGAGCGAGCAGCCGCGGCGCTCGACGACGTGCGCATCATCTCGGACGACATCGTGCGTCTGAGTGACGGTGCCGTGGTGGCGTCGGCGGGCGCCGCCATGAGCCGGGCGGAGGTCGAGGAACTGCTGACCGAAGGAGTGCGTCGAGCCTCCAATCCGCGTCGCATCAAGCCGGCTGAGACGATCCACGAGATCAGCTCATCCATGAAGGTGCGCATCCGGTCTGTTCTGACGTGCGAGCTCCGCATGGGCGTTTGCGCCCGCTGTTACGGTCGGGATCTTGCATCGGGGCGGCTCGTGGAGCTCGGCGTGGCCGTCGGCATCATCGCGGCCGAGAGCATCGGTGAGCCGGGCACTCAGTTGACCATGCGGACCTTCCACACGGGCGGAGTGGCCGGCAAGGAGCTCGTCGGCGTCGCGAACGTGAAGCAGAAGCGCCAGAGCGCTCTCCGCGAGCTCCATGAGGACATCCGTCGCGGTCATGTGAACTTCGACGAGGAAGGCGGCACCGACCGCGAGCGCTCCCGAAGCGTGCAGGCCGTCCTGAAGGTCCTTGAGGACCAGGTGCGCGGTCTCCTGCGAGTCGTCGAGCTCTTCGAGGCCCGGCGGCCCAAGGGCCAGGCCATTATCACCGAGACGGGCGGCGTCGTCGCAGCCATCGAACGCAAGGGTCTGCGCCATGTTCTGATCGACTCGCGCGCCTCCGTCTCCGACGATGCGCCTCGCCTGACCGGCGAAATCGCCGCCGAGACAGTGGCGGACCAGTCCGGCAGCATCATCGTCGAGGCTGGTGAACCCATCACAGACCGCATCATCCGACGTCTGCGGCACGAGGGCATCGCCGATATTCTCGTGCGCAAGCAAATCCTCGTGCCATACCGTGGCGAGCTGGCCGTCGACACCGATGACCGCGTTCAGCCTGGCGATCGTCTCACCGATGGTCCCCTCGATCCCCACAAAGTCCTTGAGCTGCAGGGACCGCGCGGTGTTCAGGAGTATCTCATTCGCGAGATCCAGCACGTCTACAAGGGACAGGGCGTTGACATCAACGACAAGCACGTCGAGGTGATCGTGCGCCAGATGCTCAAGAAGCGCCGCATCACGAAGCCCGGCGATTGTCCCTTCCTGCCGGGGCAGATCGTGGACAAGTTCGCGTTTGAGGATGCCAACAGGATCGTTACCCAGCAGGGCGGCGTTCCGGCGGCGGCAGACTGGGTGCTTCTGGGCATCACCGACGCATCGCTCGCTACGGACAGCTTCCTCTCGGCGGCCTCATTCCAGAAGACGACGCGAGTGCTGACGGAAGCCGCCGTTCGGGGCAAGAAAGACGAGCTGGTTGGGCTCAAGGAGAACGTCATCATCGGTCGCTTGATCCCGGCCGGCACCGGTCTGCCCAGCTATCGGAGCATGGAGCCTGCCACTCCCGACGGAGAGCGCATCGTGTTCGAGCCCGCACCGCATGCCGAGCGCGTCGGTCAGATGCTGCGGACGGATGATGAAGTGACTGCCGAGACTCCTCTGCCAAGTGCCGATACTGTGCTCGCCGCCGTCGAGGAAGCGGAACTCGAAGAAGAGGATCAGATCGATGAGGGCGAGGTCGAAGACCTCGTGGCGGAGCCACCGGCTGACGACCTTGCCGCCGATGTGACGGCAGAGCCCGAAGTGAGTGAACCTGTGGTCGAGCCTGAGCCTCAGGAGGTCGAGCTGCCGCCGGCCGAAGAGCTGGGACTTGCTCAGGAGGACCTCGAGTACTTCGCGCACGGCTCAGAGGAGCACGAGTAGGTCTCCAGCACTGAGAGGCGAACATCGGCCCGGAAGCGGCGCGCTCCCGGGCCGTTTCGCCTGTGCCACGCCAACCGCTGTCGGCAGGCTGGCGAGGTACAATACGGTGTCGTGAGGGTATAGCTCAGTCGGTAGAGCACCGCCCTTTTAAGGCGGGTGTCCTGGGTTCGAGTCCCAGTGCCCTCACTCTCCGGAACCTTCGCATCAGCCGGAACGCGCCTTCCGCCGAAGGAGCTCCTCCTCTTCCGCACGGCTCAGATCATCGCTCGTCGGGCGCATAGCGGGCTTCTCCTCGGTCTGCTTCGTAGCGCGAGCCGACGGCTGCGACGCCGCGTCGTCCGTGGCAGGAGCCGGCTCCAGATCCCTGGCTGCCACCAACACCACATACCGCAGGCGGAAGTCCTTCTCCCGTTCGGTGAGTCGACTCCGCCCTTCCTCCGACAGCCCTTCGAGCCACTTGGTTTTCATCTGGTCTCGCACGCTGTTGTGGCGAGCGCGCATCTCGGCTGTCAGGGACTCCGGCTCGACTTCGACCGCCACCTCATCGCCCTCATACACGTGCTGGACGGTGCCGGTCAGTCCGGCGAGATGCGGATAGTAGAGGCCGGACTTAGCGTCATCTGGTGTGGCAGGTCGCGTCTTGATGCGGACGCGGCTGCCTGGTTTTGGCGTGGCCATCGCAATGGATCTCCTCAGGTGTGCGCACGGTTCTGGCCAACCACGATGCTCGTGGTGATCCAGTCGGTCAACAGGTTCGGCGGGACGTTCTGGTCGAGCCGTCGGCGCGCCCGCAACAGCACGTCTATCGCATGCATGCAGCGATCCGGCAGCGCTGTTTCGGGATGCGAGCGTGCAGCGCTGAGGCATTCCGGAGACAGGGCATACGCCCGCTCACTCCCTGCGCCAAGGGCCAGCACGTCGCGCAGCGTGAAGGCCATGAGGTCCAGCACCATGCCCAGACCGCGACGCTCCACGCGAGGCCGTCCACCCGATTCCAAGTCGGCCGGTGAGCTCGCTTCGTCGCCCGACTGCGTGGTCTTGTCGAGCTGCGCACCGATCTGACGCATCTGTTCGCTGAGTTTCAGCGCTCGCAGAGGGGTTGCCTGCAGGAGCTGCAGTGTCAGTTTCATCGCGGCCTCGACATGTTCATAGACCCCTGCGTCCGATGTCAGTTGCCGAGCGGTGCCGACACGCCCCTCTGACAGGGTTGCGATCAGCCGCGCGCGGTGCGGCTCAAGCCCTTCGGCCTCGACAAGCCATTGCTCAAGCTCGTCGACCGGTAGCGGTGAGAGCGTGACGACCTGCGACCGAGAGACAACGGTGGGCAGGAGGCGTTCCGCGTTGGGGGTCAGCAACAGGAACAGCGCATATGCGGGCGGCTCTTCGAGCACTTTCAACAGGCTGTTGGACGCGGCTGCGTTCAATGTATCCGCTCGCTCGATGATGTAGACCCGCCGAGCCCCGACAGACGGCGAGAACGGCAGCGTCCGTTCGAGGGCGCCGGGGGGCTTGCCTGGCCTATCCCAGAACTGCCAGATCTGGGTCTGATCGCCGGACGGCGAGATCAACAGCACCTCTGGGTGCGTGCCGCGGGCGACGAGCGTGCAGCTCATGCAGGAGCCGCAGGCGATCCCGCCGTCGTCGGCAGGCGACGTACAGGTCGCAGCCTGCGCGAAGGCGCGCGCCAGCGTGGTCTTGCCGACGCCGGTGGGTCCCTTGAGCAGGTAGGTGCCCGCCAGCGCATTCCGGCGCAGCGCGCCGGTCAGCACGCTGCGCGCCGCGTCCAGGCCCACGATGCGGTCCAGCGGCACAAAGTCCACGGGACGCGGCGGGGGAATCTCGCCGATCTCACGGGACTTAGCGGGGCGGCGGGACCGTGAAGCCGGCTCTACCATTCGGGAGTGCTGCCCGCTCCTTCGGCGGCGAGATAGCGTTCAGCCTGGATTGCTGCCATACAGCCGGACCCTGCCGCGGTGATGGCCTGTCGGTACTCGTGATCCTGAAGGTCGCCGCATGCGAACACGCCGCGAACCGAAGTGCGCACCTCGTTATGGGTGACGACGTAACCGTTTGGATCGAGATCCAGTTGGCCGACGAACAGGTCGCTGTTCGGCTTGTGACCGATGGCAATGAAGACGCCGCTGCACTCGCGCAGAGTCTCCTCACCGTTGGTCGTATCCCTCAGGGTAACGCCGGTTACACGTTTTTCTGTCACGCTATGGATCTCCGTGACGACCTTGTTCCACAGCACGGTGATCTTCGGATTCTCGAAGAGGCGCTTCTGCATGATCTGCGATGCGCGCAGGGCATCGCGGCGATGGACAAGGTAGACATGCGAAGCGAAGTGGGTCAGGAACAGCGCCTCCTCGGCTGCGGTGTCGCCGCCTCCGACGACGATCAGCTCCTTATCGCGGAAAACGGGCATGGGGCCGTCGCAAGTGGCGCATGCCGACACGCCCGCACCGCCGAGACCTCCCTCCCAGACGGGCTTCTCGGCGTCCAGTCCGAGCCAGCGGGCCGATGCGCCTGTCGCCAGGATGAGCACGTCGGCGCGATAGACGTCGTCGCGGACCCAGACAGTGAAGGGGCGCTGCGACACGTCCACGCGGGTGGCGATCTCCTCGACGAACTCCGTGCCAAAGCGCGCCACCTGTTCGCGCATGCGGGCCATGAGATCGGGTCCCATGATCCCTTCTGGGAAGCCGGGGTAGTTCTCGACCTCCGATGTGATGGTGAGTTGGCCGCCCTGGCCTTGCATAGCCTGGCCCAGTCCCGGGCCTCCGTCGATCAGCAGCGGATGCAACGAGGCGCGTGCCGTATAGAGCGCTGCGGTGTAGCCGGCAGGGCCGCTGCCGATGATGATCACAGATCGGTGGGTCTCAGACATGGGTCATGGTCTCCTTGGTTTCGACAATGGGTCATGTGCGGTGGCGCGAAAGGAAGAGCTCAGGGCTCCTGAAGCCGCGCGCCGATGCCGGCGCGGCTTACGAACTGCGACAGATGGCGGATCTCCTCCGGAGCGAATGTCCGAGGCTCGCGCGTCACGAGCTCAAGCACGCCGACGGTCTTGCGTCCAACCTTCAGCGGCAGCCCCAAGTACGAAGCCACCTGGTCGCGTCCGGCCCACAGGTGAGTTGCCGTGCGTTCATCCTCCGACAGTGCGGGCACTGCCAGGGCACGCCCACGGGCAGCAACCCATCCGGTCAGGCCCTGTCCTGCGGCGACTTCGGGGTCCGGCGGTCCGTAGCCGGTGAGGCGACTGTCGCACTCAAGGCGCAGGACAGCGCCGTCGAGCGCATAGATGGCGCAGCGTTCGGCTTCCATGACATCCAGCGCGACGTCCGCTACGAGCTGAAGGATGCGGGACCGATCCACGATGGCTCCCAGAGCGGCTGCGAGGCGGCGGAAGTAGCGCCGCATGGCCTGCGCACGGGCGCTGGCTCTCGCGTAGTTCATGGCGTTCATCACCGCCGCCGCAGCCTGGTTCGCGACGGTGTAGAGCAGTTCCAGCTCCGACACCGTGAAGAGCCGACGCCGCGAGGACATGGCCAGCAGGACACCCAGAACAGTGTCGCCTGAGGCCACCGGCACGCACATGCAGGATGCGACGCCCTCTTGATGGATCGGATACACTCTGTCGCGGGAGTCCGCAGCCACGTCAGCCACGGCCGTCGGAGCGGTCCACGCGTACACCCATCCGGGGATGCCCTCGCCAGAACGTGGCGTTACCTGCGAGAACGATGCTGGATCGAGACCGCGCATTGTGTGGGCATGAAGCCGTCCGTCGCGGTGATCCATGAGCATGGCCGCGAACTTGTCCACCTGGAGCAGCGCCACCACGTGGTCCGCAGCGGATGCGAGGGCCTCTTCGGCATCCAGCGTGGAGCCGATCTGCTGAGAAAGGCTGTAGAGAGCGCTGGCCGCCTCGGCTCGACGAGTGGCGTCCTCGAAGAGCGTGGCATTCTCCATGGCGATCCCG
>Ga0067045_1030853_pt1 | contig 13915 bp, 15 predicted proteins | sample TerdegcTABiofilm_FD_59184 | JGI IMG/M metagenome (GOLD analysis project Ga0067045, IMG submission 59184) | Combined Assembly of (Gp0054472, Gp0054536) Wastewater bioreactor microbial communities from Singapore -Terephthalate degrading...
GAAAGAGGTAGAATGGAGATTTAACCATCGGAATGAGAACCCGGTTATCCTATTAAGGAGATTACTGAATCAACAGATTTCCATTGTCAAAGAACAGATTTAGTGCAACTTTGGTTATGCATTACCTAATTTTAAATTTTATTGGATTACCGATGGGAATTATTGGTTTACAGCTCAAGGGAAGAAAAGATTTTTAAACTTACTTAAATATTTCGATAAAATATTTAATATCAATACATTTTCAGAACAGATAAATAATTTTTAAATTATTGCTTATATTTAACAAAGAAATAAACCTCCTTAATTATTAAAGAAATAAAGTATATCTTAATTTTCAGAGAGTGAACGAAAGATCCTGAATATTATTAATCATTCTTATATAAGTTAGCAGATTCACATATAGTAGGCTTCATTTTCATGATATATTATAGATTCAGTTTAGAATCAGAATGGGATTGTACTGATAAGCGAATTGGTTGTCCATGAAAAATACAGAAACAAACTAATTCTTTTTATTAGCTTTAATTTGTGATAATATCATTAATAAAATAATATAAGAGTTAAGGGGGTATAAAGATGAAAAATGTCAATAAAGTAGCCATCCTGGTAGAAAATTTATATGAAGATCAGGAATTATGGTATCCTTACTATAGACTCAATGAAGCTGGTTATGAGGTTAAAGTTGTAGGACCTGAGAAGAAGACCTATTACAGTAAACATCAGTATCCCGTAGAAGCAGATTTATCCATTGAAGAAGTAAAAGCAGATGATTTTGTGGGTGTTGTTATTCCAGGAGGTTATGCCCCAGATCACCTTCGCAGATATCCCAAAATACTCAGTTTCGTTCGTAAGATATTTGAAAAAGGTGGTTTGGTAGCGGCAATTTGCCATGCTGCCTGGGTTCCTATTTCTGCAGGTATATTAAATGAGAAGGATGCCACCTGTTTTTTTGCCATCAAGGATGATTTGATAAATGCCGGAGCTAATTATTTAGACCAGGAGGTAGTTGTAGATCATAACCTGGTAACCTCCCGTACACCTAAAGATTTACCAGCATTTCTACCTGCCATACTGAAGGTGTTAGCTGAATTGGAATTGTAAAAATAATAATTAATTACTTTTAAAAATGGAACACCATATGCGAAGAATTTTATTAAATATCCTGCCCTATGGTATTTTGTGTTTGATTGTCCTTATTTTAATTATGATTTTTTGGCCCTTGGAGAAAGACTGGGTGCAATTAACCAATTCCTGGATTGCCTTATTCTTCATCAGCGTATTCTGTGCTATTTTTTTATTTCAGGAAGATATTTATCATTTTTTAGACCAGAATATTAAAAGTAACTTTTTTAGCACCTCAGTGCCCTTACAAAAAGACCGCTCTATTCCAGAGATATTTAAGGATGATCGGAAATTTCAAGAAGTAATATCTGGTACGGTAATGGCCTGGATAGATAGGATAAATATGGAAAAGGAAGAAAAAAAATTAAGGGAAGAAGATATATCTCAAATGATTGATCGCTATAAAAAAGAGAAGAGAGAATATGTCAAATGGCTGTTCCTTTTTGCTGATAACTTTTTAGTTCCACATTGTAAAGATATTTTATATGAAATTAATGAAAGACATTATGTAACAGAAGAAATGTTTGGAGAAATAACTACTAAGATGAATATAGATGAGCAAGAGTCCAGGACTATTTTAGAAATATTAAGTTTTTTGCGTTTTATTAGAAAACAGGAGGAAGAATATATTATCACAGAAACAGGTTCTGCCTACTGTACTTATCTAGAGCGAATAAATCAGTAATAAACTCATCATAATAATAACAGTTAGATTACTTATAAATGAAAAATAATAAAAAACAACAGAGAGGTGCTTCTTTACCTTCTGTTGTTTTTTAATCCACAATTTTATATATTGGTCTGGATAATCATAACTACTTGATTATTTCCAGCTTCCTTTCCACCCTCGATTACTGCCTACCATATCTCTGTGGTATTTAAAGTTAGAAAAACCCATAAAATATTTTTCAAGTTGCTCTGGAGTTAGGACTTCTTTGATTTTCAATTGATATTCCATAGCCTTCATTCTTAATTCAACCTGGATTTGAGCAATCTCTTCCCATTTTGCTCTGATCTTTTCCATGTCAACAGGATCTTTCATCATCAATTCCCTGATTTCCAGCCTTTTCATGGCCATGTCCTTTTTTAATTCCAGGGAAGTCTTCTGGAATTCCAATCTGATTTGATATATTTTGGCCATCTGTTCCTGAGAAAGATTTAAATCTGCCATTCCCCAGGGTCTAATTTCTCTTTCTGGAAAAGCAAAATGCTTACCAAATGAGAAATATTCCTGATTAAAGGAAGATGGTGGCATTCCAGGTTTACCAGTATAGCCTCCTTTAGTACGAGCATGGGCAAAGGAAGACACACTCAAAAACAGGAAGGCTATAGCTATTATAAGAACTAATAAGATAATTTTCTTTGCCTTCATATTATTTTCACCCCCTTCTCTTATAATTTTTTCTATCCTTAATTCCTACATCTTTATACGCAAAAGAAAGTCGATTTCTTTCAAAATTGGAAATTTTTTTCAAAAAAATTTTCTCTTTACTATCTTGTTTATAGTAACCAGTAAAGATAAAAGTTATTGTAAAGTTTAATAAATTTTATAGAATTTATTGGAAGTGAAGATAATTCAGGAGAAGACTATGTTATAATATTAAATTAATCTAATAAAAATAAAAATTAGGTAACAAAAAAAGGAGAAAAAGATGAAATATAATATACTGGGCAATACCGGAATAAAGGTCAGTGAATTATGTTTTGGTGTTTTACCTATGGGACCATTACAAGCTAATATATCAGTACAGGAAGGGGCTAAAATTATTCGGGAAGGATTAAATTCGGGCATTAATTTTCTGGATACTGCTCAAGCTTATAAAACCTACCCTCATATCAGGGAAGCTCTGGTTGATTATCCTGATGAAGTTATTATTGCTAGTAAATCACATGCTACTGGTTATGAAGAAATGAAAGAAGCGGTTTTGGAAGCCTGCCATGCGTTAAACCGTGACTATATTGATATTTTTCACCTACATGCCCCAAGGGAAGATAAGAATGTTTTTCAAAAAAGAGCGGGAGCTTTAGCCTCTCTTAGAGATCTTAAGAAAGAAGGTGTTATAAGAGCTATAGGGGTTTCCACTCATGCTATTGAGGTAGTGCAACAATCAGCAGAGGAAGAGGAAATTGATGTAGTTTTTCCTATTATTAATCAGAATGGTTTGGGTATTATTGGAGGAAATCCAGAGCAGATGATTAAAGCGATTGAAAAGGTCTCTTCCCGTGGGAAAGGTGTCTATGCTATGAAATCATTAGCTGGTGGTTATCTGATTAAAAAGATGGAAGAAGCTATTAATTTTGTTAGAAATATCAAGGGGATTCAATCCATTGCCATAGGGATGGTTCATCATCGAGAGCTGGAAATAAATCTGAAAATATTTGAAAATCAGAAGATTAATCAAGAAGAATTAATCAAAGAAGAGTTTGCTAGAAAGAAACTTGTTGTTTCACTCTTTTGTGAAGGATGTGGCACTTGTGTTAAAACCTGTCCCAATCAAGCCTTATCTCTTAAAGAGGGGAAGGCAGTAGTAGATTATAATCTCTGTTTGACCTGTGGTTATTGTGTACCTCATTGCCCACTCTTTGCTTTGAGAATTGTTTAATATATTACTGAATATTACTGATAGAAAATTTCTTTTGGAGAGATAATATTTAAGATACAATCAGGTTAAGCTTTTGGGGTAATATTCTAATATAATATTCCTTTTGTGCTGGTAATATTTCTCCAGCAACTTGAGCCGTAACTGGTTTAGTAACTTCTATCAGCACCTCTTTCCCTTTGAAAAAACTTACTTCTGTTACATCACGGTGGGTACCTTTTATGGCTTTAGGTAAAAGGTAGAAACAGCGAAATCTATTCATTTTACCAATAATACAGATGTCTAGTAAACCATCATCAATTTCTGCTTCGGGGGTAATATTAAATTTCCCACCCTCAATTCTGCCATTGGCAATTGCAATAAGTAACATTTCTCCTTCTATTACCTGACCATCAATGGTTATTTTGGCCTGAAAAGAAGGTAAAGGAATAAGTAGTTTTTGTATGGTGGCAAAGACATAAACATAAGCGCTTAGTGTTTTCCAATTGGGATGGTTAGTTTTCATCTTATTGGCTAAGGCAGCAATATCAGCATCAAAACCGATACCACAGACATTGACAAAATGGATTTGCTCATTAATGAGACCTACATCAATCATTTTAGTCTTTTGTTGGGGGATTATCTGGCAGGCTGATAAAATGTCTTTAGGTATAGAAGTGCTCTTGATAAAGTCATTAGCCCAACCAGCAGGAATAATACCTAACTTAGGCTGAGTGGAAGCTGGAATGATTCCATTGATGATTTCGTTGATGGTACCATCACCGCCCACTGAAATTATTAAGTCAAACCCCTGTTCGGCAGCTTGGTGCGCTAATGTAGTAGCTCCTCCAGAAGAAGGAGTCCAGCTGATGTGGTATTCTAAGTCGATGCTATCAAAAAAACTAAGGATTGCCGAGATATGTTTTTTAGGTTTCCCCCCGCCAGCAGTATGATTAATAATAAGTTCAGCTTTCACAAATCATTCCCTCACTGAAAAATTTTATTATATTAATATATCAAAATAGTATCTTAAATAACCCGATAAAGATAATTATACCTAGCTATCTAACCATTATCAATATTATTCCGTGAACTTTGACAAGGTTAATATTTGGTAAGATTCGGGAATTCGACCAAGGATAGCATGAGTATGAGGCACAATAATCTTATCCCAGGCCAGGCTGAGAGAAATTGGTGCTATACTTGCCATTTCTTTGTTTTCTAGACAGCCGGTAATAATTTGTCCGGATGGAGCTGTTATTATACTATGACCGTTATATTTTTGATGAATAGAATTGGGACAGAGGATAAATATTTTATTTTCTGCACTTCTGGTCTGACAGATTTTAATGTGCTCATCTTGGCCAAATTTACCTGCCCAGATGATTATTTCTGCACCTTGTAAAGTCAATATCCGGGCAATTTCAGGGAAATAGCCTTCATAATCAAGCATCATACCGATAGTACCAAATTGTGTTTCCCATACCGGGAAATTATTTTCTCCAGGGGTAATCTCACCTTTTTCTGGCAATTCCAGATGTGTTTTCCTATATTTTCCTATTATCTTTCCTGATTGCACTAAATAGCTGGTTTTAAATTTTTGAGCATTTTCTTCTTCCTTTAAGACAATAGAACATAGTTGTGGAGTTTTTTTGGTCAAATCTTTTAATAGGTTCAGTATTGCCTCGCTACTCTGGATAGGAAAATCATCAATCTGGGAAAATGCTAAAATGTAAGCATCCTGTTCTGATAAGGTATGAAAAAAATATTTAATTCTGGCAAAGTAATCTGACCATTCTTCTTTGGCCGTTCTGATTTGAATCACTGCAGCGAAGAAACTGGCTTTTTTTGTTTTAGATGGTTTTCTAAAGTGTTTTAAAATGGGTAATTCGCTGGTAGGCAAAGTTAGATAACTATATTGTTCAGGTCTTCTACTGCGTAAAACATCAATATGTCCAGCTACACTTTTTTGATGAGACAATGATAAATCAATTTCTTTAAATAATATTTCTTCCTGATAGGAAGAGGCCATTGATACTATTTTTCCCTCCGGTGAGAAAAAAGCACTCTTTCCACAATATTGAATGGATTTTTCTTCATAACCAATTTTATTTGCTGCTACAATCCAGACTCTATTTTCCAGGGCTCTGGTAGGGATCATGTATTCTGCTTGGGGATTAGACCAGGATTTTCTTTCCAGACCCGAAGTAACCCAGTTAGTAAGATCTAATAGAATCTCTGCTCCCTGTAGGGAGAGACAGCGAATGATTTCGGGAAAGCGTCCATCCGCACAGATAAATAAACCAATTTTACCAATTTTGGTATCAAAAACAGGATAATAATTATCACTTTGAAACCAGTTATGGTCAAAATGCCAGAGAAAGGACTTTCTTACCCAACCAATCTCCTGTCCTTTTTCATCAATTAGAACAGCCGAGTTATAAAGTATATTTTTTTCAGGAATATATTCTGGTAAGCCCAGGGCAATGAAGGTCTGATACTTTCGGGCACTTTCTTTTACATCCTCCAGAAATTGACTGGTAAGGGTGGCCAGCGCTCTATAGTCAGAAATAATTCTGGGGGATAAAAAATAACAGGGGTAGACACATTCTGGAAGAACCATCAAATCGGGTTTTAAAAGAGCAGCTTTACTAATAAATTGTAAAATATGTTTTTTATTTTCTGTTTGTTCTGAAAAAGACCTTGCCTTTAATTGTAGGGAGGCCACTCGAATTTTATTATTGTTCCTGGGCATTTATTTTTCCTTATTTTAATATTTTTGATATTAATGATAACTTTTTTTGATTTTTTAAAATTAATATAATATGTAAATTGAACTTTCTTTACCGACTTTTTTCGTTTCTTTTATGTCATTATATAATTGATACATAGCTCTTGGCAAATATTTCCGACTACAGATAATGAATTTATCAAAAGAAAACTATTATTAAAATAATAGAAAGAGATAGGAACAACAATGTAATAAAGAGTATAAATAAGAGTAAAGTATAAGAATAAAAATCAGTTATAACTTTTAGTTTCCTATTTCTTGTGGTATTATGGTAAGTTAGATGAAATTTAAGTTATCAGGTTATATTGGATTTAATAAAGTAAATAAGAAAATATTTGAAAAGGAGGATGATGATCATATGCCAAATTTTGGAAATTCTTTTTCTGGTCTGAAAAAGGATAGGAAATTAACCAAAGAAGAATTAATTCGGGCGATAAGATTTATGATTGCGGCAGAATATGAAGCTATTCAACTTTATATGCAACTTGCTGAATCAACTGACCATAAGTTAGCACAGGAGGTTTTAAAAGATATTGCCGATGAAGAGCGAGTCCATGCCGGTGAATTTCTTCGACTCTTAACAGAACTTGACCCTGAGGAAGAAAAATTCTATGCTGAGGGAGCTAAGGAAGTAGAAGAAGAGATTGAAAAACTGAATAAATAAAATTTCTTTAATATAATTTTTCAGGAATACTCAAAAAGAAAGGAAGAAGATGTCCAGAAAAATCCAAAATATATGTGTATTTGGTATAGGTGGAGTTGGAGGATATTTTGGTGGTAAGATTGCCTATAAAATAAATAAAAATAAATTAGCTAAAGAGGTTTATTTTATCGCCCGAGGTGAGCATCTAACCACTATACAAGCAAAAGGATTAAAGGTAATAACTGATAAGGAGGAACTACTTTGCTATCCCCATATTGCTACAGACCGTATAAGACATATTCCGACGCCAGATTTATATTTACTTTGTGTCAAGGGGTATGATTTAGCCAATGCGGTAGAGGAAATTGCCAAAAATATATCTCGTGATACAATCATACTACCCCTACTTAATGGTGTTGATATATACGATAGAATTAAAGCTATTTTACAGAAAGGGATAGTTATACCTGCTGCGGTATATGTTTCTTCCAGTGTTGAGCAACCCGGTATGGTTAGACAGAAAGGTCCAGAAGGACATATTGTATATGGACAAGATCCCCAATTCATGAATTTTGATTATCAGAACCTTAAGGAATTCTTCTCGGAAATGGATATTAGTGCAGCCTGGTTTGAAAATCCTTATTCCGCTATCTGGGAAAAATTTGTCTTTATCGCCGCTTTCAGTTTAATCACTGCCTATTCCGGGAGGAGTATTGGCGGAGTTTTAGAGGATAGTAAATTGAAGAATATGACTGAAAATATCATGAAGGAGATTACTCTGGTGGCCAGAGCACATGGCATAAATTTAAGGCAAGATATAATTGAAACTTCTATGCAAGTAGCGGAAAGATTTCCCTACGATACTAAAACTTCCTTTCAGAAGGATTACTTAAAAGGGGATAACAAGAATGAAAGTGACCTATTTGGCGGAACCTTGATTCGTATGGCTCAAGAGCACAGAATTGCTATTCCCACCACTACCGAAATCTATAATAGATTAATATCCTAAAACAATTATATTTTCATAAAATTATCAAAGATAACAAAAGTAGGTTTTTCAACCAAATAGAATTATTATATTTAGGTAACCAATATGGAGAGAAATAAAGAAAAAAAATAAAACAATTAGGTTAATTTATTGCTTACTATGGCTATATATTTATTTTTCCTATTTCCCTGATTTTAATTGAAATATTGTCTTTATGGATAGTAAAAATTCGAAAAATCTATTTCTAAATAGAAAGGAGAATCCAGGAAGATGCCGAATTATAATTATGAATGTCAGGATTGCCATCATATATTTGAGGTTACTGCTTCAATTAAAGATATGGAGAAGGGCAATTTTCCCTGTGAAAAGTGTGGTAGTAAAAATACAAAAAGGCTATATGATGGGTTTGGATTCTGTCACAGTACCGGTTCAGATGTAGATAATACTGGCAGTTGCCCCACTTGTCAGAATAACACCTGCTCTTTAGATGATGATTAGTTTTAAAATGATTGGGTAACAAAAATAGGGGAGGAAATATTATATGTTAAAAAATTATTTTGATTCTCGCAAGATAATCATATTTACAGGCATATTCATTGGTATAGCAGCAACAGTCTTGCAAAGTCTTGGCAATCCAGCCAATATGGGCATCTGTGTGGCTTGTATGGAAAGAGATATAGCTGGGGCATTAGGTTTTCACCGAGCAGCAACGGTGCAGTATATTCGCCCAGAGATTATTGGTTTTGTATTGGGTTCTCTCTTAGCAGCCATAATCTTTAAAGAATTCAAACCGCGTAGTGGATCAGCACCTTTAATACGTTTTATTCTAGGATTTCTGGCTATGATTGGTTCTTTAGTTTTTTTAGGATGCCCCTGGAGAGCTTTACTTAGATTGGCAGGTGGAGATGGGAATGCTCTGTTTGGAATATTGGGATTAGTTACCGGTATTTTAATTGGTATATTTTTTATTAAATCAGGTTATAATTTAGGACGTAACCAGAGGACCTCTCCTTTAGCGGGTTGGATTTTACCATTAATCATGGTAGGTTTATTAATTTTACTGATTGTTAAACCACAATTGCCCTCTGGAGCAGTATTTTTCAGTAGTGAAGGACCTGGTTCCCAGCATGCTCCTATTTTAATTGCTTTATTGGTAGCCTTGGCTATTGGATTTTTAGCTCAAAGAACTAGGTTTTGCACAGTAGCAACCACCAGAGATGTCATTCTGATTAAAGACACCTACTTACTTACTGGTGTATTTAGTCTTTTACTTGCGGCCTGGTTAAGTAATTTAGTATTAGGACAATTTCATCCTGGTTTTCAGGGACAACCAATTGCACACACTAACCAGCTATGGAACTTTGGAGGGATGACCTTAGCTGGTCTTGCCTTTACCCTGGCTGGGGGCTGTCCTGGCCGTCAGCTTTTTCTTTCTGGAGAAGGAGATGCTGATGCATCACTATTTGTGCTTGGAATGATCTTCGGGGCAGGCTTTGCCCATAATTTTTCCATTGCCAGTTCTGCTAGTGGACCAGGTTTATGGGGGCCTGCTGCAGTAATTATGGGTTTGTTTATCTGTCTGGTCATCGGATTCAGTAAGAGCGACTTCTTCCCAAAAAAGGAGATAAAAACATATGAGCAATAAAATTGACGTAAGGGGACTTTCTTGCCCCTTGCCAGTAGTGAAGGTCAGGAATAAATTAATAGAGTTAAAAGGTGGAGTTTTAGAAGTACTGGTGGATACAGGAACAGCGAAAGATAATATTATTCGCATAGCTAACAATATGAATTGGAAAGTGGAAATTAAACAAGAAGGTGATGAAATCCTAATAATTATATCTAAAAAAGAAAATCAAAAAGAGGAATAATGATTTATTTTGACAATGCAGCGACTTCTTATTCTAAGCCTTCCGAGGTGAGAAAGGCTTTACTGAATTTTTTAGCAAAAGTAGGAGCAAGTCCAGGACGCTCTGGTCATCGTCTCTCCATAGAAGCTGGGCGTATACTCTATCAATGTCGGGAGAGTATAGCTGAGTTGTTCCATATTGATGACCCATTGAGAATTGTTTTTACTTCTAATGCTACAGAGTCAATAAATCTGGTATTGAAAGGATTGTTAAAACCAGGTAATCAGGTAATTACCAGCAGTATGGAACATAATGCTGTTATGAGGCCTCTTCGTCAGCTGGAAATAGAAGGAGTAGAAGTTCAAATTATTCCCTGTTCTCCAGATGGTTATTTGGATACTGGAAAACTTGAACATACTATAAAAAGTAATACTGTGCTTATTATATTAAACCATGCTTCCAATGTTACTGGTACCACCTTACCTATAGTGGAGGTTGGTAGAATTGCTAGAAAGCATAACATACTTTTTTTGGTAGATGCAGCGCAAACTGCTGGATGTTTTCCCATCGATATTAAAAGAGACAATATTGATTTTCTTGCCTTCACCGGGCATAAAGCTCTCTTTGGTCCTACTGGTACTGGTGGATTGGTTATTGGGGAAAGAGTTAACATAGATAAGTTATCTCCTCTAAAAAGTGGTGGAACAGGAAGCCAGTCAGAATCTGAAGATCAACCAGGTTTCTTACCTGACAAGTATGAAAGTGGAACCTTAAATATTACCGGATTAGCAGGGCTTAAGGAAGGAGTAAGATTTGTCCTAAAAAGAGGTATTCATAATATTCATCAATATGAGCTTTCTATAACTCAAAAATTAATTTCTGGGCTAAGAGAAATTCCAAAAGTTACGGTATATGGAGTGGCTAATAATACTGATAGAGTGGCAGTGGTCTCCTTTAATATTAAGGATAAATCACCTTCAGAAGTTGGATTAATATTAGATGAGCAATTTGATATAATGTGTCGGGTTGGCTTGCATTGTTCTCCGGCTACTCATCGGACTATAGGGACTTTTCCCAGAGGAACTATCCGTTTTAGTATGAGTCTATTCAACACTTCTGATGAAGTGGAAAAAGCAATTATGGCGGTAAAGGATATTGCCAGCAGTAAATAACAACCGATGCGGGAAAGGATATGGTAAATGTCGGGTCCATACAGTGTAGTCTTATTTTATTCTACCAGTGCTGCTTTTAGGTTGGAAGGTGCTGCAAAAATGAGCGGACTGGATATTAAACTAATACCAGTTCCTCGTCATCTCAGTTCTGATTGCGGAATCTGTTTAAGATTTCGTAGTTATGACCGTAAAGTGATAGAAGAAATATTAAATAAAAATAAGATAGAATATGAAGACATTCATGACCTTTCATGATAAATTTTAAATTTTCTACCTACTTTTGAATATCTTTTATGCCACAGATACTCCAAAAAGTCTAATCAGGTTATTTTCTCTCCTTCTTTTCACTTGTTAATTTTAGTCTTTCTAACATAGGTTACCAATTTCCTGCCGGTTTTCAGGGCTCGGGGAGAACCTAAAATTTCTGACATTACTATGGCTAATGGTAGTCTATGACCTACTATTAAGCTGGTGAGTTCTTTTTCTATCTGGGTAGAATAAGTATCCATAGTTAAGACACTTTCTCTTTCTACCCCTGATTCTTCCGGTGACAAAAAAGAAGATTCTGCTAGTTCTATCAATTCTTGATCGGAGAAGACAATAGCTTCTTCTGCTTCCTCGGGAGGCAAATCATTTTCCGGAAGGTACTCTTGCTCTTTTGCCTGTTCAGTTTTTAATTGCTCATCTTCTATCAGAATATCTCTTCTTCCTATTTCCTCCTCCATTCTTTCTTGGGCTTTTTTAAGCCTGTCTTCTGGTATATCATTTTCAAAAGACCAGGGGTCAAAGAAGTTATCTTTTTTTCTATTCTTTTTGGCTTGTCTGGTTAAGGAAGAGAGTACTGATATCAGGATAAAAACAAATATCAAAAATTCCATCTTATTCCACCTTTATAGGGATTATTTTCATAACATTTAGAATTAAATTTATATCATTTATTTATTATTTATATTTACAAAACTACTCCTATTTATTAACCTCGTTCCTTTTTTCAGTATCAGAACTTATTCTGGAGATTGCTCCTCTCATCTGGGTATCTGACTGAATATTTTGCATATTATAATAATCCATTACACCAAGCTTTCCTTCCCTCAATGCCTGAGCCAACGCTTTGGGTACTTCTGCCTCAGCTTCTACTACCTTAGCCCTCATTTCCTGTACTGCTGCTTTCATTTCCTGTTCTCTGGCTACCGCCATAGCTCTTCTCTCTTCAGCTTTGGCCTGGGCGATACGTTTGTCCGCTTCCGCTTGATCGGTCTGCAGTCGGGCTCCAATATTTTTCCCCACATCTACATCAGCAATATCAATTGATAAGATTTCAAATGCAGTTCCGGAATCTAATCCTTTTTTCAGAATAGTGCGAGATATGTCATCAGGATTTTCCAGGACTTTTTTGTGAGTTTCAGCTGAACCAATAGTAGTAACAATACCTTCTCCAACACGGGCGATAATGGTTTCCTCTCCGGCTCCTCCCACTAAACGTTCAATATTGGCTCTTACTGTTACCCTAGCCTTAGCCTTTACTTCAATACCATCACTGGCTACAGCAGCAACAATAGGAGTTTCAATTACTTTAGGATTAACACTCATCTGAACGGCTTTTAGTACATCTCGACCAGCCAGGTCAATAGCAGCAGCTCTTTCAAAACCTAAATCAATATTTGCTCTCTGAGCTGCTATGAGGGCATTTACTACATTATCCACATTACCTCCAGCTAGATAATGGCCTTCCAACTTATTGACATTCAAATCCAGACCAGCTTTGGTTGCTTTAATTAAAGGTTCTACCACTTTTGAAGGAACAACCCGACGTAGTCTCATTCCAATAAGATTCATAAGTCCCACTCTTACCCCAGCCGCCAAGGCAGCAATCCATAACCGTAAAGGAATAAAACTGAATATAACCGAAAAAGTAACAATAATGAGAAACACAATAACTAAAAAAGGTAAAACACTTCCCACATTTACCATAACTAATTCTCCTTTCTTAAATTGATTAATTTTGTTTATCTATTTTCTTGCGCACCACAATTCGGTAACCTTCTACTTTAATGACTTCCACAGTTTCACTGGAGTCTATATAACCACTTTCACTGACCGTATCGTATCTAGTGCCTTCTATTTCCACTTTTCCTGAGGGGCGTAAAGGAGTAAGAGTTCTGCCTTCTTTTCCCAGTAAATAGCTGTAATCCGAAGAGGAGCTATAACCTGCCTCTCGGGTAGCCGATTCTGATAATATAAATTTTTTCAGAGTTCCCTTACGCTGAAAATATTTAAAAGCAATAAAACTGGCTATACCGGCAATCAAAAGAGAAATCAAGAGCATATATATCCCGGAAGTAGTTGAAGCAGCAGCTAAAACAATAGCAATGATTACAGCTACCAATCCACTTATACCAAAGATACCAAAACCAGGTAGAAAAGCCTCTACCAATAGAAAGATGATACCAAAAACAAAAAGAAAAATAGCTGGCCATCCACTGATTCCAGTTAAAAAATGTCCTCCAAAATAGAGACCAAAGGCAAGTAAACTTAAAAACCCCCCAATACCAAAACCGGCGGTCATGATTTCCACTACCAGAAAGAAAAAACCCATTATTAATAGTGTAGTTGCCACAATAGGATTTATTAACCATCCGCTAAATCTTTCCCAGAAAGTAGCTGAACTATAAATTAGCGGACTACCTGATAGACCAATTCTATCCAGTAATTCAGTTAAAGAATTAACGGTACCATCACTGAAAGATAGTTTTTCCGCTTCCTGGGTAGTTAA
>Ga0067045_1004923_pt1 | contig 13913 bp, 15 predicted proteins | sample TerdegcTABiofilm_FD_59184 | JGI IMG/M metagenome (GOLD analysis project Ga0067045, IMG submission 59184) | Combined Assembly of (Gp0054472, Gp0054536) Wastewater bioreactor microbial communities from Singapore -Terephthalate degrading...
GATCATTTCATCCGGACAGGAGGGACACTTCCCGGTATCGGGACGGTCGTCATCGACGAAGTGCAGATGCTCACCGACCCGGACCGCGGGCACCGGCTCGACGGGCTCATTGCACGGCTCAAGTACCTGTACCCAAAAGCACAGTTCCTGTACCTCTCTGCGACGATCGGGGTCCCAAAGGTCCTTGCGAGCAAGCTGGGGGCGACTCTTGTCCGGTACGACGACCGGCCTGTGCCCCTCGAGCGGTACCTCTTCTTCGTGGAGCACAGGCAGAAGATCCCGACGATCCGGCGCCTCTGCACAGAGGAGTATGCCCGAGTCTCCTCGAAGGGGTACCACGGCCAGTCCATTATCTTCACCAATTCGCGCGCGAGGACCCACGTGATTGCCGACGCGCTCGGACCGGGGTATGCTGCATACCATGCCGGGCTCACCTCCCAGGAGAAGCGCGAAATTGAATCAAAATTCCTCTCGGGGAGGATAAAGGCGGTCGTCACCACAGCGGCCCTCGGGGCAGGGGTCGATTTCCCTGCATCCCAGGTGATCTTCGACTCGCTCGCGATGGGAATCCAGTGGCTCTCGGTCCAGGAGTTCGGCCAGATGTCGGGCAGGGCGGGCCGCCCGGATTTCCACGACCTCGGGAAGGTCGTTGTGCTCGCCGAACCGGGGGCATCCTATTCCCGGACGTCAGGCACGACCGAGGAAGAGGTCGCAATGAAGCTTCTCAGGGGCGAGATGGAGGAGGTCGCCCCCGAGCACGACCTCGAGCAGAGTTCCGAGGAGTACGTCGCACATGCCGTGGTTTGCCGGGGCAGGCTTGCGGATCTCGAGAAGATCACAGGCATGATGGTCGGGACGATGGAACCGGTCCTGGACCTCCTTGTCAAAAAGGGGCTCGTCAGGAAGGAAGACAACAAGATCGTCCTCTCGCCGCTGGCCCATGTCATGGCCGAGCACTTCATCGGGGTGGAGCGGCTTTTCGAGATCCGGAGACTGATGAAGGCAGAGAGCGATCCCCTCGAGATCGTTGCCGAGCTTGCGTGCGCGGAGTCAGAGAAGAGGAAGGAGAAGGAGAGAGAGAAGAAGAGGAGCGGCAGATAGACGGCACGCGAAAGGTGCGGGAGACCTTTTCCCCTGACCTCACCGTTTCCTCTCCTGCATCTCCACCTCGCAGACCCACCTGTCGTAGATCGGATCGCGGGTGTTCTCCGATATCTCCACGCGGCCCCCTCTCGCCTCTGCCCATGACCGGACGAGGTCCGCCTCGGCCCGGGTCCCGACGGTCACGAGGCAGTATTCAGTCAGGGCAAGGAGGGCACCGGTGATCGCCTCCCATGTCCCCTCGTTGAAGGCGTTTATTTCTCCGAACATGAGGCCAAGGCCTGCCTCCGCACCCCGGCAGTAGTGTTCCACGAGAGTCCCGTCGATGCACATCGTCCTGCCGGGGATGAGCCGGCCCCGCGCCAGCCCAAGGGAGAGGAGGGATGGGTCATTGTCGTACGCGAGCGGGGCGATCCCCCTCTCTCTCAGGACAAGCGATCCGAGTCCCGACCCGCAGCAGCTGTCAAGGCAGGAGGAGAAGTGCCTCCTCTCCCAGAACTCGTCGAGGAGGTCGCGGACTTTCCCGGCCCTCTCAGGGTTGAGATCCTCGAGGGCGGGGGTGACGTTCCGCACGATATCGCGGCTATAGTACTCGCGGAGAGCGTCCTCGAAGACCTCGCGCTCCTCCTGGAATATCTCCCCGGGGAGTTCCTCGAAGTGTTCGATGAGGGCAAGCGTTGGTTCCTTCAGGTGGAACGAGCCCATCAGCCACCCCCTGCCTGTATGGAAGGCAAAGGCGAGAGGTTCCTCCTCCTCGTCGACGAGCATCCTTGCCTCGTCAGCAGGAATCTCCTCGAGCCATGCGGTGAACGAGTCATCGATCAGGTCTGCAAAGGAAGGTTCGATACACCGCAGGCCCGAAACTTCCATGACCTTCTCGAGGAGAGGGGGATCCCGTGGAGCGTCGGCATCCATGGTGGATCAGGCTCCGTACTTGGGTGAACGGTTGAGGAGATCGAGGAGGATCGGCATCAGGGAGGCTCCCCGGATCCTGTGGAGCCCGCCCTCGGCGCAGGAGATCTCATCGAAGGCAGTCACGCGATCCACCCTGACACCTTCCCCTGATATTGCGAGCGGGACAGGGTCGGCACTGTGATCTCTGACACAGCAGGGCGTCGAATGATCAGCGCAGACGACGATGAGAGTTCCCGGTATCGCAGCCAGCGGCGCAAGGGCAAGGTCGACCCTCTCGATGAATGCCATCTTTGCACGGGCGTCCCCGTCATGGCCGGCCTCGTCTGCACCCTTGATGTTGACAAGGACAAAGTCTGCGGATGAGAGTGCCTCCTGCACGGCCCGGACCTTTGCTGCAAGATTGGTATCGACTGACCCGGAGATGCCGGGGACGTCGACGCGGTCAAGACCGATCGCGGCTCCTATCCCGGAGATGAGGGCGGCAGCAGAGATCACCTTCCCCGAGAGGCCGTACTTCTCCCGGAATGGCTCAAAGTATCCCATCCTCCCGGCCCCCCGGACAAGGACGGTGTTTGCCGGCCGGAGCCCCTGTGCACGCCGCTCTTCGTTGAGGGGATGGTTCCGGAGGATCTCTTCTGCCTGGCGGACGAACTCCGAGAGGGCTTCTGCGGTCCTCCTGTCTGCATTGTCCTTGCTCCCCGGAGAAAACGGCAGGGGAGGGACCCCCTCTCTCTTCGGGTCGTTCGAGGAGACGCCGACCCCGAGACCCTCCCCGCGGAAGGCGAGGGCTGCACGGTGGCCGGTTCCCGAGCGGAAGAAGAACTCGATGCCGAGGGGGGAGAGGTCGACTCCCTCCTGGATCGCCCGGGAGAGCGGTTCTGTCCCATGGATGCGCCCGGCCCTCCTGTCTGCCACACGGCCCGCGTCGTCAAGGGTCGCGTAGTTGCAGCGGAAGCCGATCATCCCCGGTTCCATGTGGATCCCGCAGCCCTCCGCCTCGAGCGGGCCCCTCCCTGTGTAGTACCGGGAGGGATCATACCCGAGCAGGCTCAGGTGGGCCGTGTCAGATCCCGGCCGGATACCCGGGGCTATCGTGTCCATGATACCGCAGATACCGTCGCGTGCGATGCGGTCGAGGACAGGTGTCAGGGCAGCCTGGAGAGGGGTCCTGTCCCCGAGTTCGGGGCAGGGCCGGTCCGAGACCCCGTCGAGGATGATGAAGAGGATCTTTTGCGCCGTCATTGCAGGGGGAGTTTGGACACCTGTTCACTTATGCTTCACCCCCGAAAGGTCGCAGGGAGAACCCTGTTTCCCAGACGAGGAATCTGCAGTATATGACCGGTTGGAGAATCACGAGAAAAAGGATTTCTCTGGAAAAAGGAGGAGAAAGCCGCCTCACACCACCTTTGCGGTCGTCAGCTTGGACTTGATGACCTCGACGCGCCGGATGGGAAAGACCGGTTTGACCGCCTTGAAGACCTCGCGCGAGAAGTCACCGTTGACGATACCGGTGATGATGCCGTTCATATCGGCCTCCGATCCCATCTTCGAGATCATCCGGGAGATGATGCTCCGTATCTCGTGGGCCTGGGAGAGGTTCGCCCGGGTGAGCGTGAAGCACGTCACCGTGAGATCCACCCGCTTTCCGTCCTTTGTCGTTACCGGGACGTGGCAGTCGATGCGCGAGGTGCGCCTCTTGATCATCGACCGCAGATAGTCGCGGGTGACCTCGTGCCCCACGAACTCCGTGTAGGCAGCATCTCCCGTCACGTTCGCGATCCTGAACTTCATCTTGACGTTCTGCCGGGCGTAGTCGTTGATGATCTCGCCAAGTGTCGTCTGCATGATGCGCCCGACCACGTTTGCAGGATCGTTTGAAATCGTGTCCCCGATGTAGGTCTTTCCGAGCACGTCGGGGGCAAATACCTTGTACCAGCTCTTGGCTTTCCAGCCTTCCACGCGTCTTCCTGATTGTTTCTTCTTTGCCATGGTATCACCTATCGTGTGTTTTTTTTAGTTTTTCTCACCCTTTGCAATCACCGGGCTGCACCGGATGCCCGGAATGCCACGATCTCCCCCTCAGGCATCCGTCCATGCTGCTGCCACGCTGCAGGAATCTTCCTGCATGCACATCCCGATCGTCATTCCGTCTCAACGTTGCAGATTTCATCTGCAATTGCAAGGTTCATGAGGTAGTCATCCACCGATGCGATTACCGACCGGAGAGCGGTACCCTGGATCTCTGTGACAACGAAACCGCCAGTGGAACGCGTCTGCATGCTCTGGAGGTTGTCTGGCCGGAGAGATGCAGCAACGCAATCCGCACGGGCGTGCCGTGTCCTCAATTCCCCCCTGATCTCCATCATGCAGGCACCGATTTCCGGACGGCACCGACGAACTGGGAGAGCCGTGCAGCAGGGACGGTTGCACCGGCCCGCTGCCGGTGGCCGCCTCCGAACCCCCCGACCTGGACTGCCGCGCTGTGGACGTGTTCGCTGATGTCGATGTCGTGGCCCCTGACGACACGGAGGGAGACGAACGCGAGATCGTCTCTCCGCGCTGCAACGGCCACCACCGGACTTTCCTGGACGAGATCCCGCGAGAACGCATCGGCAAGGTCACTTGCAACGGAGGGGTCGTCCACCTCAACGAGCCCGGAGGAGCCATCTGACTCTCTTTCCAGGCTCGCCCGGAGGGCCTGGATGACGTTGAGCCTGTGCCTGGCCGCGCACTCGTATGCCTCGTCGAGGCAGGTCGCCGAGCGGAGGCAGAGCGATGCGGCGAGCCCCCCGCGACCGGACTTTCCGCAGGCATCAACGACTGCAGCAAACGTGTGGGCATCCGGAATGACCTCCCTCTGCAGGCTGTAGCACTCGCCGTAGAGGGACTCGAGAGTCCCGGCGGGAGCATACGGTGCCACGCGGAGCACGATGAGGGAGAGGAGCCTTGGCAGCGATACTTTCCCTCCGTCAGAGGCACTCTCCAGGAGATCGGAGACCGCCACCTCGTCACCGCTCACCTGGTGGAGGTAGGGGTGGAGTGCCGTATACAGCCTCTCGTGGTCGTCCCTGCCGGGGAGGAGGAGACCTCTCCCGGGCGTGACAAGGCCGAGGGCAACGGCATCGTTGAAGATTGCGAGGTTCTCCCCGGCGAGATCCTGGCCGTCTCCGATGATTCCAAGCATCACGAGACCGGCAAGGTCGCGGTTGTCACCAAGCGACTGTGCGACAAGGAACGCGGTTCCTGCCGAGGAGAGCTCGCGGTCCCCGTCGACCCCCGAGAGGCGGGGATTGACATGGAGTTCGCCTTCGAACCGGGGGATGTGGTGGTCGATGACCATGACCTCCGGGGGGAGGTCAGGGATCCCTGATCCGAGATCGCAGAGGAGGGCAGGCGTCTCCGGGGAGAGTGCCGCAGGGCTGATGTGCGGGACGACCCGGAGCCGGAAGCGGATACCCTTCCGGAGGAGGGCCATGCATACGATGGCTCCTGCTGCTATCCCGTCGGCATCATGGTGTGCGTACACCTCCACGAATTCCTGGCGGGCGAGGTGCCCGGCCAGCCGTGCTGCGGCCTCGGCCAGTGTCATGGGGATTCTACCGCGAGAGCAGGATCTCGGCACTCTCCGGCTTGTAGCTCCAGTCCTTCGGCAGCCGGCCCGTCCCTGTGTAGTACTTGACGAGGCGACGCNCCTTCGATTCGGTGAGCTGGAGCTGCCTCTTGTTGTGCAGGTCGTTCTTGTTCTCGGCCATGTGCTTGCGGAGCCCGAGCGCCTTTGCGATCAGGTTCCGCAGGTCCTCCGGGATCTCGGGTTCCATGCCCTTCTCCTTGAGGATCTGGCTGATCCGCTTTCCCGTGATCAGCTTGACGTCAGGGACACCGTGACGGTCCCGCAGGATCTGGCCGATGTGGCTCATGGAGTGGCCTTCCCTGCGCAGGTCGACGATGATCTTCTCGATGGCCGCGACATCCGTGTTTGCCCACGATGGGGCTTCCCTGCGGAACGGACGGACCGACCCTGAGTGTCCCCTGCGCCGCGCGTGCATTCGTGCCATTATCTTGTGTCACCTCCGAAACAGTCAAATGTAAATCCGAAAAAGAGCCACAGGCTGACTCTTTGTAATCCCAGGAGGCCTGTTCTGCCAGGCCCGTGCAGCGTGGTGCACGTCGGACTTACATCTGCCAGCACCAGTAGAAACAGTGCTGCATATCCATGGAGCGGGAATTCTCTTAATGATATCGCGGGGAGTCCGGCTCACCTGCTCCCCCGTGCGTCCTGAATGCGCGGTTTTCCCCCCGGTCTTCCGGCAGGAGACTAGAGGGGAGTGCCATACCTGTTGATGAGCCGGATCAGGTCGGCGAATGCGTCCATCTCGAGGGCGAGCACTCCCGCCCTCTGCATGCCCATGCTCGTCTCTGCGTCGGCGGTGAGGCACTCGGGCCCCCGCAGGACGGTCCTTTTTTTCCCGTCCCTCGAGAGGACCGATTCGGCCTCCCTGTCATACACGAACGCCCTGCCCGGGATGACCACGAGTTCATCGAGCTCGCCGGGATCGAGGCTCTCGAGGTCTTCGATTGTGATGAGGCAGGCGACCTCCTTTCCGACCGGGATGACGCGGGCTCCTTTTCCACACTGCGAGAGGATGGCCTCGATGAACGGTGCTGCAATCGATCCCGAAATGACGCTTGCCCGCCTCTCCAGCCGCGGGAGTTTTGCAACGAGGTCGGGTTCCCGGGCGAGAGCGAACGGCGATCCGATCTCCGGGTCCCAGAGTGGCGTCCCGCTGACCTTCAGCCTGAACTTCCGGGAGAGGGCGGTGACCATGTGCCGGAACTCCCCCACCCCCTGCACGGCCTGTCCGGGAATGACGGGAGCATTCCCGAGGATGAGACCCTGTTCCCTCTGGTTGGCAAACCGCATCAGGATGATCCCCTTTGCACCCCTCTCCTCGAGCCAGATGCAGGTCTCCTCGAGGATCAGACCGTCGTTGACCCCCGGGAGGACGACGCATGCCGCATACACGTCGATCGTCTCGCAGAGTCTCTCGAGGACGGCAAGCGATGCCCCGGGAGTCGGGTCATGCATGTAGCGTTTCCGCAGTTCCGGGCGGACAGAAAAGACCGTGAACGAGATCTCGGAGAGGCCTGATGCGACGAGGAAGTCGGCTATATCCGGGTCGTCAAATCCCTTCCCGCTCGTGTACCCGATGTGGAGCGGGGCCTCCATGCTCGCGAGGAGCTCGATTAAGTCCCGGAAGCGGGGGTAGCAGCTTGGGTCTCCGCCGCCGCTGATCGTGATGCGGCTCACCTCGTCGGGGATGGACTGGAGGCGTGCGAGGACGTCATCGGCAATCTCCCGCAGGTCCCTGAACCCGCGGTAGTACTCGCGGACGCTCCGGCTGCAGTAATCGCACCCCTTCCTGTAGGGCGGGCAATAGCGGCATCCGAAGGGCGCAGTCTCTTTTACGTGCTTGAAGTAGCAGTACTCGCAGAACCCCCGGCAGTCGACTCCCGGGTGCCCCCCGATGTCCACGGAGAGGTGGGTCATTGCTCTGTACCCATCTTGCCCCGGAGCGGTTAATTCCTTTGGAACGGGACCGGGGGGTCAGCCAGTGACAACGGCTGTATCCATGTCCTTCCATCCGATCCGTATCCTGCCGGTAGCAACTGTCCCTCTCCCTCCTGCACCGCCGTGCGTCACTCTCTCCTTCTCGATAACGAGCAGGACGAAAACAGGGGGCTTTTCTTTGCCCATGTCCTCTGGCGGATAAGACCAGTAGATGCAGGGTTCGGACGAGAGTATCCTGTCGCCATGGAGCGTGACCCGTCCATCCGTTGCGTTCCAGGAGACGAAATATCCGTAACTTGCGGACCAGTTGTAGAGCACGGGAGCACTCCCGGAAAAATCCGGTTCGAGGCGAATTCCGACCGTCGAGGACATGAGCGGGATGTAGGATCCGGGTTCGGCACGGATGGTGACGGTGACAGGCGTCGGGGCAACCGTCGGAGGCGTCGCTGGCTGCGCCTCCTTCCCCGGGAAGGAAGTCTGATCTCCCGGCGGCTGGCTGCAGCCGCAGGCAAGCAGCAGCAGGATGAGGACGGCGGCGGCAGGAAAGGCAAAAATCTTCATGAGCAGGGAGCTTTTCCCTGGATGCATATGAAGGCGACTGTCCTCTGGCGGTGGCGACCACGGAGATCGGGGTGTCCTGCAGAGTGCCGGACGAAAAAAGACTCTCGATGGATGTCTGGCAGAAAGATGCCGCTGCCTGACCGCATCGAAAAACGGTCGATGGAGACGAAAAAAGACTCCCTATGGTGTCTGGCAGAAGGCGCAGGCGTTCCTTCCGGTTCCACCACCTCCTGCTGCTGGTTTCAAGAGTCCCGGAGAGGATATATTCTCCCAGCATGAAAGGAACGCTTCAGTCCGGACTCCTGGTCCTCTGCCTCGCCATTGCCATCTCCTCTGCAGGGTGCTCCGTGCCCGGAACCACGGGGGAGGGGAAACCTGTATCGCCGGCTCACCCTGCGCCTCTCCACATGCCGGGGGATGTCCTCTCCGGGAACATGACACTTGCCGGCTACGACACTCCCGATCCCCGGATCGGAGAGGTGCGGGTCGTAGTCCTCGCATTCCAGCCGGAGAGTGACATGTACATTTACACGTTCGTTCGAACGCACGCCAATGGAAGTTACACCTTCGTGTTCCCCGAGGGCTGGGAGGCGAAGCTTGCCCGCCAGCGCACCGTGTTCGAGGGATACGGCTTGGAAATGACGGGGACGATGCCGCGGGAACTCCTCTGGCAGTTCTGAATGTGGCCAGTCTGCCCCCACTCATATCCCCTTCTCTCCCGTGCACTCCCTCCCCGTTCCCGGGGATCGCGGAATGCACCTCAAAGCCCTGCACCCCCCGTTCCCGGATATTCACGCAGGGTAGGGGAAGGGAGAAGGGCTGGAAAAGACAGAGGTGCATGCGATGATGCGCAGCAGGGAACTCCTCCACCAGCTCCTCCACGACCCCCGGTACTCGATCGCCGCGGCGGAGGTCTGGTACATTGACCGCGGTGCACCCGGAAACGTCAGCCGGGTGGCAGGGGGAGATATCGTCTCCCTTGAGCCATTCGCCTTCCGGGCAGAAACCGGGACAGGAATGAAGGAGATTCCCTACCACCGGATTGTCCGGATCCTCCACGGGGGAGAGGTGCTCTGGGAGCAGGGGATGAAGCGGGAGAAGCGGGAATATCCTGGCAGCGGGAATACATGACAAAAAACGCGCTTTCCCCCGGTTCCGCGGAGGGCCGGGACAGGGAGGACTCCGGATCTGGATTTTTCTCTAAGGGAGAGCGAATCCAAATCTGTCTCCCAGGCCTTAAAATGCGATGCAGGAATGGGATCCCCTGTTGGAATGATGAATACAATCCCCGCACGGCGCCACATTTTTCAGGCTCCGGCTGCAACAGTACATGGCGCCCCAGTGGCTTAGCTGGCAGAGCGGCTGACTTGTAATCAGCAGGTCCCGTGTTCAAATCACGGCTGGGGCTTCAGAAGTCAACCTTCAATTTTCTTACCCAAAATTTATATACATCCTTTCAGACGCCCTTTTATGGCAGAATCTTCCACACTGATTCAACACCATGCGCAATTCTCGGGCATGAGGCCTGAATTCGCAGACAAATCCATCGAGAATGGACTGAAAAAAGGCTGGATAACGCAGAACGACATTGCTCTGATCCGCGATTTTGTTACTGAAAAAAAAGTATCGGGATGTATCGGCCTGTCCAGGGTGAACAAGATCACGTATACCCTTGTGCACTGGCGCAGGTTCCTCCCAGAGTTCAGCGGGATGACCATTTCCGATGTCTACAACGGCATCGAGGCCTTGAAGAATGGAAATACCACGAAAGGCACACCGTTCGCTCAGAACACCAAGCACGATTTCGTCCGGATCCTGAAACAATTTCTCGTCTGGCTGGTGGAGAATGAGTACACCTCCCTCCCCGAGAAGAAGGTGATGAGGATCAAGGTCCCGCCGGACAACCCGATGACCAAGACTGCGTCCCAGATGATAAGCCCTGATGAGATTCAGCGTCTCTACAAGGCATGCTACCGGAGCTACGACCGGGCTATGATCACCTTCATCTATGAGGGAGGCCTTCGCATCGGCGAGGCCGCGGCCATGAAGTGGAAGGACCTCACCTTCAACAAGAACGGGATCGTGGTGAACGTGAACTTCAAGACAAACGTCCCCAGATACATCCCTATCATCGCAGGAATGGAGTATATCATACAGTGGCGCCTGGACTATCCCGGGACTCCTGAGGGAGACGCACCGGTCTTCATCAACTACCGGGGAACGCTCCTCAGGAACGAGGCTGCCATCGCCCAGCTCCGGGTCATTGGGAAACGTGCAGGGATTGAGAAGCGCCTGACTCCCCATCTCTTCCGGCACTCCCGGATCACCCATATGGTCCAGGAGGGCGTCTCCGAGAGTGTGATCAAGTTGATCATGTGGGGGTCGGTCCATTCCAAGATGCTCCGCACCTATGCCCACCTCACCGGGCAGGATATCGAGCGGGAGCTCCGCAGGGTCTACTGCCTTGAAGACACGGAAGGAGAGAAGAAGAAGTCTGCTCTCGAGCCCCATGTCTGCTCACACTGCCACATGATCATGCCGCCCGCAGCGGAGTATTGTGCCGTCTGCGGGCAATCGCTGATGGGGACTGGAACGGCCAGTGAGGACGAGATCCAGGACTTCGTACTCAGGCACGGCCCGGAGTTGATGGAGTTCATCATGCAAAAGAGCGGGACGAAGCCGGCTCCTGTCCTCCGGCAGGTCCCCAAGCTCCCGAAGGTAACGAGGTGATTTCCTTTATGTGATACAGTCAGGCTTATCCTGACCCACTTTCAGGAGCTCCCGTTCACCCTTATTTCACCCGTTTGGCCATGCTGGTGTGCATGTGGCGGCACGGCTTGCCGGCATGCAGGAACGAAACACCATGGAACAGATCGTGGTCACACTGGAAGCAGTCGAGGCCTATGAACGCCGGACCGGGTTCGTGGGCATCGGGGAGTTCTTTCTGCGGAAAGGGCTCTTTGTCCTGAAGGAGGGTGAGATATGCAGGAAAAAGTAGTGGGCCCCCCAAAATCAGAAGCATCTTCCACAATGATTCAACTTGAGGGACCCAGAATATCCTCTCTTCTGGGATTAAAAAAGGTATGGTTATCTGAATTTTCGATCTGGCCTGTAGGGGTGGCCTGATGCCCATGGCACAGCACTCCACCTCGCCGGTCCCACTCTATCTCCTCCCCCAGGCACTGGCAGAAGAGATCAAGAAATACGGAGATACGATAGCAGAGATCAGGGTCCGGCGGACCACCGGCCACAACTACGTCCTGAAGGTCAAGCACGAGAGGCGGGGTGACCGCGGTGACTGAACCCGGGACGCTCTCACTTGGCGAGAAGGAGATCCTTCGTCCTGTAATCATCTATCGGGTAACAAGAGAAGGGGAACCATAAAAATTTGATGATTTTCTATGAATCCGATCACCTACCGCAGAACCTTCCGAAGTGCCAGTGCTGTGATACAGCCCCCAATCAGTGTGATGTAGGCGAAACCGGGCGACGATGTCGGTGGTATTGCTCCGCCTTGGTTCAGGGAACTGTTTACAGGCGAGTGAGAGTTACTCCTGCCCGTATCACTTATTCCAGTCTCTCCTGGGCGAGACGAGAGGGTATGAAGCACGACCTCGCGTGGCTCCCTGGACCAGTCGTCTCCCGCACCGCGCGTATAGATGATGTATTCCCCTGAGATGACCGGATGAGAAAGCCCACGCCGGAAAGGAGTGATCTGGGTCTTTTCCCCGGTGCGAAGGTCCATCACCATAATTGCACTTCTGCTGTCCCGGAAATCGAAAGGATTCATGGACTGCAGCCATGCAACCCGCTCATCCGAGATGGGAGGAAGATGCCCCTGGTGCACGCTTCCCTGCCCGACAACGGTCCTGACCCGGGAAGCGATGGAGTAATGGATGATTGTATGGATCCCATGGATCTCCTCTGTCCATACCACATCGTCGCCAGAAATATACGGGGTGCTCTTTACCGGATTTTCCGTTAGCAGACGCTCCTCTGTTCCGTTCATCAGATCGTAGAGGTAAAGTTCCGGATCATCCGGACCATGGGATCGGTAGTCTTTCCACAGTATGAAATTACCTGAAATCATAGGGGTACTCTGGTGGCCCGGTGAACCGGTCGGGAGGTACTGGTTCTCCCCGGTCGTCAGATTGAAGATGACGATCTTTCCCCCGTCAACGCTGGAGTGGGAGACTCCCTCATGTTCGGTCCAGACAACCCGGTCCCCATCAATCGAGGGATTCTGGCTAAACCTGAGATCGGACACTGGTAGGAATGCATCATCCTGGTTGGTAAGTTGAGCCAGGGATCCTGTAGAGATATTCATCAGCATGATCCCTTTTTCGCTGAACACAACCCGGTCACGGGAGATTCTCGCCATTTCAACCTGATGTATGATGGGAATCGTGCTGTCTGAACTCATCTGCCCTTGTTCTCCGATTTTAATAAGTTGTTTTTTCGTTCCCTCTGTAAGGTTATATCCGTAAAACCCCCGTTCAGAAGCACTCAGGTATTTATTATCCTGGAGCCAGAAAAGCCGGTCTCCTTCCAAGGTACTATAGAACGGTTCTCCCGAAAGAGTAAAGAGAACGGCTTCTGTTCCAGGTACGGATTCTGCGCTGATAGTCCAGGGAATAGTGACCAGACAGATGACGATTATCAGGAGGCCGCTGGAACATCGATGGTTATTCATGGCTGAAAAAATGGTTAGGGGAAGCTGAACACCGAAGTGTCGTCATAGTCCTCGGCATAGTAGGGCGTAGGAATATACCCCCATGCATGGACGTAGTACTGGCCATTCGCAGGATATAACTTATCTTTCGATGCGGTGACTGACCATACCCCCTGTTGTGAACTTGCCGATGTCGAATCCACGGTTTGCCCTGTTCCCCGGTTAATCAGGAACGCTTCGACATAGATATACCAGGGAGGTTCCTCCAGTCCCGATGCAGTACAGGTTCCTCCAAAACGGATGGTCCTCCAGTCAAACTTGTATCCAGTCGCACTGACAGAAACAGTGGCACGATCCAGGGCCGGCTGGTCATCGTTGGTATCGTTGTCCTGTCCCGGCTCCGTTGCCCACCAGGTCATCTTCTGACCGGCCATATTCTTCCTATATGAATCGGGGATCCCGACAAGGTGTTCCGGGTGGACCTTCTCCATATATTCAAGGACAGTAATGTCCTTGTCATAGAGCTCATTGATTAGGCTCAACTGCTCTGCAGTGGCATCTGATCGGACGACTCCTTTCTCGTCTTCCGCATTCGCTAAACCGATCAGTGCGGATACAAGTATGAGGACCAGCATGAAAACCGATCGCATTTTTATTCCATAGAGTTTCATGATTTTGCTCCTTCACAGGCTTGGTGGCAAATGCCAAAGGAAGGCCCGGAAATGTGACAGCGTAGGTAGTTTTTACGTTCCTTGTGGCTGTCGTGGGATGAGGGTTTTATCCTCACCCTCCATGGGTAATCGGACCTAGGTGCATAAACGATCTCTGTGCCAGATCCAGAACTGTCAGCAGAATGATTCGCAATACTGCACGTGACGGTATTGATGATTCTCTGTATCAATGATTCTCCCGGATGAGCACGGTCTGCATCTCGATCCCCAACAGACCATGGGTGTGATCATATTCACGATTCATTAAAACGGAATCCATGCGTTATTCAGGTGTTTTCCAGGTAGTGTGCGTATAAAGAGAAACCATACCTGAACAAGAGGATCTCCCCCTCATATTTCAGGCAACGGTCGAGGAGTCATTTAA
>Ga0067045_1030854_pt1 | contig 13912 bp, 12 predicted proteins | sample TerdegcTABiofilm_FD_59184 | JGI IMG/M metagenome (GOLD analysis project Ga0067045, IMG submission 59184) | Combined Assembly of (Gp0054472, Gp0054536) Wastewater bioreactor microbial communities from Singapore -Terephthalate degrading...
GGTCGCGGTTGGCCACGGCTCGCTCGCGGGCCGCCAGCTCGCCAAGCCGCGCCTCCAGGGCGGCCTCTTGTTGGTTCTTCTCCCTGTCCCACGCATCCTTTTCTTCCAGCAGCGCCAGCCGCTGGGCGCGCTCCTCCTCCGTCAGCCGCCGCGCCAAGCGAGCCTCGGCTTCTTCCTCTATCTGCCGGATGCGCTTCTGGCGGAGGCGCTGGCCGTACAAGGCCGCCACACCCGCACCCACGGCCAGTCCCACCAGGCCGGTCAGCACGCACCACCATGCGGCGTAGGTCATCGTCTACCCTTCAGGTCGCGGTCTTCGCGACATCGGCAGGAGCGACACCTCGGCAGCGGCAGCAGCGGCCATCGCGCCGAGGGCGCTACGGAAAGGCGAACACGGTAACAGATAGATACGTACGAGCTAGGTCTCGGGCAAATCGCCTGCGCCAGGCGGACGCGGACGGGCGAGGCCCCCTCATGCCCGCTGCGCTGCTGCCCGCCGTGCGGCCTCCACCAAGCGGAGGCGCTCGGAGGGACGCTGCCAGCGTTCCTGCGCCTCCGGCCCCAGACTGTGCAGCGGATCGAAGTAGAGGAACGCCGCACCTGGCTTGACGGCCGGGCTGGAGAACACGGAGATGCCGTGCTCGCGGTCGTAGTACTCGTAGGAGTGCACGTCCCGCTTGCCGCCGCCGCCCGGCGTATCGACCACGAAGGTCGGGGTGTTGAACCCGGCCGTCAGCCCCCGAACCTGCTTCTCGAGCTGGATCGCCGTGGCCAGCGAGGTGCGCAGGTCCTCCACCCCGGGCACCAAGTCGTGGACGAACACGTAGTACGGCTGGACATTGAGATAGCTCAGCCTGCGGACGAGCAGGCCGAGCACCTCCGGCCGGTCGTTCACGCCGCGCTGCAGAACCGTCTGGTTGCGCACCGTGACGCCGTGCTCCAGCAGCCGCTCCAGGCCCGTGCGGCTGATCGCCGTGATCTCGTGCGGGTGGTTGAAGTGGACATGCACCATCACGTGCTTGTGCAGCCTGCGGCCCTGTTCGACGACCCCGATCAGGGCCTCCATCCACTCGTGGTCTGTGACCAGTTTCTGGGGGATCACCGCCGGGCTCTTGGTGCCGAAACGGATGCGCCGGACATGGTCGATGGCCAGCAGCCGGGCGCCAATCAGCGCGATGTGCTCGGGGCGCAGATTGGCCACGTCGCCGCCGCTGACGACCACGTCCTCCAGCTCTGGCCGGCTCTCGATGTACGCGAAAGCCTGCTCCCAGCGATGCTGGCGCGCCCCGAGACGCAGCTTGGGCAGCGTGCCGGTATCCAGGCCCACGGCGTACGACCGCGTGCAGAAGCGGCAGTAGACCGGGCAGGTCTCCAGCGCCAGGAACAAGGCTCGATCGAGGTACCGGTGCGTCAGGCCGGGCACCGGCGAGTCCGACTGCTCGTGGAGGGCATCCACCCTCACCTGCGGGTGGTCCGGTAGCATCCGCGACGCCAGCGGCAGGAACTGGATCCGCAGCGGATCGGTCTCCGGCTGCCGCCAGTCGATGAGGCTGAGCACGTGGGGCGAAATGCGCAGGCTCATGGTCGAGCGGCGCACTCCTTCCTCGGCGTCAGCAAAGAAACCCGCGCTCACCAGCCCTCCCAGGACCTGCCGCAGCTGCGCCACGCTCGTGACGCTGTGCTGCGCCTGGAAGCGATGGTCATGGAACTGGCTGGCCGAGACACGGGCATACCCGGGGATTTCTCGCCAGTACTCGTCGTCGCGCAGCTGCCTGTGAGCCAGAAGGTCGGCACCCACCGCAGGCCTGGTCCGGCAGCTGTGGAGCGGCACCACCGCACGCTCCTTTGCTCCTCGCGCCGGGTCAGTCGCAGGCGTCTCAGGGTGCGGTCTTCTGCAGCAGTTCCATGAACTCCTGGCGCACTGGCTTGTCATGAAAGCAACCTCTGATGGCGGAGGTGGTGGTCACGGCGCCCGGCTTTTCCACGCCACGCATTTCCATGCACAGGTGGCGGGCCTCCAGCACCACGATGGCCCCGCGCGGCTGAAGCCGCGAGACCAGGAAGTCGACGCATTGTTCGGTCAGGCGTTCCTGCAGCTGCGGCCGGCGCGCGTAGAAGTCGACGATGCGCGCGATCTTGCTGAGCCCGACGATGCGCTGGTCGGGGATGTAGGCCACGTGCGCCTTGCCGAAGAACGGAATCATGTGGTGCGAGCACATGGAGAAGAACGGAATGTCCTTCACCATGACCATGTTGCTGTACTTCTCCAAGTTCGGGAACCAGGTGATCTCCGGCTCCTGCTGGCTCTGCAGCCCGCGGAAGATCTCCATGTACATGCGCCCCACCCGGGCCGGAGTGGAGTGCAGGTGGGGATCGTCCATGTCCAGCTCGAGGATGCGCATGATCTCGGCGAAATGGGCCTCGATCTGTTCGGCCTTCTCCCTGTAGATCCCCTGGAGCCACGGCGGCTGCGGCTCCAGCTCCGATTCTTCCTCCACGTAATACGCGGTCATCCGACCTCCCCCGAGAGAGTCCCGAGTTCCCCGGCGGCATGCTGGTGGGCGTTCAGAACCTACGTACCGACCGAAAAACGCAAAAGCACGGCCAGCACTCGGCCTGTCGGTGCGAAGGCGCGCCCACGGTCGTCGGTCTTGCCTGGCGCGCGCCGTTCCTCCGGACGGTCAACCAGCCTGGCTGCTGGAACCGGGACCGGCGCTCGGCCCAGTCCCGGCAGCGCTGTCTCGCCAGTAGCGGTGCGCCAATTGCAGCACCTCTCCCATCATCGTCGTGCGCGCCACTCGCTCCACCAGGCGGTCTACCGCTGCGGCCCGCTCCGGAGTGACCAGACCCAGGCCTGCCATCATGACCAGATGGTGCAGCATCCCGGTCTGGAAGAGCGTCCGGTTGACTTCCGCGAGCGGGATGCGGCTCTTGGTTTCGAACTCGTCCACGACGACAGCGTAGAGCTCCGCCAGGTCGCCCGCCAGGACGGTCTCTACGTGGAAGACTTTCTCCATACGCTCTCCTCCAGCACGCTGTCCCTGACATGCCGCTGCTGACCGGTCGCGCCCGGCCCAGCCTGCGCGCCGCTGTCCATCCCGCGGCGGATTGCCGGAGCAGCGGGAGCCTGTATCTTAGCCAACTGCGATATGTGCTGGTGACGCCGCAAGACCCTCCTGCATGTCCTGAGCGTACCTGCTCCGAAAAAGGCTGAAACCTGTATGGCGAGACGTTCCTCTGCGCTTCTGCTGAGCTGCATCGGCATTGCGGCCGCTGCGTTTCTGGGCGGCTGCGGCCGACGGCCCGACCCTGTCATCACCGCCGCGGATGGCTCGGAGATGGTCTACATCCCGGCCGGCGAATTCCTGATGGGCGGGCGCGAGGAGGAGTTCGACCAGCGCGAAGAGCTCAAGCATTTCCGCAACTACGCGGCCGAGCGTCCGGTGCACAAGGTACGGATGAAGGCCTTCTACATCGACAAGAACGAGGTCACGCAGGCCCAGTACCGACGCTTCCTCGAGGCCCTGGCCGCGGATCCCGATCGCAGCATGGATCACCCCGACCAGCCGTCCGACGTGGGCCACGAGCAGCAATTCGTCGACGAGCCGCTCCGCGGTGACCGCCAGCCTGCCGTCGGGCTGAATTGGTACGACGCCTACGCGTACTGCCGGTGGGCCGGCAAACGCCTGCCCACCGAAGCCGAATGGGAGTATGCGGCCAGGGGCGGCGGCGAGTACCGCACGTATCCGTGGGGCAACGAGGCACCCGATGCCGGCGGCGTCTGGCGGGCCAACTACTGGCCCCCGGGGGGGCGCGATCGGGACGGCTATTTCCACACCGCACCCGTTGGCTCTTTCCCCCAGGGGGCCAGCCCCTTCGGCATCATGGACATGGCGGGCAACGCCGAAGAGTGGGTCCAGGACTGGCTCGACTTCGACGCTTACAAGCGCGCCACGGTCTTCGAGAACCCGACCGGACCGGCTCAGGGAACCCGCAAGGTCCTCAAGGGAGGATCGCAGATCGCCGACCAACTGCAGATCCGGATCGCCACGCGGCTATTCGGCAGCCCGCAGTTGAAGAGCCCCAACCAAGGCGTGCGCTGCGCCTGCGATCCCTGAGCTGGCGCGCTCCGCGCGGTGGTGCGTCCCCGTCCCGGCCGGCGCAACCAACGGTAGCCCGCCTCGCGCGTGCGCCCGCACGCCTCCAGGCCGCGGACTGACGCTCACGGCACGGTCCGCAGAAAGGCGTCGCGCAGGGAACGCGTGACGGGTCCCGGCACGCCGCTGCCGATGCGCTGGCCGTCGATCTGCACCACGGCCAGGGCCTCGGTGGTGGTCCCGGCCAGCAGGACCTCGTCGGCGGCCAGGAACTCGTCCAGCGTGGAGAATTCCTCGTGCACCGTCAGGCCGAGACTTCTGGCCAGTTCCAGCAGACAACCCCGCGTGATGCTGGGCAGAATCTGCGGCCCCTCGGGTGCGGTCCACAGCTCGCCGGCGCGCACGCACAGGGCGCTGGTCGACGCGCCTTCGGTCACTCGCCCGGCCGCATCGACCAGCAGCGCCTCGAATACCCCCGCTTCGACCGCATCCTGCTTGGCCAGCACGTTGGCCAGCAGCGAGATGCTCTTGATGTCGCAGCGCTTCCAGCGCATGTCCGGCCGCGTGATGACCGCCACCCCTCGAGCATAGACCTCCGGCGGCATTCGGTGCAGCTCTTTGACGGTCATCACCACCGTGGGCGGCGTGTGCGGCGAGGGAAACTCGTGGCGACGCGGCGCTGTGCCCCGCGTCACCTGGATGTACACCAGAGCGTCCGAGAAGCCGCTGCGGGCGATGCCGCTGCGGATGATCTCCGCCAATCCGTACGCGCGGATATCCAGGTCGATGCGCAGCTCGCGCAGGCTGCGCTCCAAACGCTGCAGGTGGCGCGCGAGGGCATAGGGCTCGCCGCGGTACGTGGCCACGACCTCGTACACCCCGTCGGCGAACTGGAAGCCGCGGTCTTCGATGGACACCGTTGCCGCCGCCAACGGCAGGAAGACGCCATTCACGAAGGCGATCTCGGGCATGCTCTTCACCTCATCGCTCGGGCGCGGACAGCGCCAGCCACAGGGCTCGGTAGTAGCGCATCAGCCGCAGAGGCTCGGGACTCGCGGGGATCTCGGCCAGGGTGAAGCCACGGTAGTCGATCGCCCGGAGCAGCTCGAACAGGCGCCGCCACGGGTACTGGGAGTAAAGCTCGGTGATGTGCACCAGGCGCACTCGATCCTGCAGGAGGGCGAAGTTGGCGTCGATCGAGCCGGCGTCGATGTCCTCCATGTTCGAGTTCCAGCAGACGAACACATTGGGATGCGCGGCCTGGTCGATGATCTGCTTGATGTACGGCGGATGGCAGGTGACCCGGCCATGGACCTCGAGGCGGATCTCGACTCCGTACTCGCTGGCGAAGGCCCCGCACTCGCGCAGCGCCAGGCCGATCTGGGCCAAGGTCTGCTCGCGCGGCACGCCCTCCTCGTCGTGCACCTTGTTGGGCCGCACCTTCACGCCGGGGGCCCCGATGTCGTGCGCCAGCTTCACGTACTCCTTCGTGCCCTCGATGTTGCGCCGCACTTCGGCCGGATCGAGTGCGTCGTACTCGAACGCGGTGCCCAGACCGGCCAGCTCGACGGGCGAGTCCGCGAAGCGCCGTCTGACCTCGCGCCGTTGCGCCGGACTCAAGTCAGCCTCCACCCGGTGCGCGTGCGAGGTGCGCAACTCGACGCCTTCGAAACCGGTCTCGGCGCAGTTCTCGATGATCGTCTCCAGGTCCCAGTCACGAGCCAGGTTGTAGGTCACCAGACCCAGGCGCATCGCCCTTTCCTCCTTTCCGGTGGCTGCCAGGCAGCGCCAGCCATGGCGCGCCCCGGGCGGCCTCGCGGCCGGAACCCAGGTTCACGCGTAGCTGGCGCCATCGAAGTCCTCGGTGCGCTGCACCGCGCGCTGCAGCTCGAGGTACTGCGCGCGGGTGTACTGCGGCCGATAGGCGTCCAGCACGCCCCGTGCCTCCGCGGCGCCGTCGGCCAACAGCTCGACGGCCATCAGCGCCAGGATCTTGGCGGGCGCCACGTACGCCATCTCGGGATCCGCGATGCGCCAGTCGGCGCTGTGCGGCCATCCTGCCGCCCCGGTCACTGCCGGATGCAGCACCGGCATGATCTGGCTCAGATCGCCGGCATCCGTCGAACCGCCGCTGTGGGGCTGGGCGCGGTAGCCGCTGGCCCCGAGCAGTCGGGCCCCGACGCGCTGGAAGACGGCGGCCAAGCGCGGGTCGTTGCGCAGCGGCAGATAGCCCGGCACGGTGTCGATGACGGCGCGGCATCCCACCGCCACGGCAGCGCCGCGGATGGCACGATCCACTTTTCCGGCGGCAGCGGCGACGGCCTCCCAGGTCCGCGCGCGCACATAGGTCTCCAGACGGACATCCGCTGGCACCACGTTGACCAGGTCGCCCCCGCGGGTGACGATCGGGTGGACGCGGACGCAATCCTCGTCGCGGAACGTCTCGCGCTGCGCGTGGATGGCCTGGAGGGCCAGGCTGGCGGCATTGAGGGCGTTCACCCCGCGCTCCGGCGCTCCGCCGGCGTGGGCGGCACGGCCGACGAAACGGACGCGCTTGGCCACAAAGCCGTTGAACGACGCCGCCAGTCCGTGCGTGCCGTCGACCTGCTGCGGACTGGTGGTGTGCACCAGCAGCGCCATGTCCACGTCATCGAAGGCGCCGATCCGGATCATCTCCGGTTTGCCGGCCAGAAATCCGATCTGCCCGGAGGCGGCCAGCTCCAGCCGCTGTTCGATCTCCACATACTCCTCTGCCGGCACCGCGAGCAGCGCCACGTGCCCGCTCAGACACGGCATCACCTGGCTGTCCACCAGGCCCATGGCCGCTCCCACCAGGCCGGCCAGTTGCGCGTTGTGCCCGCACGCGTGTGCGGCGCCGGTCAGCGGATCCGCCTGCGGATGCTCGCAGACGCGCACCGCATCCAGCTCGCCCAACAGCGCCAGCCGCGGGCCGCCGTGTCCCCCGCCGATGTCGGCGCGCAGCCCGGTGACGGCCAGTCCGTCGGTGACCTGCAGCCCCAGACTGCGGAGAGCGTCGCGCACGCGGGCGGCGGTACGGTGCTCGCGAAAGCCGAGCTCGGGCGTGCGCAGCAGCGCTTCGCCCAGAGCGACGATCTCCTGGGCGCGCCGGTCGATGGCGGCGAGTACGGACTGGTACATGTGTTGTCGGTCCATCGTGGTCGCCTGCTCGCTGGAAAGGGTGCCGCCGCGCTGCATTTCGGGATTCGCCCGGGGGTGCGCACCGTCGCTTGGCGACGGCGCACGGGCAGGGACACTAGACCGCGCACTCGCGCCCGTCAAGTTGGCCGCCGTGGGGCTCCGGAGGCCGGTGCTGGCACAGCGGACCGAAACCCGCGTCCGCAACCGGCCAGGCCAAGGCGCGCGCCACCGGCCCTTCGCTCGGCTGGCAGCAGCGTGGCAGGGCGCGCAGCGGCATCCGGAGTCCTCCGGCGGCCAGGACCCCGGCCCAAAGCGACATCCGGCCGCACCGAGGAGCGAGTGCTGGCAAGGATCAGTGTCGAACCAGGGCTAGGATGCCGGCAATGCCGACCAGTCCCAGCGCCAAGGCGCGGAAGTGCCGGTCCGCGACGCGATCCTTCAACCGAATGCCGCCGACGTACCCTATCGCCATGCCCGGCAGGGCGGCCATGCCCAGCGCCAAGGTGCTGCGGTCGAGGATGCCGAACTTGGCCAGGAAGAGCAGGCTCAGGAGGTGCTTGACGCCGAAATACCCGATCAGGTTGGCGCGCAGGGCCGCAGCGTTCCAGCCCTGGTTCAGGCCGAAGAGGATGACCGGTGGTCCCGACATGCCGGTCGCTCCACCCATCGCCCCGCTCACCACCCCCGCCAGAGGTGCCAGCAGTTGCTCGCGGCGGAAGGGCCGTGCGGGCTTGAGCCACAGGGTCACGGCCGCGGCCAACGTCACCAGACCGATGATCGCGCGCATGGGGCCCGCATCGATGGTGGCCAACCCGTACACGCCCAGTGGAATGCCCAGCGCCGCTCCCAGCGTCCACCGCCCGATGCGCCCCCACTCCATCTGCCGGCGAGCCTCCCACAACAGCAGCACGGCCAGCGGGACCCAACTCACCGTGATCACCGGCACAGCCGTGCGGGGCGCAAAGAGCAGGACCATGCAGGGGGTGGCCACCAGCGCGTACCCGAATCCGGTGAGCGAGGACACGAGCGCCGCCACGCCGAGGATCAGGTTCACCAGCACGGCTGTCTGGAGATCCATCGCGCCGGCATGCGCCAGCATCCCCGACCAGATTCCGCCTGCCCCTTGCATGCCGCTTCCTTTGGTGACCCCTTGGCCGACTGCCCTCGTTGGCGGGGGCTACGACGGCTGGGATGTCGGCTCGAATTCGATCTCCGTCTGCACGCCGGGTCCCGGGGCTCGATCCCAGCAGTACGTGCACACGCGCTCCTTGGGCAGACCGATGGCCCTGATCATGTCCTCCATCGTCTGATAGCGCAGCGAGGTGAGGTGGAGGCGCTTGCAGATCCGGTCCACCATGGCGCAGTACCGCTCCGAGCCATGGCGGGAGTACTCCGCCAGGGCGTGCGGATCATCGCTCTTGCCTTCCAGCTCGTGGATCGCGCGGCGGCCGGCTAGCTCCAGCTCGGAGCGGGAGCGAGAGAAGTTCAGGAAACGGCAGCCGAACACCAGGGGCGGGCAGGCCGGACGCATGTGCACCTCGCGGGCGCCGGCGTCCAGCAGCCGCTGCACCGTATCGCGCAGCTGCGTGCCGCGGACGATCGAGTCCTCGCAGAACAGCAGGCGTTTGCCCTGGATGAGCTCGCGGATGGGGATCAGCTTCATGCTGGCGACCAACGTGCGGGTGCGCGGATCGTGGGGCATGAAGCTGCGAGGCCACGTGGGCGTGTACTTGACGAACGGCCGGCCATAGGGGGTGCCGGATTCGTTGGCGTACCCGATGGCATGCGCCACCCCGGAGTCCGGGATGCCCGCGACCAAGTCGACCACCACGTCGTCGGCGCGGGCCAGCAACGCGCCGCTGCGATTGCGCATCGCCTCGACGTTGATGCCCTCGTAGCTGCTGGCGGGAAAGCCGTAGTAGACCCACAGAAAGGCGCAGATCTGCAGGATCGTGCCCGGGGAGGCCAGCGTCTCCCAGCCGTCGGCGTCCACGCGCACGATTTCGCCCGGGCCCAGTTCGTATTCCACTTCGTACCCCAGATTGGGCAGGGCGCACGTCTCCATGGTCACGCAGTGCGCGCCTTCCTTCCGTCCGACGATCAGGGGCGTACGCCCGTACAGGTCCCGACCAGCATAGATCGCGTCGGCGGTGAGCAGCAGCAGCGAACAAGAGCCATCGATGGCTGTCTGGGCCTGACGGATGCCTGCGGCGAAGCTCTGTCCCTGGTTGATCAGCGTGGCGACCAGCTCCGTGGGGCTGATGGCGCCTCCGTCCATCTCCAGGAAGTGAGTGGCCCGGCGTGCGAAGGCATCCGCCACCAGCGCCTCGAGGTTGTTGATGCGGCCCACGGTGACGATCGCGTAGGTGCCCAGGTGGGACCCGATCAGCAGCGGTTGCGCTTCGGTGTCGCTGATCACTCCGATGCCGTTGCGGCCCGACATCTTGGCGATGTCGTCCTCGAACTTGGAGCGGAATTGGCTGGTCTCGATGTTGTGGATGACGCGCGTGAATCCGTGTGCACCCACGACGGCCAGTCCCCCCCGGCGGGTTCCCAGGTGGGAGTGGTAGTCCGTGCCGAAGAACAGATCGCTGACACAGTCGTCTCGAGCTGCAACGCCGAAGATTCCTCCCATGGGGCTTCATGGCTCCGCGTCTGCTGTGTTCGCTGCTCGGGGCAACGGGCTCGCTGTCTTGCCGGAGCCGCCGACAGCAGCGGCCAAGCCCAGCGGCCGCGCGTGCCCTCGACCAGCCGCAGAAAGGCGGCGCGCGACCTGGCGACTCGTTCCTGGCGCCCGGGTGCCGCCGCGCACCGGTCCGCATCGCCCGGAATCCTAGCTGCGCGTCTCGACCACGTCGGGGCCGTGTGGCCCGCGTGCCCGGACGGCACCCAGGGTCTGCAGGATACCGCGGACGTACCCCAGGGTGAAGGCCAAATCGCGGTCGACGTCGTCAGGCTCCGAAGATCCGACGCACTCCACATAGTACGGGCCCGCGAAGCCGGCTGCGGCCAATGCGGCCAGAACCACCGGGAAGTCCACCTGGCCATCGCCCGGGGTCACGGCGACGTCGGGCACGCCGTCGGTGACCACGCAGTCTTTGATGATCGCCGTGGTCACGTGGGGCGCGACCATCGCGACATCCGCCTCGGGGCGCCGCGCGCCCTTCGTGTAGTAGAGGATGTTGCCCGGATCGAAGCACAGGCCGAACGCCGGGTGATCGACCCGCGCGCGGGTGGCGAGCATGTCCTCGACGGTCAGGGTGATGCCCCCGTGCGGCTTCAGGGTGATGTTGACCCCGGCCGCGGCCGCATGCGGGGCCGCGCGCCTCATGACCTCGCAGTACGCCTCGAAGTGTTCGGGCTTGTCAGTGCCGCAGTCCAGCAGCCAGCGGGCCCCGAGCGCGGCGGCGTTGTCGATGAGACGCCGGTACGCCTCGGTAGCTGCCTCCACTCCGGCGGTCAGCTCCGTGCTCCCGATGAGCATCGAGGGGACCAGCCCGGCCGCCCGTGCCGCGGTGCGCACCGCGGCGACCTCGGCCGCCGTGCTGTCCGCGCGGACCGGCACTGTGCCGGCATTGCCGAAGACGGCCAGATGGGTGTACCCAGCGGCCGCGATGCGCGCGTACGCTGCGGCGTACTCGAGGCGCCCGTACGGGCGGCTGGTGCAGCCGATGATCGTGTTCACGCCATCGCCTCCGGGGGATCGGTGGCCGTCTGCGCAGACGGACGCTCGTGACGCATCCTAGCCAGCTCCGTCACCAGATGGACGGCCTCGTCCTCGCTGATTCGAGCCGTGTTGAGCACTAGGTCGTACAGGAGCGGATCGTCCCAGTCCACTCCGTAGTAGTTCTGCACGTACTGCCGGCGCCAGCGGTCGTGCTGCGCCACGAGCTCGGCAGCAGGCTCGCGCGCCAACCCCCGTTCTGCCATGACCCGCTGCACGCGCACGTCGAAGGAGGCGGTGATCTTCACGTGGACCGCCTCGGGCAGGCCGCGGAGGATGATCTGGCTGGCACGCCCCACGATGACCGCTCTGCCGGTGGCGCCAGCGTCCTGGACCAAGGTGGTTACCAGCAACTGGTAGGTGCCCCTGTCCAGACACGGCGCCGTCGACGCGCGCCCGGCGTCGGTCAGGCTGGCGAAGTCGACGCCGAATTCCGGAAAGTACGCACTCGGCGGCATTGGGCCGGTGAAGGCGGCTGGACCAAGCTGCGGGACGAGCAGGCGCTTGAGGAAGAACCGCATGCGGCCCTCCCCTTTCTCGTCGAGCCGCTCGACTTCCTCCGGGGTGCTGCCAGTGATGTGGGCGATGTCGGTGACCAGGCGCCGGTCGACGAACTCGTATCTCAGCCTCTCGGCCACGCGCGCCCCGATCTCGTCCCCGCCACTGCCGAGCTCGCGCGCGATCGTGATGACGCCCATACCCCTCTGTCCCCCATGAGTTCCTGCGGCAAGTTAACCAACCGCTCCGCGCCTCACAAGCCACGGCTCTGGTGCACAGGCAACCAGACGCCTATCATAGCACGTCACTTCGTTGGCACCACGCTGGCTGTCCGGATGGATGGCGGGCCACGCAGTGGGAAGCTGGCAGTCCACGTCCGGCGGGAATGACCTCGGCTGTCGCATGCCTGCTACGCAGCAACGAATTCTCGTGCCAGTGCAGGACCCGGCTGTCGAGAGCGACCTGGTGCGCCTTGCCGCCTCGCTGGCCGCAGGCCCTTGGGCCGAGCTGCACCTGATCCACGTGCTGACGGCGCGCAGCGGGCCTGCTGCCGAGGTGCGCGCCCAGCTCCAAGGGCTCGCCCGCCTGGCCCTGGACATGGAGGTCGGCGCCATCGCCCACGTCGAGACGGGCGAAGACGTGGTCTCGGCTATCACTGCGGCTCTGAACCGCTGGAACTGCAACACGATGGTCATGGGCTGGAGCGGCCAGGTTCAGCCGGAGGCCATCTTGGCCGCCTCCAATCGCGCCGTGACCAAGGCCGGCGACGTCGACACGCTGATCTTCATGAACCGAGGTTTCGCGCCAGCCCGCCGCATCTGCGTGCCGACCGGCGGCGGCAGCCACGCCATGATGGGCATCCAGATCGCCTCGGAGCTGCGCGAGCGGTGGGGCTCCGAGCTGCGCGTCATCCGCATCGCCCGCGACCGCCGCTGCCGGCCCGACGATCCGGTCCTGTCGCGCTACTGCGAACAGCTCATGGCAGACACGCAGCTGCAGTTGCGCATGCTGGGTGTGCAGGCGCCGGTGCAGATCATCCCCGCACGAGAGGTCGTGCCCCCTATCGTCGAGCAGACCCGCGGCTGCGATCTGGTGGTCCTAGGGGCCTCCAACGACTGGCGGCAAGACGAGCATCTGGCCGGCTCCATCCCCGACGAGATCGCCAGGCAGGTGCCGTGCAGCGTGCTGATGGTCCGCGCCGGAGGCGCCGACCGCCTGTCGCTGAGCAGCATCTTCTTCGAGAACACCATCAGGCTCGACCTCCATCCGGCCGACAAATGGGAGGCGATCGACGCCTTGGTGGACGTGTTGGTCGAGGAGAAGCAGATTCCGGCCTCGGAGCGCGAGCACGTGCGGGCTGCGGCCACCGCGCGCGAGCGCGTCAAGCCCACTGCCATGGGCCACGCCACGGCCATTCCCCATGCGCCCATTCCCGATCTGCCCGGTATCCTGGGCGCGATGGCGATCTGTCCGGATGGCGTCGATTTCGACGGCCCGGCGACGGAACCGGTTCGCTTCGTCTTCCTGCTGCTGACGCCACAGCAGAACTACCGCAACTACATCCCGGTGCTCTCGCAGATCGCGGCGCTGATTCGCCTGCCGGCCAATCGGTCAGCACTTCTGCGCTGCCAGACGCCCAGCGAGGTGGTGGATCTGCTGCGTCGGGTACCGGTCCGCTGAGCATGGGCGGCCAGGCGCCGGTCGCGGGCGTGATCGATCTGGGCACCAACACGGTGCTCCTGCTGGTCGGCCGGCTGACGGTCGACGGCCAGGTGGAGATCCTGGCCGACGTCCATGCCATCGGCCGGCTGGGCGAGCAGGTGGATCGGCACGGCAGCGTCCAGGCGCAGGCTCTCCAGCGGGTCCAGGCGATCGTCCTCCAGCATGCCCGCCACGCGACCCGCTTGGGCGCCCAGCGGCTCGTCGCGTACGGCACGTCGGCGCTCCGGGACGCGGCCAACCGCGACGAGATCTGTGCGGCGATCGAGCGTCGCACGGGCGTGCCGGTCCGGGTGCTCGACGCCACGGACGAGGCGCGCCTGACGTTCGTGGGCGCGGCCTGGGGCTTGGGCGTGCCCGACCAGTACGCTGTCCTGGACATCGGTGGCGGCTCGACCGAGATGGCCATCGGGGACAGGAGCGGGGCCCGTCGATGGGGCTCGGTGGACATGGGAGCCGTGCGGCTTACCGAGCGCCACTTCCCCACCCTGCCACCGACGCCCGAGCAGGTGGCCCGGGCCCGCCAGGCGGTGATCGCGGCGCTGGACGCGCTGCCGCCGCCGGGGGCACACGCGCTGGTGGGGGTCGCCGGCACGGTGACCACCTTGGGGGCCCTGGACCTCGGTCTTGCGTGTTTCGACGCAGCGCGAGTCCACGGTCACACGCTCGCCGCCGCCCGCGTGTCTGCCCTCGCGGACATGCTGGGGCATCTGGA
>Ga0067045_1004257_pt1 | contig 13911 bp, 12 predicted proteins | sample TerdegcTABiofilm_FD_59184 | JGI IMG/M metagenome (GOLD analysis project Ga0067045, IMG submission 59184) | Combined Assembly of (Gp0054472, Gp0054536) Wastewater bioreactor microbial communities from Singapore -Terephthalate degrading...
TCACATATATTCCCGCCGCCGCACCTGTAGTAACACAAGCGGCTTCATTCTTGGTGAGTTCCGCCAAGCGTTTGTGAACCGCACGTTGAAGCTCTCTTATATCCACAAAGGAGCCTGCGGCAGATCGCATAGCTTCCAATGTCCTTTCGCTCATCCTGGAGCCACCAACCATCGTATAAGTGCCGGCGGCATTGATCAACCTTTTTACGCCCAATTTTTCGTAAATATCGTCCACAATAATTCTCCTTCCCTACAACTTCATGTATATAGATGGCAAGCTACGCTGTGCTCGCCACCGTGCTCTAAAAAACGCGGCTCCTCCCGCGAGCAAATAGGCATAACCTTAGGACACCTCGGGTGAAATCTACACCCTGAAGGCGGATTTAAGGGGCTCGGCACATCCCCCTGAAGGATAATCCGCTCGCTTCTTCTAAAAGGATCTGGGATAGGGATGGCAGATATCAGCGCCTGAGTGTAAGGATGCATGGGAAAATCGAAGAGCGCCTTCTTTGTGGCCAACTCCACAATCTTTCCCAGGTACATTACTGCCACTCTGTCGCTTATATGTTTTATCACGGCTAAATCATGAGCTATAAAGAGAAAGGTAAGATTCAGCCTTTTCCGCAGTTCCTTCAAAAGGTTTATGACTTGTGCCTGTACGGAGACGTCAAGGGCAGAAACAGCCTCATCTGCAATCACAAGAGAAGGTTCCACAACCAGCGCCCTTGCTATACCCACCCTTTGTCGCTGTCCCCCGCTTAACTCAAAGGGGTATCTGTGGAGAAACTCAGAGCTTAAACCAGTGGTAGAAAGCATCGCCGCGGCCTGCTCGCGTCGCTTGCCCTTATCTTTTATAATGCCGTGAACTATTAAGGGCTCCTCTACGAGCTCTATCACAGTCATGCGCGGGTCAAGAGAAGCATAAGGGTCTTGGAAAATCATTTGAATCTCTCTACGCGCCATCCTCAAGGTTTTTCTTCTCATGGATAATAAGTCTTTTCCCTTAAAAGTGATCCTGCCATCTGTTACGCTTATCAAGCGCATTACAGCTTTTCCTAAAGTAGACTTTCCGCACCCCGATTCTCCCACAAGCCCTACGGTTTCACCTGGATGAATTGAAAGAGTCACTCCATCTACGGCTTTGACGTAGCCAACAACTCTCCGTAGAACTCCACCCTTCACAGGATAAAATTTTTTTAGATTTTCTATTTCAAGCAAAGCTGCGCCGACCATTGGAAATGTCGCCTCGCATTTTGGCCATCTCGTCGTGCCGAAAACAGCGGACCCAGTGCATAGATTCCACATCATACAAGAGTGGCTCCTCGGCACCACATCGGCTATATCTCAAAAAACATCTATCATAAAACTTGCAACCGCTCGGCATCTCCTGAGGGGTGGGCACCATGCCTGGAATCGCATAAAGCTCTTCGGCTTCTTCATCCAACCGCGGTATGGACTTGAGCAATCCCAATGTATAAGGATGTAAAGGGGACTTAAAAAGATCCCTTGTGTTTGCTGATTCGACAATCCTGCCTGCGTACATCACACAGACCCTATCGGCCATTTCAGCCACTATACCGAGGGCATGGGTTATCAATAAAAGCGACATGCCAATCTTGTGCTTTAACTCTTTCATTAGATCCAAAATCTGTGCTTGTATCGTCACGTCAAGCGCTGTGGTGGGTTCATCTGCTATGAGTAGATCAGGGTCACACGACAAAGCCATCGCTATCATAGCCCTCTGTCTCATGCCACCAGAGAGTTCATGCGGATAGGCGCTTACGCGCGACTCGGGGCTTGGTATGCCTACTTTTTGAAGCATCTCCACGGCCAAATCCATGGCTCGCCGCCGCGTAATCTTACGGTGAGAAATGATCGCTTCTACAATTTGATCTCCTATCGTGTAGACTGGGTTTAGCGATGTCATGGGCTCTTGAAAGATCATCGCTATTTCTTTGCCGCGGATACGGCGCATCTCCTTGTCGCTCAAATTAGCCAAATTTTTCCCTTTGAAACAAATCTTTCCAGCGGCTATCCTACCTTGCGGTTTAGGAAGCAAACCCATAATAGCTAAGCTCGTCATCGTCTTGCCGCTCCCCGATTCTCCTACGAGTCCCAAAGTCTCGCCAGGGCAAATGCCAATGTCTGCGCCATCCACAGCTTTGATTACGCCTCTTTCTGTTTGCAACTCCACCACGAGTCCCTTTGCATCGAGCAGCTTTTTGTCTGTCTCAATCATCTGAATATCAAACCCCCGATATCTCAGCCCTGAAGCGCGGGTCAAGTCTATCCCTCAATACGTCACCCACTAAGTTNAGAGATAACACCGTAAGCACTATAAATGAACCGGGNAAAAGCAAAAGCCACGGCGCTCTGGTGAGATATATGCTGCCTTCGCTGAGCATATTTCCCCAGCTTGGGATCGCAGGCGGTATACCAAGGCCCAGGAAGTCAAGCGATGCCATTTCCAAAAGCGAAAAGGCGAATGTAAATGTGGATTGAACAATAAGTGGCGACATGAGATTTGGCACCACATGTCTTAACAAGATCCTAAAAGTTGTAGCCCCTGAAGCGTAGCTGGCTTCTATGTAAGGCTCCTCTTTGATCTTGAGCGTCATGCCATAAATTATCCGCGTGGTCCTGGTGAGATACGTCACCCCTACTGCAATAATGACGTTAACAAGCCCTCTTCCCATTATAGACACGAGCACAAGCGCCAAAAGTAATGGTGGAAACGACATAAGAACATCTATTACACGCATTAGAATGAGTTCGATACTCTTAAAATAACCGCAAAGGGTCCCAATGGCCACCCCAAAGATCGTGGCGAAGACGACCACTCCGGTTGAACCCAAAAGGCTCATTCGGGCGCCGTATACAACGCGACTAAATGTATCTCTGCCAAAGTTATCCGTCCCGAAAGGGTGGCTAACGCTCGGAGGCTCAAGTTTTTCCAGAGGATTCATTGAGGTCGGATCATATGGAGCAATTAGGGGAGCGAATATGGCGAAAACTAAGATCATTAAGATTACTAACATCCCGGCGAAGGCGGTCTTTCTCGCGTAAAGGACCGAAAACAAACCAGTCATGACAAACCTCCTCAGCTATATTTGATCCTGGGATCAAGGAAAGCGTAGGAAAGATCCACAAGCAAGTTTATGAGCATGTACAAAAGTACGATGACGAGAATAATCCCCTGAATCACGGGATAGTCACGACGGAGGATGGATTCCACCACGAGCCTTCCTATGCCGGGAAGCGAGAAGACCGTTTCGGTGACCACTGTGCCCGATACAAGCGCAACAAATGTGAACCCCAAGGCCGACACAATAGATATAAGGGCATTACGGAAGACATGCTTCAATATAATTTTCCACTCTGGAAGACCTTTTGCGCGAGCAGTCCTTACGTGATCCTCTCTAATCACATCGAGCATGCTAGAGCGGGTGAGCCTGATTATTAAAGCTGAGTTCGGAGCAGCCAGCGTAAGACATGGCAAGATGAGATATCTGAGATTGCCCCAATTCCCTGACTCAATCACGGACGGGAAGCCGGAGCTTGGAAACCAGCGGAGCATCACAGCAAAGATGAACATTAAATTTAACCCCAACCAAAAAGTAGGAACTGAGGCGAAAAACATTGACAAACTCGATAAAGCTTGGTCTATCCAACTATTATACTTTACCGCTGACAAAACACCAATTGGAATCCCAATAAGAGCTATGAGAGCCATTGATATCAGGGCAATAAATATGCTGGTCTCTGCCCTGCTTGCTATTACCCTTGTAACCGGCTGGTGAAAAAAGATTGAATTTCCTAAATCCCCCCTCAAGATTCCGGAAAGCCATCTAATATACTGGACGTAAACGGGTCTGTCCAATCCTAAAGCCTCTCTCAGTTGTTGCACTTGTTCGGGCGTGGCCATATCCCCCAACATGACGACAGCTGGATCTCCCGGTATAAAGTGAATGAAGGAAAAAACAATGATTGAGGCCAAAAAAAGAGAGGGAATCATACTCAAGACCCTTCTTATGACATAAGAAAGCATCACGCGCCCCCACTTTTTGAGATATTAGCGGGCCCCATGACACAGGAGAGGCCCGCTTCTATGGTCCTTTACTTAAACGACAGCCCCCAGAGCTTCGGCCATATTAGCGACATTTCGCTCAGGCCTTGTACTTTGGGGGAATAAATATCGTACATGTAGATATCTCCGGTCTTAGCCACCGGCACCTCTTCATAGATTAGTTCCTGGATCTTGCTCCAAATTTCTATGCGCTTGGATTGATCCATTGTCTCAATAAACGGCTTCTTTAGGGACGCCTTCCTATCGGTAGCCCACCATCCAGGGTATGTGTCGCTCATGAACGTAAACAGTATGGGATCTGGGACAAATCCGTGGTGGGTAAAAAACATGTCCCATTGTTTTGGATCTGATCGTTTTGAAACGAGTGTGGCCCAGTCGTAAATTTGAAGGTCGATATTGAAGCCTGCTTCGCTAAGCTGCTTTGCAATAACCATACAGCTATCATAGTGCATCCTGTATGAGCTCGAGACCATGAAAGTAATCTTTTCCCCGTTGTAGCCAGCTTCTTTGGCTAACTTTTTAGCCAGTTCCACGTCTCCGCGGTTATATTTTTCCAACCCCGCCTTGCTATACCAAGGCGTCACCTCAGGCATAAACGAACCGTTCGCATCCCAGAGTTCCTCTGGACCGATCGCTGCGCGAAGCACCATGTCCATCTTCGTAGCCACCAAGATCGCTTGTCTGAGCTTGTAGTTATCCTTCATTATGCCGTCTTTTGAATTAAAGAAGATAAACCCCTGGATGCATCCCTGGTTTACGATTGTCTTTACCGAGGGGTCTGACTTCAACGATTCGAAGAGATCTCCTGGAATCTGTTCCGCGTAATCGTAATCGCCAGCCTTGACACCGTTCACTCTTGTACCAACATCTGGAACCGGAATGAACCGGATCTCGTCGAAATAAGCTTTCCTCTCTCCCGCATAACCATTTGCTGGTCCCGCAAGGCTTTTGTAATCGTCAAAACGAGCAAGTAATATATACCTGCCGGGGTTTCTCTCAACAAACCTGTAAGGGCCGGTGCCTATATATTCCGTCTCCGGGATAGGCTTAGCCTCCGCTTTCTCAACTACATCTTTGGGATAAATCACGGGGCCTCCGTTTATGAAAGCAAGTAAATTTTGCCACGGGGCAAACGGCTCCTTGAAGTAGATCTTTACAACATACTTAGAATCAGCTTCCAGCTTAGCAATGTGCTCGAAAAGCACTGGACCCCGTGTGCCGAACTTGCCCCAGCGGTTGAGAGAAGCTATCACATCTTCTGCGTCGAGTTCCTTACCGTTGTGAAACTTCACACCCTCTCTAAGCTTTATGACAACCAGCTTCCCATCTTCCTGAACGTCGGTGCTTTCAGCCAACATAGGAACAGGTGTGTAATTGGCATCAAACGTATACAGCCCCTCAAAGATGTGTTGGGCGATTGTAGTAGCCAGATCTGATGTAACAACATGTTGGTCGAGCGTCGGCGCTTCATCGATCGCCGCATATCGAAACACCCCACCCTTAACCGCTTCTTGGGCTGTGGCACAACCTGCAGCCGCTAAAAGGAACAGGCAAACCCCGAACGCTAAAACCCTCTCCGACAATCTCGGAAACTTCAAATTACTCGCCTCCTTCTGTCTTTTTTTATTCGTATCCCTTGGTTGTCGTAACTAACCATGAACAATACGTTTTTATTTTACATCTCACAATCTCAGCCATCATTCAGCCTCAAGCCATGGCTTGTCTTGCGCACATGTTATTTGGTGAGGAAGTTTTTAGCCAGTTCGATGTAACTGGATGTTGCTTTGGCAATTTGCTCTACCTCAATATACTCGTCAGCGCAATGAGCTTGTGCGATGCGACCCGGCCCAAAAATGACTGTAGGAGTTTTCATGGCCTCCATAATTATTGAGGCCTCACATGTAGCCTCAAAACCCTTAAATTTAGGCATTTCTCCCGTAACTTGAAGTACTGCTTTGTTAAGGGCTTGAACTAGCGGGTGGTCTTTAGCAATTTCTCCAGGCGCTACGCAGGTTGTAACAGTGAAGTCTGCCCTAAACTCTGGATCTCGAGTGGCAAGTTCATTTATCAATGCTCGGATCTCGGATTCAACAGCTTCTCTCGTTTCCCCAGGAACAAGGCGCCTATCCAGCGTCATCTCACAAAAGTCAGGAATAATGTTGACCTTCGTCCCGCCTTTAATCGTTGTGAGATTTAAGCTCGGATTGCCCAATAATGAGTTACTTCTATTGGAAATCGCTTCTCTCAGCTTTTCTATTTCAGATCTGAAAGAGAAGGCTTTGTCTATCGCATTAACTCCAGCTTGTGCTTGAGCGGCATGTGCTGCCCGTCCATACGTCCTTACCTTAAATGCAATAACGCCACGATGCCCTAAGGCAATATCCAAATTTGTAGGCTCGCCAACTACAGCCCAGTCAGCCGCTAATCCGTCCTCGATGAGTTTTTTAATGCCAAGGTTTGACACTTCCTCATCGACGACAAACGCCAAAACCAAATTACCCTTAAGGGGCACATTTTGCCGTTTTAATGCCATAGCAGCAGCTGCCATAGCAGCCACTCCACCTTTCATGTCCGACGCACCCCGGCCATAAAGTTTGCCGTCGCGGATAATGCCTCCGTAAGGAGGAACGCTCCAAAGGGATGCATCCCCGACTGGGACAACGTCAATGTGGCCCTGATACAGCAACGTTGGTCCTTTATCCACCCCCCTCAAGGTAGCAAGTACATTGGGGCGTCCCGGAGCAGCCTCAACCAATTTGGTCTCTAACCCACCCTCAGATAGCACCTCTGCAAGCTTTTCTGCTACTGCTTTTTCTTCTCCAGGCGGGGCTTCGCTTGGAATTTTGACAATATCCTGAGCCAATTTGATCGCTTTTTCGCAGAAATCGATATCTCGCATTCCTTCACCTCCAATCGCCAAATCAATAATTCATCCCTCTTGCTTCAACCAAAATAGGGTTAATTATCTCTTCTCCGCGTATTCCATATAATGTGCCGCTCAGGTTTGGAATCACACAGGCATGATTAGGAATGATCTCCACCCGATCACCCACATGAAACTCCCTAAGGGCAGGGTCATAACGCAAGTAGCCATGCTCTTCATTTAGCTTGACCAAGCATACATCAGGCATACCTACTATGTAACCATAGCCTTCTCGACCAGTAGCTAAATCTGACGTTAAAGTCTTAGAGCCAGCATCTATAGTCGCATAGCCAGGCAGAGGCACACTGACAACTGTGGCCAACACGCGCAAAGCACAGTCGCTTACCTCTGCTATGCCCATTGAAAGGCCAGAAACGTCGAAGAAAATGTAATTGCCGGGCCGTATTTCAGTTACCCCCTCGAGTTTATCCAAGACAAAAGCTGCTGGGGTTGAACCGCCGCTGACTTCGTTGACAGGTATCCCGTTCTGCGCTAATAAACTTGCCGTTTCCCTTAAAATACGGGCTTCCAAAGCCGCTTTTGCTTTTAACTCCTCGAGGTTGGAGCTTCCATATACCATTCCACCGTATGTAAATATGCCCTCAAGACAAAGGGATGGTATCTCTTTGATTTGTTTTGCAAAGTTCAGGGCGTCCTCGCCAGGTTGGCGACCGCCGCGGTGTGTTCCACAATCGATCTCGATCAATACCGACAATGGATTTGTGGCTGTACCTACAGTAGAAAGACCGTTAGCCACTTCAATACTGTCCACAGTAGTGGCTATTCTTGCGCGATCACGCAGCTTGCGAAGCCGACCCAGCTTCTCCTCGCCTACAATAGAGTAAGCAATAAAAATATCATCAATCCCGTGCTCGGCCATAACCTCTGCTTCTGAAAGCTTGGCAACAGTAATTCCACATGCTCCACTTTCTAATTGCTTTTTAGCAAAATATACACTTTTATGAGGTTTAATATGTGGTCGCAGTTTCTTTTTAGCATTTAGTGCTAAAGTAGCAATCTTATTTATATTTCTCTCTACAATATCAAGATACGCAATAACAGCTGGGCTTGGAAGCTCATATTTTGTTTTCACACGCAATCTCTCCTTCCGTAGTGCTATAATCTCTCATTTATAACATCGGTAAATAATTGCTTATCAATATTGGAACCACTTGCGATGATGACCGTTTTCATCTTTAGGTCAAGCAAATCCTCCAAGACCGCTGCCAATGAGGTTGCTCCGGCTCCTTCCAATAAAAGCTTACCATACAGTAGTCCTGTTCTAATAGCATGCTTAATTGCAGCCTCGCCGACTAATACAACGTCGTCCACCCAACGACTGATCATATCAAGCAGATATGGTTCTATCTTTTTACAGCTCAACCCATCGGCGATCGTGTTCACCTCCCTAAGTTCTACAAGCCTGCCCTTCTTGAAGCTTTCATAAAATGCAGATGATCCTTCGGGTTGCACTCCAACTATCTTAACGTTCGGTTTTATCGTTTTCATAACAAAGGAAATGCCAGATGCCAAACCTCCGCCGCCAATAGGGATCACCACTTGCTCAACATCGGGCAACTGTTCGATGATCTCTAAGGCAATTGTGCCTTGGCCCGCCACTACATCGGTATCTGCAACTGGATGAACGTAATTAGCATCACCTTTTTCCGCCAAACTCTGCGCTAACAGATATGCGTCATCATAAGTTAGGCCGTGCTCGATCACCTCAGCCCCAAGGGCTCTACACATATCTTTTTTTATCATCGGGGCACTTTCTGGCACTACCACTATCGCATGTTGTCCTAACCATCTCGCAGATAAAGATACACTTAATGCGTGATTGCCAGATGAAGCGGTGATGACGCTTGCCTTCTCCTGCTGCTTTTGTATTGAGGCGATCTTATTGTATGCGCCGCGAAGCTTGAAGGAACCCGAAGGTTGCAATGATTCCGCCTTTGTATATATGACATGTTTCAAATAGAGGTTTAAAGGTTCTATGGAGAGCATGGGGGAAGGTGTTATCGCCCGTTGAATGCGCGTCATTGCGATATCAACGTCTTTCATCGTCAACGGCTCAAGCCGCTGGCCACGCAATAAAGGCATCGTATGTCAATCCTCCACTATTTTAATCAATTCCCACACATCACTATCTATCACCGGGATGTCGAACTCGCCAAGTACCCGCATGTCTTTCAGTCCATGACCGCTTAAAATGACGACCACGCAAGAATCGGCCCCAATCATGCCGTCACTAGCGCTCTTAACGAGACCAGCTACCCCTGCCGCACCGCTCGGCTCGACAAACAAGCCCTCCTTTTGAGCCAAACAAATCTGCGCAGCCTTTATCTCCTCATCGCTAACCGCTAAGGCATATCCTTCAGAACGTCTAATATAATTCAGGGTATGGGTGCCATCATCTGCATATCCCCACAGCCCATCGCATATGCCCCCAGCGATGGTTTTGGGATTAGCCAGCGGTTCAACTTCAATAGCACCTTCAGCAAATGCCCGAGCTATAGGGTCACACCCTTCTGCTTGCACGCCTACCATTCGAGGAGGCGACTCGACCAAGCCTAAGGCAGCATAGTCGACATAGCCTCTGTATATGCCTACCATCATCGGGCCTGACCCGATGGGCACAAATACATAATCCGGCACCAAGCCATTTAACTGGTCTACCAATTCAAAGGCAATGGTCTTATTCCCTTCCACTATATATGGGTTGATGAAGGTGGTAGTCAAATTAAACAGATTCAGCTGTTCTGCAGCCTCCTCAGCGAGATTAAAACAGTTGCTGTATGGTCCACGAACGCGAATGACGCGTGCTCCATAAAAGGCAGCCTGTTTTACCTTCTCTGCTGGCGTAGACTCTGGCACTAAAACAATGGATTTCAAACCGGCGCGGGCAGCATATGCTGCGGCAGCAGTGGCTGCGTTCCCACTCGACGCTATTACAACGCGACTGTAACCAAACTCAAGGGCTTTGGAGACCCCAATTGATATCGGTCTGTCTTTGAACGAGCCGGTAGGATTTGAAAACTCGCACTTGAAAATTACTTTAGACAATCCCAACTGACTCGCCAAGCGATTAGCCTCCACTATCGGCGTCCAGCCCTCACCCATAACAATAGACGCATCCTCTTCTAAGGGCAGTAGGTTAAAGTTTTTCGATCTCTGCCTCGCTTTGTCTCGCATTTCTATAGGCCTAATTTGTTCGTAATCATAAACAACCTCCAATATTCCACCACAATCCACACACTTGTAGATAACTTTCAGGGGATATTTTTTATTGCAGCGCACACAACATAAGCCCAGCGCATACATTTGGCTCACTTCCTCATTTACCTAAAATAACGTTAGGTAACCATAACGTTAAAGAAGGCACAAAGGTCACCAAAAACACGATAGTCGCAGCCGCAATGAAGTACGGGGCCAAGTCTTTTGCAGCTTCTTCAATTTTCACATCTGCGAGCTGACAAGATAAGAATAATGTTGTGCCCACAGGAGGAGTGAACAAGCCCAAAGCCAGCGAAATCAAAATGACTATCGAAAAATGTATGGGGTCAAACCCAAGCTGACTTGCTATTGGGAAAAAAATCGGGATGAAAATAAAAAGGTTTGGCACATTATCCATTACCGTTCCCGCTGCAAACAGTATTAATACCATCACAACTTTTAATGCCCAATCGGGCAAGCCCAACGACAGCAAGGTATTGGCTATCATAACGGGGATGCCCTCTCTGATGAGCACCCATGTAAAGACTGAAGACGTACACACGACGAGCATTACAGTTGTAGTCCCAACAACAGCTTCTTTAAGCGATTTAGCTATCAACTTGAAATCCAAAGTGCGATATACAAATAAACCCAAAATGAGCGCATACACAGCTGAAGCTGCGGCCGCCTCAGTAACGGTAGCAATTCCCAGCACTATAACTCCAACTAAAAATATAGGCAAAATCAAAGTCAGAGAAGCACTTTTAATGCCATCCCATATTTCTTTCACGGTAGCGCGAGGCTGCCGAGGATAACCTCTCCGCTTAGCAATAAAAATTGTTACTAAAAAATACGAGATACTGATCAATATACCGGGCACTGCACCTGCCATAAACATTTTTGCTATTGAGAGATTAGTTAACCAAGAAATGATAATCATCGTGCTGCTAGGCGGTATGATAATACCAACTACAGAAGTACAAGAATTAAGCGCGGCTGCAAATTTGCCATCATATCCATTCCTCTTCATTTCGGGGATCAATACACTGCCAACGGCAGCACAATCAGCCACGGAAGAGCCCGAAACGCCAGCCATAACCATGTTAGTCACAACCGACACACACCCTAAGCCACCCGGGAAGTGGCGCACCAAAGAGTCCGCAAATTTTATCAATCGTTGTGCAATCCCAGCATTGACCATAAATGAGCCCATTAACATAAAATATGGAATAGCAAGAAAAGCAAAAGATTGAGTGTTAGAAAAAAACCTTTGTGCCATCATAGAAAGTGGGATGTCTTCGGCAAGAATATATATAAGCGAAGATGCTCCTATTGAAAAAGCTATTGGGACGCCAAGAGCAACAAATAATAAAAAAGAAGCTATCATAACCCATATCATGTCCTGACTTCCTCCGATTCTTTATCAAGTATTAACAACAGAATTTGATATATCAAAACTACAAGAATGCCGATAAATGCCGCTGTCATAGCTGAATACAAGTGAGCTCTTGTTAAAAAACGCAATACTCCTAATCTTATTGTAATTGAAGCCGTAGATATCTCAACGCTGGATTTTATCATATAATACGAGAAGAATATCATTATTAATCTAATAAAAATTAAATTAATGCGCTTTAATTTTTTAGGTAGTTTATCTCGTAATATTGTGATAGCCAAATGTTCATTATTTTTGGTAATCTCAATAGCAGCTAAAAATGTCATCCACGGAAATAAAACTTGAGTCAGCTCTGCCACTGAAGATATAGGGCGGCTAAAGAGATATCTCATCACAACCTCTATAAACACTGCTCCAACAAGTATCGCCATAAGCAATTCTACTAAAATGCTGACGTAGCGAATGAACCACACACCAGCTTTGCTCAACAACACAGCGCACCTTGAACGCAACTGATATCAGCCCCTATCTTGTTATCATCAGGCACGGTCGGATGTGCAAAAAACACAATTCACATCCGACCGTGCGAAATAACTGTTATTTACTCTTCCTATAACCTTCTGTAAATTTTATAACGCTATCTATAGCATATTTTGGAACAATATTTGCAAATGTACCTTGGTATAAAGGTGCAATCTTTTGTTGAAATAAAGCTGGATCTGGATAGGTAATTTCCTTGAAATGTGGCCTAAGTTTCTCCAACATCTCTGCATGCTTAGCCTGTGAAAATTCGCGAGAGACATCTCTGGCAGCATATGCAGCCTCTTGAACTATATTCTGAAGATCATCAGATAGGCTGTCCCACAAGGCTTTGTTCATCATAAAATTAACATTATAGTAGAATATATTAATTATAGCTAAGTAGTCTTGAACTTCATAAAACTTAGAATCCCATATTGCATCAAGTGGATTAAATTGTCCATCAACTACTTTTTGTGCTAAAGCAAGATAAACTTCGCTAAAAGGCAGCGTAGACACAGCAGCCCCTAGGGCTTTAAAGGTTTCTATGGAAACTGGTTCGTTAGGGCTGCGCATTTTGACGCCTTTTAAATCATCTGGCGTATAAATAGGACGTTTGCTATTGGTTATTTGCGCAAATCCTAAATCACAAAACGATAATATCTTTAAATTGCGCTCTTCCGCTAATGCTTTTAGCTTGTCACCCCAAGGCCCATCGAGTAAGGCATATGCTTCTTCGAAATTGTGAACCACAAACGGAAGCGCGGATGCAGCAAATTCCGGAATGAGATTTTGCATAGAACCTCCGCCAGATAGTTGAATATCAAGGGCGCCTACCATGACAGCCTCTATCATCTCTTGCTCGGTCCCGAGAATTTCGCCTGGGAAGATATCTACCTTAACCTGCCCATTCGTCCTCTCGGATACTATCCTCCTAAATTCTTTTGCTGCCACGTCACGTACAGAGCCTTCAACGGTATTAAACCCTATTCTCCAGTGATACGTCTTCTGCTGACACAAACCTATGCCTTCTGTAGATAGAATCAGAAATAGTGCGACAATGAATATTACACTTGCTACTTTTGATCTTTTCATGTTTCCTACCCCTCCCCATTAACTAAGATTTATAACCATAAAACTATATTAGTTTACTACATGTGGAGCGAGTTGGGCTTCGTTGAAGTAAACGCCGTGGCCGGGCACATCGGGCAGAAAAGCATATCCGTCCTTCAAGACGAGAGGGTTTGTCAGGTAGTCGTCGAGCCTGTATGCGTGGTGCTCAAGATACATGGCGTTCGGTATAGCACAGAGCAGGTGCACGTGGATCTCGTCGGCGAAATGGGTGGCCACAGGCAGGTTCCACGCTTCAGCGATGGCGGCCACTTTGAGCCATTCCGTTATGCCTCCCAGCGTGACGACATCGGGCTGGACTATGTCGAGCGCACTTGCGGAAATGTAGCGCTTAAACTCGTATTTGGAATGCAAGTTCTCGCCGGCCGCAACAGCCATAGAAAGGGCCTCTGCCACTTTGGCGTGACCTTCCACGTCGTCGGGGACAAGCGGCTCTTCAAGCCACAACACGCCGAGCTTCTCAAACTCCCTCCCCATTGTGATGGCCTTTGGTACATCCCATCTCATGTTGGCGTCGACCATGAGAGCTATACGTCCCTTTCCTCTCATGCTATCGAGGAGCTTTCTAACGGCGTTAACCCTTTCTATGTCCTCTTCCGGGTCGTCTTTGCCCACCTTTATTTTTACCGCGGTAAAGCC
>Ga0067045_1004740_pt1 | contig 13908 bp, 11 predicted proteins | sample TerdegcTABiofilm_FD_59184 | JGI IMG/M metagenome (GOLD analysis project Ga0067045, IMG submission 59184) | Combined Assembly of (Gp0054472, Gp0054536) Wastewater bioreactor microbial communities from Singapore -Terephthalate degrading...
AGCGCTGGCCCGATGTGCCCTGGAACACCTACACGTTCAGCAGGTACAACGGCGACGGCCAGCTCATCTACCCCGGCCCAGAACAGCAACTCCTGCCGAGCCTGCGCCTCGAGGTCATACGCGACGGGATCGAGGACTATGAACTGCTCGCGCTTCTGGATGATCTGGCCACCCGGCTAAAGGCCCATCGCCGAGGCGGACAGTATCAGTACCTTGTGGATGAGGCGCGCGTGCTCACCGCTGTGCGGGAGACTGTCCTGCGCGATCTGGCGGACTTCACGCAGGACCCCCTGGTGCTGCTGGCAGAGCGAGAGGCGCTGGCAAAGCAGGCCCAGCGCCTCCAGAGGGTATTGCGTGAGTTGGAGTGACCTCCTCTACGCCGCTTCCTCCATCACCCGCGCGATCAGGTCCTTCAGCGGCGGAACGCCCTTGCGCATGGCTTCCTCGGGCGAGTAGACACTGCCCTCATATTCGAAATCTATGAACCCCGCGTAGCCCTTGGATGCCATGGCGAGCACCACCGGTTCCGGGTCCACGAGGCCTTCTCCGATGAGCGCGGGACGGTACAGGCGGCCATCCAGACCGGGCCGGCCATCCTCGGCAAGCTCCCAGTCCTTGAAGTGCGCGTGGATGATGCTCTCCCAGGAGTTGAGGTAGCCGTCCGCCGGGTTCTCCCCGCCCATAAGCACGTTTCCGCTGTCCAGCGTGACCTTCAGGCCCGGAACCTCGGCGATGGCGGCGTTCACATCAGCCGAGACCGCGAAGGGGCTGTCGGCGCCGGGGAAATGCTCCACGGTGACTGCAAGCCCAAGCGCCGCGCCCATGGGCACGATCTGCTTGAGGTTCTTGATCGCGACCTCGCGCGCCGTATCCCTGGGTACGCCGGGAATGCCGGACACGACGACCATCACCTTGTCCACCCCAAGCTCCGCCGCCGCGTCCAGGCCCTCACGCACCGCGTCCATGCCCCTTGCCTGGGCCTCCGGGTCGGGGTCCTGGATGCGTGCGCCGAAGGTGTAGCAGGCGCTCACAAGGCCGTGGTCAGCGGTGATCTTGCGCACTTCAGACGGGGAATGGCCGTAGGTGGTGACCCAGTCCACACCCTCCAGTCCCAGCTCATTCGCGAGCCGGCACAGCACGGCGATATCCGGCTTCTTGCCCCAGTCTCCACGGGCAAGGGTATAGGACATCATGGCAATTCTCACTGTTCACGGCCCTCCTGCCTGATGAGTTCGATTGCTGCGTCAGCCAGTATGTCTCCCGCTTCCGGGGCCATGCGCGAACTGGCCGCAAAGGTGGTCTCGTACCCGCCGCGGTCGAATGCCTGGCGGTGGGGGACATATCCCACCATCCCGTTCGCCCATGCGACAACAACAGCCTTGCGCGGGTAGCTCTCTTCCTTGATTCGAAGGCCAAGCTGCACGAAATACTCCGCCGGAATGCTCACGAAGCTGAACTCGTCCAGCGAGAGCGCCTGGACTTCAGCGGGTTGCGTCCCGCGGCTCTCGATACGCCCGAGGAGCGCGGGCATGTGGCGGTCGTAGATCTCCGGGTCAACGAACCGTTGCGCGCCCGGCACCTTTCCCGCGATCTCCTGGGCGGTAGCCTTGCGGTATGGAAGCTGGACGGTTGTGTGTCGTCCGGAAACTCGGCAATTGGTTCGCCACTCCGCTTCCGAGACCGCCTGCAACATATCTTCCGCAAGCTTGCGCCCGGCCTGGTCCATATCCAACGAGGCTGATGGGTCCACGGGGTTCGAGGTGTGTACGTTCCCGCCCGCGCCGTTCACAAACATCGCCACCGGGATCCCCTGCTTCTTGAGCGTGGCCGCCATGACGCCCGGCCAACCCGCGGAGAAGAACTCATCGCCTCCATGGTGGGTCGGGTGGCAGGCATAGTTCACCAAGCAGCCCAGCATCTGCCCTGCAGTATCGCGGGCTGCGAGGACCACCACTTCCGGATCGATCGGCCCCTCGAAACACAGGGCATCAGGGTTGGCGAAGGTCCCGTGAGTGCACACCGTGCCGTCGCGCATGATCAGCCGGCGGTTGTGGCCGATCGCGAAATCCACCGTCCGCCCCAAGCATATCTCGGCTTCAGCGGCCGCCCCAAGCGCCTGCCCGAAAGCCTCCACCATGCTGTCCCTCAGGAACGCTAGGTAGTTCTCATCGCGTTTCACATCCCCACAGTTGGCCACCGCCGGACCGCCGTGGGTGTGAGTCGCTGACACCATTATGCGCTCGCCGGGAAAGCCGAACTGGTTTGTGATGCGCCGGCGCACTTCCTCCACCGTGCTCCAGCGCACTGAGAGGGTGTCCAGTTGGATGAAGCCGATCTGCTGACCGCCGCACTCGAACACCGCTGCGCGGGCGAAGAGCGGATCAGCCACAGCCTTGGGGATGATCTCTTTCAGCCAGCCGATCTTGGCCGTGCCCAGGGGTGGCGTGATGTCGACCTCGGCGAACCCGGCGCGCATGATCTACTTCGCCTCCGGGGTCTGTTCCAGCTGATCCACGTTCTCCATGACCTTGCGGATTCCAGCGGCCATGTACTTCACGGCTTCCGGGCCGTTGGGCGGACGCAGCGGGTAGGTGATGCCCGTGTGGGTGTCACAGTGTTTCTGGGCAACCGGGAAGTTATCGGGTGTGTAGTCCACTGCCTCGGCGTTCGGGCAGTCCCACGGGCACCCGTGGCCGTATGCGTTCTTCGCTTGAAAGACGGTCATCGCCGGCAGTATGAAGCGCTGCCACAGGCCGGTCTGCACCCCCTCCGCGTTCATCGCGGCCACGATCTTGTCCCGGAATTGCGGGGCATCGTCGGCATGCCCGAGGGCCGCCAGATCGAACCGCAGCGTGTAGTTGTACCAGTTGTGGTCGCAGTGCGCGGGAGCGGTGGGCAGGATCAGTCCCGGCACGCCCTGAAGCTCCCTGGTGAACAGCTCAGCATGTTCGGCGATGGTTGCCAGATTCGCGTCAAGCTTCTTCAGCTGCGCGCGCCCGAAGGCGGCGGTGAGGTCGTTGTTGCGGTACATCCAGCCCATGGCATACACGTGGTAGTCGCGGCTTTCGGCAGGGGAGCGGGTCTCACCGAAGGACCAAAGCGACTGGGCCTTGGCCAGCATCCCCTCGTCATCCGTGACGAATGCCCCGCCTTCGCCGGAACACAGGAGCTTGTTCTGGTTGAAGCTGAATGCCGCGCAGTGGCCGATGGTGCCCACCTTGCGCCCCTTGTACTTCGCCCCGTGCGCCTGGCAGGCGTCCTCAATCACTTTGAGCCCGTGACGGTTGGCAATGTCCATGATCGGGTCCATCTCGGCGCTGAGGCCGTGCAGATGAACCACGATGATCGCCCGGGTCTTGGGTGTGATCGCGGCTTCGATCTTCGCCGGGTCGATGTTCATGGTATCGTAGTCGATGTCCACGAACACCGGGATGCTGTTGTGCTGCATTACGCAGGTGACCGAACTGGACCACGAATACGCGGGCACGATCACTTCGTCACCACAGCCGCAGTCACAGGCCACCAGGCCCATGTGAAGGGCAGCGGTTCCGGAATTGGTGGTGAGGCAGTGGCGGTTGCCGTTCCACCGCGCGAACTCTTCCTGCAGGGCCTGGCAGTTTGGGCCGAAAGCGTGGTTCGCCTGATCGAGCGAAGCCAGGACCAGTTCGCGGTCGAGTTTGTCCACCGGCGGCCACGATTTGAGGAGCCCCTCGGGGATCGCGGGTTCGCCGCCGTTGATAGCGAGCAGTTCGGACATGAGTGCACCTCCGTCAGTAGTCTGGCGGTGTTCGCGCAATGCGGCCGGGGGACCTTCCTGCCTGGAACACCGGGGCAGGTGCCGGGGTCAACCAGGGGGAAACTGCGCGGGCGGGTAGGTCGGGACAGGCCCGCATCACACTCAGGAGGCCAAAGACAAAGCGCATGTACATCCGCCCCGACTACGAAACCGCCCGGGCGCAGGCCGGGTTCAGCTGGTCCGCCGGAGGCACGCAGGGAGCCCTGCGGGCACTCACTGAGACGCCGATCCGCGACTTCAACCTTAAGCCCGCCGCCCTGATCGACTGCTACCGCCGGGGCAGGCCGCTGCTGCGCGAGATGTTCGGCGAGGACGTGTCGCTCCCCGGACTGACCACCCCTGCTATCAGCTACGGGCACGTGAACGGTCTGGGCTCGGAACTGCTCTTCCCTGAAGGCGGCGAGGTCGCTCACACCCACATCTACGCCTCCTTAGAAGAGGGCATCCGCCGTCTGCAGGAGCCCGTGGACTACGCCACAGCGGGAATGGCTCCGTTCTTCCTGGACTTCCGCAGGCAGATACAGGAAGCGTTCCCCGGTGAAAACGTGGGGTTCGCGTATGGCGCCGAGGGGCCAATCACCACCTGCTACGAGCTCCGCGGCGAGCCTTTCTTCACTGATATCTTCGATAAGCCTGAGCTTGCCGTACGCTTCCTGGAGCTGGTCACTGACAGCATTGTCGACTTCCACCGGTTCATTGTCGAAGTCCACGGTGGCGGCAAGATGCCGAATCCCTCCGGCGCGGGGATGGTGGACGACCTCTCGAGCTTCATTCCCCCGCGCCTTTTCGGCTCGCTGGTGATACCCGCCTGGGAGCGCTATTACAGCGCGCTCACGACGGGCAAGCGATCTGCGCACATCGAGAACCTGAAAGCGGAGCAGCTGCCCTATCTCGAGGAGATCGGCTTGAGCTTCTACGACCCGTCGATTTCCACCGCGCTGCATCCGAAGATCGTGTCGGGGGCGTGCCGTGTTCCGTTCCTATGGCGGCTGGGCAGCTTCCACTACCGGGAGATGAGCGAACAGGACGTGGAGGATTTTGTCTATCAGTCCTGCGCGGACGGCGCCAGCTCCGTTGTGACCTATGTCGAAGAGTCGCTGTGCACCGAGATCGGTGTGCGGAAAGTGCATGCATTCATCCGCGCCGGCAAGGAAGCCGCGCGTCTCGTCAAGGAAGGCTGCTCCCGTGAGGAGATCGGCGAGAGAGTATCGCNCGCGGGAAAGGCGAAGCTGTGGGACGGTTGGGGCGGNTACAAGGGGCTCTGAATCGCATGCGGGCAGTAGGGGGATGATTCGNCAGATGAGACAGNATGGGGAGCTGCAGATCGGCGGCTTTGTGCCGCTGACAACGGTTGAGTGGGAAGACCGGCTCTGCGCCGTGGTGTTCGTGCAGGGCTGCCCGTGGTGCTGTCCATACTGCCACAACCCCGGGCTGATCCCCCGGGTACCGGGAACCATCTGCTGGGCCACTCTGGCTGATCTGCTGGCTGAGCGCGCCGGGTTCCTGGATGCGGTGGTCTTCAGCGGCGGCGAGCCAACCTGTCAGGACGCGCTTCCCGCTGCTCTTGCGCAGGTCCGGCAGATGGGCTTCGCCACCTCTGTCCACACGAACGGATGCAATCCCGAACTGCTCGAGGCGATCTTGGCTGAGGGCCTCGCGGGTCATCTGGCGATGGACGTCAAGGCGCCGGTGGAGAAGTATGCGCATGTCACGGGGGTGGGGGAGAGCGGCTGGGCGGCGGCGCGGAGCATCGAGGTCATCATTGGGTCCGGGATCGACCACGAGTTCCGGACCACGTGGCACCCGGACCTGCTCGACATCGACGACCTGCGCGCAATCGCGGAATGGTTGAGCCGCAGCGGCGCCCGGTCGTACTACATCCAGCAGTTCCGTGCAGAAGGCTGCGCGGCGGCGGAACTGGTTGCTTCGGACGCTCTGCCAGCCGAGATTCCGGCCAGCCTCGCGCGGGACCTCCAGGCCGCGTTTCCCCGGTTTGGCGTGCGTTCAGCCAAAGGCTGAGCATCTCGGCGTCAGTCGAAGATCCCGGCTCCTCCCGATGGCCCACCACCGGACGAACGAGCCTTCAGCAGGAGAACCAATAGCAGGATAACGAGGGCGGTCAGGACGTACAGGATGACATACAGGCCGGCTGGGGCCTCGGGAGGCGGGCTCCCGGTGGAACCGACGGGGGTCCTGCCTGCCTCCGGCTTAGTGGCCCCGGATGGTGGCAAGGGGGCCGCCAGCGCGGCCGCGTTGAAATACCCCTGCGCCAGGTAGGTGTCCGTCTTCTCTCCGCCGCTCAGGAACTTGACGTAGATCACACGTGCACCCGATTCGCTGGCAAGCTGCCGGGCCACTTCTCCGGGCTTGGCGTCCTTCATGCTCAGGGGACAGACGATGCCGATGAACCTCCCGGAGCGCAGGCCGTCCACGGTCGCCTTAAGTTCCTGGCCGCTCAGCGCGCCGCCACCCTCCTGCAGGAGGATCTGGCCTACCTTCAGCCCGGTGTTCTCCACGATGTAGGCAATACAGGCCAGCGTGGCGACTACGCTCTTGCCCTCGAGCCCGGCCTCGCGCACAAGTTCCCGGGACGTCTCGCGCATGGCCTCAACTTCCAGGACGAACCGGTCCAGATTGGCGTCGATAGCCGCGGCATCAAGGCCGGCCTTCTTGAGCCGATCCGCGATCCCCTTCGCCATGGCGATTGCATTTTCGTGATCCAGCCAGAAACCGTGGGGATTACCCGGGTTGCCCTCAAAGTCCTTGAACTTTGCCCCGAAGGGTTCGTAGTCGGGCCAGTCCACGGACGGTTTGTCCGGCAGGGCCTGCTTGATCGTGTTCTCGAACTCAAGGAAATCTGTGCGCGCATAGACAATGAGGTCCGCCGCTGCGAGATCAGACTGGATCTGAGCCGTGATTGTGAAACTGTGCGGGTCGGCGCCGGCAGGCATGATCTCCGTGGCCTGCACCAGGGACCCGCCGACGGCCTGAACGATGGGCACGACATCCGAGAGCGACACGGCGACTTTCAGCGGCGCTGCGAGCGCCGGGACAGATGCGCTCAGCGCGAGCGTCAGAACGGCGAGGGTGAATGGCGCCCATCCGCGACTTCCGGCGGTTTGCGACATAGGGAACACTCCCGGTAGGAGGCAGTAGCCGCTGCGTTACTCGTCGCCAAGCTCCAGGCGGAGGAGCCTTGCACTGTTGAACACGACTGCCACGGAACCCACATTGTGCAGCAGGACGCCGACAATCGCGCCCACGTATCCGAGGGCTGCCAGGACGATCATGACCAGCGCGGTGCCGACACCGATGGCCACGTTGGTGTTGATGGTGCGGCGGGTGATGCGCGACAGCCGGATCGCCGTGCCGATACGCCGGATGTCATTGCTCATCAGCGCGATGTCCGCACTCTGGATCGCGGCGTCAGAACCCATCGCGCCCATCGCCACGCCCACGTCCGCGCGCGCAAGGGCGGGAGCGTCGTTGATCCCGTCTCCGACAGCCAGTACGCGCTGTCCGCCGGCGCCCTCAGCCTCGACAACTTCCAGCTTCTGGGTGGGCAACATGCCAGCGAAGTACTCGTCGACCCCCAGGTGCTCCGCCAGGTGCCGCGCGACTTCCGGGCGGTCGCCCGTGAGCAGGAGCATGCGGCGTATTCCCAGGGATCGCAGGTCTTCCACGGCCTCTCGCGCTTCGGGCCGGGGCCGGTCCGCCAGCAGTATCGCGCCCAGCACCTCTCCGTCCCTCGAAGCCCAGACCGAGGGACCCACGTGGTCCTCGAGTATCCTCTGGTCCTGCTCCCTCACCTCGAGCCACGCCGGGCTGCCAAGCCTTAGGACGTGGCCGTCCACGCTGGCCTCAACGCCCTTGCCGGGATGCTCCACGATCTGCTGTGGGTCGGTTATGGTGATCCCGCGCTGTTCGGCATCGCGGCAGATCGCTCGTGAGATAGGGTGCCGCGATCCGTGGGCGCAGTACAGGGCGGTCTCGAAGAGAAGCCGCTCGGACCCGCCATGGAGGGGACGCGCACCCACCACATCCAGGTGCCCAAGCGTGACCGTGCCCGTCTTGTCGAGCACCATTGTGCGCACTTCGGAGAGCACCTCGAGGAACCGGGTGTTCTTGATGAGAATGCCCCAGCGTGAGGCAAGCGCCAGTGAGGCCACCATCGCGGTGGAGCTTGAGAGCACCAGCGCGCACGGGCACGCCACCACCAGCAGGGCAACTCCACGCCCGACCTCGCGGGTCAGTAGGACCACGACCACGGCTGCGACCAGGACAAGCGGCATGTAGTAACCGCTGTAGCGCTCAAGTAGCTGAGTGATCGGTGCGCGGGACTGCTCCGCGGCCCGCAGGGTGTCGAGCACCCGGCCCATCGCGGTCTCCTCGCCAAGGCTGGTGACCTGCAGCCGGAGCAGGCCGGAGACGTTGACCGTGCCTGCGAAGACTGGGCTGCCAGGACCGACATCCTCAGGTACGGATTCTCCGGTCACCGCGCTCTGGTCCACCGCGGAATGGCCTTCGATGACGGACCCGTCCGCCGGGAGAACTTCGCCGGGGCGAACGAGGATGATGTCCCCCACGCGCAGTTCACCAAGCTCGATCTCCTGCTGGGTCCCGTCGGCGGCGACACGCGTTGCGCTGCGCGCCCGCAGGCGCTTGAGGCCCTCAATGGCGGCCCTGGCTCCCAGTACGCTGCGCTCTTCAAGGAAATGCCCGAGCGCCAGCAGCAGCGGGACAAGGATCGCGGTCTCATACTCGCCGGTGGCGATCGCCGATAGGACCGCGATGCTCACAAGCTGGTCCATGATGTTGTGCGCGTGGTCGCCGTGTCCCGCATGGGCATGTTCGCGAGCATGGCCCGGGCAGCACGTCTCGTCATGCTCATGCCCGCACTCACACGCTTCGCTCTCGGCGCCGCGGATAGTGGCCTCAAGCTGGCAGCCCCGGCAACTGAGCCCCCGGACGGCCGCCCTGAAGACGGGGGCGGCGGCGACGATGGATGCTGCGAAAAGGACCACGTCGGCGACGTCCTTCTGGTCGGGGAAGAGCCGGGCGTAGAGCCAGCCGACGATCAGCAGGCCTGTCGCTAGAAGCGCGCTGCCGATGCGCCGGTTGATATTGCGTTGTTCGTCCTCGGTCAGGATCGGCTCCAGGGCACTGCGAAGCCGGTCCGCCGCGGGGTTGGAGCTTATTCCGAATGTTTCAGCCATGAGCCGCCAGTCCTCGATGGGAGATGCCGCGCGAGACGCAGCCGGTAGTCTTGCGCTTATTGATTCGGTTCGGAGCCCTTCTTCTCGTCTTCCTTCGCGGCGGGCTCAACGGGTAGGAGCACCCGGGTTCCGCTGCCCGCATCCGCCGGCACGAGAACCCGCGACCCCACCTTCTCCAGCATACGCTCCATCGACTCCCGATACAGCCGCTCGCGCACAACCTTGGGGTTCGCCTTGTACTCGGCCACCACGTTGCGGAAGGAGGAGACTTCGCCCCGCGCACGGCCCAGACGGTCTGCGGCAAAGGCCTCGGCGTCGCTTATCATCCGCTCGCGCTCGGCCTGGGCCTTCGGGATCTCTTTCTCGCGGTACGTATTGGCCTTCTGAATTCTCGTCTGGCGCTCCACGTAAGCGCTCACGACGGCCTCGAAGTCCGGGGCGACAGCCTTGGGCGGCACGATTTCGCGAAATTCCACGGCGATGATGCCCACTCCCGCGCCGGCATCGTCCAGGCGCTTCTGGGTGCGCGCCTGGACCGCCGCGGACAGGTTCTTCTTGCCCTCCGCAAGCACGGTATCCACCGAACGTTCGCCGACCGCCTGGCAGAGAGCCTCACTTGCGACGTCGCGAATCAGCGCTTCCGGGTCCTCAACGTAGAGCGCATACTTGATCGGGTCTGTGATCTCGTATTTGAGGAGGGCGTCAACGTGGACGATGTTGTGGTCGCCGGTGAGACAGTAACCCACCTCGCGCGGGTCGAGAGTATTCTCCACCAGGGCGGCGTCTTCGCCGCGCTCGGCCTCCTGTTCGCTCAGCTTCTTGCCGCTGAAGCGGGTGATCGCGACTTCTTGCACCCGTTTCACGGGAACGCGAATGACCTGGTCAATCAGGTAGGGCCACGCGATGAGAATCCCGGGACCGTGAACCTGGTCCGCCGGGGTCGCGCCGGAGAGCTTGCCGAAACGCAGGACCAGGGCGGCCTCGTCGGACTTAACGAATGTGATGCCCGAGCCCGCGATGAGTATGAGCGCCGCGATGGCGGCCCACCGGAGGAACCGGAAGGCCGAATCGAGGCTGTCAGCCACGGCCTTGCGCCTGTCTTCGGTCATCTGGGTCACCTCCAGTGGCTACTGCGCGGGTGCGCTGCCGCCGGGCTTCTTGAGCACGTCAAACGGCGGTGTCTCCGTATCGAGCACGACGGTGGCATTCTTGCCCAGGATTTTCTCCATGGAGTCCAGGGAGCGCAGGAACTTGTAGAATGCCGGGTCGATCTGGTGGGCTGAAGCGTAGATTTTGGCAGCCTGGGCTTCTGCATTCCCGCGGATCTGCTCCGCCTTCTCTTCCCCCTCGGCGCGGAGTTTGGCGGCCTCGAGATCGGTCTCGGCGCGGATCCTCGCCGCTTCCTTCTCGCCCTCGGCCCGGAACCTCGCGGCGTACTGGGAGCGCTCGGCCTTCATCTGATCGAACACGTAGCGGATGTTCTCTTCGGGCAGGGCCAGGCGCTGGATGCCGATCTGCACCACGTCCACACCGTACCGCTGCCGCGCCTCTTCCTTCACGTCGGAGAGCATATCGGCCTCGATCTGGTCGAGTCGCTGCTCATCGGGCTCCTTCGAGACCAGTGCCGCGAAATCGTAGCGCCCGAGCACAGCGTTCTTCGCGTTCGTCACAACGCCGTCGAGCTTGGACTCCGCGCCCTCAATGCTCCAGACTGCCTCCACGAACCGCACCGGGTCCGCGATTTTCCAGACGGTGTAGGTGACGAGGATGACGTTCTTCTTGTCCCGTGTCAGCGTCTCGGTAAGCCGGGTCTCATGCAGCCGGCTGCGCGCGTCCAGGATGATGGCGCGCTCGAAGGGCACGGGCAGCTTGACCTTCAGCCCCGCGGTGGTGTACGTCCGCACCGGCTTGCCGAACAGGGTGATCACGGCCATGCGCCCCTCGGGGACGCTGAACAGCATGCTGGACAGGATGATCACGGCCGCCACTGAGATGGCGACGATCCAGCGATTCCGGCTGGTGGGATCCATGAGCACTGCAACCTCCTGGAGCTGTTGTCCGGCGAAACGTGCGGGCGTGTGTCTGGTTACGGTATCTCTGCGGCGCCTGGCGGGCGCAGGTCCAGCCAATAGTCTCGCGGCGTTGCGGTGTTGCCCTCAACGAGGTAGACCTGCTTTCCTGCCACAGACTTCTCCAGCTTCTCGAGCCACAGCCGCTCCTTGTACAGCCCAGGGGCGGCGTTGTAGGCGTTGACGATGCTCTCAAACTGAGCGGCCTCGCCTTTCGCGGCGCCAAGGCGTTCGGCTGCGTGGGCTTCGGCACTCTTGATCGCGGTGTCCTTTGCCGCCTGGGCGGCAGGGATGGCCTCGGCCTTCTTCGCGCGAGCAAGGGTCTCGAGCGTCACTCGCTCAACCTGTGCGCTCACCACGCTCTGGTAGCTCTCGGCCACATCGATGGGAGGGTGAATGCCCCGTATGGGCACGCTCACCACGGTGATGCCCAGATCCCGGGCGTTAACTTCAGCCTGCAGGTCCCATCGGAACCGCTGCGAGAACTTGTCGCGGCTCTGTGACAGAACGTTGTCGAGATTGGTCGTCACCGTCTCGCGCATGAGGACTCGGTAGGCCAGGGACTTCAGCATATCCCGTGGATTCTGACAGGTGAACACATACTTGACCGGGTCGTGGATGAAGTAGAAGACCTCGGCTTCGAGGGAGACCAGTTCGCGGCCCTCTCCGAGGACCAGCTTGTACTCATCCTTGGCATGCTCGCGGGACCAGAGCAGGTAGGGGGCCTGCTGCTCCTCCTCGTGCCCAATGATCAGCGACTGGACCTTGGACGCGGGGATCGCGGTCACCCGGTCGATAGGCCAGGGCCACTTCACTCGCAGACCCGGCGACATCCAGCACCGCTCGGGAAGGCTGCCGAAAGTGGTTCGAATGCCCACCTCGTCAGGCTTGATCACCACGAGGCAGCTCATCAGCCAGAACGCCGCCAGCATGCCGAGGAGCATGAGCGGAACGGTCTGGCGGATATAGCGAAGCACGTACGAAGAGCGCACGCTGACGCCGAACCGCTTCTCGAGAACCTCGAGGGTGCCTACGATCGGGTTGCCGCCGGCAAAGAGGCTCTCGGCGATGACGAGACCGATGGGGGCTCGGATCCCTCGCCAGTCCAGTCGGCGGCCCATGAAGCTGAGGGTGGCTCGCGCAACCTGTTCGCCCGCAAGCGCCAGGGCGATCAGCAGGAGCAGGCGGCCCACCCACAGGTCGACCGAGAACAACTGGAAGCCGTGACCCAGCAGGATCAGCCCGCCCAGGAAACTGTACCACTGGACCGCGCGCAGGATGCTGGAGACCTCGGCGGCTTCCGGCAGCACATCGGGGTCGTACTCCCCGAACCAGCGGGCGCCGACCATCGCGGCGAAGGCCGCCACGATATTGATGACCCCCAGCACGTAGATGATCGTGGACATCCCCCCGGCCCCTGACTTCCAGAGGGCAAGCGCCGGGATCGCCCCTGTAAGCAGCGCATAGCAGATCAGCACCAGCGGCTGCACCGTGCGCCCGTAGTACTCAAGCCCCCTGGTGGAGACCGGTTCGGTGTCGATCTGCATGTCCGAGACGAACATCGACCGGCTGGTGTCTTCCTGTCGGCGCGCTCGCTCGCGCTGCAGCTCCGCGATATGCAGGGCCTCGGCGATCACGCGCCTGCGGTACTCCGTGGTCACGGCGGCGGCGCCGAGAAGCACCGCTGCGAGCGCCTGCATGGCAATGATTGCGCAGAGGGTGACAGACTCCCGCACGGGACCGAGGAGGGCGTTCAACCCGGCGAAGGCCGCCGCGCCCAGCGCGACGGCACCCAGAGGCATCAGCAGGTCGGGCGCCTGGCGGATATGCGGCGGGTACTGGAGACGGACCTCGCCCTCGGAAAGCGGCGCGTCGTGCGTGGGACGGTCTTCAGGCAAGCGCCATCATCCTCTCGTCTGGCGGTCGTGCACGGAAAGCTATCCGGTTCGCCACCCGCGAATGGGCGTGACTCGGGAAGTATCGGAGGGTCTAACAAGCGGGGAGTGCGACGGGGTTCCCTGCAAAGACGAATGCTAACGTCCCGCCTGAGGGCGACCGTCAGGGGGGGCGCTATCTGCGCCCGGTGGTCGTGCCCTGAACGTACATGCGGCCGTCTCGGATCTGGATGTCGCTGAGCCAGACCGACTGTCCAAGAATTGGGTCGCTGGCGATCGCCTTGTCCATCTCCTCCTGCACCTTCTGGCGCAGGTTGTCGGGCATCGGGAATGTGCCGACCGAGGCCTCGACCAGTTCGAAGCGCGCCTGGCCGTTTTCGACGCGCGGCTTCACCCGCAGCGTGGTCCAGAGCTTCCGGCCCGAGAGCTCTGCCCTTCCCTGTGCCACCGCCGTGCCGTCGCCTAGGTAGATCTGGACTTCCTCAACGCCCTGCCGCTGGAGCACTGGACCCAGACTGGAGTTGATGTCCGCGGAGGAGAGCTCCAACCGGAAGGGCACAGCCTGGCCGGATGAGGCGCGCCTGCTGATGTCCTGCACCTGCTGGTCGAGGGAGGCCCCCTGTGACGGCCGCGAGGCCCCGGCGAATTCCGCCTCCTTCGGCTGAGGAGGCTTCGCGGTGAGCTTTGCGTATCCAACGAGCGCAACCAGGAGCACGAGGACAATCGCCCCTCCACAACCCGCGGCGATGCTCAGGATTACGGCTCGCTGCCGGGCTTTCGGATCCACCGGCTTCGCAATTCTCCGGGCCATGCCTGGGTGACCTCTCAAGGAAGATGCCGGGCGTGACCGCTCTACGCCTCGGCCAGGTAATCAGCCGGGACCATATTGCCAACGTCGAGTATGAGCCCGGGGTCCAGGACCTTCTTAGCAC
>Ga0067045_1030852_pt1 | contig 13907 bp, 20 predicted proteins | sample TerdegcTABiofilm_FD_59184 | JGI IMG/M metagenome (GOLD analysis project Ga0067045, IMG submission 59184) | Combined Assembly of (Gp0054472, Gp0054536) Wastewater bioreactor microbial communities from Singapore -Terephthalate degrading...
CCCCGTACCGTCATGTTGGCCTGTGCCGCATTGGATGAAGGCCTCGAACCCATTGGAGCAAGGGCAAGCAATGACGGCAGACAGTGACTTTCTGGTGCCTGGTGGGCATGTTCAAGCCCCAACGGCCGAGGTCATGGGGCGCATCGAGCGCCGATGGGAAGGCCTGCACGAACGCGTGGAGGCCAAGCTGCAGACACTCAAAGGTGTGGATCGCAGGCAAGAATCCCGGCTCCTCGACCAAGCGGCCAAGGCTGGCACTGTGGCCAAGCGGGTGACATGGCTGCGCAAGGCGGCTGATAGCGTCACGGGCAGTGCTGCGCCGTTGGCGGCATGCCGCAAGGGGTGCTCACATTGCTGCCATATCGCCGTGATGATCTCCAGAGCCGAGGCGCTGGTCATCGCCAAGGAAACTGGGGCGCCGATGAACCCGTTGGCAGGGAAGTACACGATGGCCAATGTGGATGAGAACAGCGAGAGCTACAAGGCGGCAACACAGGAAGCGTTTGGCAAGCCCTGTACCTTCCTGATGGATGACGGCTGCGGTATCTACTCAAGCCGCCCCCTTCAGTGCAGGCTTCTCCTGAACATGGATGAAGACGCGTTGCTGTGCCAGCTCGTGGAGGGCGGCACCATCAACGTCCCTTACCTGAACACCCAGGAACACCACGTTGATTCGGTTGTCATCCTTGGGGCTCACCAGGACTACGACGACATCAGGAACTGGTTCCCGAAGACTGAGCTACCGTGAGCCAGACCGTGCCGCGCAGTCATCTCGTGCTGCTCTATTCGTGGGCGGCGAGCAACTTCCATGTGCTGGTACCGAAACGGCGCGGCACTGGCTACCTATCCGTTCCCTACGGGCATCACCCCATTCCTGGCCTTGACGCCATTGCGGATCGCGTTGGTGTCGATGTGACGGGGCTCGATGGGGCTCTTTGCTTCGAGTGTGGAGGCCGGGTCTTCCACGGCAACGAAAGCCTGCGTTCAGCTTTTGTCGCCCAAGTGGTCCCTGCGCTTGAGGGGCACTACGGTATGGCATCCCGCGAGGTCACAGAGGCTGACTTCTGGCGGTTGCACCCCCTTTTCAGCCGGGGAAAGTGAACGCGCCCAGGTAGCTCAGGCGGCGGGGATTAACTGCCTCAGTCGAGGTTTAGCCGAGCTGGGTAAGTCGGACGCGTCAGCAACTGACAGCCGTAGGAAATCTAAACGTCACGTTTTTGCGTGCTTTTCACAGCCGTTTGTGACTACCCAGCCCCAGAGAATTGGTCGATGGGTGAAAAGCAAATCATAGAGGGTCTTCAAGGCCTAACGAGGGTCCTGCAATCCGGGCTCTACGTCTGGAATGTCTTGTCCCTATGGTGCGCCCGCAAGATTTCATTTCGCACTTTGGTCATGTCTGTGAAAAGCAGACCCATCGCTGTGGCTGGCCGCGACGGGTCATACATCGTTGACCCGACTTTCGAGTGATTCACATCCAATGGCTACAGCACTGAAACATTCAGACCTGTGCAAGCTCGCTGTGGGCTGGCTCAAACGGCCGTTTTCTCGCGGAGGCCACGGCTGCACAGTCGCCATTGACGAGTGCCGTACTGGCTGGAGCGGTGAGATCCCCGATGCCGTGGGCTACAGATACTCCGGCATGCAGGACACGTCCATGGATGGAACTGTCATGGTCGAGTGCAAGGTCTCTCGCTCGGACTTCCTGGCAGACAAGGCCAAGCCTCACAGGCATGCGGGTGGCATCGGTAACTGGCGCTACTACATGGCTCCCGAGGGGCTCATCTCGCCAGAGGAGTTGCCTGAGAAGTGGGGCCTGGTGGAGGTGAACGCCCGTGGGCATCTGAAGACCCGAGTCGGCGCGTACACGGATTCCAACTACGAACTGCAGCGCCAGCGTCTCGCCGCGATGCGACATGAATCGGAGACGGCGCGCGAGTTCTTCCTCTTGGTTCGCATGTTCGACAGGATCTGCGACCCAGAAAAGTTCGTGGACATGGGCAAGGAGCGAAACCGCCTTGCCTTCCGGGTGACCGACCTCCAGCAGGAGCTTCGCCTCGCTGAGCGGAAATCTGAAACGCTTGAAGTGCAGATCTTCAACCTGCGCGATGAGCTGGCCCGCTATCGAGGCATGCATGGCGAATTGCCGCCTATGCAGGCCTCGCCCCTTTTTTTAACCCCAACCTGAAAGGCTCCCATGAAGAAACTCACCGTCAACGATCTGCCCAACCTGAGCGAGAGCGACAAGGGCATCGTTTTCAACTACTTTGGCGCATTGGGCAGTATTGCGCGCCGTCGCAAGCAGGCATTCGCACTGGCGATCTTTGGCTGCTTCGTGATCGGCCTGTCCTATTTCATTGACAGCGCTGCAGCAGACATCACCAGCGAGTACGCGTGGATTCCCGCCCTGCAATGGGTGACCAAGGTACTCCCTGCCATTGCCTTCCCTGCGCTGGCATTCATGAGCCTGTGGGGCGCAAGCTCCCAGCAGCGTGCAGCCGGTGGCCTTGAGCACCAGCTGGCAGCTCGCGGTCTGGATGTGTCGGGTCTCTCCGAGGCTGATGTGGCCAAACACGTCGCAATGCCGGTTTGAGCATCAAGGATTAAGAGACATCTGTAACTGACATAGAAGCCGGGAACTCGAAGGTATGCCAATCAAGGCGAAATTATTTCTGTTGGCCGTTGTTATTGGTCTTACTAGCCTGGTGGCATCTATCCACGAAAGCCATCAAAAACAGGTCAAAGTTGATGCTGCTGTAAGTCGAGCCCCGGCCCTTATCAGAGAGGATTTCTTGAGGTGGTCAGGCATTAGCTCGGTCGATGGTGAGGCCTTGCAGTGGATTGGCGCCGACAGCGAAATCCTGTACGTTCAGCGAGATTACTCGGGATTGAATTTCGAGTCGATGTCTTTTCGGAACTGGCTTGTCTGGGCCAAAACACCGGCAGGGCGCATCTACAAGGTTCACTATTGGATTGACGGTGATGCGACCTTGCATTCCAAATCACAACCTATTCTTGGTAGTCAGGCTTCTCTTGTCGATGTGCTGGTTAAAGATGGGCAGGTTGACCTCATCCGCAAGCTTGGTTTGCCCTTGAAGGCTGGCTAAGTTCAAGTGCTGTTTGAACGAATGAAGTAGGAGTGCATATGGCAGGAAAAACCACTGGAGACAATGCAGCGCAATCTGTTTTATCGACTCAGGATGAGTCGGACGCAGAGATATTCCTTTACTTGCCGATTTATCCTGCTGTGGTAACGCTTTGTATTGGCCTGCCTCTTGCTATTCTTTCTTTTATGGGGTTTTATACCTATGGCCTAGCATTTGAGCCTTTGTTATTTGCCTGTGCCTTTGTTGGGGGGGTGTCCGCGATGATGCTTTATTTCAGCTATCTCGCTATTCGGAGTATTTTCTCCCCTCTTGGTGATAAGGGTCTTGAGTTTGTGGAGAGATTTAATTTCAACGAATCGGGTAAGGCTGTGCTGCGCCCAATTGCACAGAAGAAGAAACCCGTTACCGAATTCGATTTAAGCATGGCCCTTCGTGCGCACGTTCGCCAGGAAAACGAAACAAAAGCAAAGGTACTCGACAACCTCCGCAAGAAAGCAATGAGCCGTTTCACAAATGGCATTGAGGAAGCGTGACGATGGTGAAGAGAGTTAAGGCTGAACGGGTCAAGGCATCAGAAAAAAGGCGGTTCCTGGGGCTGACTGATGGCCAGATCGGGTTCGCGGTAGTGTTTGCTCTCTGGCGTTTGCTGGCCAGCACATTTGCCGACCTTTCCCTTCTGACAGAAGGGTTCAAGCGGTAAGGCCACGCCTCTAATTTGCGGGTGGATCACGCACTGATCCATGTGCTCTCACCAAGGGTTCGCGACTTGCAAAATAATTGCCATGGCAAACTTTTTGCAGATAGAATGTCTGCCATGGCAAAGAGAGTCGGCAACCCGGTCAATCCAATTCCGGTGGATGTCCACAACGCACTGCAGAGCATGGCTGATCGCGCCACCGTAGCGCGCAAGGCGCGAAGCCTGACTCAGGCCGACCTGGCGCGTTTATCCAATGTGGGGCTCAGCACCATCTCATCCATTGAAGCGGGGCACGATGGCGTCACGCTTGCCAGCTTGCTCAAGGTGCTCTCGGCACTGGACTTGCTGGATCAGGCGGACCAGATTTTCTGCTTGGAAAAAGACCCGGCCCTCGTTGAGTACGGGCGGGAGAAACTGTCGAAATGGGGAAGAGGCCGCAGGTGACGGTCCATCTTCCAATACTGGATTTTGAGGGGCAGCATGCTTGAGCTTTGGACGATTTACGACAGCCCGATAGATCTCCCCGGTCGCTTCGTGGCCCGCAAGTGGGTGCTGGACAAGCCGACGAGTGAGCTTTTGCAGGACAAGACTCTTGAGGGGCTGAGGGCGAAGCTTCCGGCTGGCCTGCATTGCATGCCGCGCTCGCCTGGGGATGAGCCCCAAATCGTTGAGACCTGGATGTGAATGGGGGCCTGATGACGGGAGAGCAGTTCGACACGATTGCCAGGATGATTCGGGCCCGTGAGCCCGCGCGCTCAGCGGCGCGTCTTGTCCTGGTGGATGGCTTGACACAGGCAGACGCGGCCCTCGCGCACAAAATGGAGCCCAATGCGCTGAACAATGCGGTACGCCGGTACCGCGAGTTCGACAGAGCCATTCGAGAGGCCTACGGGCTCAATGGGGGGCTCTGACATGGATAGCCTGAACCTTTTCCCGGATCTGGAGAAGCCCCCAGTCACTCGCGGACGTAAAGGGCGTGGCAAGGCATACGCCACGGCGGCCATTGGCTCTTCTGCTCCATTGCCAGCGTCTGTGGTCGATCCGCTCGTGGTCGAGCGCACGGTCTTCAATGCGGATCGCACTCACAGGATGACCCTGTTTCGCCACTGGGGGGACATTGAGGCCTTCGCCTGCGGCATTTGCATGAATCCATCCGGCGCGGCCGAGGACGTGGGCGACCCCACGGTGGATGGAATGTGCCGCCGCGCTCAGTTGCACTGGGACGTTGGCGCCTACTACCAGCTCAACGTGATGTCCATTCGCGGAACCTATTCTGCGGATCTGGCCAAAACCGAGGTCGTGAACCTTCCCGAGAACGATGAGTGGATTCGCCGCATCGCTTCCAAGGCTCGCCTGGTGGTCGTGGGCTGGGGAGTGCCGGGTCTCAAGTCGGGCCGCGCGGAGGCCGTTGAGAAGATCCTGCTGGAGGTGTGTGATCCGGCCAAGGTTTTCTGTTTCGGCCGCAACAAGGATGGCTCTCCAACGCATCCGTTGTACCAACGTACCGATGCGCCACTGGTGCCGTATTTCTCTGATTGAAACGCATGGGGTTTATGCATGCTGACGCGTTGACTACACGTTATAACGTGTATGAAATCCAATCGAACATGCGATGAAAAAAATGGTTCTCAACTGTGGAGGGGGCGCTTCGAATGAACAAACTGTCTTTGCCCGTGGTGCTGGCCGCGATGTGTCTTTCGGCATGCAGTGGTGGCGGAAATAGCGAGAAGCTGATCGGGAGCTGGACTTGCGACGGTCCAGAACGTCCAAACATGGAGTTCAAAGCAGGGGGGCTGTATCTCAAAGACACCCTCGGCGATCCCAACTCGCCACAGGCAAGCGGGCGGGCATCGACGGAGATCAATGGGACCTACAAGATCGACGGCAGCAGCGTGACCCTGACGCCTACCCAGTTTCGTTTAGCCGTTCAGCCCCTAGACCTTGCGATTTTTCTACAAGCGTCACACGGCGGACAAGGCCGTTTGACTCACATCCGTGGCACTACTTTTGAACTCGCTCCAGGCAAAGACCAGACAGTGATGAGCTTCAAGTTCGAAGGCAACTCTGCGACGTTCCAGGTCACGAAACTGATCGATGCAGAGGGCAAGGAGGTCAAGCACCCCAATGGCGCTTGGAAGCCCTTCGAGTGCGTAAAGTCGTCATCGGGCTCCAAGCCGTGATGCTGCTCTGAAAACTCACGAGCCCCTGGTCATGCCCATCACGAAACGCCCTTGCTCGAACTGCCCTTTTCGCTGTGACGGGGAGGGCATACCGCTGGAGCCAGGTCGGATCGAGGGCATCGTTTCCGGCCTGCTTCGAGACGACCAGCAGACGTTCGTGTGCCACAAGACGTTGGACTCCTCCACTCAGCGCATGACGTGCGCCGGAGCTGTCGGCGTGATGTCCAAGCTAGGCCGACTGCCGGTGATCGCGAGGCTTGGGCTGGTCTACGGCGTCATCACGACCGCCGACATCGATGCGAGTGCCGCCATGGTCATTGATCCGACTACGCTGGATCTGGCCCAGGCGGATATTGAAACTGAATAGGGGGCTCTATGGTTTTCGAGAACATGCGCAAGGAACTGAGCGAACTGGTGGGCCTGGTGCGCATGAGCGAGCGCTATTGCACATCGGTTGCGGTGCGCCCCGATCTGGCAACCGATGAATCACACGCGGCCGAGGTGAAGCGCGAACAGCGGATTGCTGAGCTTTCCGCCAAGTTCGGCATCACATCCTGAATGGAAGCGACCATGCAGCTCCAAGAAGTTAAGTTGATGTTCGGCGCTTCAGGCGAACCGAAATCATTGATGTCTGCTTTGACTGCCACGGAGGCAGAGCAGATCTCCAAGTGGTGCAAAGATCAACCACGCAGCGCTACTGGTGCCATCGACATGATGGCTTGGCCTGGATGGGCTGAAGTAATGGATCGACGGAAAGATGGGGCCGCGCAGAAGCAAAACCTCTCGACATTGCCTTTCTACAGGCTGCGGTAGAGGATTCCGACATGACGATCTATGTGAAGAACGCTGACGGTGGTGGTCTGGAGGTAGTCGCAGGGCAGCTACGGCTGAAAGCGATGTTGGAAGTCCAAGGCAAGGCCTGGGTGTTCAACACCTCGACCCGAGAGCAGCTTGAAGTCCATGAAGTTGGCGGCTCGCTGGTAGCGCTTAGGTCCGATGCGGCTGCTGCTGTCCAGGCCATGGCTGCATCAGCCATCTCCAACGCCGCAAAGCATTGACGGAGGAATGACGTGCCACCAGAGAGAAACACATGGTTCGGGGCAAAGAGCCCCGTCTTCCAACCCCTGCGCCGTGACGACACCATCCACGGCGAAAGCTACTACCTCGCATCCGAGGTCGATGCGGTCCTGGGTGCTTGCGCAACCCCGCCTGCAGACCCCATGAAGGCAGCATTCGAGGCCAAGTACCACCGGGACTGGGAAGACCCCTCGGGCGATGAAATGAAGGCCATCTGGGCAGATGCATGGGCTGCAGCCAAGGCCGTTCAGCAACCCCCATCCTTGGCAGGGCGTTGAGGGTGGGCTGGCTCAAGCGAATTGCGCTCTGGTTTTCTCCGCGAGAGAGGTTCATCGCCCAGCAGCAGGCCTTGGGGAAGACGCCGGAGGAAATCGATCTCCAGCTCAGGCTTCTTGAGTCGCGCCAGTGGCTGGATACGAGGCGGCGAGAACTCTATGAGCAAGAGAACCCACCACCGCAGCTTCAATTTGTCTATGTCCAACCTGGCGCGCTCGAAGGCGACTCGCCTCGCTCCGACCTGGACATTTTTGGGTATCGGCGCGAAATGGAGGAGTACGAAGCTGGGTACCAGGCCGTGCTCGCCGAAGAGCACGAGGAGCTACAACGGGAGCTTGCGGATATCGATCCCACCCCGCAAAGCAACGTGCCCAAGTGAAAGCTCCACCCATATGAGCAGAAAACTGCACCTCATTCGCGGCAAAAACAGCTTCTGCGGCCCTTCTGCCATCGCAACTGTCTTGGGGCTCACCACGGACCACGCCGCCCGCGTGCTGCGCGCCATCAGCGGTGACAAAAGGGTGACGGGCGTCTACCCGACCCACTTGGTTCAAGCCCTGTGTGCGCTGGGGTGCGACGTGGAGTATGTCCAGGTGCTCCCGGCCGAGCGCGTGCGGGTGCGTCAATGGCTGGAATCGAACGCACGTCTTTTCGAGAACCAGCATGTGGTCATCGACTTCTCCAGTCATTTCGGGACTTTGCTGGGTGGTCAGTACCAATGCAGCATGACACGGAGCCCCATCCACTGGGCCTCTGATTTCATCCCTTGTGAGGAGGGTGAGTTGGCTGGGTATGTGGTGATCCGCCGTGTACCAGATGACAGTCCGTCCGATGAAACTGCCGAAGCCGTTCGGCTGCTCCAGCAGGCGCGAAGGCTTGCGGCCCGCAATGGCATCGTGATCGTTCGCGAATGCACCGACAGCTACCGTGTGACATGCCCGGAGCTGGAGGAGGATGATCCTCATGAGGGCCATCAGGAGGCGCGCACAGCCCTGGAGGTGCTGGACATGGTGAAGGACTACGTTCACTGCCTGCGCAATGGCTATCTGGAGGCTGTAACGGATGAGCGCCTGTGGAATTTCCCCATCGGGCAAGGTGCCGCCCAGCCGCTGGATTGCGGTACCGCGCTGCGCTGAGTCTTTTTGCAGGTACCGCAACTGCCCATTGGGGGCTCCATGGTGCCTTCTGAGGCCGTGCAGTGTACAAATCGACGCGGCTTCGTTGTCCATGTGGACGATTGAACAATGTACAAATTGACGATGCTTTAATGTGCAAATGGACGATTGTTCGATGTACAAATAGACGATGCTTTAATGTGCAAATGGACGATTGTTCGATGTACAAATAGACGCTTCTAGAATGTACAATTGGACGATTCCTTAGCCCCCCGGTCTCAAGCCATGCCGTCCACTTCATCCGACCTGATTCGCCGCCATATAGCTGCTCGCGTCAGCCAGTCGCTGAAGGACACGCCTGCAGTTTTGGTGAACGGCCCCCGGCAGTGCGGCAAAACGACATTGGTGAAGCAGTTTGCGGAGGTTTTTCCTTGGGACGCCGTGGACGACACCGTTTCGCAAGATCCATCGGGGGGGATGACCTACCTCACTCTGGACGACCCCGCTGTGCTCGAAGCGGCGCGGCTGGATCCTGTGGGGCTGGTGCGTCAGCTTGACCGAGCCATCATTGACGAGGTGCAGCGTGCTCCGCAGTTGCTGCTTGCGCTCAAACTGTCCATAGACCAGGATCGCCGTCCTGGGCGGTTCCTGCTCACCGGCTCGGCCAACCTGCTGTCGCTGCCCCAGATTGCGGACAGCCTTGCCGGCCGCATGGAGGTTCACGCGCTGCTGCCTCTGTCGCAATCCGAGCTTCAAGGGCGACCCAACGACTTCCTGCAGCGCGCGCTGGCGCAAGACTGGCCGATCAGGCACCCTGACTGGGTGATCCCTCCTGTCAACGGTCAGGCCGACATGGTTCTCAACGCCCTGGCAGGGGGCTACCCAGAAATGCGCTCTCGTGCGAGCCCCGCACGGCGCAGCGCATGGGCCAAGGCATACATCCAGACCCTGGTGGAGCGCGACGTGCAGGACATTGCCAAGATCGACCATTTGAGCGATGTTCCACGGCTGCTGGAGGTTGCTGCGGCTCATTGCGGTCAGCTCTTCAATGCGGTGCAGATCGGCGGGCAGCTGCAGATGGACAGACGCACGGCTGAAAAGTACCTGGACATTCTCGAAAAGCTGTTCCTGGTGAAGCGATTGCCTGCGTGGGGCCGCAATGAGCTGGGGCGCTTGATGAAGAGCCCAAAGCTGCATTTCCTTGACGCGGGGCTCCAGGCCAGCCTCATGCGTCTCACGCCCGAGATGCTCATCACGCACCGTGACCGGTGGGGCTCTACGCTGGAAACGTGGGTCTACGCTGAGTTGAGCAAGGCGCTGGCCTTGAACGATGACGCGTGGCACCTCGCACACTACCGCGACAAAGACCAGGTGGAGGTGGATTTTGTGCTGGAGTCGCCACTGCGCAAGATCATCGGCATCGAGGTGAAGGCAGCGGCCAGCGTGCAGGCTCAGGACTTCAAGGGCTTGCGCAAGCTGCAGAACCATACCGGGGCCGACTTTCTCACCGGCATCGTGCTCTATGACGGTGAAAAGGCGCTTTCTTTCGGCGATGGGCTGTGGGCTGTCCCCCTGGCGGCGCTATGAGCCCCACGCAGGGCCCCACCTCAAAACGCCCCCAGGCCATTGCAGCCAGAGCAATGGAGCTTCTGGATGCCCTCCCGCTGGAGTGTGATGGCGCTTCGCGGGCTCTTTCTATCGTGCTTCAGCATGTAGGGGTCGAGCACGAGCTTCATGTTGGGAGCTGCACGGTCGAGGGTGCTGGGCGCATCCCTTTGCACTGGTGGGTGGTTCTGCCCGATGGGGCTCACTGCGACATCCGGGCCCGGATGTGGTTGGGCGAGGCATCGGGTGTGCCCCACGGGGTTTTCCATCCAGGCGCCGCACAGCGCTATGAGAGCAGGGCGGTGGAAGTCCAGCAGGCCAGCCCTGTCGTGTTCTGGGTTCTGACCTTCATGGAGTTGCAGGCCTTTGTGGATTCGCTTGGCCCCGAGGTGACCCTTTCATGAGCCCCCAGGTGCCCAAGGCTACTGGGCACAATGAAATCCCCCAAACAAGAATTTGAGGTCTCCCTACATATGCCCCATCAGCTTCGCCGCATCATCGCCATCAACATCAGGAATCCCAGCGGAGGCAACCCTTCAGGCCGGATCTCGGAGCTGGACCCACGCGGCGGTGTTCTTGCGGTGGGCGACAACGGGGTGGGGAAGACCACCTTCTTGCGCCTGATCCCGCTCTTTTATGGCGCCAAGCCCTCAGAGATCCTCAGGGGCTCCGGGAAGTCGTCCATGATCCGCCACACGCTGCCCGACCCCACCAGCGCTGTCGCCTATGAGTACGAGCGAGAGAGCGACGCCCAATTGCGCACAGTGGTGATGTACGCCAAGGAGGGTGAGGACGTTCCAGACTTTCGGATTGTCTCGGCCGGGTTCGATGAGACCTTCTTCTACGACGAGAACCAAATGTTCGTGACCCGCTCCGAGTTCGCGAACAGACTCCGGTTGCGAAATATCGATGTCTCGCCAGTCCTGCAGCTCAACGAATACCGCAGCGTCATCCTGAATGAGCGCATGAGCAGCAAGAACGCCAAGCAGATGATGCTGTTGGCGCGCGATCACTCTTTGGGGCCACGCCCCCTGCGCAATCTCAACCAGATTGCAGCGGCTATGGCCAACGAAAAGATCAGCTTTCGGGAACTGCGGAACATCGTGCTGGAGCGTGTAGCCGAAGACCAAGCGACCGAGACTAAGCGCCAGAACGTGCGTGAACTCAAGCAGCGCAGGGAGGACGTGACCACCTGGCTGGAGAGTCGCGGTCACATGGTCGATATCTTGAAGCGGAAACCCGACGCCGGCCGGATGAAGGAGCGAGTCACGCGCATCAAGGGTGTTCACAAGGAGCTTTGCGCCCTCCATGTGGCCGTCAAGGCGGCGATTGCCCAGGCGGCGGCGGACCGAGAACGGCTGAACATTGACCTCAATACTAAGACGGGGGCCTTCGAAAAGAATCTTGCGGATATGGATCAACTCATCAAGGACGCCGACCTTGCCAAGACCCAAACCCATGGCGACTGGAGCAGCCTCAACGCCTCAGTTCAAGTCGTGGTGAACCGTCAGAACCACTTTGACCGTATAGGAGCAAAGGAACTCGCTGAAAAACAATCCCGTGAAGCCGCCCTGCAGCAGCAGGCGTTGGCAAAGGAGGATGAGCACGCGCGCCTGACCAGCGAATCGGGCTCTATCAAGACGAAACACGAAGCGTACTGTCTCGACATTGAGCGATCCGCTCAGGCCCAGAAAGGCGAGATCGCCGACCGCAAGGCCAAAGCACAGGAGGCGCATGCCACGAAGCGCACCGAACTGGATGCGGACAAGGCTGCCGCGCTGGAGGAGTTGGTGGACCCCCCCAGACTGGCCGAGATCGCCAAGGAGCGCAACGGCTTGGCGATGCGGGAAGGCGAGATCAACCAAACCATCCGCAATCCCTCTGCAACACAGGACACCTTGGATGCGCGCGAGGTGGCTGCTGGCGTGCTCGATCAGCGACGGCAGGATCAAGACGACGCGAAAGACACGGCCAATGAGCGAGAGAGGGATGAGTCCAAGGCTCGAATGGCACTGGACGCAGCAATCAGGGCCTTGGAGGGGTATGAAGCTGAGCAGAAGTCGGTGCATTCCAGCATCCAGGCGCTGACGGCCCAGCTTTCGCCTGAGCCGGGATCCTTACTCGCCTTCATCCGAGATAGCGATGACCCTGTATGGCCCCATGCGAGCAAGCTGATCGCCGAGGGATTGATCCACCGCACGGACCTCGCGCCAATGATGTTGGACATCCCCGCCGTACAGTCCGGTGAAGCGGGGGCAGTGGTGGTCGGCAACTCCCTGCTGAGCACTCAGGAGCTACCCCTGCCGGAGTGGTTCTCGATGGAATCGGTTCGCCAGCAGCTTGCCACCTCCAAGGTGCAGGCCGAGAAATTGACTGGCATGGTGGCGAACGCGACCTCAGATGCCGCCAAGGCCCGAGAAAAGCTCTCAGCGGCTGCCAAGGCTCACGAATCTGCAAAGGCCCTCTATACCCTGGCGGTGTCTGGCTATCAAACCGCGCGCCAAGACAAAGAGCGCCTTGACCAGCTCGTAGCTACTGAGCGACGCTCTGCGGAGGCACAGGCCCGCAAGGATCTGGAGAAGCTGCGTGCTGCTTTGACAGCCCTCGGACAGGAAGAAAGAGGCATCCGCGAAGGGCTGCAGCAAACGCGGCAGGCGATCCTTACGGAATTCCGGCGCAAGGCAGAGGCCTTGGAAGCCGATTCGAAGCGGCTCATCGAGGGCTTGGATGCGGAAGCGCGGCAGGTTGAGACAACCAAGCAGTCAGATCTCACCAATGCGCAGCAGGACTACGAACGCAAGCTGGCGGGCATGGGGCTCGACACCTTGCGCATCAAGGCGGTGGAGGCGGAACTCAAGGGGCTGCGGGATCAACTGGTCTCGATCGCCAAAAACCGGCATGAGGTGGACGAGTGGCACAGGTTTCTCAAGGATGAACTACCCCATCTGGAGGCCAACCAGCGCAAGGTGGAAGAACTTCGCAATGCCTTTCTACAGGCGTCCGAACACCTCGGAGAGCTGGAGAACGCGCGCCACACCCTCGTCAAGGAGGCCGAAGAGGTGTTTTCAGGCATCAAGGCAAGCATTGCAACCGCTGCCAATGATGCCCAGCGCCTGGAAGAACTGCGCGATCAAAAGCTCAAGGACTTCCTCGACTTTGTACCCAGCAGCGCCTACATCGGGCGCCCTATGCAGGAAATCGACCAGGAGGTGACCCGCAAGCTGCGCTCTCTGGTGGATGAGGATGCCGCCTTGCGCAGCGAAGTCCTGTCCCTACGCAATGAGTTCGAGAAGAAGGAAGGCGGACCCAACGACTGGCTCAAGCTCAAGCGCAAGGATCTCCCCGACCGCCAGACCCGTCTGGAGCACGAATACCGGTGCCTCGAAGCCGAGCAGCTGTGTGATTGGTTTGAGCGCACAGAATGCGGCAGCTACATCGAGCAGCTCACCCACCAAATGAACGGCTTCTTCGAAAACGCGAGTGTGTTCGTGACCCGCCTGGACACCTTCGACCGTCTGGTGGCGACATTCAATACGGAGCTTGGCAGGGCGCTGGCCACGGCCGCACACTTTGAACGGTTCAAGGATTTGACGGTGAAAGTCACATCTAGCGTGGGCCAGCAGGCGTTCCTCTCTGTGCTGCGCAAGATGCGGGACAAGAGCCCCACAATTGCATTGACAGGGCGCGCGTACTCCCGCTTGGAGATGGATCTTCCCTCGGATGAGGACGCCGCATTGGTGCGCGAGTACCGGGAGATCTTGGGCTCAGATGGTGGGGTGCAGGTGGACCTAAACGAGCAAGTGCGCCTTGAGTTCAGCCTCTATGAGAACGGCAAGCGTTCCGTCATCAGCAA
>Ga0067045_1030842_pt1 | contig 13904 bp, 8 predicted proteins | sample TerdegcTABiofilm_FD_59184 | JGI IMG/M metagenome (GOLD analysis project Ga0067045, IMG submission 59184) | Combined Assembly of (Gp0054472, Gp0054536) Wastewater bioreactor microbial communities from Singapore -Terephthalate degrading...
GTCCCCAGCCCCTACTATGAAGGGTACCGTTCCCTTCAACTGCAAGACTCCCCTCTCTTTCAGGAAACCGGCTATTTCCGTAACATGATGGCCGACGCTGTAGCCTGTACAATGGAACCCGGCCGTGAACCTATATCCAGTGCGATAGATGGAGCAGAAGCTCTCCGCTTTATTTTTTCTCTTGATCTATGATATCTTTTAACAAAAAGGAGCATACCGTATGATGGATTCCTGTTTATTAGGCCTGGATATTGGAAGCTCTTCTATAAAGGCGAGCCTCTTAAATGCAGATTCGGGGGCCCCTATCGCTTCCGCTTTTTCCCCTAAAACAGAACTTCCGATCCAGGCACCGAAGCCGGGCTGGGCAGAGCAGGATCCGGAAGAGTGGTGGAAGAATGTACACGCCGCTATTGAGGAAATCCGAACAAAAGCTCCCGGGAAACTAGAAAAGATACAGGCGATTGGTATTTCCTACCAGATGCACGGCCTCGTATTGATTGACCGAAAAGGCTCTGTACTTCGAAATGCGATTATCTGGTGCGATAGTCGGGCAGTTCCCTACGGAGAAAAGGCTTTCAGGGAATTGGGGGAAACTCGTTGTCTTACACATCTTTTAAATTCTCCGGGTAATTTCACTGCTTCAAAGCTCGCCTGGGTGAAAGATCAGGAACCTGAACTCTTTCGGTCAATCGATAAGATTCTTCTTCCAGGTGATTACATCGCGTATCGCCTTACCCGAGAAATTACCACCACCCCGTCAGGCCTGTCAGAGGGAATACTCTGGGACATGAAAGAGGATAGAGTAGCAGACTTTCTCCTTCAGTACTTTGGATTTCCCCGGGATTTGATCCCCACTGTTGTCCCTACTTTCTCTATTCAGGGGCGGGTTACAGCAGATGCGGCAAAGGAACTCGGTATTCCTGCAGGCATCCCAGTTGCGTACCGAGCCGGAGATCAACCGAACAACGCCTTTTCTCTCGGAGTATTAGAACCCGGAGAGCTGGCCGCTACGGCAGGAACTTCCGGGGTTGTCTACGGAATCCTGGATCATCCTGCGTATGATCCCCTATCCCGTGTAAATACCTTCGTACATGTTAACCATACATCTGAAAAACCCCGGCTGGGAGTGCTCCTCTGCTTGAATGGGACCGGAATCCTGTACCGGTGGTTAAAGCAGAATACTGCAGAATTGGGGCAGCACAGCTACTCATATACAGAGATGAATGAACAGGCAGCTAAGGTCCCCTTCGGTTCTGAAGGACTTATAATTCTTCCCTATGGAAATGGTGCTGAGCGAACCCTGGAAAACCAGGAACCAGGGGCAAGCATTCAGAACTTAAATTTCAACCTCCATCGACGGGAACATCTTTGGAGGGCAGCTCAGGAAGGGATTGTGTTTGCCCTGAACTATGGGCTGGAAATCATGCAAACCTTAGGAATCAAAATCCAGACAGTAAAAGCAGGGCATACAAACATGTTCCTGAGTCCCCTGTTCCGGTCTGTATTTACCGCGGTAACCGGTGCGGAGCTTTTTCTCTACGAAACGGATGGAGCCGAAGGGGCAGCGCGGGGAGCCGGGATCGGAGCCGGTCTTTTTCGGTCCACAACAGAAGCTTTCCACGGATTACAGCTAAAAACCTCTGAAAAAGCAGAACCTGAAATGATCAGCCGGTATGGAGAAGTTTATGCCACATGGAAAACTCACTTAGAAAAAACCCTCTCGTAATTCTCCTACTGGATTAAGTCGAAGGGTCGTTTTTCCGCGACCCTTCAATTCAGAACCGCATTAAAAATTCTTCTTCCAGTTTTTTGTGCTGATACTTTACTGTAAATATCCCAAGATCTTCTAGAAAGAAGGAACCTACCGGATAGCGTTCGAAGCGGGGATCGTTCCTCCACGGGATTCCCCAGATCTGGATCTCTCTATACGGTTTTGCTCCTTTAAAGATAAAATGGTGGATTGCTCCCACGGGAAAGCGGAACCGGAATCGATACTCCTGCGGCTGGATAGAGATCGCTGAAACATCCGCCGCTATAAAAAGCCAATTCCCTCTTCCCAGTTCCTTTGAAAGACTGATAAATCGGGGGTAGTAGGGATTTTCCTGAATCCAGGGGTAGATCTGCTCTGGAGAAATCTTCCCCTCTGTCCCTTGAAAGGTTTGGTCGGAAAAAAGGATCCTCTGCGGAAGAAAACCCTGCTTATCCGACAAGCCCAGGGAAGATAGAATCAAATCCCGGCCGATAGAACTTAAAACTTCATCCTTCTCGGCATTCCCGGCTAACAGTAAGACCCTTCCCGCCTGGATAGAAGCAGCCACATCTACCCTTCCTGGCTCCCATTCAAGAAAGAATCCTTCCTTCAATTTCACGATTCCCGGAAAAACAATAGAGTTAATCAAGGAGCTGAACCGATCAAATTGTTTTAAAAGGGCCGGGTCTATAGAAGAAGCAGTATAGTAGGAAGTGAGCATCCCCAGCGCTACAGGCAAGTTTACCTGTTGAAGATCAATCTCACTAGAAAATCGCACCAATTCATCCCACACCGGAGGGGAGGCTCTGTCCGCAGCAAACTGAATAACATTCCCACTGAGAAATACCGAAAGATCCCGCTTCCGTATCTGCTCCAGAAGCCTGCTTGATGCAGCCGTATCGTCCTGCTGAAGTTTAGCTGCCCAATTTAATAAATTCCCAAGGTATGCAGAAGAGAAAAAGGTGAGTTGGTCTACATGTAAGGCAGCTACCTTTTGAGCCTCCTCCAGGAGTAGACCATACTCATTTCTCCGGATCGATTCAGATAGAAGTGCCACCAGCAAAGGTTCCTGGAATTCGTTTGTACCCTTTGCCGTTACCCAGGTACCTGTTTCCGGTGCATATCTACCGCTCTTCCATCCAGCATATGCTCCTGATACATATTCATCCAACCGGCGTCTATACTGTTCAGCTGTTGTAGAACTGCTCTGATTGGCATACCATTGCCGGAAAGAATCTTTTGTTCCCGTAGAGGCCGGAGCCATCGTGAATAGCTGCGATCCAGCTGGTTCCTGGTTTATCACCAGTCTCTGCCGCGCCATGTCGATTTGCGAATCCCGCGGAAGAGTAAGAAAGAAATCCTTATCTTTATATTTCACTGAGATGATAGGCATCCGTTCTACACTATTCGCCTTTGCTCCATCCACGACAGCAAAACGAAATACAATACTCCTGGGCTGCAGGTTGGCAAGATTTCTATTGCCATTCACGATTAAAGAATTACGCTTTGCATCTATGCTGAAATCAAGAGCGACGTCTTGTTCAAATTTTAGACGAAATCCTTTCTCATGCTTCGTATAATCCAGCAATCCCACCTGGAGGAGATTACCAGCCTGGGTAACGAGTTCTACTTTCCATCGATCCCCGAAAGGGAAATCAATACCCTGATACCGTATATGAAGTTCTGATATCCGCTTATCCGTTGGATCCGGTGATTTTGTTCCTACTACCTGGAGGCCGTTTAAGGAATCGAAGAATTTTTCCGCTCGTTTCCCAAACTGAAAGAACAGGAGCCCTAGAATAACACCAATATAGATCAACGGTACAAAGAAATACGTTTTTATATTGCGGGCAATCATTGGCGCATTGTAACAACAAGGGTACCTGGTGGTAAAGTAGAGCATAGGATGCTACAAGCATGTTTCTGTGTGATTCACTTTTTCACAGAATCCCTCAGTTCACCCAATCTTTTTTCCCGCTCTTTCACAAACCGCTCGATCCCCTCTAGGATATACGAAGGAGATAAGTGCGCTTCTTCCAGAACCTCTTCTACCGTACCTCCTGTCCTCCACCGATTGTCCCAGTCGGAACTTAGGGCATACTGTTCCGCCACTTTATTGAACAACCAGGGATGCATCAGCCAGCGTGCCGACGTGGTAACTACCGTGGAATCCATCTGATCCTGGATACTTAAAATTCGGTTCCGATACTCTTCGCTCTGACGGGCAAATAGTTCAGGGCTTACAGCTACTACAATCTTTACGTTTAACCTTTTCTTATCCAGTTCCGGCAAGACTTTGATCGTATTTGCCACTGCACTCGTACCCTGTACAATAAGTACGCCTCCTTTCGGCTGATCTGATTTGAAATCTCTCATGAGATAAGCACCTCTGGCAGCTTCAAAATGACTTGCCATTCCAATCTTATCCCGATCCGGAATTTCGACGTTTGGCCGGGTTAAATGGAGGGCAATAAGGGGAGCTGCCTCTTTTAACGCAGCAGCAAGTACCACAGGCACCTCGTTATACTCCCACGGGTACAGATTGATGATATGCCCCTGGGGAAAAAGCTGGGTAACTCCAGGTGAAAAGATACCAAAATGCGTGCGGCTGTCATCCGCTGTTTCCGGCCCCGAATGACCTGCTACAAAAATAATTTTCCCCGTTTTGAGATCACAGTCCTGGGCTAACTGGCTGAACAGACGGAACGGGCCATAGAGAAGGTAGGAAAAACTTCCGTAAGTCGACGTAGCCCCCCAGAACCCGTCGAACTCTTTCTCTGGGTTCTCTGACAAATTCACCGAAGCGATGCCCGTAAGGATTCCTGCATTTGCAAATTCGGTAATCTCCTGCGGTAGAAGAACGCCTTCTGGAGTTCCAACCCGTTCATAGTACCCATATCCCTTAAACTCCCCATATCCGGAAGCAAACCCGGAGATATTCGTTGAACCGGAAAGGTCTGCTGAACTTACCAGAAAGAGTGGCCGACCGTATTCTTTCCAGCCAAACGCATTGATCCATGCACCCCATTTGGCAAGAGCTGCACGATTCGCTGCGTGGGTACCAGGCGCGACAAATAGATCTGCTGGATAATTTTTCACATCAAAAATACGCGGATCCGCGAAGGGTGTACGATCCTTTACTTTTACTCCCAACCTGAATCCGTTCGCTTTTGAAGGAACGCTCTCTCCCAGCTCTATAAGACGCTCGGCTAAATAGAGGTATAGATCCGGATCTTCTTTCAGAACAGTAATCACTGCTTCCAGATTCGCCCGAAATTCTTTTGCTAATTCCGAAGGATCCTCAGGAGCAGGCTCGCCGAAATTCTTGAATTGCACACTGTACTTCTCTGCAAACGGCTTCTTGGATTCCCAAAAAGCTTCACTATTCAAAGGATGGGGAACCCCATGAGAAGCATAATCATACTTTCCATAGCCCCTCCCTTTCCGGGTCTTGAACCAGAGTACATGGGGAGCCCGGTTAGGATTCGGGGCCGTAAGCATTTCATGAAAAGTTTTACTCAAAGATTCCCAGTCGGAACCCTGTTCCGTTCCAAATACCTGAAATCCGTGGGATCCAAACCAATCTTTCGGTGTCCCATACACTACCGCACTTATCGAATGATCATCGATTCCAAAGTCATTCCAATCTACCAGATAGTGGAGATTGTCCAGAGCCAGTCCCCAGGCAGAGTTTGCCGTCTCATGGGTAGCCCCTGGCGTCAACCCGCCTTCTCCCTCCATGATAAAAACTTTTGCATCCACCCCAGCTCTCTTCAATGCCAGGGCTATTCCTGCCGCAGCTGGACTGCCATGACCGGAGGGTCCTGTATTAAACTTTAAGAACAGGGTTTTCCCGGCAAACTCAGCGTGCCCCGATAATCCGCCCCGTCGTCGAAATTTCAGCAGGTCTTCCCATAGGAGGATCCTCTCAGGTTTCTGAGGATTCCAGAACCGCTTATCCTTCGTTTTTTCGTATGCCAGATTCAAAGCTTCGTTCAATACTGCCAGGGTACAGTAAACCATCGGCACCGTATGCCCGGCTCCAAGCACGAAACGATCTGCAAATCGCTTTTCTGGATACCGAATGTCCCACCGCATGGCACCGCTCAGGAGAGTTGTTAAAAAAGCATGAATTTTGGACCGTGAACCTCCTGGATGACCACTCTGTCTATAGTTGAGCATTACATCCATCAAGTTATCCACGATGTCCTTTGTCTTCTCCCAATACCGAAAATGGCTTATCAAATCTTCTGGTTTATTCATGGTTAGCTCCTCCTCCTGTTAATAAGTCAACCGCGATCTTTGTAATATCTTTTAAGTTTTTCTTTTCCAGGCTCTTATATCGTTTTGATTCCATACTCCTCCAGCATAGGGCCTCTAGCTTCCAAAATATGGATACGCATGGTTTCCTCCGCCTTCTGAGAATCCTTGCTAAGGATGGCTTGAATCAGTTCCCGATGGGAATCTTTCGGAACTACCTTTTGTTCACGTTTAGAATGGATCCCGCGCCAGAGAAGCCATAGTAAGTTTGCTTTACGTAGCTGATTTATCAGAGACTCGTATTCGGTAGCTTCCGCTAATTGGATGTGAAACCTATAATGAAGGTCTGAAACGTACGATTCTTCCACATCTGTATATAGAATGGAATCAAGGTGTTCTGCTTTTTTTAACAAAATCTGAGCCTGCTCTGGAGTGATTTTCTGGGAGAGTATCCTTGCTATCTGGCATTCGATAGCTTCTCGAAGAGCATACATGTCCAGAATCTTATGTGCTGTTGGGATGGTTACGATGCATCCGCATCGGGCTCGATACTCTACAAGGCCATCCTGTTCCAACCGTTTCATTGCTTCCAGGACAGGGATCTGACTTACTCCTGTAAGTTCCGCCAGTTTTCTTCTGGGCAACCGGGTTCCAGGCGGAAATTCACCTTTGATAATTTTCTGCAGAAGAATTCGGTATACGCGCTCCGCTGAAGTAAGAAAGGGATCTGACTCTAAAGAGCCTGCTTCTATAGATTCGTAGAGGGGTGCATCGGATGACATATCTGGTATAGATGCTATAGCAGATATAGCTAATATGTCAACTATATTTTATTTACAATAATTCTTAGCACATATCCCTCAAGCACAGATAAATCGTTCTGATTGAAAGTGTTAGGAGTATAGCACACTCAACTTTTTGGGAACTTCGGTGTTACCGTAATATTGTCTATATGCACATAATCCGGCTGAAGGCAAAGGAAAGCTACGATGTTCGCAATATCCTCGGGCTTAAGCATTCTACTTTTTTCTTCATCACTCACAATTCGGTTCTTATGGGACCAGATATTTGTAGCTACCGGACCGGGACTGATTGAAGATACTCTAATCCCCGTATCTCGCGTTTCTTCAATCAGAGCTTCAGCAAGGTTCTCATATAATCAGCATAGAACGGAATAGCGACTTCCGGTTCTTCTATTTCAGGATGCCATCCTTTTTCCCATTCGAAAGTGAGCCATTCGTCCCAGCCTTTTTCCCGCAAAAGTTTAACAGCCTCAGGTATGGGGAGAATGCCTTTTCCAGGCAGTTTAAGGTCGAATGATTCCGGCGAGAATTTCGAGGAGTCTTTGATATGCACATCTTTTACCCAATCCCCTACTGCATCCCATGTCTCTTGCAGGGTCTCACCGAATCTGATCGTATGCAGAATGTCCCAGACAACAGCGATTCCTGGATGTTTCACTGCATCAAGAAGCGCACGGGTCTTTTTCCCGGTAGCGAATGAATCATGCGTTTCAATCAGTAACAGGACACCCCGCCCTTGAGCCAGATCGCCAGCCTTTCTAAATCCTTCGATGATCCTATCCAGAGTTTCTTTTTCGTTCATTTCTGGTTTTATAGGGCCTCCGAATATTCGAACATATGGCGACTCTAGCGAAACAGCGATCTCGATATATGCCTCAGCAATTTTTAGCTGTGTTTTCCGTTCTTCCGCCTCAGGTGAAGTGAATCTAACTCCTGACATGACACAGCTCACGGCAAGCCCTGCCTTTCTGAATTTCTTTGCTGTTTCGGCAATACCTTTCGGAGAAAATTCTTCGAGATCTGTAAGCATCGATTTTCCCCTTACGGTTCTAATCCCGACCCCTTCGTATTGATTCCTTTCAGCCATTGCTATGATTTCATCAATTGAATAGAGAGGACATCCAAGAGTACTGAACGCAAGTTTCATTTTTTCCCTTAGCTTCATTGATATAAAAAGCAAGAGTAACAGAGATTATCTGCGTATGAGAACTCTCTATCCCTGTTACCCTATTTTAATACTAATTTACTTTCTGTGCTTTCTCCCAGGAGGACATATATTCATCAAGGACATCCGAACTAGGTCCTTTTAGGGTTATCTCAAAAGGACCTGCCGCAGGTCTTACCACCTGACGAGCAGGTTCTCCCGACTGTTTGAACTCTTCCAATTCCTTGGAATCTGCTTTGAATACCCAAAGACGGTCATCCACCATCTTGTTAAAAAAGCCGGGAACGTAAGTCAGGTATTCATAGAGAGTAATAGTATCGGGAGCTTTTATAGTGATTCCTCCCGGGAGTGCACCTACCTTTGTCACTTGATAAGCAGGCTCCCCCTGGCTGTTGAATTTTTCATATTCCTTAGATCCTTCTTTGAATACCCAAAGTCTGCCTTGACGCGAAACCAGGGCAAATCCTGGTTTCTGGTACTTAGAAACATCCAGTTCTGCTGATTTCTCTTCCAATGTTCCTTTGACCTGCGGGGAAACATCCTTTTGGGGAGTAACTCCAGAAGCAAGAGCCGTATCTGTTTTTGCCGGCGGGGTTGTTGCACATCCTATAAATAGAATCACTCCTGCCACTAATCCCCATAACTTACTCTGGATTGTCTTCATTTTCATGCAGCTTCTCCTATAAATATTTTCCTTATTTCATGGGAACTACGTTCCCTTTCTCCCAGGTTAGCCAAACCTGCCCGTAATGTAGGCCTCTGTCTCCTTCAGGAGAGGTTTAACGAATACCACTGCCGTAGGTGAGTACTCGACAAGGTGCCCCAGGTACATGAAAGCCGTGTAATCGCTTACACGCGCAGCCTGTTGCATGTTGTGGGTTACTATAAGAATCGAATAATCTCCTTTCAATTGATGAATCAGTTCCTCTATCTTTGCTGTTGCAATAGGATCCAGAGCTGAGGCAGGTTCATCCATCAGAAGGACTTCCGGTTCTGCAGCGATGGCCCGGGCAATACAGAGTCTCTGCTGCTGGCCACCGGAGAGACTGAGGGCGCTCTGGTTCAGCCTGTCTTTTACCTCATCCCATAGAGCCGCTCCCCGGAGAGACTGTTCGCAGACCTGATCCAGCAGCTGTTTATCTCTCACGCCATCTATTCGCAGGGGAAACACAACATTCTCATAAATGCTCATGGGAAACGGATTCGGTTTCTGAGCGACCATCCCCATCCTCTTTCTTAGCTCGATTACATCCACTTCCGGACTGTAGATAGGATCTCCATTGAGGATCATCTCTCCCTCAATCCGTACTCCGTCGATCAGGTCATTCAACCGATTTACTGATCGTAATAAGGTAGACTTCCCGCATCCCGAAGGCCCAATCAGGGCTGTTACCTTTCCCCGGGGAATATCCATGCTAATGTCAAATAAAGCCTGAGTCTCGCCGTACCACAAATTAAAATTTTTTATCGATAGAACGACATCTTCTTGTTTTATAGAGGAATCCACCGCAGGTTCAATAAGTTCTCCACGGGATATCCGCTGTAGAATGGTATCTCCGTTCCGGGGTATTACAATGCCTTGCGAAGGCACCTGAATCGTTTTTCTATTTTCTACCATGAAAAGACCTCTTGTTAGATTTCTCTCGATATAAATTTCTTTTGTAGCCTGCTTCTCAACCGAATTGCCAAAAGGTTCAAAACGAATACAATCACGATAAGGAGCATAGCCGTAGTAAATACCATGGGAATAGCTGCCTCACTGTTCTGGCTCTGAAAACCCACATCATAGATATGAAACCCCAGGTGCATAAAACTTCGTTCTAGATGAATAAAGGGAAACTGACCATCAATAGGCAATTCTGGTGCTAACTTTACTGCACCTACAAGCATAAGGGGTGCCACCTCTCCTGCACCTCTTGCCATAGCAAGAATCATCCCTGTCATGATCCCGGGCATTGCTCTGGGAAGTACGATCCTCTGGATAGTCTGCCATTTGCTCGCTCCACAGGCATAGGCTCCCTCCCTCATAGAACCAGGGACTGCAGCCAAAGCTTCCTCGGTGGCCACAATCACTACCGGCAGGGTAAGCAGAGCAAGAGTCAAGGAGGACCAGAGCACTCCTCCTTTTCCAAACGTAGGGTTTGGAAGCTTTGCTGTAAAAAACAGCTGATCGATGGAAACTCCCAGAAAATAACAGAAGAATCCCAGGCCAAACACTCCAAATACAATACTGGGAACTCCTGCCAGGTTGTTTATGGCGATGCGGACAAGACTTATCAGGATTCCAGCCCTGGCATATTCTCTAAGGTACAAGGCAGCAATTACTCCAATCGGAACAACAATCAGAGACATAAGGAGGGTCATTACTACGGTTCCAAAGATAGCGGGAAATACCCCTCCCTCACTATTTGCCTCACGAGGATAGTCGGTAAGATACTCTATCCAGCGATCAACGTAGATTCCCACTTTTTGAAAGATGTTCAATTTGTTCGCTGGATATCCCCGTACGACCTCTGCCAAAGGTATTTCCGCCCTAACCCCTGTAGCAGTATCTATCACAAACTGGTAACGGCTGTTCTCCTGGTTTAGAGCCTGTATCTGTTCCCGAAGCTTTCCATACGCTTCATTTGCCTGGGTTTCTACCTCCCTATAGTGAGTTTTTGCTTGCTCCCATGCAGTATCTACCTTTCTATACGATTCAGACTGGTCTCCCTGTTGCCGCTTGATCTCCTCCATCTTCAGAGATAACGATCGAACCTTGAGTCTTTCCTGCTCAACCTTCTGGTTCAATCCCCCAATTTCTTTTTTTTCAAGATTCATAATTTTCTTTCTATTCTTTTCTATGGAACGATGGTGTTGTTCGAATAGCTGAAATGCCCGGGCAGGATCCTCGGTAACAAAATTCCCATCGATTTTAAACCCTGCTAAAATCCCGTAGAATCTTCCCCACGCAGTCCTCTCCAGCAGGATAGCCCACTCCGGTTCACTGTAAGATTTTACCTCGTACTCGGGCACCCAATGAAAGTGTTCCCCTGTTAGTTCGAAATTTCCCGTTCGGACCAATCTCCGGAACGACTGCCCCTTTCCCCGGGAGAGAAATTGCTCTGCCCTTTCCCCTGCTTCGGGGTTCAACGTACCTATCTGTTCCTTGCTGGGAGTGAAGGTCTCTGTACGGGTAATTTCTCCCATATATACAGACCCCTCCCAGGTTTCAAACCGGGATATGGGTCCAGGCCAGAAGGTAGAAATACCGCGAACTAGAATAAATACGAGCAGTCCGACAACCATCACTATTGCCACTGACAGAAGCCCTCCGGTTAGCCAGACAAGAGGAGTTCCATACGCAGAAAGGGAAACAGAATTTTTACGTATTCCCTTCCTTACTGAGACCGGACGGTTTTCTACACCTTTCGAGATTTTCTGTACTGTTGATTGAGGAAGCCTCTCCTTCTCTTTATCTATATCTATCATAATTCAAAGGCTCTCTTTCTAAATCGTAATCGAATTACTTCCGCTACCGTGTTCACAACAAAGGTAATGAGGAACAGGATCAGGGCTGCAAAAAACAGGATTCGGTAGTGAGTACTCTCTACTACAGCTTCGGGAAGCTCTACCGCAATGTTCGCTGCGAGAGTACGGAACCCATTAAAAATATTCCATTCCATTACAGGAGTGTTTCCTGTAGCCATAAGAACGATCATGGTTTCTCCTACTGCCCTTCCCAGTCCAATCATTACTGCAGAGAAGAGCCCACTCATGGCCGTAGGAATTACTACCCGTATCGTGGTTTGCCAGGGAGTAGCTCCTGATGATAGGGCTGCTGCTCTTAAATGATAGGGAACACTGTTTAGGGAATCATCAGAAAGGGTGTAAATGATGGGGATGATGGAGAATCCCAGCATGAAACCCACAACGAGGGTATTCCGTTGGACGTACGTTCCCAGCACCGTCCCGATCAGAGGGAAAGGCATTCGTGAATCTAATCCCAGCACTGTCAACAACTGGGCTAATCCAAAAGAGATAAAAATAGTTAATAGGGTTCCGAGGGCAAATTTTCCCAGCTCCCGCACACCTTGTTGGGTGGTTTTATCAACAGAATGCTTTTCAAGGTAGGGTCTTACGAACTTTGCCAGGATCCAGAGAGAAACTCCCAGGGAGATCGGCATAAGGAGGATAAACCATCCTGGTGCGCCCGTTCCAACTCTAAAAGAGAGCCATCCCTTTAAATCCCCATAAAAAAGCACCTCCTCCACAAGGGGCCCCCCGAGAACTGCCAGGAGAAACCCGATGGGGAGAGAGAACCCGATCATCCAGAGAAATCTCTGATTGGAGATACGGATAAACAGCGGCTTGGGCAGGATCTGTACGATGTACCCTGTGAGGATAAAGGCAAAGGGAATGGTAAAGAATGCAGTTAGAATGGAAGGAACTACTTTCTCTGTGAAGGGTGCAAATACTAGAGCAGCGAGAAATCCCAATACGACACTGGGTAAGCTCGCCATCATCTCTATAGCCGGTTTTATTCGGGAACGAGTAGCGGGATGGAGGAACTCACTGGTATATACCGCTGCAAGTATTGCAATAGGTACAGCAAAGAGAAGGGAATAGAACGTAGCCTTGAGCGTTCCAAAGATAAGGGGGATCATTCCATACTTTGGCTCAAAATGATCCGTGCCCCCGGAGGATTGCCATTGATGTTCAGGAACCGGGCTTCCCTCATACGAAACTTTAGAAAAGAGCCCTTTTAAAGATGCTTCTGGATACGCAGGATCAAATTTGAATAAACGCAGGTCATTTCCTGTAATTACACCCACAAGATCATCCTTGGGGCTGATGAAGATCTCCTTCACCCCTGGATCCCCTCTACGCTCAGCCGGGGCTGGATACTCGGCAATCTGCCTTTCGCTCGTTACATAGAAGGCTCGTATACTCCCATCGGCGTACCCTGCTGCCACCATCCTCTTTCGTGAAGAACTCTGAAGGGAAGTTACCGGAGCAGAACCCATAAAGGTATGGGCATGCATCAGGGATACTCCATCGGATGTTTGTGCCTTTTCCTGGGAAGCAAGATACCAGGTAGTAATACGACCCCTATTGTCACCAACGAGAATCGTACTTTTCCCTAACAACATCCTTGCTGCGGTAACTTTCAGGGAAGGATCTGAAAAAAGGAAACCCTCCTCAGCAATTTTCGGATCATTGAGATTCCGCATATCTACCCGCAGGTAGGCTCCTGATTCCCAGAGAATGTAGACTGTATCGGCTGTGTAATTTAGCATTAAGAATTTTGGAGTTCCTCTGGAGGCGAGACCAGGAATCGAAAAATCTATACCTTCTGCCGTGGTGGTAACAGCACCGGTTAGTAAATTCGTCTTTGTTGAAGCGGATCTGAGAGACAAGATCCCGTTAGAATTCAAAGCAGCAAACACAGGCCCCTGCGAACGTACCGTTTGATCGATAAGAAGTATGGGACTTGTGTCATTTGCCGGGATCCGGGGTTCGAGGGAAATGACCAGGTTTTGCACTCGAATCTGTCCGGCAGGAGTCATCTGAGCCGTATTCCCGTCCAGCACCTTTAACTCGCCTTTGGTTAGATTTTGAAACTCCTCCCCCAATTGATCCGGTTCAAAAAACTTCGTTTCAAAATAGATCCTCCCAAGCTGAATAGAACCATCCTGAAATCCTGCTGTTATCCATCCATCGATCGAATCACGGAACAAGGCAGTAGGTCGTTCTGGAAAAACGGTATGCTCTTTTAAGACTTCTCCCGTGTCTGCACGAAAATGGAGGAGTTTCTCTCCATTTTGTAGTCCAATAAATCCAGAAGTGAGAAACTCGTCTACCGCAAGAAACTTTGAGGTTTCCCCCGAAGGAAGGGTAAGAGTTTTATCTTTATATGGGACAAAAGAACCCTTCTCCATAAGGG
>Ga0067045_1030855_pt1 | contig 13903 bp, 10 predicted proteins | sample TerdegcTABiofilm_FD_59184 | JGI IMG/M metagenome (GOLD analysis project Ga0067045, IMG submission 59184) | Combined Assembly of (Gp0054472, Gp0054536) Wastewater bioreactor microbial communities from Singapore -Terephthalate degrading...
GCGGCGTGGGGGGGGACGCGGGACGCAGAGCGTCCCGTTGTCCGTTCCCACGCAGAGCGTGGGAACGAGGATGTGGGAGTGGGAACGAGGAGGGGGATGCCAGATCCCCTTAACCCACTATCCCACAACAAGTTACGGCGCTAGCGATTGAACGCCTGACGCCTTCTGGTTATAGTGGAGATAGTGCCCAGGGAAGATTTGCCGGATTCGGTTCGTTCTGAGCCAGACGGAGCTTGAGTGCATATCTTACTTACCAACGATGACGGGATTTACGCCCCCGGTTTGGCGGCCATCGAACGCGAACTACGCCGGCTGGGGGAAGTCTGGGTGGTCGCCCCGGCGACCGAGCAGAGCGGCGTGGGCCATGCGATCACCTATTTGACCCCGCTCATCGTCAAAGAGGTCTACGAAGGCGAACGGCGGTGGGGGTGGGCGGTCGAGGGGAGCCCGGCCGATTGCGTGCGGATTGCGATCTCCGAACTATGTCCCCAGCGACCCGATCTGGTCGTCAGCGGGATCAACGGGGGCTTGAACGCTGGGATCAACGTGCTTTATTCGGGCACGGTGGCCGCGGCGATCGAAGGGGCGTTTTTCGGAATCACGAGCGTGGCGGTGTCGCTGGAGTTTGATGAGCACGCCCGGTTCAACAAGGCCGCCAGCCTTGCCGGGACGATCATCGAGCAGATCCTCCAGCAGAAAGGAACGGGGCCGCAGCTTTACAATGTGAATGTTCCGACCGCCGCCCTGTCGGGCAAGCCCGTCGTGCGCACGGTTCCGATGGATGTGACGCACTACGGCGAGCGGTTCGAGCGGCGGACCGACCCGTGGGGCAGGCCTTATTACTGGGCCACCGGCGAACCGCCGCCGCGTCTGGGCCAGGAAGAGACCGATTTGACGGCATTGAAACAGGGGTTCATCACGCTGACGCCGCTGGACTACAACCTGACCAAAAGGGTCACGCTGGCCGACATGCAGGCGTGGCAGTTTTGCTTGGAAGGAGTTGGGCCGGGCGACGGCGGGGGGCACTGCCCGATGCGGCGGCCCGTGGTTGCCGGCGTGCGGGGGGCCGAATCGAAACGCGGTAAGTGTTCAGCAGAATGAAGTGCGAATGCAGGAAGGAAAAAGGGAAAGCCCTGGAAAAACGGGAGAAGCAAGAAACTGTGCCCTGATCACCCAATTCTGAACGGAAACCCTCTTGCTCTTCTTTTCCCCTTTCCCCTCGCTTTTTCATTTTCCCTTCTCCTCTTCCCGCGACTTCATACGCTGAAGTGTTACAGACTTCCGAAGTCGTCAAGACCGCGGAAGTCGCCACTGGGGTGAGAAACGACGGAACGAGCCATAGGAGCGATATCATGCGAGCGATCGTGACGGCAGCGGCATTGGCCGTTGGGGCGATGGTGGGATGCGGCTACGAGCCGGCAGCGCCGAAGCCGGCCCCGCCGGGCACGCAACAGGCCAAGGCCCCGGCCCCCGCGCCGGCCAAGCCGGCCCCGACGCAACCCTCGGCGCCGGCTCAGTCGGGAATGACGACCAACATGGCGGCGGCCGCCGGAGCCGCGGGCATGGCGCCCATGGACTTGATGGGCGGGCCGCAGAACGTCCAGCCCGCCAGACCCTCCCAGCCCGCGCCGCAGCCCAACCCCAACGTTGAGAAGGCCCAGGCCGGCGTCGGAAAACAGGGACGCGACTACGGAGGCGGGGCGATCATGGCGCCGGTGACGGTGCCCGTGAAGACCTATTTCCAGGCCAGGGATCGGATCACGTTCCTCCAGGTCGATGACGGCATGCGGTTGTACAAGGCCAGCAATGGCTCCGCGCCGAAGACCCACGAGGAATTCATGGAGAAGATCATCAAGGAGGGCCAGATCAAGTTGCCCAACTTGCCGGTGGGCGATCGGTACATCTACATCCCCGAAAAGGAAGAACTGTGCGTGGAGCACACGCAGAGGCAAGGTGGGTAGACCTTCTCTCCAGCCCAGGCGTTTACGCCTGGGACAGGGAAAGTGTGGTTCGTAGCGATCGGAAGCCGGTGATGGGACGCGGTCGTTGATTTGCATAGCACCAGGCGGACTTCCATGAGACGGCACCTTGTTGTTTTGGTGGTTGCCATGGCGGCGACGTGTTCGACGTGCGCCGTCATGGCGGAAACGAGTTGGATCTTCCGCGCGTCGCACTACTCGCACGATCCGGCCACGGGGAACCGGGTCAACCAGTTCGCCCCGGAGAAGACGGCCTACGTGCGGACCGATCCGACCTACCAGGAGAGCGTCTTCCGCCATAGCCGAAGCGGTTTCGAGGTAGGCGGGAGCTTCGACTACACCCACACGGTCGAGACCTGGGGACAGGGCGAGCGGATCCGGCCCTACGGGGAGTGGCAATATCCGTACCGGGCCGGGGCCACACCCTACGGCCCCTGGGGCAATCCGCAGGGGCCGTGGACCACGCCCTTCGGCTCCTGGAGCAACCCCTACGGTCTGGGCCGGCTTCCGAATGCGATGGGCGGCACCGTGATCGTCGTGCCCACTCCCTATGCGTCCCCGATGGCCGTGCCGCAGGCGGTCAGTCCGCCGTCGAATTCGACGCCGCCCGCCGGCAACGGCAGCACGTCGGACGGAACGTAGGGCGGCCCTTGCTCCGTTCGACCCGTCCGGCCGTTGCGAGACGTTGGCAGGGCCGCGACCACTGGTCGCGGCTTTCCAGAACTCTCCCCTCTCCCTTCTCCCCTCTCCCTTCTTCTCCCACCCCTCCGTCACTCGTCGCCTACCTGGGCCATGATCTCGTCGGGGATGTTGAAGTTGGAGGCGACGCTTTGGACGTCGTCGTGGTCGTCGAGCCGGGTCATGAGCTTGAGGACTTTGCGGGCGGTGTCGGGATCGGAGACTTCGACGGTGCTCTTGGGAAGACGGGTGACTTCGCTCGACTCGGGCTGGATGCCGGCATCGGTCAAGGCTTGCGCGACCGCCGAGTAGAGGTCCGGGGTGCAGACGATCTCGAACTTGTCGCCGCTGGGACGCACGTCGTCGGCCCCGGCTTCCAGGGCGATTTCCATGAGCTTGTCTTCGTCGGCCTGGCCGGCCGGGACCAGGAAGAGCCCCTTCTTCTCGAACATCCAGGCGACGCAGCCGACGCCGCCGAGCTTGCCGTCGGAGATCTCGAAGATCTTGCGGATCTCCGGGGCGGTCCGGTTGCGGTTGTCGGTGAGCACTTCGCAGAGCACGGCCACGCCGCCGGCCCCATAGCCCTCGTAAAGGACTTCGTCGATGGTGCCCCCCTCCAGCTCTCCGGTGCCGCGCTTGATCGCCCGCTGGATGTTCTCCTTGGGCAGACTGACCGCCTTCGCCGCGTCGATGGCGACGCGGAGTCGCAGATTGGCGTCGGGGTCGCCGCCGCCCATCTTCGCGGCCACGATGATCGCCTTCGCGAGCCGGCTCCAGTGCTTGCCTCGCTTGGCGTCGATAAGGGCCTTCTTGTGTTTGATGCCGGCCCAATGGGAGTGACCTGCCATGGGTTTGTCTCTTGTAGCTGTTGGGTTAGGGGTTAGGAGTTAGGGTTGGGGGGCAGGGGGGGAGGACGTACGATCGCGGCCAAGCGGCGGGCAAGCCCGCCCGCTACGCGGAGATACAGAGGGACAGACTACCGCATCCAATGCTCGGAGCGAAGAACCTGCGATACAGAACACGGATGCCTGCCCCCTAACCCCTAATCCCTAACCCCTTGATCTTCTCTTCCACCTTGGTGGCCTTCTGCTCCTCGTGCGCTTGGCGGTAAGCCTCGGTTGCTTTGCGCCACGCTTCCTTGGCCTTTTCGGCCTGGCCAGCGGCGCGGTAGGCGTCGCCGAGGTGTTCCAGCACCGTGGGATCGGACTCCTTGGCAGCGGCCTTTTCCAACTCGTGCAAAGCCTCCGCGACCTTGCCTTTGCGGAACAGGACCCAGCCGAGGCTGTCCCGGTAGGCGGCGTTGTCGGGCTCCCGCTCCAGCGCCTGGCGGATCATCCGGCAGGCCCGGTCGAGATGCTTCCCCTGGTCGGCCCAAAGATACCCCAGATCGTTCAATGCCGAAGCGTCGTCGGGGAATTCGTCGAGGACCTGCTCGAGCCATTCTTCGGCCGCGGGGAGATTGGACGTCAGGACGGCGATGTTGGAGAGAACCAGGCGGGTCTCGCGGACCGCCCCGCGGATCTCGCCCGACCCGTATTCGTTCCCGAATTTCGCCAGGAGTTGCTCGTAGGCCTTGATGGCCTCGTCGTATCGCTTCGCGTGGTACAGGATCCAAGCCACGCGGTTCAGGTAGCGCGGCAGTTCCTCCTTGGCTTCCTTGGCCTGCGGGCCCGAGACCCGGCGTTCGGCCAGTTCCACGGCTTTGCGGGCGGCTGCGAGGGCGGGCCCGGTTTGGCCGGCCAGTTCCAAGGCGCCGGCCAGGTAGAAAGGGAAGGTCGGATCGTCGGCCGGCAGGGCCTTCTCGTCGATCCCTCGCTGGAGGACCTTCACGGCCCGGGCATTCTCCTCCTTCAACAACAGTCCCAATCCCCAGGTGAGCAGCACCTTGGCGGCCTGGTCGGGCTGCGCCTTGATCGCCAGGTCGAAGAACTCCCCGGCCGTGTCCCACTGCTTGGCGTCGGCAGCCAGCAGGCCGACCGCAAGCCGGGCCTGGTAGGGCACGCTCTTCGGGTCGGCCTTGATCTGCTTGCGCGCGGCTTCCACCACGCCGCGCACCAACTCCCCGTCCTCGGCCAGCGTCTTCCCCTTGGAAGCGAGCGGATCCAGCGTTCCGAGTTTTCCCACGGCGTCGCCGAGCACCTTGACCAGATCCCCGTAGCGATCGCCCCGGCGGTAGATCTGCACGAGATTGTGATAACCGATGACCGCCGGCTTCTTGGCGGCCAACTCGCGGTAGAGCTTTTCGGCCTGATCGAGCCGCTTGGCCTCGAAATAGGTCTCGGCGAGGAAGTAGGCCAGCCACGGGTTGTCGGGGTCGGCTGCGCGGAGCTTTTCCAGGCGACCGACAAGTTCTCCATCCTTCTTGAGGGCCTTGAGGGCGTCGGCCAGGAGTTGATAGGGGGCCGCCTCTTCCGTGGCCAGACGGGCATCGAAACAGGCCTGGAGGTCGCGGATCGCTTGCTCAGGCTTGCCGGTCTTCCAAGCGACCTTGGCAAGCTGATACCCCAGGAGCCCCTTGTTCGGGACCAGTTTCTGCCCCTTCTCGAACACGGCCGCGGCTTTCTCGGGCTGGCCGGCTTGCAGGAAGGTGTCGCCCATCATGGCATAGGCGGACGCGGGCTCCGGGAAGACCGCCTTCCTGGCGGCCCCGTCGAGCCGAATCCGGTCGGGATGGTCCAACGCATCGAGCACGCGATCGAAATAACCTGCCGCCTTGGCGTGTTGCCCCGTGAGGAAGCACATCCGGCCCGAATCCATCCACAAGGCAACGTCGTCGGCGGTGGGCTTCTCGCCCTTGCGGGCCGCGACCGCCTTCTCGAAAAGCGTCAGGGCCTTTGCATACTCGCCGGTTTCGCCCAGGTAGCCGGCCAGACGCTTCAGCAGTTGGGGATCGGCCTCTTCAATCTCCACGATCTTCAGCGCGTAGCGCACGGCCTCGCCGTGGCGGTTCAGGCGGACGGCCAACGAGACGATCGCCCGGGCAATCGTGGCCGACTGCGGATCGCAGCGGAACGCCCGCTCGTACAGACGCAGGGCGCCGGAGTAGTCTTGCCGCTTCTCAAGAAGCCGTGCCGTCGAGAAGATCGCCAGCGCTTCGACCCGGTCCTGATCGGCTTCGCTCCTGGGCTTGGCGGGCACGAGCCACTGGGGCTTCTCTTCGAGAATCAACGGGGGGGCCTTCGGGCGGGCGGCGGGCTTGGACAGTGTCTCCGTCTTCTTGGAAGCGAGCGCAGACGCCCGGGGTGCGGCCCGCAAGGACCACGGCAATCCCAGCGCGCACAGCGCGACCATCGCAACTGCCGCAGCGCGGCCCGGAAGCCCGCGAATCGTCGACGCCCATTTGACGGATTGCCCAGCGCTCATGGCCCACTGCCGAAGGGGATCGCTCCTAACGTGGTTTCCGTTTGGCAATGATGTTGGGATCCGGAACTCCGTCGTCCTGGTCCTGCGGGCGTCGGGCCTTGCCCTCCTCCGGTTTCCTCTTGGATGCGGGCTTCTTGGACGGAGGGACCGGCTTCTTCCTGGCGGCCTGGGGGGCATGGGCCTCGGCGGGCTCGCTTTCCTTCTTGCGTGGGGCTTCGGCCGAAGCCGGCGGCTCCGGAACCGTGGTTTCTGTGCCCGTCTTTCGTTTGGAGGTTGCTGGCTTCTTCTTCGGTTCGAGGGGAGGCAACTTGGCCTGACCTTTCGCCTCGGCGGGCACAGCCGCTTCTCCCGGGGACTCTGCATCGACGGCGGCCTTGGGCGCCCCAGGGTCCGCCTTCTTGCCCTTGGCTTCTGCGGAGGAGCCGGAAGGCTGAGCAGGCGTCGAGCCGGCCCGCTTCCCCGCACGCCGCGACGGGAGGCGGTCCTTGGCCTTCGGGTCGATTTCCAGCAAAATGGCGTGGAGCGATGGAGAGTACGGGGAAGCGGCGAAATCGGCGCCGAGTTGATGGAGCAGCGATCCGAACTCGATCCCGACGTTCTTGGCGATCGCCCTCTCCAGGCCCGGCACGGTCCCGGCAGCCACATCTTCGTCGGTGGCCAGATCGACCTGATGCAGCGCGCCCAGCGTCGCGGAATCGATCGGGATCGAATGGCCGCCCAGGGCCGACTGGACCACATAGGCGGCCGAGAACTTCGTAACCCCCTCGATCTTCTCGATTCGCTCCACCGCGGGGCCGAGGTTCTGCTTGCGCAATTCTTCGAGGTCGAACGAATACGTCGCCTCGAAGACGCTTTGCAGGATCCTCTTGACCCGATGGGCGGCGGCGGACGGATCGGGAAGTCCCGCCGCGACCTCCGACAACTCCCGCACGCTGCTCACGCGAATCTCGTTCCAATCGTAGAACGTGTGCACCAGGGCGACGAACGCCTCCTCGGCGGCCCGGTAATGTGCGTTCTCCAGGCAGGACGCGAACAGCAGGTGTTCCAGCAGCGAACGATTCGAGGCGAGGGCGACCGGGCTGTAGTGCTTTTTGAGGATCTTGTGGAGTCGGGAGAACTGGGCGGTGCGGCTGGGGGCTGCCATGATCTCGCTCGCTGGCGTTGGTTTCCGGGGCTGGTGCAGGGCGGGCCTCGAAGACGGACTTCGTGGGCGGGCCCGGTCATTCGGCAGAGCCGAGCCCGTCCGGTTCCTCCAAGGCCGCCTCATTGTCTTCGTCGCCCGCATCCGGATCGACGGGCGGATGGGGGAGCACTTCGTGAAGAATCCGGGCCACCTCGATCGACTTCTTCACCCCGGAGTCCAGGACGAACTCGATCCTCGGCGTGTATCGGGTGTCGATCCGCTTGGCTACTTTGGATTGGAGGAACCCAGCCGCGCTCTGCAATCCCCGCAGGCTGAGCCGCTGTTTCGTTTCGTCGCCCATCACCGATACGTGGACTTTCGCGTGCCGCATGTCGCCGGAGACCTCCACGTGGGTCACGGTCACGTCGCGGATCCGCGGATCCTGTAAATCGGCGAGAATGGCCATACTGACCACTTCCCGGACGGCTTCGGCGGCTTTTAGCGCTCGGCGAGAGGTCATAGAGCTAGAACGTGCGGCGGACTTCCTCGATCTTGTAGACTTCCAACAAGTCGCCTTCCTTGATGTCGTCGAAACCGGCGAGCCGGATCCCACATTCGTAGCCGTCGCGGACTTCGCGGACGTCGTCCTTCTCGCGTTTCAGCGAACCGATCGCGTAGTCGCCGAGGATGCGGCTGTCGCGGATCACGCGGCATCGCCCGTCGCGTTGCACGCTTCCTGCCAACACGCGGCACCCGGCCACCGTGCCCACGCGGCTGATCCGGAACGCCTGGAGCACCAAGGCGCGGCCCAATTCGGTCTCGCGCCGCTCCGGCTTGAGCATCCCTTCCAGCGCGGCCTTCAGGTCGTCGGTCACCTGGTAGATGATGTCGTAGCGGCGGATCTGGACGCCACACTGCTCGGCCAGGGCGCGGGCCTTCTCGTCGGGGACGACGTTGAAGCCGATGATGACCGCGTCCGAGGCGTCGGCCAGATGGACATCCCCCTCGGAAACCCCACCCACCGTGGCCATGAGGACCTTAATCTGGACCTCGGGATGCTCCAGCTTGGTGAACTCCTTCTGGATCGCCTCGATCGAGCCGCGGACATCCGCGCGGAGGATGATGTTGAGCGTCTGCTTCTCTCCCATCTCGCCGAGGCGATCGTGGAGGGTCTCGAGCGTCACCTTGGGGCGGGCCCCGCTCAGGACCTTCACCCGGCTGGCAGCCGCACGCCTCTCCGCAAGCTGACGAGCCTGGGAGATCTCGCTGAACACGTGGAAATGGTCCCCCGCCGCAGGAGCGACGTCCAGGCCCGTCAAGTTGACCGGCGTGGACGGACCGGCCTGCTTCAGTCGCTTTCGGGTCGCGAGGGTGTCGTACATCGCCTTGACGCGACCGTGGGCGGCCCCGCAAACGAGCACATCGCCGAGGCGGAGGGTCCCCTTCTGCACCAATACCTTGGCCACCACCCCAAGCCCCTGCTGGACCTCGGACTCCAGGCAGATCCCGGTCGCCGGCCGATCGGGATTCGCCTTGTACTCGTGCAACTCCGCGACCGTCAGGATCGTCTCCAGCAGCTCGTCGATTCCCTCGCCGGTGACGGCGCTGGTCCTCACCACTTCGGTGTCGCCTCCCCATTCGCTCGGGAGCAACTGGGCCACGGCCAACTGCTGCAACACCCGGTCCACGTTCACCCCGGGGAGGTCGATCTTGTTGAGGGCCACGACAATCGGCACCTCGGCGGCCCGGGCATGGCTGATGGCCTCCTCGGTCTGCGGCATCACGCCGTCGTCGGCGGCCACCACGAGCACGGCGATATCGGTGCAGTTGGCCCCGCGGGCCCGCATGGCGGTGAAGGCCTCGTGCCCCGGCGTGTCGACGAACGCGATCGGGCGTCCCTCCTTCTCGATACGGTAGGCGCGGATGTGCTGAGTGATGCCCCCTTTCTCATGCGCGGCCACGTCGAGGCCGAGAATCCGGTCCAAGAGCGAAGTCTTGCCGTGGTCCACGTGCCCCAGGAAGGTGATCACGGGCGGGCGGGGCTGGAGCGACGAGGCGTCGTCCTCCTTCTCCGCCCCGGCCAACAGTCGCTCCTCCAGCGAGAGCGGCTGTCGGAAATCAACCTCCGCTCCGAGGCTCAACGCCACCAGTTCGGCCGTTTCCCTGGCCATGGTCGACGTAATGATGCCGGGGGCCCCCAGCTTCAGAAGTTCCTGGATCACCTTTTGGGCCGGGACCCCGAGGGCCTCGGAGAAGCTGCGCACGGTACAGGGCAATTCCACCACAACATTGGTCTTTCGCGGGGCTGCGGTGCAGACACCGGTTCGCTTGAGGCGTCGCGGCGCGCGAGGCGTGACGCGAACGGCTTCCTCTTCTTCGCCCGGCCCGCGCCGCCCCTTGTCGACCGCGGCCCGCTTGCGTTTCAACTGCCGATGCTCTCGCCCGCCCAGCGCAGCCCCGGCATCCTCCTCCACCGCCGGCGGCGGAGGAGCCGCCGCCTCCCGGCCGCGTCGTGGCCGGTCCTTATCCTTGGAAGAAGCCGGCGACGCCGGCACTTCAGTCTCGCCCCGCCCGGTGGGCGGCGTCTTGGCCGGCGGTGCCTTGCGCTGAAGCCTCTCGTGCCTCCGCAAGTGCTCGGAAAGCGGCTTCGGACCGGCCTTCGAGGCGCGGATGACATCCGGGGGCAGCCGCAGTTCGGGCTTCTGCGGAGGCGGCTCGGCCGGGGCGGCCGGAGCCAAAGGCTGCTGGGCCACCGGGATCGGGGCCAGCTTGATCGACGGGGTGGTCTTCTCCTTCTCGGGCGGCTTGGGGGCGACGTCGCCGTCCGCCGCTGGCTTCTTCGGCGAAACGGTCTTCTCCGCCTTCTTGCCCAACACCGGAATCTTGCGCGGTGCGGCACCGCCAGGCGGAACGTAGTCCTCGCGGCGAACCGCCGGCCCACCCGTTCCACCACGATCCGATCCAACGCCCGCGGTCCCCGACGCCACGGGACGCCCCGATTTCCCACGATGTTCCAGGTGCGCCTTGACGGCCGCTGCTTCTTCGTCCGTAAGGCTGGCCAGCGCAGAGCCCTTGCCGGTGATCCCTATCTGCGTGCAGATATCGACCAGTGCCTTGTGCTCGATCCGTAGCTGCTTGGCTAAAGCGTAAATGCGAATGGGCAACGCAGTCTTCTCCCTCGGACTCCGGCTTGCGCCGCGATCCTTAACGCACCCTCATGGGAACATGGGCACTCTCCTTCCGTTTGGGACGCTGTCCCGAGATCAGCTCACATCACTCCTTCCTCGTTGGGATCCTCGGCGACCGGCTCGGTCGGCGTCGGAGTCGACGCGGGAGGCTCGGATGCCGACGCGTCGTCCGAGGCCGTTTCCGGTCCCTCGGTATCGACTGCGGACTGGCTTGCCGCATCCACGACCTCGTCTCCCGCGGCTTCCTCCTCGCCTTCCGACACCGCATCGGCCTCACCCGGCTCCTGCGCAGTCTCCGACGCCGCCTCGGAAGCCCCCGCAGATTCTGCCAGCTTCGCCTCGCGCTGCCGGCGTCGCTCGTCGGCCGCGGCCTTCTCGGCTTCCTCCGCCTTCTCCTCGGCCTGCTTGATGATCCAGTCGGCCTGCTCCTGGGTCAGGCCGCCCATTTCCATCAAGTCGTCCGGCTCGATCACCTCCAGGTCCGAGTAATAGAGGAACCCCTCCCCGACGAGATGGTCAGCCAATTCGTCGGTGACGCCGTCGAGAGAGCTGAATCCCACGACGGCCTCGTTGAGCTGCTCTTCGAGCTCCTCGCGGGTCATGATCTCGATATCCCAACCGCAGAGCTTGCTGGCCAGGCGGACGTTCTGTCCGCGCCGGCCGATCGCCAGCGAAAGCTGGTCCTCCCGAACCAAGACGATCGCCCGGCCCAGCATCTTGCAGAGGATCACTTCATCCACTTCCGCGGGCTGAAGGGCGTTCGGAATGAGCACCTGCGGATCGTCGCTATAGCGGACGATGTCGATCCGCTCGCCGCCCAGTTCGTCGACAATGTTCTTGATCCGGTTGCCTCGCACGCCCACGCACGCCCCGACACAATCGACCCTCTGGTCCGTGCTGGATACCGCCACCTTCGTGCGATACCCGGGCTCCCGGGCCATGGAGCGGACCTCGATGACCCCGTCGGTGATTTCGGGGATTTCCTGCTCGAACAAGCGGCGGACCAACTGGGGACGCGTGCGGCTGAGCACGATTCGCACTTTCGACCCCTGCTTGCGGACCTCGAACACCGTGGCCCGTACCCGCTCATTGGTATGGTGACTCTCGCCCGGAATCTGCTCGCTCTTGGGGAGGATTGCCTCCGCATTGGGAAGGGTAACGGTGGCAGCCCCCCCCTCATAGCGTTGAACCACCCCCGTGACCAACTGGTCCCGCATCTCCTGATACTCGTCGTAGAGGGCATCCCGTTCCGCCTCGCGGATCTTCTGAATCATCACCTGCTTGGCGGTCTGAGCAGCCACGCGTTCGGAGATCTCGTTCGGAGCCAGTGGGACCCCGTTGTGCGTGCCGGAGATGGAACCGTCCTCCCGACCAATGCGCAAAACGACGTCCTGATCCTCCCCGTAGTGTTTCTTGGCGGCCGATACCAGCGCTGCCTCGATCCCCTGGAAGACGATCTCTTTATCGATGTTCTTTTCGCGGTGGATCGCATCCACGATCCGCAGCAATTCGCTAGGATTCATCGACTTTCGCTTTCCCTCTACAGAGGGGTCTTTTCGTTCGCGTGCCACTCCTACCGAACGGATCCCAACTCGACCGCCGGAGCCGGCAGGTGGTCAGGATTGGTGACGCTCGTCAACAATACACCCCACACTCACCCCGAGGCCCTGAAAAAAAAGGGCACCGAAGTGGCCCAATCCGCTTCCCTCGCCGCAACTTAGCGGCCCCAACGACTGCATAAAGATACTGGACACGCTATGGGGTGTCAAGGTACCCGAAGCGCGGTCGGCCAGAAGCGATTCGCCCGCCCGACATGAACTTCACCCCTCATCAATACGGAATCGCCCTCCTCAGAATGCAGGGTGGCGGAGGTCGCCCCGGTCCGAGGTCGGCAGGCCGCCTGTCGCTTACTACGACCAGCGCACCAGGTCGCCATCGACAGTCGGCGATTAGGAGGGAGCGGAGGCAACCAGCGTCACGCTCGCCTGGCCCTGCGGCGAGAAACTCAGATTCACGAAACTCCCACCGGGCGGGGATTCCGCCCCATGGGTCACCACGGCAAGCGAACAGTCGGGATCTCGGTGCTCGTAGTTGAGCGTGGGGAAGAGTCGTCCCCGGCCCATCGCCAGAATCCCGGCAATCAGTTCGACCAAGCCACTGCCTGCTCCGAGGTTTCCAAAATGCCCCTTCGGAGCTACTACCGGTATGGGGTTCGATCTGTCACCAAAACACCTAGTGATCGCCGCTGCCTCTTCCACGTCCGCACGGCGGGTACCAAGACCGTGTGCGTTGACGAACCCAATATCCTGCGGTGTTCGACCGGCGTGGCGGAGCGTCACCTCGATCGCGTTGCACAACGCAGACTCTCGATCGGCCTGGCGATCACGCCCCACCACCGAACTCGACGCGCCGCCCAACACTTCGGCATAGAGGGTAGCGCCCCGGGCCACGGCCCGCCCCAGGTCCTCCAGAATCACGGCACCGGCCCCCTCCCCCAAGACCATGCCCGTCCGGTCCCGATCGAATGGCCGGCTCGCCCGGGCCGGATCGTCGCCGTCCACGGCCAGTTCTTCCGTCTGTCGCGTGTGGAGGGCCTTGATCGGGTGGACTCGCGTGCCCGTGGCTCCAACCACCATGACGTCGGCCCGGCCGTAAACGATCGTCTGGAACGCCTCAGCGAGGGCGATATTGGCCGCGGCCTCGCGGAGGGTCATGGAATTGCTCGGCCCGCGGAGGTCGTTGTAGATCGCCACGTGGCAGGCCGGCATATTCGGGAGGTACTTCAGCAGCCACAGGGGATTCATCTTGGGGAGTCCGTCCGTGGCCCACCGCGAGAAATCGAAACGCCCCTGCTCGTCCAGGCAGCGGAGGATGCCCTCGCTGAAATCCTCGGGCATCGTGACCATGTGGTCCGCGCCGAAGGTGATCCCGACACGTTCGGGGTCGAAGGTGCCGGGCCCGAGACCGGCGGAGGCCATGGCCCGTTGCGCCGCCGCACATCCCATCAGGCACTCACGGCACATCACCTTGAGGCCCTTGCGGATGGCCTTGGCCTGCTCTTTGGGCAGCGGACCGAAATCGTCGATCGCGCCGCGAAACTGCCGAGCCTCGGCGCCGAAGGAGACCGGGAGCGCCCCCGGCGGAGTCATCGAGAGGGGGCCCACACCACTCCGGCCTTCGACCAGAGAACTCCAGAATTCGTCCAGGTCGTTCCCCAGAGGGCTCACCAGCCCCATCCCTGTAACGACGACCCTCCGCGGCGTTTCACTCATCGAGGCACCACCTGTCCACAATGTACCCCCTCATCCCGAGGGAACGGATACAAGACGCCCATTCTAAGCGGCTTTGACGATCAGGGAAAGGCGGCAAGCGAAAGGGGGGGACTTCTTGGCCCCGTAAGTATTCAGCGGAATGAAGTGCGAATAGGGGAAGGGAAAAGGAGAAGCTCTGGAAAAATGGGAAAGGCAAGAAACCGTGCCCCGATCCCACAATTCTGAATGGAAACCCTCTCCTTTTCTTCCCCATTTTTCCCTGCTTTTTCCTTTTCCCTTCTCCTCTTCCTGCAACTTCAT
>Ga0067045_1004226_pt1 | contig 13897 bp, 8 predicted proteins | sample TerdegcTABiofilm_FD_59184 | JGI IMG/M metagenome (GOLD analysis project Ga0067045, IMG submission 59184) | Combined Assembly of (Gp0054472, Gp0054536) Wastewater bioreactor microbial communities from Singapore -Terephthalate degrading...
GGTGGTAAGAGCAAACTATTGCGTACGGCCAAAGATGCAGTTAGAAAATCTTTATCTTATGCTTATCGTGATAGAAGGGTCCGTAAGAGAGATTTTCGTCGTCTCTGGATTACCCGCATTGGTATTGCTGCTAAAAAAGAAGGATTTTCCTATAGTCAATTGATGAATGGACTTAAAAAGGCTAATATTCAGTTAAATCGGAAGATATTAGCAGAAATGGCAGTGCATCATAATGAAGGATTTGCTCAGCTGGTCAAACTAGCCATGTCTGAGATTAAATAATCTTTCAAGGTTTATTTAACCATAAAAACCACCTGCTTNGAAGGTGGTNATGGTTAAATAAAATGGTTTTACCATAAAAAGATGAAAATAGGTTCTATGATAATAGGGCACCTGAAGTCCCAGGTTGGTAATACCCTTGCTTAAGAAAGATTAGGGCTAAAGGTATAAATAAAAAATCGTAAGAAAAAGAGCAAAAAAGTTACACCCCTTTTAGGGGTTCTTAAAGCCACCCGCTATGTGGGTGCGATATTTACTATTATAGTCTAATAAAATTAATACTTTTTCATGTTAAGGGATAATTTTTACCAATCCCTTGAACACCTTATTTATCTTTAGGTAAGCCTATGGAAGAAAAAATGATAATCGAAAAAATAAAAAAGCTTTTAACTGAAAATGATACAGAACAACTACGAGATTTAGTAGGGGATCTACATCCTAATGATTTTAGCGAGATAGCCGAGGAACTCACCCCAGCTCAGATCATAGAAATATTCAAATTGATCAAAGACCAGGAAAGGATAGTGGAATATATTTCCGAACTGAATACCGAATTACAGTCTGATCTACTTAATGCTATGGGTAAAGAGCAGGCTTCTGAGATATTAAAGGAGATGGATACTGATGATGCTGTCGATCTGTTGGGGGAAATTGCCCCTGAAGAATCAAGGGAATTGTTAGATTTATTACCTAAAGAAGAAGCTGCAGAAATTGAAGAATTGATGAAATATGAAGAGAATACTGCTGGCAGTATCATGAACAATGAGTTTGTGACACTTCCAGAACATTTGACTGTAGAGCAGGCTATCCAGCATATCCGGGAAATGAGCCCCGAGGCTGAAATGATTTATTATGTTTATGTCCTGGATAATAGGGATAAATTAATCGGTGTTTTATCATTAAGAGATTTAATTGTAGCTGACCCTCACAAGAAGATATCCGAAATTATGGAAGAAGATGTCATTAGCGTACTGGATACCGAAGACCGTGAAGTAGCAGCCCGGGTGATTTCTGATTATGATTTTCTAGCTATTCCGGTTATTAATAAAAAAGGTATAATGGTGGGAATTATTACTGTTGATGATATTATTGATGTCTTAGAAGAAGAAGTAACTGAAGATATTCACAAGATGGTTGGTTCAGTCGAGGTATATGAAGATAAGTTAATCAAGACCGGTTCTTTCAAAAGGGCCAGGGCTAGATTGCCCTGGTTGCTGGTCTGTATGGCTGGTCAGGTCATTTCTGGTTCAGTGATTGAATTTCATTCTGCTATTTTAGAGATGGTAGTAGCACTGGCCTTTTTTATACCGGTTATTATGGATATGGGGGGAAATGTAGGAGCCCAATCTTCTACTATAACAGTAAGAGGTTTAGCTACCGGTCAACTTCGTCTTGATGAGTTATGGAGAAATATCTGGGCAGAGACTAAGGTGGGTTTACTTATTGGTACTACAGTAGGCTTGCTTATCTTTATTATTGCCTATTTCTGGCAAAAGAGTTATGTTATGGGTTTGACCATAGCCTTATCGCTCTGTATAACTGTAATAGCAGCTGCTACAGTAGGTACCCTTTTACCTTTAATCTTTATGAGATTGAATATTGATCCTGCTATTGCTGCTGGTCCTTTTATAACTACAGCTGTTGATGTAGGAAGTCTTATAATATACTTCAGCTTAGGAACTTTGTTTTTTACTTATTTTGGTAAATTATAAAATATGTTCTTATTAATTAATTTATTTAACCATAAAATACCACTGCTAAGAAGGTGGTCATGGTTAAATAAAATGGTTTTACCATAAAAAGATGAAAATAGGTTCTATGATAATAGGGCACCTGAAGTCCCAGGTTGGTAATACCCTTGCTTAAGAAAGATTAGGGCTAAAGATATAAATAAAAAATCGTAAGAAAAAGAGCAAAAAAGTTGCACCCCTTTGGGAGGTTCTTAAAGCCACCCGCTATGCGGGTGCGATAATTACTAATTTTATAAAGGAAAAATAAGTGCTAGATTGGTGGTTAGCATAGAATAGTTTTAAAGAAATATCGATATAGAAGAAAAATTAAAAAGATAGTAGATAAAGCCAGCTATTATAATTAGAAAATGAAAATCTGACTTTATTGAATTTCACTTTTTAAAGCCCTGCTGAAAAACCAGGATTAGGTTTGGGCGGATTATTCCGTTATAGATAGAACGAGTTTGGACTTGTATTATTATGGCAAGTCAAAAAGGGTGGTAACGCGGAGAAGTTTATAATTTTCGTCCCTTTATAAGGAGAAAATTATAAACTTCTTTTTTTATAATGGTACGAAGGAGGAATTATTGTGAAGAAGGAAATTCAAGATTTAAAAAAACAATTCTATAAAAAAATGGCTACCATAAAAAACAGAGAAGAATTAAAGAGAATTAGAAATGAGTATATGGGACGTAAAGGTGTGGTTAGTAAAATGTTAAAGGAACTATCACTATTACCTCCGGAAGAGAAACCTAAAATTGGTCAGTTGCTCAATAAAATAAAACAGGATTTTCAGAAAATAATTACCGAAAAAGAGGGACAATTTTTAACAGAGAAATCTATACAGGAAGAACATATTGATCTTACTCTTCCCGGGAGAAGTTTTTTCTTGGGTAGTATGCATCCGATAGAATTGATATTAAAAGCCACCGAAGATATCTTTTTAGGAATGGGATTTTGTGTGGTTGATGGTCCTGAGATTGAACTTGATTATTATAATTTTGAAGCATTAAATATTCCCAAAGACCATCCCGCTAGAGATGATCAAGACTCATTTTATATCACGGAGGATATTCTATTGAGAACCCAGACCTCTCCTATGCAAGTTAGAACAATGGAGAAACAGTCTCCTCCAGTAAGGATAATTTCTACTGGCAAGTGTTACCGTCGGGATGCTATAGATAATACACATACCCCTATGTTTCATCAGATAGAGGGATTAGCTGTAGATAAGGATATTTCACTGGCTGATTTAAAAGGGGTAATTACAGAATTTTGTAAACAGATTTTTGGAAAAGAAAGAGTAATTAGATTTAGACCAGGATATTTTCCTTTTGTTGAACCAGGAGCTGAAGTTGATGTGTCTTGTGGATTATGTCAAGGTAGAGGTTGTCGGTCATGTGGTTATAGCGGCTGGTTAGAAATTATGGGTGCAGGGATGGTTCATCCTCGTGTATTGGAAATGGTTGGTTATAATGCTGAACAATATACTGGTTTTGCCTTTGGAATGGGAGCAGAAAGAATTGCCATGTTAAAGTATGGAATAAATGATATTCGATTATTTTTTGAAAATGATTTGCGTTTCTTAGCTCAGTTCAAATAGTATTGGAAAATATCAGGGAGGTATGGATTTTATGCAAGTTTCCTACAATATATTAAAAGAATATGTAGATTTTTATTTATCACCGGAAGAATTAGCTGAACATCTTACCAGAAAGGGTATTATTGTGGAACATATAAAACCGGTAATGGAAGAAGTTAAAGGGGTAGTGGTTGGAAAAATAATTAGTATCGAACCTATTCCTGAGAATGAAAACCTATCAATTTGTACCATAGATATCAAAAATAAGGAATTACAAGTAGTTTGTGGTGCAAAAAATATGCAAACAGGGGATTATGTTCCAGTAGTTATGGAAGGGGGAAGCTTACCAGGAGTTAAAAGAATGGAAGGGAAAAAAATTCAAGGAATATATTCCCAGGGCATGATTTGTTCAGCTTCGGAATTAGGATTAGAGAAAAGCAAATCACCAGGTGTGCTAATTTTAGATCAAAATCTACCTTTAGGGGAACAGATGGAAAAAATAAAAGGTATTGGTGATGATGTAATCTTAGATTTGGAAATTTTTTCTAATCGCCCTGATTTAATGAGTATAATTGGTATTGCCCGGGAAATATCAGCTTTTACAGATCAGACCTTGTGCCTACCGGAGATAAATATTATAGAAGTGGAGGAGGCAATATCTGACTGTATATCAGTAGAAGTGGAAGATGTGCAACTATGTCCTCGCTATGCAGGTAGAGTTATTAAGGGATTGCAAGTCAAGGAATCACCTTTTTGGTTGAGATGGAAGTTATTTTTACTTGGTATCAGACCAATTAACAACATAGTTGATGTAACCAATTATGTTATGATGGAGACTGGACAACCACTACACGCTTTTGATTTGAGTTTTATTCATGGTCGAAAAATAATTATTCGTAGGGCTAATCCCGGAGAGAAACTTACCACTTTAGATGGTGCGGAAAGAGTATTAACTAGAAGCAATCTGGTCATTGCTGACTGCGACCGAGCCATTGCTTTAGCCGGGGTAATGGGAGGTGAGAATTCAGAAATTAAGAATACCACTAAGGATGTTTTTTTGGAGTCGGCCTATTTTGATCCAGTTAATAACAGAAAAACCAGTCGCTATTTTGCCATGAGAACTGATGCTTCTAATCGTTTTGAAAAGGGTATAGATCCCTATGGTCAGGTTTTTGCTTTAAATAGAGCTGCTTATCTGATTAATAAAATTACCTCAGGCAGGATTCTTTCCGGGGTAATAGACCAATCCAATTTAAATTTAAGTGAGAGAAAGCCAATTAAACTGGCCATACCTAAAGTGAATAGAATTTTAGGTACCAATATAGGACAAAATGATGATGATACAAAAGAAAAAATAGTTAAAATTTTGACCAAATTAGAATTTAAAATTGATAAACACTATGATCATTATTTAGAACTTACACCGCCCACTTTTAGAGGTGATGTGCAAAGAGATATAGATATTATTGAAGAAATTGCCAGGATCTTTGGATATGAAAATATTCCCTCTACTCTATTTAACTCCACATTGGTACAAGAAGGGAAGAGTGATAGACAAAAAGTGGTGGATAAAATCAGGAGTATTCTGATAAGTTGTGGTATGCATCAGATAATTAATTACAGTATGACTACTCCAAAATGTTTTGAGTGGTTAAGATTGCCCACTTCTCATTATCTTTGTCGAGCTATTAAGCTGGCTAACCCCTTAATTCAGGAACAGACTATTATGAGAACTACTTTAATCCCGGGCTTGCTTAAAGCAATACAATGGAACATCAATCATAATATAGATAAGATTAAGCTCTTTGAAATTGGGAGAGTATATTTTCCGCAAGATAAATTCAAATCGCAAGAGAGTTCTCTTCCTGAGGAAAGATTAATGATAGGAGGTGGCCTAGCTAAAATTGGTCGGGGGAATTTGTGGGAAAAGACCGAAAACTGGGATATATATTACCTGAAGGGTATTTTAGAAGCACTCTTTGATGCTTTAAGATTATATGATGTTGAGTATTTGTCGGGAGATCTTCCCTTTTTTCAGACTAATAAGAATGGTATAGTAGAGAGTAAAGGTAAGAGAATAGCAGTCTTTGGGGAGATACATCCAGAGGTCACTGATTTTTTAGATATACCAGGAAATTTATTAATTTTTGAGCTTGATTTTACTGAGATGTATTCCTTGCTTAATAGAGAAATTACTTTCCAACCCTTACCAAAATATCCTCATATACAAAGAGATTTGGCTATAGTGGTGGCTGATAATATAAATTTTGCCCAGATAAAAAAAGAGGTTGAGAAAGTAAGTTCGGATATCATAAGAAAAGTGGAATTATTCGATGTTTTTAGAGGAAAACAAATTAAGCCAGGTTATAAGAGTATGGCATTTTCACTCTTTTTCCAGGCAGAGGATAGAACTTTGACTGACAAGGAAGTCGACAAAATTATAGAAAATGTTACAATAAGATTAAAGAAAATTTTTCAAGCAGAATTAAGATAATAATTTATTAATCACAGGGGGCATCAAGAAATCATTAACTGGGTTGATCTAATTATTCTTATCATTATTTTATTTAATGTATTTCTCGGTTTCAAAAGAGGTATAATTGCTGAATTATTAACACTTACAGGATTGGTTTTGGCTATTTTTGTTGCTATATTTTGGTATCGGGAGCTAAGCGCTTTTCTTATAAAGCAATTTAAATGGCATGAAACTATCTCCAACATAATTAGTTTTATAGTCATTTTTATTCTTGTGATATTATGTTTTAGAATACTGGAAACAATATTAAGCAAAATTGTTGCTTTATTGTTCTTGAATTGGATTAATAATTTGGTGGGTGCCTTCTTCGGATTTATCAGAGGGGCAATTATTATAAGCCTATTATTATTTCTGACCAATTTTCTCCCCTTGCCCTCGGAAATTAGAATTCAGATATCAGATTCAATTCTTGCCAGGTACCTTATGGATAGTTTAATGATTATTTATAATTCTCTGCGGGAATGGTTTCCAGAACATTTTCAATTTGAATTTGAATTGCTCAGAGAAAGATTATATCAAAATATTTATACTTAAGAATTAATGAAAAAATCTTGTATTAGTATAATTTGCCAGCAGGATACTGGTTATAATTATATAGCCAATAAATCTCTAGCTAATAAGATTTTTTGTACTAAAGGTATGTTTTTTCTAAAAATTATTAATTAATAAGGAGGCTTTAAGGGGAATTTATTCCTCTTACCATCTTGATACAGCAACATCTTTTGGAAAAATTAGATTATGGTAAAATAAGAAAATTATTGGAGAAAGAACTTTTCACTTTTTTCGGAAAACAGCAATTACAATATCTTAAACCATCTTCAGACTTTGTTTTAGTGGAACAATGGCTAAAAGAAACAACAGAAATGAAAAAAATATTTGAGCAGATAGGTTCTTTGCCATTTATACCTTTAGAGAAAGATATTATTGCAGATATAAAACAAGCTAAAGTGCAGGATAACATTCTATCGGCAAAGAGTCTAGCTTATATAGTTAGACTACTGGAATGTTGTCACCAGATAAAGGATTTTTCTGAAAAAATTTCCCAGGAACAATTTCCTCTAGTGAAAGGCAAAATTTCTGTCTTAAAATATCTTCGAGTATTGGAAAGAACAATTAAGGATTGCCTCGATGAAGAAGGAGAAATTAAGGATGATGCCAGTCCGGTGCTGAAAAAGATAAGACAAACCATACGCCGAACTGAAAAGAAAATTAGAGAGATATTAGAAAGGATAATTCGGGATCCTCAAAACCGTACTATTATTCAAGATGATATTATTACCATTCGGCAGGGAAGGTTTGTTATTCCTGTTAAGCAGCAAGAAAAGAATAAGTTTCCAGGAGTTATACATGACCGGTCCGAAAGCGGAGTCACTGTTTTTATTGAACCACTAATGGTAGTAGATTTTAATAATGAGTTAAGAGAATTAAGGCAGAAAGAAAAAAAGGAAGAATATGAGGTATTAAAAAAACTAACTGCTTTGGTTGGTCAGAGTGCAGAAGAAATCTTATCCAATTCCAAGTATTTAGGTGAATTAGATCTGATAAGTGCCAAAGCAGAAATTAGTAGAAAGATGCTTGCTGTTGAACCAAAATTAAATAATAACGGTCATGTACGTTTATTTCAGGCCAGACATCCTCTTTTAAAGGGTAAGGTAGTACCTATTGATGTAGAGATAGGAGAAAAATTTGATATCTTAATTATTACTGGACCTAATACTGGCGGAAAGACGGTTACCTTAAAAACAGTTGGATTATTGCATCTAATGGCTCAATCAGGATTACATATTCCAGTGGCAATTGATAGTGAAGTAGCTATATTTAAAAGTATATTTGCCGATATTGGTGATGAACAGAGTATGGAACAAAATTTAAGTACTTTTTCTTCCCATATGAAAAATATTATAGCAATATTGGATGCTGCAAATCAGGACTCTTTAGTTCTATTGGATGAATTAGGAGCTGGAACTGATCCATCTGAGGGATCAGCATTAGCAATGGCTATTTTAGATTTATTAAGAACAAAAGGAACCAAGGTCTTAAGTACTACCCATCATGATAGCCTGAAAGCTTATGCCTACCTTACGGAGAGAGTAAAGAATGCACGAGTAGAATTTGACGAAAAAACTCTTCAACCTATTTATAAATTATCTATTGGTCTACCTGGTAAAAGCTGTGCTTTTTCTGTTGCCCAAAGATTAGGCTTATCAGAGATGGTTTTAAAGAAAGCCGAAGACTATTTAGAGAAGGAAAAAATAGATTTGGAAAACTTAATTAAGAGAATGGAAAAAGATAAAGCGCAAATGGCAGAGGATTTGAAATATATTGAAGAAGAAAAGCTTAACATAAAGAGAATAAGGGAAGAATGGGAAGAGAATATTAGAACTCTAGAAAAAGAAAAATGGAAAATAAAATTAGAAGCTTGCCAGGAAGCTGAGAAGATTATAACTACTACTCAGAATAAAGCAAAAGAAATAATTAATATTCTCAAAAAGAAAAAAGAGGGATCGGAAAAATTTACTAAAGAGATCCAAGCTCTAGATAGTCTAAAAAAAGATCTTAAAATGCAGACAGAAAAATATAATTTATCAAAAGAAACAGTGGTGAACCATTTTAAAGAGGGGGAAAGTGTTGTTATTAAGAGTATACAAAAGGAAGGAATTATTCTGCAGGAAGATTATAAAAAACAAAAATACGTGGTGCAGGTTGGTAATTTAAAACTTAAAGTTTCTGTTGATAATATGCAAAAATTATTTAAAGATAATTTAAAAGAAAGAGAGTATGGTATCCAGAACACACCTTTAACTTTTTCCCGGCAAGAAGATCAAATAAATAAAAAAGCTAATTTTAAAAATGAAATAGATATTCGAAATATGACAGCCAGTGAAGCTATTATTAGATTAGAAAAATATCTTGACGATGCTTTTTTATTAAATATTTCTCCCGTCTATATTATCCATGGTAAAGGAAGAGGTATTTTAAGAAATACGGTAAAAGATCTCCTGGATAAGCTTAGCTATGTAAAGACCTATCGCTATGGGGAAGTCAATGAAGGAGGTGATGGGGTAACTGTAGTCTATTTTTAACCACTAATTATTTAATTTTTATCTCTTTGTTCCAACCTTTTTCTTAATTCCTCCACCAATGATTGTAATGTTTCTTTTTTACTTTCCTCAGGAGTAACAGAGGTTTCCTTAAGTTCTTCCTTTTTTAGAATTTCTATTTCTTCCAGCAGTGGGAATTTCTTTTCTCCAGTAATAATTGGAATTTCCTCTTCTTTAGTTAATTTTTGCTGCACAATGCTTCCGGTAAATATTCCACTTCCCTCGTAACAGCTTTGAGTAGGTTCGGTACCGGAAAGAAAGGTTACAGTAACAGTTTGAGCGCAATTGCTACTGGGTAAAAGTCCAGTTTTGGCGCATACCGACAATTCTTTAACATTATTTGTTCTGGCGAAATCAATTACTGGTTTATCTTTAAGAGCACTAATCATAAAATCACGCCAAATGGGAGCTGCTACTATTCCTCCTGTTATTCTATTACCCAGGGGCTTGCGATCATCATTACCAATATAGACAGCACATACCAATTCTGGAGTAAAACCAACAAACCAGGCATCAATGAATCCGTCTGTTGTCCCGGTCTTTCCAGCAGCAGGTCTTCCTATCCTGGCGTTAAAGCCAGTACCTCTTAAAATAACACCCTCCATTAGCTTAATAAGAGTATAACAAACATCTTCGGAAAAGACCTTTTTCTGAGTAATTTGATTCTGTTCCAATATTTTACCATGAGAATCTTCAACCTTAATTATAGCAGTTGGCTCAATATAAGTACCTAGATTAGCGATGGTAGCATAAGCGGAGGCCATTTCTAAGGGAGTTACCTCTGAAGTACCAAGAGCTAAGGAAAGATCCGGTCTTAAATTACTTTTAATTCCTGCTTTATAAGCATTTTGGATAACATCTCTTACTCCGACTCTCTCTAATAGCTTAACTCCTACTACATTAATAGAATCTTCAAATGCTTCTCTTAAAGTTACTGGTCCTCTAAATTCATTTTCATAATTTTTTGGTGACCAACCATTCTCATAGACAATAGGGGAATCTTCAATGATTAAACTCGGTGAAATACCCTTTTCAAGGGCAGTCAAATAAACAAAGGTCTTAAAGGCAGAACCAGGCTGACGATAAGCCTGAGTAGCTCTGTTAAATTCACTTTCTTCATAGTTTTTGCCACCCACCATTGCTTTGATATGACCGGTACGAGGTTCAATAGCAATTAAGGCTCCCTCCCGTCCACTTTTTAAGAAGGCTTCTTGTGCCGCCTTTTGCAGATCCAGATCCAGTGTGGTGTAAATTTTTAATCCACCTTTAAAAACCATATTAATACCATATTTATCTAATAATATTGTTCTTATGTAACTGGAGAAATGTGGTGCTATCTCGAGGGATTCTCTGTTATGATTTAACAATATCTCTTCTTCTTTGGCCTGAAGATATTCTTTTTCAGTGATATATCCCAGATCGAACATTCTTTTTAGGATAACATTTTTTCTTTTTAAAGAAGATTCTAAATTAATAAATGGAGAATAAAAGTAAGGTCTGCGGGGGATGCCTGCTATTAATGCGCTTTCAGCAAGAGTAAGTTCTGTTACCGGTTTATCAAAGTATAACTTGGCAGCGGAGACTACACCATGAGCTCCATGACCAAAATAAATAAGATTGAGATACATTTCCAGAATTTCATCTTTAGTGAAAGTTCTTTCAATTTGTAAGGCTAAAAGGGCATCTTTTATTTTGCGTGATAGTGTATCTTCTCTGGTTAAGAAAGTATTAACTGCTAATTGCTGGGTAATCGTACTTCCACCCTGACCCTGAAAAATGCGACCATTTTCTTTGAAATTTTCAACCATAGCCCTAACAATTCCCCTGATACTGATTCCATAATGTTCATAAAAACTACTATCTTCAATTGCTATAAAGGCATTAATAAGATGTTTTGGTATTTCAGATAAGGCAATAGGAGTGCGATTTTCCTGAAAAAACTCAGTAATTAGTTTACCATTGATATCATATACCTTACTATTTACTGGACTGATGAAGTTACTACTTTTTACTACTTCTCCCACTTTTTGATTGGAAATTGAAATTAAAATGGTGAAAGATAATAGAAAGGATAAAACAAATAAAAATATGGCCAGGGTTATAATTTTTTGAAAGAAGGAAACATTATTGAATTTCTTTTTTTGTTTAGAATTCATAAGACTTCCTCAAACAACACCAATATATTTTTCAGGTAATTCTTTGCCCAAAAAACCTGGACTCTAACTTGGAACTTTAAAATCTATACTTATGCAATATAATGGCAAAAGGCATAGTTACTTTTATAATTTCCTTGAATTTATATATAATAGCTTCTTGACGTTTATTATTTTTTATCTTTAATAATTATACCAAAAAGGGCAAGATATCAATCACCCTATTAATATTGTATTATATTATGTCAAACTATTGGACTTCTTTTGAAATATGCTATAATTAAGGCAGCTTTTTATCCAATATATTTAAGGAACAATATTTGGTAAAATCAAATTATCTGGTTCGCATTGCCTTTATTGCTAGCCTTTATACTACCATAAATATAATTTTTACACCAATTAGTTACGGTCCAGTGCAGGTTAGAGTTGCTGAAGCTATGTCGATATTGCCCTTTGTTGACTCTGCTGCTATTGGTGGATTATTCCTGGGTTGTATTTTTGCAAATTTATGGGGAGGTCTTGGTATTGCAGATGTTATTGGTGGTAGTTTATGTACTTTGATAGCTGCCTTTTTTACTTATAAGATGAAAAAGCCCATACTTGCTCCTTTGCCACCAGTAGTTATTAATTCTCTGGGAGTGAGCTTGTATTTACATATTTTATTTGAATTACCTTATTGGTTTACTGTTAGCTATATTTTCTTAGGTCAACTTATAGCTTGTTATCTGTTTGGTTACCCCTTATTGTTAGTTTTATTAAAGAGGAAAATTATCCTACCTGCTGGGAAGGAAAAGCAAAATAGTTAAAATTAATTATAGCAATAAATCTTTTTTTCTAAAATTATTTTTGCCTATTACTGGTAATCTGCTGATTAGTTAATAGGGGAGAATCCCAGAAAATTATGATAAAATAAAAATAACGATAGTATTAAGATTACAAAGAGTAAGTTAGAATTTTATTAAAGATGATTAGAAAACAAAATATAAAATGGTAATATATTCATTATTTATTAATAATTGGAGAAGGAAGGAGAAGAATGGATTAAAAATGGATTTATCTGAAGAAATGAAGATTATCAAAAGAGGTACCAAGGAGATTATTTCTGAAGAAGAATTAGAAAAGAAATTATTGAATTCCAAAAAGACTAAAACCCCCTTACGTATCAAACAAGGATTTGATCCCAGTGCACCAGATATACATTTAGGTCATACTGTGGGATTAAGAAAATTAAGACATTTTCAGGATTTGGGGCATAAGGTTTATTTTCTTATTGGTGATTTTACAGGAATGATTGGTGATCCAAGTGGACGCTCTACTACCAGGAAACAATTGACACCTGAAGAGGTAGAAAAAAATGCTGAAACATACAAAGAGCAAGTATTTAAGATTTTGGAGCCAGACAAGACTATAGTTGAATTTAACAGTCATTGGTTAGGGAAATTATCTTTTGTAGAGGTAATAAAATTATGTTCTAAATATACTGTTGCTCGTATGTTAGAAAGAGATGATTTTGCTAATAGGTTTCAGGAGAAAAAGCCTATTGGTATTCATGAATTTTTATATCCTCTTATGCAGGGCTATGATTCCATTGCTCTGAGGGCTGATGTGGAGCTGGGAGGAACTGATCAAAAATTTAATTTGCTAGTAGGAAGAGAACTACAAAGAGAATATCAACAGGAACCACAGGTAATTATTACTATGCCTATCATTGAAGGAATTGACGGAGTAGAAAAAATGAGTAAAAGCCTGGGTAATTATATTGGAATTAATGAGAATCCCTTTGCTATGTACGGTAAAATCATGTCTATACCTGATAAATTAATATTGACTTATTTTGAATTATTAACAGATATTTCTTATGATGATTTAGCCAGAATTGAGCATGAATTGAAAGAAAATATAACTTCCCCCCTTTTAGTAAAGAAGAAATTAGCGAAAGAAATAGTGAAAATGTATCATGGATATGTATCAGCCAATGAAGCGGAACAACATTTCCAGAAGGTATTTCAGGAAAAGAAGATTCCTGAACATATTCAAAATTTGCTTATTCCTACTCATATATTAAAAGAGAATAAATTGTGGATTGTTAAACTTATTAGAATGACTAATTTATTTAAAAGTACTGGTGAAATATTACGAATTATTGATCAAGGGGGAATAAAGATTAATAATAAAAAAATATTACAAAATAATATTGATTTAGAAATTAAAGATGGAGATATTATCAGAATTGGTAAACTATATTTTTATCGCATTAAAATAGTGCAGTAAAATAATTAATCATTTTTGCTACTTGAAAAAGGAATAATTTTATACTATAATTATAAAAAATATTTTAATTCTAAGTAATAATCGTAAACCAGTTTAATATTATAAAAATATCCAATTAATTTTAGAAAATTTCTTGACAACTTCCCCTAACTCTGTTAATATCTTATTTGCCCTTCTTGAGAGGAAACCCTTCCGTGGTTTCCCCGGAAGGCTATGTTCTTTGATAAAGGAATAGCACCCAGCCA
>Ga0067045_1030858_pt1 | contig 13895 bp, 20 predicted proteins | sample TerdegcTABiofilm_FD_59184 | JGI IMG/M metagenome (GOLD analysis project Ga0067045, IMG submission 59184) | Combined Assembly of (Gp0054472, Gp0054536) Wastewater bioreactor microbial communities from Singapore -Terephthalate degrading...
TTTCATCGAAGGGTTCGAGTCGCAAATCGTCCGTATCGGCGGCAAGCCGAAAGTCATCGGCTACATCAAGGGCGACGTATTTCGCAGCGTGGTGAAGTACTCGAAGCACGTGCTTTACAAAAGGGAGGGCCGGCCGCCGGCGATAGCTAAAGAGGCCTGGGTCTATCGCAACATCATCAAGCCCAGGTGCCGGCTGTGGGAAGTGCTTGATGAAGAAAGAAACCTCATCCTGCGGACCACCATCGCTAATTTCGATGCTCATTGTGAGGAGTGGCGTCACGACGACCTGGTGCAACTGCTTCTTGAGGAACCTTTCTGGCAAATAGAGAGGCTGGGACCGCCCAAGCTTACCCAGGGAATACTTTTCTGAGAGGTGAGAGACATGAAGATGAATGTGGTTGTCTACAGCGAAGAGATGAACAAAGAGGATGTCCGTGCTCTGCTACAGAGCATCCGCGACTGCGAGCAGAAATCATTCCCCGATAAGACGATAGTGGTCGCCGTATTCGTGCCGGAGCTTTCCACAGAGGATGTAAACGCGATTCTCAGCCAGATGAAACCGTCCTTCAAGCAGGGACCGGTGGTGCTGGCCGGAATTACCGATAGCAGTAAGCCACAAAAATAAACGATACAGGAGGTTGTGCGATGAGTCCTATCAAAGGTATCAGCGAGATTAGGCGTATGCCCCGCCTGGGGAAGGTAAGGCTGGGCATCAAGGTGGAGGAGCCAAAGAAGAATCCCTATCCGCGTCCCACGGATTACTTTGTTCTGCCAGAGGCGGTGCAGAAATATCTTGGAGAGAAGCCCACCAAGATACCTATCATGTTTCCCACCGAGAACCAGAATGAGTTCGCCCCTCAATTTCTGAAATGCTACTCATTCACCCAGGGTATGATTTGCCGGGGCGACGGCATCAGGGCGACGCGTAAGACCGACACTGCGACCGGGGACATTGCCAATCACACCACCAAAGAATGGGTTTTTAGTGAGGTCACCTGCGACCCGGATAATTGCCCGCAATACATGGGGGACCCGGAAAGAGGCATCAAGCCCCAATGCCGGCGGGTGATGAATCTCCTGTTTCTCATCCCCGAAGTTCCAGGGTTCGGTGTCTGGCAGCTTGATACCAGCTCCTTCTATTCCATCGTCAACATCAACTCGTGCCTCGACCTCATCCGCAGAATCTGCGGGAGGATTTCCTTCATTCCTCTTCAGCTTTCCCTCGAGCCAATGGAGGTAACACCACCCGGAATCAAGAGAAAGACAATACACATTCTCTTTGTCCGCAGCGAGGTCAAGCTGGCCGACATCCAGAAGCTGGGCAGGATACCACCTGAGCGTGTGCTATTACCGGCTATCGAAAATGAGGAGGAAGCGCCCGAAGACCTGTTTCCGCCGGAGACACTGGTTGAGGCGGAGAAGAATACAACTGAGCCACCTCCTGGTGAACCTGTTGATGAAGAGGAGCCTGCCCCGGGTCCGGCCGATGAAAAGACTCCGGATGACGTAGTTGCCGATGATGTCCCCGACCTCAACACCCTCTTCAGAATATGCTTCCATTTCTGGAAGCTTCAGCCTAACGAGATATGCCGCGAGTTGGGCTACAAGAATCAGCTGGATGCCTACAACGCTGGCATCAAACCCTGGGAGGCGTTCCTGACCATCAAGGGCATGAAGAAACCACAGGCACGCTCATCCAAGTAATACGCGCAGTCTCTGAACCCCATTAAAACAAGGAGGCGTGTATGCCTTTAGCCTGCAAGGTTTGTATCGCCAATAAGGGTCTTAAGGGAAGTGAAATCGGCTCCCTGCCTCAAAACGAGGAAGAGCTCATGGAACACTTGGAGAGGGTTCATCATATGCCGATTATCAGGGAGGGAGAAACGAAGCAGCAGCTATCGACTGCTTCCTGTCCAAATATCCCGAAGCGCGAGAGTGCCCGGAATGCCGGCTTGCCGGTGCACCGTGGACGAGAACAGGAGAAGAAAGCAATGGTTGAGCAAATCGGAACCAGAGTACTTGACGGCTATATCAGCATCGGAGACCTGAGAACTGATACTGAAGTCTATGTGAGCCAGTCTCTGACTCCAGAAGGCGACAGGCTCTTCCTGATTGTGCGATGGAAGGACAAGGAGCATACAGATTGCAACCTTTCACTTCTTGCCGGTCGAGAGATGGAAAAGCTGCACCGGTTGGTCAAGCAGTGGAGAAAACGTGAACGAATTATCAAACAAGATTAAAGAGATTGAAGCTAATTCTGGATTCCCAACGGGTATAGGAAAGATTGAGCGAGGGGAATGTGAGCTCGGGGCACGTAGCCCGATGGCCTGCATGTTTTGCACCTTCGGTCACATGCTGGAATGCCACTATCCACATACCTGCGAGGAAGCTCGATGTAGCCACTATGAGGAGGCCTCAGCGGACGATGGATAAACATGCGAAGGAATCTAACGCTGAAATTGGCATGCGGTTTATTAAACCAATCGAAAACTATCAGCAAATAAAGTGTCTGGTCGGGAGTGGTAAGAAGCTTCCTGATTTATGCTATCAGGCATGCGGGCTTACCTGCGCTGAGGATTGCCTGCGCTGGTCGGATAAGGTTTGCCCGGGATGCCCGTGTCTCAACAAACAGGAGACTCGATGACAAGAAGGTGGCTGGACCCCAGTTTATTTAACGATGAGAAGCTGGCCAAGGCGACACCCATAGAACGGCTTCTATTTGTCGCGGTCGTGGCCAACCAGGATGATGACGGGCGCCTGCTGGGGCATCCCGGCTATCTCCGCTCAATCGCATTCCCCTACGATGATTTCACTATTGAACAGGTAAAGCAGATGCGGGACCACCTGGCGGAAATCAATGCCAACTTCATTGTTTACAAAGTTGGTAATGATGAGTACATCCAGCTCAAACGCCATGCCCGCTATCAGCGTCCCAGATACTACCACCCTTCCAAATACCCGGTACCCGCCGGCTGGCCTTTTCAGGACGAAAGCACAATCAGTAGCTCTGAGGCAGCGGCGAAGTCACCAGAGAGTGACCACGAAGAAACCACGCAGCAATCAGCAGAACAGGAACATAGTAACCAAGTAGCAACCAAGCAGTTACCGCAGAGCAACCATGAAGTAACCGCACGGCATACTGAAGATAGGGTAAGGGTAGGGTTGGGTGGGGTTGGGTCAGACCAAGATTTAGACTTAGACAAGGGTAAAGCTAAAGGGATACCTGCGGTATCCCCTGCTGAAGCTGCAGCAGGTAAATCTGACTCAGAAAATATTTCGAACGCCAGAGCCACGAAAATAAAACCTCGCCAGAGAGAGACGGGTGTCTTCCTGGACCTGGTTGAGGCGCATATCGGTGTCCGGCTGGTTCAACGAAACAAGCTTCAGGGCATTATTCGGCCTTTGCTGGTTAAAGTGCCTGAAGCCACCCCGGAGAAGCTGCTTGAGTGTTTTAAGTGGCTGAAAGATAACGACCCTTACTACCAGAGCCGGGATAGCCCAACGGCAATTATGGCGCTGCCGTCCAAATACCCGGAGTGGGCGGCTGGAAGACTGCGAACCCTTCAGGGAAAGGAGCGACATGCCAGACACGGAGAACAACAGCGAAACCCTATCCAGAGGATGCGAGAAGCTGGCTGGGACACCGGGGATGGAGCAAACCAGCCAGACGACACCAGTTGAGTGCCACTGCGAGACCTGCGGCGGTACATTCCAGGGTGAAGTTACTACGTACCAAATCGCCGGACGCGAGCGAACATATCGACCCTCAGAATGTCCGGCATGCAAGGCGAAGCGGGAAGCAGAGGCTGCCGCTGAGAGGGAGGAGTGGCTAAGGGAAGCCAGGCCTGAACAGCGGGAAGTTTGGCGAAGGCAGACGAATATTCCAGAACACCTGTTAAAGCACAGCACATTTGAGACCTTTGCGATGGGCTATCAGGATAAGGCTCTCTTGACCTGTCGCCGCTACGCGGAAGGATTTAGCTTTGATAACCCGCAAGGCTATCAGTCACTTATCCTGTATTCGCCGATGCCAGGAGTGGGGAAAACGCATCTCATGGTAGCTATCGGCAACTTCGTTATCGACCACTGGAACGGTGAACCAGAGCTTGACCGCTGGGGTAATCTGGCCACCCGTTGTCCTATCAGGTTTGAGAAGGGTCCCGAGCTAGTGGTGCGGGTCCGTGCTACGTACAGCATCCGGAATAAAGACAATCATCATGAGCGGGAGGAAGACATTTACAACGAGCTCAAAGGAGTCAAACTTTTACTCCTGGATGACGTCGGCAAGGAAAAGCCTTCCGATTTTACCCGCCAGCTTTACTGGTCGGTGATTGACGAGCGGGTAACCAACGGTTTGCCAGTAGTGATGACCTGCCGTTTGCCTCTGGATGAGTTGGCTGAGCTAATGGGAGAAGATACAGTAGACCGTCTTTACGGCATGGCTCGAGGACGCATTGAGGTTTTGGAAGGTAAGAGCTACCGCAGGCTAAAGAAAATGGCATAGTGCATTGGAATTTTGGAATTACTGAATAGCGTTGAGATAGGGGGCGTTGAGATTGACATGAGTATCACCATAGGCGAGTTTTTGAGGCTGAAAAAGATTTGCGAACCGAAGCGAAGTTTGGACCTTAAATCACCGCTCACCCAGGAGCTTATTGATGAGGCCTTACAGCGTTTGCCTCCCCATGTGGCATTCCGGCTGGAGGCGGCCAAAAGCTCACCTACTAAGGAGTGGCCAACTTTAGTATTCCGGCGCAAAGACGGTCTCGGCAATATTACACCTGGTGGCGTTGCCCAAGCTGTAGGTCATGCCTATTGGCGGCTGGAGGGAGCCATAAAGGAAGTAGCCAAAGAAAAAGCATCCTCTAGCCCGGTGCCGGTTCGGCTAGGGAAAGATAGAACAATACAGTGCCCCTGGTGCGGTAAATTCCTGGCGCTAAAATCACGGGGGAGAAGCAATGCCGCGTAGTCTTTATGAATGCTTCCATGCCAAGGTGAAAGAGGAGCATATTTATTGCGCTAAAGGGCACAAATTGCCTAATAGCTCAATGAAGCCGCTTGAGATGGGCGCTCCGCTGGAATACACGGTTTGCCAGGAATGCCCCGACTTCTCTCGCATGGGAAAACCAATCGCAGCCAAACACAGGGGGTGGACTAATGCTGGAAAAACTGTATGAAAAGCTATGGCGCCGGATAGGCGGTAGACCCTGGACTGAGATAATTCGCGAGGATGCCCGCCGGGAGCCCCTACTATACCTGTTGATTTTTTTGCTGGGAGGTGTCTTCTTGACTATAAAAGCTAAACAGAACTGGTGGCAGATACTTATCGGCTTTATAGCCGGTGTGATAGTCGGGCATTTATGGTGGTAAGCGTATTCTGGAGGGGACCTTGAATCAGGACAGAACAACCAAAATGTATCAGAGAATCTTCGCAGTCATCCAGGAGGAGATGCAGGGATGGATGAGCGACCAGCTTGCTACCCTGTTGAAGTCGCTGGGGATAGAAGCATCCCAACTTCAGGGTATGGCTACCGGACAGACGACATTCAACCCGTATGCAACTCTGGGATTGGACAAGTCAGCCAGCGATGGTGAAGTTAAGAAACGTTACCGCGAACTACTCAGAATATTGCATCCCGACACTGCCGGTGTGGAAGGAACCGCTTTTCTGCTTCAGATAGTGCTGGCAGCCTATGAAATGATTAAGCAGGAACGAGGCTGGCATTAGGGGGAAAGGACAATGAAAGACGGAGATGTTGAACTGCTAAACGAAATCGCTAGATTTGAAGACTCCCATGATATGGAGCAGGAGTACCGGATTGGCTGGGGATGGCGCCAGGTGAGGATTTGGCCGGCAACCTTAAACCGCCTGTTCAAGGATGGCTATCTGGAGAATGTCTTCCGGTCTAACTCCTTCACCGGGTATAGGCTGAGCCAGTTGGGGAAGAAGGTAATCGCCGGAAAACAGGAGAAAGAGACCCTGCCCCGAAACCAAAAGCTGGCTCTTCCGGAAGACCTGTTTCAGGACATTATCGGTCATGATGAAGTGAAGGAGCTACTGAGAGCATCACTTATGGCAGAGAGGCCGGTGCATGTCTTGCTGACCGGCCCGCCGGCTCTGGCCAAGACGCTTTTTCTTTGGGATATCGAAAGAGTCTGCGGAGAAAAAGCTATCTGGTTAGTAGGGTCGGCCACCTCCAAAGCTGGCTTATGGGACCTGATTGCTGAGCGACAGCCCCGGGTGTTGTTGATTGATGAAATGGATAAGATGAATGCCGCCGATACGGCGGCCCTGCTTTCCATGATGGAGGGCGGAAGGCTGGTGCGGGCTAAAGTCGGGCGACAGCTTGACCTGCATAATCCTATCTGGGTTGTAGCGGCGACCAACCGGATGGATATGCTTTCGCCGGAGCTCCTCTCTCGCTTCGCCATTCGGCGTCTGAACCTTTATAGCCGGGACGAATATTTAATCGTGGTCAAGGGGGTGCTGGAGCGGCGCGAGAACACCAGCCAGGAGCTGGCAAAGGAGATAGCCGAGAGGCTGGATGGACGGAGCCAGGATGTCAGAGACAGCATCAGAGTCGCAAGGCTAGCGCCCCAGCTCGGGGTAGAAAAAGCTGTCAAGCTCTTGTTGGGAACACCATAAACTTGGCGCTTAATTTACCGTATTTCAAAAGGAAATACCCCGAGGAGTTATGAAGCAGATGGGTTTGCAAATTGAAAGTTGGTTAAAAATCAGGTGTTAGTATGATTCTTTGCGCTAAACCGCCCCGACGGGTATTTTCATAGGCCTCTTTTATCTGGCTCATTGGCATAGTCTTGATAAACGGTTCAACCTTGATTTTTCCGTTAAGGACTATACGGAGAACGTCCGGATAATATTCCGGCAAACAGGCCCAAGTACCGATTATCTCCGCATTCAACACCATGAGCCGAGATAGAGGGAAATTATTAATCTGCTTACCAAATCCCCCGACCAGCATTTTGCCGGCGAAAGGCAATAACTCCAAAGCAATTTCCTGACCTTCTGGACTACCAGACCATTCGAGGATTTTCCAGCCGTAATGCGATGGTAGTTTTTTGCCGGAGCAATAGGCATGAAATTCATTGACGACTTCCTTCGAGGACTTTTTCTGAGTACTGATAGTGTAAGTAGCTCCATAGTTAAGTATATTCTGGAGCTTCTCCTGATTGCGGGCTATACCAATGACCTCACTGGCCCCCAGAGCAGCGCAAATCTGAACGGCGTAGACGCCAGCTCCTCCAGTGGCTCCAACAACTATTACCCTGTCTCCTAGTTGGATATCTACTCTTCTGGAACCCTGGTAGGCAGAGGCTACGGCGTCCGCAACCACGGCTAAATGAGAGAGCGGGAACCCCTTTTTATCGTCAACGAAACATAAATCCGCTGTTGGTACGACTATATGGCTAGAGTTTCCGCCGTAGATACCCATTGTATAACCGGGTATCCTGGCTGATAAGCAACGATTTCTCATTCCAGATTTACAGATAGGGCAACTATGACAGGGCATTACAGCCGGAATGATAACCTCTTTGCCTATTAACTCAGCGTCACCGGCTATAATAGTGCCACTAATTTCATGTCCCAAGGTTCGAGGAGCCGCAATAGGCATTTCGCCATAAAAGTAACTAGAAGCTATCTCAAAAACAATTTGATATACTAAACATAATGTAAATTTAGGTAGCTGGGTGGTGTTGTGGATATTAATGATGCACAATGGGCAATAATTGAACCTTTACTTCCCGAACCTCCTCCTAAAAAAGACGGTAGAGGTAGACCGAGACGAGACACTAGAGAAGTATTTAACGGCATTATGTGGGTGCTCCGAAGCGGCGCTCCTTGGTACGATTTACCGGCAAGATACCCGCCGTACCAGACCTGCCACCGCCGTTTCCAGGAATTGGTAAAGAGCGGGTCTTTTGAGAAAATCCTTCGTGCTCTTGCCGAGGATATGAAAGAACGGGGCAAGTTAGACCTTAAGGAATGCTTTATTGACGGGACTTTTATCGCCGCAAAAAGGGGGGATTCTGTGTGGGTAAGACCAAGCGGGGAAAGGGTACGAAAATCATGGCTATCGCAGAGCGTGCTGGTCTTCCTATCGCCATATACGAGGAAAGCGCTTCGCCGCATGAAGTCACCCTTGTTGAAAGAACTCTTGAGTCCAGATTTACTTCTGATAAGCCGGAACGCCTCATAGGGGATAAAGCTTATGACTCTGACCCACTGGATGAGAAGCTTAAGAAGCAAGGTATAGAAATGATAGCTCCTAATAAAGAGAATAGGGTTAAGGGTAACAGGCAGGATGGACGTCCCTTGAGGCGTTACAAGAGAAGATGGAAGATTGAACGTCTGTTTGCCTGGTTTGGTGGCTTCAGGCACCTGTCCAACCGTTACGAGTATTATGCAGCCAATTTCTTTGGATTCGTTCAACTTGCCTGTGTCCTTATCTTACTCAGGGCATTTTTGAGATAGGTTCTAATGTCCGAATGACAAATACCGCATCCGGCGATTTCAATCAGAGCCTCTCCCGCCTTAATATCCGGGACATCAACAGTTACTCTTTCTAAATGATGAGGGGAAAGCATCTGCCAGGTAACAATCTTCTCTGGTATCTTTTTCATACGTTTAAGGTTTAAGCATCATTCGAATCCAGCCGCTAACAACATCCTATTTTATAAATGCGCGTATTTTATAGCGCATAATAACCAATTAGCATTATTAACGGATGACTTGCGCTTTATCAAGCACAAATGAAACTAATTGGCTTCAAAAGGAAATACTCCGACCAGTACCTGGTCAACGTAGACCTTGCACTCATATTTGCCTGGCGGTAAGGAGAGAGTCCCGCCGGAGGCGAACCCCCCGGCTTTCTGGGCAAATTGGCCACCATCAGTTTCTTCTCGGGTCTCGATATTGTAGTACCGGGAGGATATCGTCACATCCTGGATAGCCGAGCCGTACAAGAGAAGCTTTTCTCCGGGAGCAAATACGCTGGCATTTTTCTGTAAATCAAGGGGTAGCTTCCCGCCTTCCGGCAGTTTGCCGATACCAAGCTCGGTAAAATACTTCCGGAAAGCGGCTGTGTCGGGCTGCTCGGATAAAACCGTCTCGGTAACCACGATATCCAGCACTCCTACCACCTCTCCAAAGCTACCAGTGTGTGCTCTTAAGGTATAGTCTCCCGGCTGTAGCGGAGTGGAGGACAAAGACAGCCCACCGGCAGAGACGGCTTTATTGCTGCCTTCGGTACGTATACCGGAGGCCAGCCCGGTGAGCTTGTCTCCCTGATAAAGATTCACTTTGAAAGTAATTGATTCCTCGGACATGCCCATAGCCCAGAGCCTGGCCTGGGCAGTCTGGGCTGAGGTTAATGTCGTCACTTGCGGGTCGTCCGGATTGTTGCTCAGCGTTATCCACATCCTGACCCTGGCGTTCTCCGGCGAAAAGGTGGGACTGGTAGAAGCATTGCTGCAAGCATTCGTTCCGAATGCCATCAATACAAAAATCATCAGAAACGGGACCGCTATCTTTCTACTCATAGTGACTCAGTGCTCCTAAAAGTTTACTTTTGCCATGTCAATCCGGGTAATGTCAATTTCAGTGGGAGCCGGGGCTCCTTCATGCGTCACTGTCAGTTTTATTTTGCTGCCGACTGGACCTTTTATCCGCAGCTGTATTTCGCCTTCTCTCATCTGCGAATAGCTAACTCCATTTACTGCAATGATTAAATCTCCAGGCTTCACTCCGGTGCCAACGAGCGGAGATTCCCTGGCTATCGCAGTGATGCGGATTCCTTCAGCCATGGCCTCAAACTTGATGCCGATACCGCCGGCGGTAAGCTCGGTTATTTTCTGCAAATCTTCCTGCTTTACGATAACTGACCAACTCTTTATTTTTCCAGCATGAACTTCGGCCTCAATGTCGCCCGTGATGTACTCTAATCCCATGATTTTATACTCATCACCGGTCTGCCTTATAGTGAATCTGACCTTATCGCCCTCGGTTTTCATCTGTCCGATAACCATATATTGGGTATGCCAGGCGGCGAGCTGCCGTAACACGGACTCAAGCTGAGCCTTGCCGGTTATCTTCACTCCCATCTGCTCCTGCTGGAACAACACATCATCCGCCAGGAGACTCAGGCAGGTCTCAACATTTCCGTTGGTCGAAGCCAGGAAGGTTTGGACTACTTTTTCAGGGCTCAGAGCCGCTGTTGGTGATGAGGATTTGGCACAGCCGGAAGTTAACAGAATTAACAATAACAGTACAAATAGAATCTTCTTCGCCATGTAAAGAATGCCTCCTATTTGCAGTTAATTTATTGGTTTATGACCACTTTGGTTATTATACTTCGTACTCTAAAGTATCCTCAATAGAGGGGGTGACGGGGGAAAAGCCGGTTAGCTCTTTGGGACCGGTTACCGTAACGGTTACAGCTAACGGTTACCTGGTTTGTGCGTAACCGCAGTAACCGCTGTAGCTAACAAGCCCTTGACAACCGGGTTTCTCCGGGCTAATAATGAAAGCAAAGCCTCAGAGATAATCCGCGCAAGCGGACTCTGAGGCTTATTTGTTTGTATAAATAGTTAGTTAGGTGGATTGAATATCGGGAGGTGGAGCATGACCGAAAACGATGAAGGCCGGATGGACTACGTCAGGCGGCGCTTTGCCGAGGCGCAGGGCCCAGAGGATGTCGACCGGATAAGGCAGGAGCTCATTACCGAAGAGGACATTCCCCGTGGCACGGTTGACCGGGTAAAGAACGAGATGAGGAAAAACGGCGACCTGCCCCAATCCAACGCCGGCAGTTCTCTGGTTTCCATGAAACGTCAGTTTCCGCAAAGACTGGGACGCTATGATGTGCTCACCCCGGAAGCGGTCCTTCAGGAGTTGAGGCTTCAAGACGGGGAGTACAAAGTCGGTTTCGTGGACGGCATTGCCATGCTGCTCCTGGCGGCCAGGCTAAACCAGGAGCTGGCCACCACCCAGGCTGAGGCGATGACGCCCATGATAAGAATGCTGCAAACATTGAGGGAAGAAGAGAAGGAAGCGGCGGAGAGGTCAAAGGCATCGGCAAGCGAGGCGGCCAATATCGCCGCGCATCAGGCGGTGAGTGGAGTTGTCAATTACCTGGAACAAAAACTTCCCAAAGCCCCCCCACCCAAGGATACGACTGAACTCTTCACTAAAAGGATTGATAAGATGTGGGACATGATGGAGCACTTGATGGAACAAAAGATGTTCCCGCAGATGGCGAATCAACCGCCGGAGGGCTGGGAATACGAAAAAGTAAACCAGGCAGTCCCCAACCCGCAACCTTCAAGTCAAGCAGCGGCTCAAGATAAACCCAAAGGCACCCCGCCGGGGTGGGATAAAGAAAAACAGGAGGAGAAAGAGAATGTTTAATCCAGCGATGTTTGGCGTCAGCCCACAGCAGATGGAGCAGGCGCGAGAAGTCGGTCGACACCTGAAAATGGAAATCAGGAAGTATCGCAAGCAGGGACGACTTGAGGTCAGGTTTTTCCTGCTCAATCCCAATGAGCCGTACGATATCGGGGACCCTGTAGACAAGCTGTCTGACCAGCTTGCCTGGGGATTCGCCAACATGTTCGACATCAAGGGTAAGATAATTGATGTGGACTGAGCAGTTCCAATCCATGCTGGTGCTGATGGTCATGGCGGCACTGCTCAGGATTTCCTACGAGATGTCGCGACCGAAGTGCACTCCAGAAGTTACAGCGTTCGCTGACACCCGCTTGACTAAGGAAATTGCGAAGCCGGGTACTATCACGTCTCAGCAAAAGGAGTGGGCAGACAAGGCTGTAAAACGGTACGCCGAGGCCCAGGAGAAGAAATGGCGCAACTGGAGCGAAACGATGTTCGAACCAGCCAAGTAAGATTTAATGATTCTTCAGCATCAAGATTTTTGTCAGGTCTGGAAGGAAATTTAGGTTAACACCTTCGCTCGTATTTGAAAGCTCAATCCATACCTGATAGAGGTCGGCATAGAGCTGCTTCATCAAAGCCCTTTGATTGGAGAAATTGAGTTGATTCTCAATTACTTTATACCATTGGGCTACGGATTCGGGCGAACCTCGAAAATCGGGCAAATATTTATCTAGCTTGCTGCTTTCTTCTGCATACTTGGTAGCTAACTCAATAAATTGTTGAATTAAATACTCCCTTTCCACCTAACTGTTAGAGAGTTTTAAGCGGGCAAGGTTTCTTCCCGCTCCTCGCTACTCCGTCTCCTGTCCGGTCTTAATCTCGAACGAAATTCAAGGAGTTTCTGTTTAGACAGAGGGGAACTTAAATAAAAACCGTCATGATTTATTTCGCGAATTGCCGTTGCTAGGCCATCGATACCCGCATCCTTGGTCACATAGCCACTTGCCCCAGCTTCCCAGGCCATCATGGCATAGCCATATCCTGCGTCTATTGAAAAAATAATCACACTAACTTTTGGCAGTAGCTCTTTTATTTTCTTAGTCACTTGGATACCATTCATTCCTTTCATGGAGAGGTCAGTAACCAGGATATCCGGCTGAGCTGTTTGGATGCGTTCTACGGTTTCCTCGCCGCTCGAAGCTTCGCCAACGACTTGGAAATCCGGAATTTCTGCCAGACTTTCTTTAACGAATTTTCTGACCAGTTCATGGTCATCTGCAACGAATATCTTTACCACCCGGTAATCGCTTCCTATCAGTAATCTAGCCTCCCCGTTTAGTAGCCTCATTCCTCATTAGACTTCAAATCGTAATTTTAACAAAATTTGTATTAGAACGACGTTAGAGAAACATTAGAATCCAAAAATTACCTATTCAGTGATGGTTTTGAATGGTAGAGATTCCCAACACGTCATCAGAACAGATTGACCTTGAGGATACACTCAACAAGAACTCGGACCACAGAGCGGATGAAGCTAAACGCCTGATGGACAGGACAATAATATTGAGCGTGAAATGAAGCTAAACCTCCTGCCAAGCTTTTCTAAAAAGCATTGACAATATCCAGGCTCGTGATGTAGCCTTTTATCTGAAAGCCTCAGAGCTCGCCGATTTAAGTTCGGCTCTGAGGCTTATCTTTTATCGGCTGGCTCTAGGCTTTAGAAAAGGGGAGTTGCAACCCTGACCGAGAGGTTGAGGGCAACTCCCCTTTTTCTTTTTGGTCTTGGTTGCACTCCCTCACCAGTTCCGGCCGCGACCGGATGAATATTAATCAGGAGGTGCCCAGATGGGTAAATATGCAAGCTGGTCTGACCTGGAGAAAAACGTCCCTACCGCCTATGCCGAGGGAGCCACTCCCGATGCCTATAAGAAAGGGATGAACGGCATTGCTCCCCCGGGGATGAAGGTCAAAGAGGGGCGCGTCACCCACTACGGGGATGGTGTTGAGGGGAAGGGTGACGACATGGTCATCGGCTACAAACGGGCCATGTTTGAATAATGTCCTCCCAGCTTGATGCCATCTTCAGTTGGGGCATTGCCGTTATCGGTCTCGCCGCTGTCGCGGCAGCGGCCAGACAGGTAATCTCCGCCACCTTCCACGATGAAGAAAAGCTGGAACTGCTGACCTCGGTATCCTACGACAAACGCCAGCAACTTGAGCGCAAATACGGGTACTGGGCGGTAAAGACAGCCATAGGTATCTGCCCCCACGATGACATCAGGTGCATAGAGCGGGAGGCCAAAAGGCTCTACGAATCGCGAGTATTGAGGAGGTAGTCATGTTTAAGACACAGCAAGTAAGCGGACCGGTAGCACCTGGGCAATATAGCCCCACGCAGGTCAGTGGGCCGGGCGCCTACTATCCCCTGCAAACCACCGGCACCGACTGGTCAAGCATGTTCAGCATGATGATGCCCATGATAATG
>Ga0067045_1003994_pt1 | contig 13894 bp, 7 predicted proteins | sample TerdegcTABiofilm_FD_59184 | JGI IMG/M metagenome (GOLD analysis project Ga0067045, IMG submission 59184) | Combined Assembly of (Gp0054472, Gp0054536) Wastewater bioreactor microbial communities from Singapore -Terephthalate degrading...
GTCAGGGTTTCCCCCATTGCGCAATATTCCTCACTGCTGCCTCCCGTAGGAGTCTGGACCGTGTCTCAGTTCCAGTGTGGCTGATCATCCTCTCAGACCAGCTAACCATCTCGGCCTTGGTAGGCCTTTACCCTACCAACTAGCTAATGGTCCGCGGGCCCATCCTCAGGTGCCAGCTTCGTCGAGAGGCCGACTTTGACCGCTCAAGCCGAGGCCTGTGTGGTCTTATCTGGTATTAGCTGGCCTTTCGGCCAGTTATCCCAGTCCCAAGGGCAGGTTACCCACGTGTTACTCACCCGTGCGCCACTTTACTCCACACCCCGAAGGATGTGTTTCTCGTACGACTTGCATGTGTTAGGCACGCCGCCAGCGTTCGTTCTGAGCCAGGATCAAACTCTCCAGTTTGATTTTCTGCTTAAACATGTATCTTGTTCACGAACTATCTGCTATTCAGTTTTCAAAGATCAACGGGAATCTTATTTTCAACTCCCCGCTAAGTCAGTATACATTGTTTATTGTTTTGTTGTCAATAATTTTATGTTTCCGATCTCAGCGTTCCCCTAATCGTTGGGGAAGCTCCATATATATAGGGGTTATGACTTTGTGTCAAGCAAAAATGTTCCAATGAATTAGAAAAGTGTTGTTGTCGTTATTGAAGCGCCTGAAAACAATAGTTTAGGGATGTGCTGAGATTGGATTGCGAGAGCTATAATGGGAAAGTTTTTATCGGGGATCGAAAAAATTGTCTTTTTTTCGCGTATAATTGTTGGTCCATGACGCGTAGCGTAGCGCGGCGCGGCTGGGGAATTGGTGATCTTTTTGTACGATATAAAGGGGGGATCGAATGGGCTTGGAGCCATTATGGGCTGGGATTTGCACGGAAAACGGTTGAAATTTCAGGGCGTCTATCGGGATGGCGGGAGAATTTTGGAATCATGAAGCTTAAATGCGGACGTTGAAAGGCGCGGTCTTTAGGAGAGCCTTTTTTGTAGTAGGGAGCGTCGGATGAGCGCTAAAGTGTTGGCGCGAGGCGGGAGCCGGTAAGAAAGGGGATATTCTTGGAATGGTGGGTAGCGCGCCTCAGTTAAGTGACGCGCTGGAAAAGATTATGCCGATTTTCTTAGTTCTTGGGGCCAAAACAGTTGAATAGCGTGAACTGGACACGCTTGTTCACAGAGTCCACAGCCCACGCAGGCCTTGGGATCGAATAGCGCGGCCACATATTCATTGTTTACCTCTGCCATCCCGAGGGCTTGGAATGGGCAGCAGGCGACACAGACTTCACAGCCGACACAGTCGTCAATCCAGACGTAGGGTTTTGGCCAATCGGATCTTTTGACTTTTTCTGGCTTATTCCCTTGGGGGTCGCGAATGGCGCCGTACGGGCATGCTCGGCCGCACACGCCGCATTCGATACATTTGGATACATCTATGGAGTGGGGCTGTTTTTTCTGGCCACTGGAAGCGCGCATTGGGCATACGCGCGCGCAGGTCTGGCAACCTTTACATTCTTCCTGGACTATTCGATAAGGCATTTAATTCCTCCAAAAAGATTTTTTATTGATGGTAAGGATTCTGATATATCAGTTGACTGATTCAACGCTTTTAACAGCGGGGACTCTTTCTTTAAGTATTCGTTCGATTCCCATCTTTAATGTCATCTGACTCATGGGGCAACCACCGCAGGCGCCTTTTAGTCTCAATTTAACAATTCCATCATCAGTGATTTCAACTATTTCTGCATCGCCCCCATCAGCCTGAAGTTGAGGTCTGACGAGATCCAATGCGGCCTGTACTTCATCTTTCATACTATATGCTCCTTTCGATAGGCTTATCCCAAATTACAACGACTATGTACAATAGCATAGTCGTTGTTGAAAAGCAGAGAAAAAACTAAATAATTAGGTTATTAGGGGGTCGGTTTTTTCAAAAAATCGAACGCGCTGATTTCCATTCGTCGAGGGCTATGTTGAGGTATTCCTGAGACAGCTTCACGATGGATCCAATTTCATTGTTTGTTTCAAGCGCTTTCTTAGCTCCCTTGAGAACTGCCCTTCTACAGATTTCTTCGACATCTGCGCAAGACAGTCCATGGGCCTGTTCAACAGCGTCATCAACGATTCCTGAGAACAAGACATGATCGCTAACGAGAAATTTCTCGAAGAGATCTTTGAGATCTGGCTGATCGGGCAATTTGAGCTTCAATTCATTTGTAAAGCGTCCGGTAGCAGTCAGGGCGGGAGGTAAATCTTCGGTTTTTACAGCTGTTCCGACGACCAGGATGGGTTTTGTATCCAATGACGAATTCATCTCCATGACAAGTTGATTAACAATTCGATCAATATACTTTGCGTCTGACCATCCTTTTGATGAAAAGGAATCTACTCCATCAAGAATAAGAACAGTTGGGGCCATTTGCCTAGCCTGCCTGAACAGTTCCCTAACATTTTTTTCACTCTCTCCCATGTATTTGGAAAGTAATTCGGGAGTTCGTATTTCTATCACGTTGAATCCACTTTCCTTAGCCATAGAGCGCGCAAACAATGTTTTTCCAACTCCGGGAGGTCCTGTGATGAGCAGGCCTTCGGGCCTGGACATACCGATCTTTTCTAGAGAGGCGGAGTGTTTTAGAGGCCAGAGCACAGTTTGCTCAACGTAGGTCTTTTCTTTTGCGTATCCAGCGATAAAGTCCCAGCCGGCTTTTTTCAAATTGATCTCAAAGTTTCTTCCTGAAGAAGGCCTCATATCTTTGAGGGCTTCATAAAAGTCTTCGTTTTCTACTGTTAGGGCTTCGAGGAAATCGTCTGATAGTTGCTGAGGGGTGTTTTCCAGACCTGGCAATATACGTCTCATGGCTTCATAACCGGCTTCCTGGCATAGAGCCTTTATATCAGCTCCAACAAAACCATGAGTTTTTTCGGCAAGCTCATCAAGGTCTACATTCCCCAAAGGCATGTCTTTGGTATGTATTTCAAGAATTTTCCGGCGGCCATCTCGATCTGGCGTTCCGATTAACACTTCTCTATCGAATCTGCCAGGCCTCCTAAGGGCGGGATCCAGGTTGTTAGGTAAATTAGTGGCTGCAATAACCATTACCTGTCCCCGGTCTTCCATTCCATCCATCAGAGCGAGCAATTGAGCTGTGATTCTGCGTTCTACCTCTCCTTCAGCAGTGTCTCTACGCGGGGCCAAGGCGTCTATTTCGTCTATGAAAAGAATAGCCGGAGCGTTCTTACTGGCTTCCTCGAAAGCAGCACGCAACTTGGCTTCACTTTCTCCATAATGTTTGTCCATTATCTCCGTGCCGATAACGCTTCTGAACCAGCATCCTGTTTCGCCTGCGACTGCCCTGGCTATGAGTGTTTTTCCGGTTCCAGATGGGCCGTGTAGCAACACCCCTCTAGGAGGATCAATCCCTAACCTATAAAATATTTGAGGATGCTGGAGCGGTAATTGAACCACTTCCCTTACTTTTCTTATGGCTTCATCTAATCCACCAACGTCAGCGAAGCTGGTATCATTACGAGATACAAATTCATTTCCCTCCTCATCAACCATTTTAACTCTGGTTCGCGGCGTGATCCTGGATACTTTGCAAGGTTCGGTTGAAACAATCTTAAAACTTATCGAGGCTCCACGATTGTCTTTAAGAGTAAGGTTTCCGTTTCCCACAAGAACAGCGCCGCTAAGTTTTTCAAGCATGCCTCTGAGTTGCGGTCTGCTTAACTGACAGCCCGGGGGAGCCTCCAAGGTTACGAGTTCGCTTTCGGGGCATTCTGCTTTCCTGATTTTAACTTGTGAATATAGCTGAAATTTGTTCTCATCCATGGTCATTTTGTCCAAGGATACCATTCTAGTGTCGATCCAGGCGTTAGGATGTGGCTTGGCTTGCGCTATACAACCACCAGCGTCAACAATTTCAACTGGATCCCCATCCTCCAATTGGAGTTTTTCCATGAAAGAACTTGATATGAAAACGGTTCTGGAGCCTGGATCCTGTTCCATGACCTTGGTTATTACAAAAGAATAGGTCGGATGATCGTTTTTGTGACAATCGCAATCATCGTGCGAATGCCAACTTCCGGGCAAATGATCCTTGCAGTGACATTCCATTTTGCGCTCCAGTTTTTTGTTGGAACTTTAATATCCAACGCTTTTGATCACATTAAAAAAGGAGCCTGATAGCGCTCCTCTTTAAAAAATATTTAAGCCACAGTGGTGTAAATTGCTTTTCACCACGGGCTTGGAGATGAACTAGACAGAATCAGACTTCTTGTATGCTTCAGATTTTAACCAGGAACGTAATTCCTCAGACAAGCCGCATGCCTTATTCTTACATGCAAATTCTTTTACGGATTCATCAATCAATTCTTGGGGCGCGTCCACCTGATACAACACCTCATAGTCGTGATGACTTTGCTTGACCAATAGAAGCTTAGGAGGAGCTGAGACCGCGTCAATTTTGAAATACGCGCTCTCTTCGTTACAGGACTTGGCGTGGTTTAAGCCTCTAGACCAGTTGGTGCCCCACTCCAAATATCTCGTAACAGCTTCGAATGGATGTAGATCCCAGTCCAGCATCATTGCTATATTTCTGTCCGCAACTATATCGGCTATTTTTTTCACGGCTACTTCCTCTCTGTTGATTTTCATCCTGACAATTGAGATGCGTGTTGAAGCAAAAGGTTTCAGGTAATTTGTGAATGGGAAAGCAAGCTGATGAGTGAGATCGGCGCCACGAGTGGGCAATGCGTTGTCAGTCTTCGTTTTTCTGAAGATCGATGGCTTGTCTGATTTTTTTCAAAAGGTGTCTGTTCTCATAGGGCTTATTAACAAACGCGATTGCTCCGAGAGACAGGACTAAATCCTCTGACTCCCCTGAAGAGTACCCGCTAGCGACAATTACGTTCATATCACGATACAGATTCTTGATTTCCTTCAGGACGTTTTTACCACTCATTCCAGGCATGATCAGGTCCAACAGCACCAGATCTATTTCCTTCGATTTGAGCCTTAGAATTTCCAAGGCTTCCCGTCCATTAGAAGCGAACAGCACATTGTAACCAGCTCTTTCGAGGACATCTCCCGCTAGTTCACGGACAAAATCTTCATCGTCGACAATCAGAATGGTCTCGGTACCTTCTGGTTGGATTTCGAATTGATCAGAATGGTCGTCGTCGGGAATGCTGTATTCTAAGGCTGGCAGGTAAATTCTAAATGTTGTTCCTTCGTCCTTACGGCTATCGCATAGTATAGCTCCTCCGTGCTGTTTAACGATGCCGAATACTGTTGGCAAGCCCAATCCTGAACCTTTACCAACCTCTTTAGTTGTGAAGAAAGGTTCATAGATATGTTCAATGATTTCTGGTTCCATTCCGGATCCGGTATCTGCAACCTTTATCAATATGTAGTCTCCATCAAAAAGACCCTCATCAAACAAATGCCCCTGTTTAAAAATGACATTAGAGGTTTCGATGATCAAATCGCCTCCATCTGTCATCGCGTCTCTGGAGTTAATTGCCAGATTCATAATTACCTGTTCGATTTGAACGGGATCCGCGTTGACGGTATGCAAATCAGGGGCTAACAAAAGTTTGACATTTATCATTTTTGGTATGGTGCGTTCGAGCAATTGACTTGTCTGGCTAATTATGTCGTTGACATTGAGAGGTTTTTTTCTGGGTTCTATTTTACGGCTAAAGGTCAGTAGCCTTTTAACAAGATCCGCTCCTCTCTGTGAGGCCTGGGCAATTCTGGACAATTCCTGGTATCCGGAATCCTTTTCTGTCATTCTATTGAGTAAGACTTCGGAGTAACCTAGAGTAACCTGCAGCAGATTGTTGAAGTCGTGAGCGATGCCTCCGGCCAGAGTTCCCACGGCTTGCATTTTTTGTGATTGGATCAATTGTCGCTGCATTTCAATTTCTTCTGTTATATCTCGCTTAACAGCAACAAAATTAGTGATTTTACCATTTTGGGATCTAACGGGCGATATGGTAGCCTCTTCATGAAACAGACTACCGTCTTTTCTCTTATTGACGAGCCGTCCTTTCCATACCGACCCTTCTAGGACAGTGTTCCAGAGGTTTCGGTAGAATAACTCATCCTGAACTCCACTTTTTAGTATGTTGCATTTGCGACCGATGATTTCCTCCAAGGAATACCCGGAGGTTTTTTCAAAGGCCGGATTCACGTATTCAATTAAGCCGTTACAATCGGTGATTTCTATTGCTTCCACAGACTGTTCGACTGCGGTAGCAAGTCTTTTGAGTGATTGCTGAGCCGCAAGGCGATCTGATATATCCCTAAAAATGACCTGAACTAATGAGGTTCCTCCAATTCTGATAGGCACGGCCGAGGCTTCGACATCTACGTAGCTACCATCAAGTCTTTTGAACTTTTCCTCTATCATCGGCTGCAGTCTGTCTTCTCCGATTGCACGAGAAATTCTTTGACTAATTGGATGCTTATAATCGGGGTGAACCAAATCCAAAACTTTTTGACCTATAAGGTTCCCTGGAGAATTTGCGCCTAAAATTTTGGCCGCAGCAGGATTGGTCATGACAACTAAGGTCCCGTCGTGAAGAAGGATGCCGTCCGGAGAGAGATCCACTAGTTTTCTGTAACGCTCTTCGCTTGCGGCGAGCGATTCTCGAGCCATTTTCATTTCGGTTATGTCAATATCGAAAGCCAGTTTGACTCGTCTTCCGTCTGGCCAAACGATCATTCGGTTCGTTGAATAAAAATTCTTCTGGAGGAAGGGACTATAGTATTCAGACGTACAGAGCGTTTTACCCTCGTTAATAAGCTTATCCCTAGCGCAGAAATCACATGGTTTAGGCAATCTGTGAAAGGCTTCGTAACATTTTGTTTCTGGCTCGATTTCCTTGATCAATTCGCGTGTAAAGCGATTGACATAAAGTACTTCATAAGTTTCAAGATCGACTACATTGACGATGGCGGACAAGCTATCAAATACTGACAGGAGCTGTTTACGCTCAAATTCCAATCTTTCCAGGGCCTGTGTCCGTTGAGTGATATCTGTGAGGACAGCCAATATATAGAGTGGCAGTCCAGCGGAGTCACGAATTGCTGAAACAGATATGTCCCCTACCATGGTGGAGTTATCTTTTCTGACGTATTCTCTTTCCACCCTTAGCTGATCAGCTTCTCCAGACAATATTTTTTGAATATTTTTGCGCGATTCATTCTTATATTGATCTGGCACTATGTCGAAGTACGATACCCCAATCAGTTCGTTTTGAGAAAATCCAAGCAATTGTTCAGCTGTCTTATTAATCCGGATCCAATTTGCCTGAACATCCAAAAGACCTATTCCCACCGAAAGGTTTTCAAAAATCGCTCTGTGAAGTTCTTCGCTTATTGTTAATGCGTTTTGAACCGCTTTGATCTCGGTGATATCAGTGAAAACCCTAATGTCTCCTTCGTAGTTCCCCAGTTCATTCGCCATGGTTTTCTGAGACATTAGCACGGGTATTACGGTCCCGTCATTGGAGCGTATACTGGTTTCATAGCTGTTCAATTCCATGGTTCTATCAAAGGTGTCATCGGATACTTCAAGGTATTTCCGGCCTATCAAATGATCGCGTGATTGACCTAACATCTTTTCCATGCGTTCATTAACGTAAGTTATGTTGCCAGCCCTATCGGTGGTAATCAAACCCTCGGTCATGGTTTCAACAAGCGTACGGAACCTCTTTTCCCTTTCAGAAAGCTCATCATTTAGAACGCCTGATTTCTTAATTTCCGGAATCCACTTGAGAAATCCAGTGGCTAGAAATCCCATGCCGGCTAAATAAAAAAGGCCTTCAAATATTGCCTGTGTACTGGTCTGACCGATGATTTCAAAACTGCTGAGGTCGGAAAAGTTGTCGGTGGTGTCTACAAGGGCTCCCAGGGCCATAAGGAGAAAGCCCCAGACAATAAGACTGCGCCCGGGATTATTGACAATGTTGTGTTTCCTGAAAGAAGCTCGAAGATAAAAAGCAATGAAGAAACACGTGACAGCGCATGAAAATTCGAAAACTATATTGATCATGACAGTCAATTTTAACCGAGCCTGTTGATCATGCCATGGGCAAGTGACTTGTTAGCTAGTCCGTGGTTACAATACTCAACATACAGTATCCCGGATCAAATACCAACATTAATAATAAAATACTAAAAGGACTAGAAATGATCTTTGGTTAGTATAGAAAACTCAAGGCCGGAAATAGGTACGAGAACTTCTTCTTGAGTTGGTAACCCAAGAATTTAACAATGTTCAGTGTGAGCAAAACGATTTGACAAGTTTTAAATTTTGTGTGAGCTTGCGGTGAAATTGTGTTGGTAGAGTTAAGTATCAGGATTGTAATTGAATGAATTTGGTCCGAAATTAAAAGTCGGCTGATTTTTGGCAAGACTCGGGGTTTTTTACAGAATTATCAGAATAGTAGGTCTGATCCGTATTTACAGCTTGTTAAATAGTAAGTCTCGGAACGCTTCTGAGAGCGTCTTTTAAGTGTTGAGGTTCCTCATCGTTTTTCAAACAATTGTCGATATCTAGAATTTGGATTTATTCGAGAAAATGTTAGATCAGGAGAAAAATTCCGATCAGCTTTTCACAGAAATTCGGTATTTGAGAAACCGAGTAGATGAATTAGAGAAGCTGCGTCGACTTGAAACGGTGGAATCTGTAGCTCGCTCAGACCTGAAATTATTAGAGATTATTGAGAATACCACCGAATCAATAATTGCCGTTGACAAGGCTAGAATTGTTTTCGCAAATCCCGCGAGTTCTTATTTTACAGGTTATTCGATTGACGAGCTTTCGAGGATCCCGGATGTTATGACCCTGGTTTTTCCAGATGATCGGGAAGTCATTAATGAATCGTTCAAAATCTTTGAACCAAGTTCGATGGCGCCACATAATTTTGAATTTCGGTTTATTTGCAAAGACGGCTCATTGAAATGGGTGGAGGTTCACACGTCTGTTGTGAAGTGGGAAGACAAGCAGGTCCTCCTATGTTTCATGAATGACATTAATGATCGGAAAAAGATTGAGAGGCAATTAATAGAAAAATCTATTGAATTGGCTGAAAGGGTTAAAGAAGCAACCTGCCTATACCGCATCTACAAACTTACTCAAACCTCTGAACTGCCCTTGAATGAAATTCTTTCAGGTATCATCGATTTGATTCCATCAGGGATGCAATTTCCCGAAGCCACATGCGCCAGGATTTTTGCCGAAGGGCAAGAATACAAAACCGTCAATCATGTAAGATGCGATCTAATACAATCCGAACAGATAATTGTTAATGGTCAAACAATTGGTTTTCTTGAGGTTGGCCTATTGCAGGATCAACTGAAGGGTGTGGATGTACGGTTTCTTGAACAGGAAAGGCTTCTGATTGAAGCTATCAGTAGTCACATTAGCGAAGTGATAGACAAGAGGCGATCAGAAGAGGCTCTACGGATACGCAGTCGTGCTATTGAAACATCGATCAACGGGATTCGTATGGTTAGTCCTGATGGTATGGTCATTTATTCGAATGAATCGTCTTGGAAAATGTGGGGTTACGAATCAGCTCAAGATATCAATGGTGTCCATATATCGGATCTTTTTAAGGACAAATTAGAATACCAGAAAGCCGAATTCGAGGTTGTTGAGAAAGGTTACTTTTCAGGGGCTCTCACGGCATTAAGAAAAAATGGGACCACTTTTGAAGCGTTGATTTCAATAAATAAGGTTAAAGATGAACACGGTAACCTCCTATGTTATGTAGCTTCGCAAACTGACATTACAGAGCAAAAACGGTCCGAAGAAAATTACAAACGGTTGTTTACAGCCATAGAATACAGCGCGGGAAGTGTTGTTGTGACCGATCCTCAGGGGAACATACAGTACGTCAATCCCGCTTTTGAAAAGACTACCGGCTATACATCCAAAGAAGTTATGGGTAAAAATCCGAGAATTCTAAAAAGTGGTAAACATGACAACTCCTTTTACCAACAGCTTTGGGGTTCCATAATTAATGGATCAGCATGGCATGGGGTGTTAATTAATCGGAAAAAAGACGGCTCCCTGATTCAGGAGGAAGCGTCAATATCGCCGGTCAAAGACTCCGCGGGAAATATCATCAATTATGTAAGAGTTTCTCGTGACGTAACCAAAGAGATCGACCTACAAAGGCAACTTATTCAATCGCAAAGGATGGAGGCCATAGGTACTTTGGCGGGTGGAATAGCCCATGATTTCAACAACATTCTTTTTGCAATTACTGGCAACACTGAATTGGCGATTCAGACTATAACAACTGACGATCGTTTAAGTTCATACCTCAGTAGAGTCCTTGAGGCGGCTAATAGAGCCAGAGACATGGTGCAGCAGATACTCGCTTTTAGTCGTCATGACAAGCCTGAACGACAACCTCTTGATATTAGCCCTGTTATTAAGGAAAGCATTAAATTTTTGAGGGCTTCTATTCCGCCAAATATCGAAATAAAACAGAATATTCAGCCCAATCTTCCTCGTATTAATGGTGATCCAACACAAATACATCAGATACTTATAAATCTTTGTGTAAACGCGTCACACGCTATGGATAGGTCCAACGGAATTTTGGAAATTTCTCTTTGTTCAATTAACCTTGACAGAGAATTTGTAGCCGATAGGATTTCAATAAAGGCCGGTGATTATATAAATCTCACGGTTCGCGATACTGGCAGCGGAATGACTCCGGGAATAATGGATCATATTTTTGAGCCCTATTTTACTACTAAGAAAAAGAGTGAGGGCACTGGTTTTGGTCTATCTATAGTCCATAACATTGTGCAAAACCACGGAGGGTTCGTGACGGTTCAAAGCGATCTTGGTAAAGGATCTAGCTTTAATGTTTATCTTCCGATAATTGAAGAATGTTTTGAAAACCAGTTGGAGAGTCAAGAAACTTCTCCTATTGTGGGAGGCCACGAAAAAATACTGTTAGTAGATGATGAGTCGGTGCTTACGGATGTCGGCAAATCGATATTTGAAAGTTTGGGATACCAGGTAGAGGCCTTTACTGATCCTGTTGAAGCTTTAAAAGCTTTCGAAAAAAGCCCGGGCGAGTTTGATCTTATTTTTACGGACTTGGCGATGCCAAAGATTTCGGGTGATGTTTTGACACAAAAAATTAGGGCCATCCGACAGGATGTTCCTGTTATTTTTTGCACCGGCCTGAGCCAGTCATTTTCTGAGGATTGGCTGAACAATCTTGGCGTTAGGGCTGTTATTGAAAAGCCACTACTTAAAAAAGACATGGCCAGGGTAGTTAGGACAGTTCTCGATTCAAGAAGTTAAAAATTTTTTCTTGCAATGAGACCATTTGGTCTCTATAATGATTGCATGACGGTTACTGAAAGACAAAAACAGATACTGGATTTCATCAGAATCTTCCAAGAGAGAGAGGGTTTTTCTCCTTCTTTGAGGGAGATATGTAAAGGTATAGGTCTTGTTTCTCATGGCAGTCTCATAAGGCATATCCGTTTGCTTGAGTCTCAAGGTCTTATCAAGGGTTTACGTGGCAAGAAAAGGGCTTGGAATGTATTTGACACGCCGCGAAAAGGGGTTCCTTCCATACCAATTTTAGGTCGAATTGCGGCGGGATCTCCGATTCTGGCTCAAGAGGAGGCAGAAGAACGTTTACCGATAAATCCATTATTTTTTGGTTCATCGGATGCTTTTGCCTTGAGAGTAAAGGGAGATTCAATGATTGAGGCTCATATTCGGGATGGTGATATAGCCATAATTCGGCCTCAAAATGAATCCGACAATGGATCTATAGTAGCTGTTATAGTAGAAAGTTTTGAATCGGAGGCTACGCTCAAGATCTTTAAATTTAGCAATGATCAAATTGAATTATGTCCAGCCAATAGGAATTATAATTCTCTTCTTTTCAAGGGGGCAGATAGGTCGAAAATAAGGATTCTGGGGAAGTTGATAGGTATAGTACGAGCCAAGCCTTAATGATCCTATAAGTGTCGATTCACAGCCTTATCTAGAGAGTTAAACAATCTGATTATAAAGTTATGATCGTGTTTTCATGAGTATGGATACGTTTGTTCATCTTGAAGTTCTCAGTGGTTTCTCATTTCTTTGGGGCACATTTAGCCCTGAAGACCTTGTAGAGGCTGCAGTGTCTAAAGGACACAGGGCTGTTGCTCTTACTGATTATGGTTTGCATGGGGCTGTAAGATTTTATAAGGCGGCGGTTAAGCGGGGAATCCAGCCGATAATAGGTTCAAAACTTCCAATTTGGGATGGTTCGCATGTGATATTTTTAGCCAGCGATTTTAAATCCTATGGGAACCTTTGCAGGCTTGTGTCGATTGTTTCAGATTTCGGTGTTCTTAGCAGGCAGGACTTGAGCCATTATTCAAAGGGTCTATTGACAATAGCTGGTTTACGGGATTCTCGAATTAACAGGTCTTTGAATAATGGGAGATTATCTGTAGCGGAATTTTGTTTACAGGAATTAAGGTCAGTCCTCAAAGATCCTGAGATGGTGTTTCTTTCGGTTAGGAATAATGGAGAGACAGATCAGCCGATTGAGAATGTTATATCTTTGGCTCAGACAAACAATATTGAAATTGTAGCAACAAATGAAGTCACTTTCCTGACATCGCAAGATTATATACTGCATCGCATACTTGTTGATATTCAGCGTAAACATCATCATCGGACTGTGATTCCATTGCCGAATGATACTTTCTTTTTCACCTCCGGCTATGAAATGAGGAGTCGGATAAAAAATGATCGGGCAATTGAAAATACGCAATATGTGGCGTCGCTTTGTAAGGGTTTTTCTTTTCCTTTAGGCAGACTTCATCCCCCTTATATTAAGGATCCTCGAGAGGCTTCACTTAACTTGAGCAAGCGTTGTTTCAGAGAACTGGCTATGAGGCGCTCTAATGTTGGTATTGAGTACTTTAGGCGTCTTGATTGGGAGTTAGGATCTATAAATGGTATGGGGATAGCGGATTTTTTCCTTCTTGTTAGGAAAATAGTGGATTTTGCCAGGAGAAACGATATTCGCCATACTGTTCGTGGATCAGCGGCCGGAAGTCTTGTTGTATATCTTCTTCTTGGAGGTGTAGATCCCATAGCCAATGATCTGCTTTTTGAGCGTTTTATAAACGAGGGCCGAGGTGATATGCCCGATATTGATATAGATTTTGATTCCGAGCGTCGGGATGAGGTAATCGATTATGTTTTAGGCTTATTTCCACGTCAGACGGCTATGGTTTGTACAATACACAAATTAAAATGCCGCAGCGCCGTCAGGTTGGTGGCAAGGGCGATGGGGTATCCATTAAACGAAATAAACCGTCTTGCCTCATGTTTGCCATGGTCTCTCAGGGGACGAGACCTCAAGCTGTCTTTAGAACAATTACCTGAATTAAAGGGGGCGCCTATCCAAAGAGAAAAACAGCTTATAGATTTGGCGTCAAGGCTTACAGGTCTACCTTTTCAGAGTTCTCTTCATTTGGGGGGTGTAATAATAGCGCCTGATGACATAAAAGCGTGGACAGCGGTAGGCAAGTCTCCTAAAGGGGTCCCTGTAAGTCAGTTAGATAAGGATGATGTTGAAGCCTTAGGCCTTTTGAAGCTGGATATACTGGGGCTAAGGATGCACACAGCAATTCGTAAGGCCCTTGAAATTCTTGAAGAAAAAAGGATCAGCCTAGATTTTGACCGTATTCCTCTTGATGATAAAAGGACCTATTCATTGCTTTGCAGCGCTCATAGTGTTGGGGTATTCCAGCTTGAGTCACCGGGTCAAAGAGGCTTGTTAGGTTGTTTACAACCCAAGGAGTTTAAAGACCTGATAGCTGAAGTTTCACTTTTCAGACC
>Ga0067045_1030860_pt1 | contig 13890 bp, 8 predicted proteins | sample TerdegcTABiofilm_FD_59184 | JGI IMG/M metagenome (GOLD analysis project Ga0067045, IMG submission 59184) | Combined Assembly of (Gp0054472, Gp0054536) Wastewater bioreactor microbial communities from Singapore -Terephthalate degrading...
TCCTGGCGCCCACCGATCCGGTGCTTGCGTCCGATGTGCAGGTGTCCGACCCGCAAGACCGCGATCGCTTGCGTTTTGGCCTGACGGGTGAGGGCGGGCTGAACGATGGGGCGGCGTTTCCGCTGGTGATGCTGGGCCTGGGCCTGATGTCGCTGCACGACCTGGGCGAGAGTGGCTGGCGCTGGTGGGCGGTGGACGTGCTCTGGGCCGTGGTGGGTGGCCTGGTGATTGGCTACCTGCTGGGCGTGGTGGTGGGCCGGGCCATTTTGTACCTGCGCATCCGCCACCGCGAGGCGCTGGGCCCGGACGAGTTCATGGTGCTGGGGCTCATCGCGCTGGCTTATGGCGTGGCCTTGTTGTGCCATACCTACGGCTTTCTGGCGGTGTTTGCTGCCGGGCTGGCGCTGCGGCGTGCGGCGGCGGAGCCAGCGGCGTCCGTGGCATCGCCTGCTCAAGGCGACAACAACGATGGTGAAGCCCCCCTGGCCGCACAGGCGCCGGGCCACATGATGGAGTCGGTCGAGCGCTTCAATGCCCAGCTGGAACGCCTGGCCGAAGTGACCGTGGTGCTGGTGGTGGGCGCGCTGCTCTCGGTGGTGGACTTTGGCACCGAGGTGCTCTGGTTTGTGCCCGTGCTGCTGCTGGTGATCCGCCCGCTGGCGGTGTATGCAGGGCTGGTGGGCGCCAAGGTAGAGCGTTCGCAGCGCCGCCTGATCGCATGGTTTGGCATCCGGGGCATTGGCTCCATCTACTACCTCATGTACGCCATCACACACGACCTGCACCCGGTGATTGCGCAGCGCCTGCTGGCGATCACGCTGGCGGTGGTGGTGGCGTCCGTGTTGCTGCACAGTGTGTCGGTGACGCCGCTGATGCGGCGCTACGAGACGCGCCGCAAGACCAAGGCACAGCGGCCACGGTGAGTGAGCAAGATCGGTTCAATCGAAAATGACCGTTGGCGCTTTCGCGTGCAAGGCGGGCATGGATAAAAAACTCTCAGCCTCTCAGACCCAGGTGTCGTGGCAAGGCACCTGGGCGGGGGCCAGGTTGATGTACTGCACCAGCCGGGGCTGCGTGCCCCGGTTTGGGCTGGGGCCATGGGGCAGGGCCTGGTGCCAGATCACCAGATCGCCCGCGCCCGCGCCGATGGGTGTGGCACCCAGCGCATGCAGGTCTTGCTGGCGGGGCTCGACCCCAGCGGGTAGCTGGGCCAGCCAGTCGCCCAACCGGCGGTGAAAGCCCGGCACGAGGGTGAGGGCACCTTGTTCAGGGGGCGTGTCGGTCAGGTACAGGATGCCCTGGGTGGCAAAGGGAATAGGCTGGTGCAGGCTCACATCCCAGTGCATGCCCTGGCCGCCGTAGGGGTAGCCGGGGCGTTCTGGAGGGTTGAAGCCACAGCGGTCGGTGCTGCGCCACAGGTCTGCCGTGCCCCACAGCTGTGCAAACGCCTTGTGGATGCGCAGGGAACGTCGGTTGACGTCGAATGCCGGGTGCTGAAACATCTGCACCATGGTGTTGCGCGGGGCGTGGGCGTACCACGACTCCCCATCTGCCGGGTCGGCGCGCACGGCTTCCCACACCGCCTGTGCGGCGGCGGCGCTGTGCTCTGGCGTGGTGGCCTGGCGTACCACCACATAGCCATGCTCGTCCCAATGCGCCAGGTCGTCCGCATCCAGCACGGGCTCCATCGCATCGATCCGGGCCTGCAGCTGCAAGGCCGCTTCGGGCGCCGGGCCGCCATCCACAAGGGCTTGAATCCGCGCCACGGTGGCGGCATCGGGCGCGCCCGCCGTGCGCACGATCCAGTCCTCAAAGGCAGCGAACTCCGGGGCCTCGCGCAGCACGTATTGCATGGTCTGCTCCAGCCCCACACCCAGCGCGGCCAGCACGATCTGTGTGCGGTGGGCCTCCGCTTCGGCGCCCTTCAAACCCTGGCCCTGGCGTGCGGCCATCCAGCGTGACCAACAGCGTTTGAGGTGTGGGACCTGCAGGGCGCCCCTGTCCGTATCGGGCGGCAAGGAGCCAGACGCTGTTGGGTGCGTGGTGGTTGCGATCGGGGAGTGCATGGATGGAGCAAATCAAAAACGGTTCGGGGTCACAAGGCACCGCCCGCGCCGAACCCTGCGCGCAGGCCTGCCGATTTTGCCGCGTGACCCGCCATCACCGGGCCAGGGCCACATCGCCTGCAAGCCGCTGCGCCACCACATTGCGCACAGACGCCGGGGCGCTCTCCAGCAGGCTGGGCCATTCCGTTTTGGCCCGCGCTACCGTGTCGCGCAACAAGGCCAGGTGCCGGGGCACGCGCAGCAGCCCGGCCGATTTCATCAGGCCTTCCATGTCGTCCCAGGTCAGCGCCCGCAGGGTGTTGTCGATGGCGCGGTTCACGGCGTATTGCTGGTCGGGCACGCCCTCAAAAAACGCGGCCACACACACCGGGTCGTACACCGGGGCCAGCTGCGGCACGCGGCCGTCGGGGTAGACCAGCGCCCAGTTTTTCAGGTGAGCATCGGTGTTGCCCATCAGGATGAAGGCCACCATGCGCGCCAGAAACTCGCGCGTGTCCAACACGGGCTGGCGGCTCAGGCGGTTGAGCACGCGCAGCATGGTGGCCCAATCCTGCAGCGCTACCTTGCCATGGGTTTTGCCGTATTTCTGGCGCGGCGTGTAGCCCAGCACCTGGTTGAACTCTTCCATGTGCACGCGGGCGCCGCCGGGCAGGTGGTCAAAACGCTGCACGGCCAAAATTTCGTTGAAGGGTACGGCATCGGGCAGGTCGGCCTCGGCCCGGGTGATGACGCGTACATCGGCGCACTGCAGGCCCAGCGCCTTGCACAGCTGGTAGCCGGTGAACTCGTTGGCCACCAGGTCGGGGTGGGCGGTGGTGGGCAGCTTCAAGATCACGCTGCCCGCCGCCCCCTGGCGGTGCACGGTGTAGCGGCGGCCGTCCTGCACCGCGCTGAACTTGGTGACCACGCCGGGCAGCGATGCGGCGTCTTCCACCGGGTATTCCACAAACCCCGGCTCCAGCACATCGAGCCCCTGCGTGGTGTGCCAGTGCCGCACCACGTCCGGAATGCCGTCTTGCGCGGGCACGGGCTCCACCTCCAGCGCGCCCATCAGGTCGTGGCCTGCGGCAGCCAGCAGCTCGAACTCGTCATCGGGGCTGCAGCCACGCTCGCGCGCCAGCCGCTCGCGGTTGTGGCCCTCGGGCAGCAGGTTCTGAAAGTACACCGGCCAGCGCCCATCGGTGCGCACCAGCCGCGCATCCCGCGCCGACGCCAGGATCTGCTGCGTGGCCGCCTCGTCGGCCCCCTGAAAGCTGAGCGACAGGGTGGGGCGCTGCGGGTTGCGGATGTAGCTTTCGTCAAACGACACGCGCAGGATGTCGCCGTACTGCGAGAGGTAGCCGATGGCCTCGCGCCCACCCGGTGCTCCGTTGGCCAGCGCAGGCCGGTGCAGGTACAGGCGCAGGTAGCGGATGGAGGTGCTCATGGAGTGTTGCTACCGTTAGCGGCGCAGACCGTCCACCACGGAGGGCGGCGCATCCACACCCTCCGGCTGGCCCAGAAACTTGCCCCCCGCCTGAATGAACGCCTCCAGACTGGGCCGCAGGCTGCTGGGCACGGCAATGATGTCCATGCCCAGCACGCGGGCCATTTCAGCCAGGGTGGAGTAGCGCGGGTCCAGGTCGCCGCCTTCGGTGCGCTGCACCGTCATGCGGCTGAGGCCCGCGCTTTCGGCAAGCTGGGCCTGGGTCATCTGGTGGGCTTTGCGGGCGGCGGCAAGGGTGGGGATGAGGTCGGTAGACATGATGATATTTATACTCTTAATACTAAAAAAGATCATAATATTTATCTCACTGCGAGATTTTCGTCACAGCGGAAGCGGAAAGTAGTAGGTATGGCCGCGGTAAGTCAGTCCAGTCTCTGCCACTGTTCCTTGACTTTTGATGTCTTAGACACCGGGACTGCCCGGAACGGTGGCAATGCAGCGACTGCGGCCACCGGTCTCGGATTGACGAACTGACGCTATGTGGCTCACAGCAGTCATTGCCCGACGCTGGTCCGATAGAAAAGGCATTGCAAGCGATACCTTCAGGCTTTTACCAGCTGATGCACTGGGCTGTATCAGGGCGCTGAGACCAGTTCTGGCACAACGGAGAAAAGGTCAGCGTCCAACCCATAGGCGGCCACGCCGCAGATCGGCGTCTCTGTGGCCTTGTTGATCGCTACGATCACCTTGGAGTCTTTCATGTCGGCCAAGTGCTGGATCGCACCCGAGATACCGGCCGCCACTCTTAGCTATGACGGCGTGATCTTGCCCGTCTCACACTAGTGAGATGGCGTTGCACCCGGATTCACGGGCGAACTGCAAACTATTGTCAACCGCGGGGTTTGGCCGCACCACCGCCCATCTCACCCGGCCAATCAGCGTCTGCGTCGCTATAGTGCATGGCAACCTACGAAATGGTAGGAATCGGTTTTCCCTGATACCGTATCAACCCGAGGAAATGCGCCATGAGCAGCGTTTTGAAACGAAACAATGTCAAAGTTCTGGGCGACGAAGGCCCTGTGCTGATGTACGCGCACGGCTTTGGGTGCAATCAAGATATGTGGAGCTTGATTACACCTGCGTTCAGAGCTACGCACCGCCAAGTGCTGTTCGACTATGTGGGCAGCGGCGGCTCGGACCGCGCGGCGTTTGACCGGTTGCGGTATGCCGATCTTCGGGGCTACGCGCTGGATGTCCTGGAAGTGTGTGATGCCCTTGGTCTGGACGAGGGAGTGACCTTTGTGGGTCATTCGGTCAGCTGCAGCATCGGCATGCTCGCATCCATCGAGCGGCCTTCGCTGTTTGACCGGCTGATTTTGCTGGGCCCGTCTCCATGCTTTCTGAATGACCCGCCCGGCTACGCGGGGGGCTTCGAGCGTGACGACCTGGAAGGTCTGCTGGCGCTGATGGATCAGAACTACATGGGATGGGCCAACTACCTGGCGCCGGTGGTGGCGGGGAATGCAGGAGCCGGCGACGTCACCAGCACGCTGACAAACAGTTTTTGCTCGACGGACCCGGTAGCTGCAAAGGTGTTCGCCAGGGCCACATTCTTCGCGGACAACCGGGCTGACCTGGCCAAGGTCTCGCGGCCATCACTGCTGTTGCAACACCGCAGCGACACTCTGGCCCCACTTTCCGTCGGGGAGTATCTCCACGCACACCTGCCGGGCAGCACACTGCAAGTGCTCGACGTTGCCGGCCATTGCGCACATATGAGCAACCCATCCCTCGTGATCAACGCCATGCGTGACTACCTTGATCACGCTTGCGTCGCTGCCTGACGCAAAGGCAAGGCCCCTTCCATGAATCTGTTGGACCAATTGCCCTGCGCGGTGGTCGTCACGAACGAAGCGGGCCGCCTGCTTGACGTCAATGTAGCCCTTCTCTCGCTTGTTGGCGGGGCACGAGAGAATCGCATCGGGGCGTTTTTTGAGGAACTGCTGCCGCCAGCCAGCCGCATTTTTCTGCAGACCCATGTTTGGCCCACGTTGCTGCGGGACGGGAAGATCAGCGAGATCCATTTGCAAGTCAGCGGTTGCGACAGAACCCGGGTGCCTGTGCTACTCAATAGTCGCCGGGGGGAATACCAGGGCGTTCCAGCCTATTTTTGGAGCCTTGTTTCCACCCACGAGCGCCACCGCTTCGAGGCTGAACTCATTGAACAGCGCAACCTGGCAGAGTCGGCGGGCCTCGCTCTCGGCGAAAGCCAGCGCTTTATTCGTGCCATCACTGACGCGATCCCAGGCATGGTGGCTTACTGGGACAAGGGTCTGCGCTGCCGCTTTGCCAACCATGCCTACGCTCAATGGTTCGGCAGGCAGCCGCATGAGCTGATCGACATGTCGCGCGAAGAGCTGCTGGGCGAACGCATCGTTGAATGGAACGAGGAATACGCCCACGCTGCGCTGGCAGGGCATCAACAGCATTTCGAACGTGCTGTCACCAATTTCGACGGCAGTCCCCGCCACATCCTGGCGCACTACGTCCCCGATATCGCAGGCAGCGAGGTACTTGGCTTCTTCGTCAATGTCAGTGACGTTACGGCACTCAAGACAACGCAGTTGGCGCTGGAAGAAGCCCAGAGGCTCGGCCAAACGGGCAGTTGGAGCTGGCAAGTCGAGGGGGATGTCGTTACTTGGTCTCCCCAGATGTATTCGATGCTCGGCGGCGACCCGCAGGCGCCTGCCCCCAGTTTTGAAGAGCAATCTCGCATTTACCAGCCAGAAGACTATGCCAGGCTCGCGGAGCGGGTATCCAATGCGCTGCACACCGGCGAGGACTACATCCTCGATCTGCGCTACTGGCGACCCGATGGTCATCCAGGCTGGGTGGAGGCGCGCGGCGAGGCTGTGCGCGATGCGTCAGGGAGCATCAGTGGCCTGCGCGGCACGCTTCAGGAAATCACGCAGCGGCGAGAGCAAGAGCTGGCGCTAGTGGTTGCCCAAAGCCGACTGCAGGCGATGTACGAGACCACGCCCGCCATGCTGCACTCGATTGATGCCCAAGGCCGAATTCTGCATGTGAGCGATGCGTGGCTCGCTTGCCTTGGATACCATCGGGACAACGTCATCGGCAGACTGTCTTCAGACTTCCTCACCGACGAATCCCGTAGACGCGCCAAAGAAGAAGTACTTCCGACCTTTTTCGCTAAGGGCCGATGTGACGCAGTGCCCTATCAAATGATCACGAGCCACGGAGAGATCATCGATGTGCTGCTATCAGCCATTCTGGAGCGAGACGGTCAAGGCCTGCCTATGCGCAGCTTGGCTGTGGTCGAGGATGTGACCCTTCGCAGGCGTGCAGAACGCGAGCTCCAAAGGGAACACGAGCGCTTGCGCAACCTGATAGAGGGCACCAACGCAGGCACCTGGGAATGGAACGTCCGAACCGGCGAGGTGATCGTCAACCCCCGCTGGGCAGAGATCATCGGCTGGACCGTCGAAGAACTGGGCGAAATAACGAACCAGTACCGCGCGGACATCGCCCACCCGGACGAACTGCCCCAGACCCAGCAGTTGCTGCGCGAGCATTTTGCGGGCCGCAGCGATGCCTATGTGTCCGAGCTGCGCCTGCGCCATCGCGACGGCTCCTGGATCTGGGTCGAGGACCGGGGGCGGCTCATCACACGCACCGCCGACGGCAAGCCCGAGTGGGTGTTTGGTATTCACGTCGACATTTCCGAGAGAAAACGCCGTGACGATGCCATGCTGCGGCTCAGCGCCGAACTGGCTCAGCAGCACGAACTGATGAGGGTCACACTCCAGTCGATTGGGGACGCCGTCATCACCACCAATGCCGATGGGCTGGTCAGCTGGCTCAACCCGGTGGCCGAGCGAATGACAGGGTGGCTATCTTCGGAATCGATTGGGCGTCCCCTGCTGCAGGTTTTCCACATCATCAACGAAGAAACGCGCGAGCCTGCACCCGACCCGGTTGCCGCTTGTTTGGCTGAAGGCAAGACGGTGGGCCTGGCCCCCAAAACCTTGCTCATTGCGCGAGACGGCACTGAATACGGCATCCAGGACTCAGCGGCCCCCATTCGCAGTCCGCAGGGCGAAATGCTCGGCGTCGTCCTCGTCTTCCATGATGTCAGCGAGCAGCGCAGGCTCAGTGGCGAGATGACCTATCGCGCCACGCACGACTCGCTGACCGGCCTTGTAAACCGCGCGGAGTTCGAGTCACGATTGCTCCGAACACTGCGCCATGCGCAGGAGAACGACAGCAACCATGCGCTGCTGTACATCGATCTGGACCAATTCAAGCTGGTCAATGACGCATGTGGTCACGCCATCGGGGACCAGTTGTTGCAGCAGGTCAGCAAGCTGCTGGGGGACTCGATCCGCACGCTCGACACCCTTGCTCGCCTGGGGGGTGACGAATTCGCCATCATCCTTGAACACTGCACCATGGAACAGGCGAGCCGAGTTGCCCAGAAGATCTGTGACCGCATGAACGATTTTCGATTCATCCATGGGGAGCGACGCTTTCGGATCGGTACCAGCATTGGTCTCGTTCCGCTGGACAAGCGCTGGGCCAATGCCGCAGCCATCCAGCAAGCTGCCGATGCCTCGTGCTATGCGGCCAAGGAGGCTGGCAGGAATCGCGTCCATGCGTGGTTTGAAACCGACGTAACCATGCGCGAAAGAAACCATGAGATGCAGTGGACGACCCGGATCCAGCACGCGCTGGACCACGATTGCTTTGTGTTGTTTGCGCAGCGCATCCATTGCCTGAGGGATCAAGCGCTGGGCATTCACGCCGAAGTTCTGCTGCGCTTGAGAAACGACGATGGATCCTTGGTGCAGCCCGGAGTGTTTCTACCTGCCGCCGAGCGCTTTCATCTGGCGTCGCGCATCGACCGCTGGGTCCTACAAAACGCGGTCCGGTGGCTGCAATGCTTGGACGAGCCCGACGCTATCGACAGCCTCAGCGTCAATCTCTCGGGCCAGTCCGTGGGCGACAGGGCCTTTCACGCATGGGCGCTCGCACTGTTCGCCGCAGCAGGTGCTGCAACGTGTTCCAGGCTCTGCCTGGAGATCACCGAAACAGCCGCCGTCACAAACCTTGCAGACGCGGCAATCTTCATCGGCCATGTTCGCGCAGTCGGCGTGAAAGTCGCGCTGGACGACTTCGGTGCTGGCGCATCGTCGTTCGGGTATCTCAAAGCCCTGCCCGTTGACTACCTCAAGATCGACGGGCAGTTCATTCGAACCCTCCTGAGCAATCCACTGGACGAAGCGGCGGTTCGCTGCTTCGCAGATGTCGCCAGACTGATGGGATTGGAAACAGTGGCAGAGTTTGTAGAAAGCCCAGAAGTGCTGGAGCGTCTCAAGGAGATGGGGGTGGACTATGCGCAGGGATACCTAGAGCACCGCCCCGAGCCCATCGACCGCTTGACAGGTATTGCGGCCAGGGCCGGGGCGACTGCCTTGTAAGGCTACCATCGCCTGGCCGCCACCAGCCCGTGGAAAGCGACGAGCGGTTAGCGGCCAACGCGAGGATGACCAGTGAGTGAGCGGACCGCGTTACAGGGCCAGTTGTCTCAGGATTCCTTGGCAGGGAACAGCCAAGAATCGGTCAAAAAATAATAGCTGCTAGCGCTTGCTCAATAAGCGTTAGAGGCCAAAAACACCGAATATTTAGTCGTAGTATTCGCGGTGACTCACTGGGTACAACCTGACACCTAGTTGCTGGGTAGTGCGCCGGTTGGGCGTTGCTACCTGACTTACCCAGCTACCTGGCATCCTGCGGCGCTGGAAGCACCTGCCCCCGCTCCCCACAAAACCGCAGCGCCTGATCCCCCAACCAATCCCGCACCAGCTGCATCGCCGGGCTGGGGTGCGTCGTGGTCACAAACGAATACGCCGCCCGCGACAACACGCTGCGCCCCAGCAGCGGCACCAGGCGCCCGGCCTTCACGTCCTGCAGCACCAGCGCCGCGCGGCCCATGGCGATGCCTTGGCCTGCCAGGGCGGCGCCCAGGGCCAATTGCGACAGGTTGAATTGCTGGCCGCCTGCCCAGGGCGGTGGTGTGGCGCCCGCCTGTGCAAACCAGTGTTGCCATTCTTCATAGGTGTCGGCGCCGTCCCAGGCGCTGCCGTCGTGCAGCAGCCAGTCGCCGTGCAGGTCTTGCGGCTGGATGATGGGCGGGTGGCGGGCCAAAAACTCGGGGCTGGCCACGGGGATGAGCCATTCGTTCAGGAACACGGTGGCGTTCAGGTCGCGGTAGCCGCCCAGGTCAAAGCGCACGGCGGCCTCGATGCCGTCGCGCACCATGCGGGTGCGGTCGAGCGTGTGGAATTCGCCAAACACGCGCAGGCCGGTGTGCGGGTGCTGGCGAAAGAAGTCGCCCAGCCGGGGCGTGAGCCAGCTCATGGCGAACGAGGGCGAGCAGCTCAAGGTGGCTGTGGCGGCCTCGGGCGGCTGGCGCATCTGGGCCAGGGTGCTTTCGATGGCGTCGAAGCTCTCGCGCAGCACCACGGCCAGCCATTTGCCCTCGGGCGTGGGCACCAGCGCGCGCGGGGTGCGCAGGAACAGCGGGCGGCGCAGCCAGTCTTCAAGTTGCTTGACCTGCTGGCTGACGGCACCCTGGGTAATGCACAGCTCGGCCGCTGCCTTGGTAAAGCTGCCGTGGCGGGCCGCTGCATCAAAACTGCGCAGCCAGGCCAGCAGGGAGGGGGAGAGGCGAATGTCCATTATTAGTACTAATGCTGTGCTCACTATAAATGGCTTGTGACAGCGGCGTGACCGGCGAAGAATGCAGTCAAGACTTCAACGACTGAATGAATCTGTATGACGCCTGCTGAACGAACGCCTGCTGTGGATGCGCTGTTGGCCAACCGTCTGCGCAATGCCCAGCCCGCGCTGTGGACCAAACCGGCCCGGCAGGCGCAACCACCGGCTGCTTTACAGGCGCTGGGGCGCAGCATTAGTCTGGATGATACGCAGGCCGCCGCCGCCCGGTTGGCCCGTTTTGCGGGCGTGCTGGCGCAGGTGTTCCCGGAGCTGGCTGCCACCGGGGGCGTAGTGGAGTCGCCTCTGCTGCCCGCCGCCGCGCTGCAACCTGCGCTCGGTTTGGCCGAGGGGCAGGGGCGCCTGTTCATCAAGGCCGACCACAGCCTGCCGGTGGCGGGCTCCATCAAGGCCCGGGGCGGCATGCACGAGGTGCTGGAGTTGGCCGAGCGGCTGGCGCTGGAGCACGGGCTGGTACAGGCTGGCGGTGACTACCGCGCGCTGGCCACTCCGGCAGCGCGCGAGGTGCTGGGCCGCTACCAGGTGGCGGTCGGCTCCACCGGCAATCTGGGGATGAGCATTGGCGTGGTGGCATCGGCCTTGGGCTTCCAGGCCACGGTGCACATGTCGGCCGATGCCAAGGAATGGAAGAAGGACCGCCTGCGCCAGCGCGGCGTGCAGGTGGTGGAGCACACGGGCGACTACGAACGCGCCGTGGCTGCAGGCCGTGCCGAGGCGGCCAGCAACCCGATGTGCCACTTTGTGGACGACGAGCAGTCGTTCTCGCTGCTGCTGGGCTACAGCACGGCGGCGCTGCACCTGCAAAAGCAGTTGGCAGAGCAGGGTGTGGCGGTGGATGCCGAGCACCCGCTCATCGTGTACCTGCCTTGCGGCGTGGGTGGCGCGCCAGCGGGCATCACCTTTGGCCTGCGCCAGGTGCTGGGGCCGTATGTGCACTGCTTTTTTGCCGAGCCGGTGCAATCGCCGTGTTTCCTTGTGCAGATGCTGGCCGATTCAACGCAAGGCGTGGGAGATCACCCCTCGGTGTACGACTGGGGCCTGACCAACCGCACCGAGGCCGATGGCCTGGCCGTGCCGCGTGCTTCGCTGCTGGCAGCCGAGCTGATGCAGCCGCTGCTGTCAGGCGTGTTCACCGTGGCCGATGACACCTTGTTTGCGCAGCTGGTGCTGGTGCTCGATGCCCTGGGCGAGCGCATCGAGCCCTCGGCTGCGGCAGGCTTCAGCGGCCCGGCCATGCTGACGGGCACTACCGCCGGGCAGGCCTGGCTGCGCAGCACGGGCATCGACGCGGTGCTGCACAACGCCACACACCTGGTGTGGACCACGGGCGGCCTGCTGGTGCCCGATCCGCAGTACCAGGGCTTTGTCCAGCGCGGGCGGGCCGTGCTCGCGGCGCAAGGCTGATTGTTGTCATTCCCTGATTCGTCCATTTCTCTATTTCCCCGCCTTTGTCACCTTTGGAGAGCACCCCATGAACCGCAAGCAACTGCTTTTGTCGTCCGCCATCCTCTGTGCTTTGGGGGGCGCTGCATGGGGCCCTGCCGTGGCGCAAGAGGCTACGTTCCCTACCAAGCCCATCACGCTGGTGATTCCGTTCCCGCCCGGTGGAGCCACCGACGTGCTGGGCCGCCTCATTGGCAAGAAACTGGGCGACAAGCTGGGCCAGAGCGTGGTGATCGACAACCGCGCGGGGGCGGGCACCACCATCGGCGCGGCCTATGTGGCCAAGGCCGCGCCGGACGGCTACACGCTGCTGATGAGCTCGGGCACCACCTTCACCGTGAACCCCGCCGTGCGCGCCAAGCTGCCGTACGACCCGGTCAAGAGTTTTGAGCCCATTGGCATCGCAGGGCGCACCAGCCTGATCCTGCTGGCCAACAAGGACGTGCCGGTCAGCGACGTGAAGCAGTTTGTTGCCATGGTGAAGGCCGCGCCCGACAAGTATTCGTATGGCTCGTATGGCGCGGGCACCACGTCGCAGTTTGCGGGCGAGATGTTCTTCCACGCGGCGGGCCTCAAGATCCAGCATGTGCCCTACAAGGGCAGCTCCCCCGCCATGGTGGACCTGATGGGCGGACAGATTCCGTTCACCGTCGATACCGTGTCGGCCGCGCTGCCTCAGCTCAAAGACGGCAAGATCAAGGCCATTGCCGTGACGGCGGGCAAGCGCTCGGCCCTGCTGCCCAAGGTGCCCACGCTGGCAGAGAGCGGCTACCCTGGCGTGGAGATGGACACCTGGCTGGCCATGGTGGCCCCACGCGGCTTGCCGCCCGCCGTCAAGGCGCGTCTGGAACTGACGCTGGCGCAGGTGGTGGCAGACCCCGAAACCCGCGACAAACTGATCGCAGTAGGGTTTGAACCGACCTATGCTTCTGCCAAGGCGGTGAGCGAGTTGATCGACAAGGAACTGCCGTTGATGCGCGCCGTAGCACAGCGGGCGGCCATCACGGCAGACTGATCGGCCCCCACCAGGCAAGCAAGAAAAAGGAGACAAATTCGACATGACGACTTCACACAGCACCCTGGTCGAGCTGACCGCCAACGAACTGCGCCACCGCATCGGTACGCGCGAAATTTCTCCGGTGGAACTGCTGGATGCTTGTATTGAACGCATCGAGGCCGTCAACCCGCATGTGAACGCCATCACTGCCACTTGCTACGACCGTGCCCGCACCGAGGCCAAGGCGGCCGAGCAGGCGGTGCTGCGCGGCGAGCCCCTGGGCTTGCTGCATGGCCTGCCGCTGGGTGTGAAGGACCTCGAAGCCACGGCCGGTTTGCTGACCACCTATGGCTCGGAGATTTACCGCGGCAATATCCCGGCGGAGGACAACGTGCTGGTGGCGCGCCTGCGTTCGGCGGGTGCCATCGTCACTGGCAAGACCAATATCCCCGAGATGGGCGCGGGCGCCAATTCGCGCAACACGGTGTGGGGCGCCACGGGCAACCCGTTCAACCCCAACCTGAATGCCGGGGGCTCGTCGGGCGGATCGGCCGCTGCGCTGGCGTGCGACATGCTGCCGGTGTGCACGGGGTCGGACACGGGCGGGTCGCTGCGCATTCCGGCGTCCATCTGCGGCGTGGTGGGCTTCCGGCCATCGCCCGGTGTGGTGCCCAGCTCGCGCAAGCTGCTGGGCTGGACTCCTATTTCGGTGGTGGGCCCCATGGGCCGCACAGTGGAAGAAGCCTGCCTGCAACTGGCTGCCACGGCAGGCATGTCGGCGGGCGACCCGCTGAGCTACCCGCTGGACCCGATGAGCTTCTTGTTGCCCGAAACGGTGGACCTGAGCCACCTGCGCGTGGCCTATACCGAAGACTTTGGCGCCTGCGCGGTGGACAACGGCATCCGCGCAGTGTTCCGCCAGAAGGTGCAGGCCATGAAGCACCTGTTTGGCAGCTGCGATGCCATCGACATCGACCTGGGTGACGTGCACCGGTGCTTTGACGTGCTGCGCGCCGAAGCCTTTGTGGCCAGCACGCGCGAAGCCTATGAGCGCGACCCCACCAGCCTGGGCCCCAACACCCGCGCCAACTACGAAATGGGCGCTGCGATGACCCTGCTGGACAGCGCCTGGGCGCAGGCCG
>Ga0067045_1003959_pt1 | contig 13887 bp, 16 predicted proteins | sample TerdegcTABiofilm_FD_59184 | JGI IMG/M metagenome (GOLD analysis project Ga0067045, IMG submission 59184) | Combined Assembly of (Gp0054472, Gp0054536) Wastewater bioreactor microbial communities from Singapore -Terephthalate degrading...
CATACCCAATCCAACGACACAGTGATTGTAGCTGGGAAGGTGTTGGCATCAGGAGATCTCGAGCATGGCGTTACCGTTGCCGCGCTCAGTTTTAGTTCTGCTGCCATGGCCAAGATCCAGGGAGCAGGTGGGAAGTGCCTGGCCATAGAAAAGCTGGTGCAAGAGCACCCCAAGGGATCAGGCATAAGGATTTTGAGGTGAGGCGATGATAGTAGTTGATGCAACTGGGTTGGTTATGGGGCGTCTGGCGAGTGTAACTGCCAAGAGCCTATTGGCAGGCGAGGAGGTCAAGATCGTCAACGCTGAAAAGGCCATTGTAACCGGCAGGAGAGAGTTCGTCTTCAGCGATTATGGGAGGATGCGTGAGCGCGGCCACAAGGAGAGAGGGCCTTACTTCCCCCGTCGGCCAGATATGATACTCAAGAGAACTGTGCGCGGGATGCTCCCATACAAGATGAGAAGAGGAAGAGATGCATTCTCCAGACTGCGCATTTATGTAGGCATTCCAAGAGAGCTGAAGGGAATGCAGTTCGAGCAGCCTGAAGGGGCGAAGATGAGAACTGCAAGCAATAACAAGTATATCGAGCTTGGGACCTTGAGCCGGAGGCTCGGAGCAAACTTCTGAGGGTTCGCAATGAAGATAATCAATACATCTGGTAAGAAAAAGACGGCAACTGCAAGGGCCACTCTGAAGGATGGAAAGGGCATTGTTAGGATCAACAAAGTGCCCTTGGAGATCTACGAGCCAAGGCTTGCCAGGCTCAAGATCCAGGAGCCCGTTCAGATCGCAGGCGATCGGATCAAATCGATGAACATCGATGTCGTCGTGAGTGGCGGTGGAATCATGGGCCAGACAGATGCTGCTCGAACGGCCATCGCCAAGGGCATCGTGGAGTGGACCGGGGATACCGCTCTAAAGGAGGCATTCTCTGAATACGACCGAAACCTCCTCGTCAGCGATCATCGGCAAAAGGAGAAGAAAAAGTTCGGCGGACTTGGTGCCAGATCTAAGTACCAGAAGTCCTACAGGTGAAACTACTTGATTCCTGTAAGGTGCTTTTCCTGTGGCAAAGTGATCTCCCATGTTTGGGAGGAATACCGGGAGCGCATAAAGGCCGAGCCTCCCGGCAAAGTCTTGGACGACTTGGGGATAGACAAATACTGCTGCAGGCGCATGCTTCTCTCCCACGTGGAGATAGTGGATACGCTCAGGCGGTACCAGTAGAAGGGGGTTGTAGGGTAGCCTGGTCCATCCTACAGCGTTCGGGACGCTGTGACCTGAGTTCGAATCTCAGCAACCCCATCATACTCTTCCTTTTGAGGTGGCTATTTGAAGGGTGAGAAATATACAAGATACGAACGTGCGCGCATAGTAGGAGCACGAGCTTTGCAGATTTTCATGGGCGCTCCAGTATTAATTAATACCAAAAATACTGACCCTCTCGAAATAGCGCTTGAAGAGATGAAACTGGGCGTAATTCCCATAACCGTAAAACGCGGTTCGTTATAGGTAGGTGAATTAGTTGGAAGAAGATGAGGTGATAACGGTAGCGGGAGAATACGAGACTCTCATACCCATCGACGAGTACCTCGCTGCTGGCGTGCACATCGGTACTCAGCAAAAGACGAATGACATGATGCCCTATATTTACAGGGTGAGAACGGATGGCCTGTACGTTTTGGATGTGCAGTCCACTGATAAGCGTATCCGACTGGCTGCAAAGTTCCTTGCCAAGTACGATCCAGCCAATATACTGGTCGTGTCTGCCAGGCAGTATGGCCAAAGGCCGGCGACGATGTTCGCAAAAGCCATAGGCGCCTCGGCCAACGTAGGACGCTTTGTGCCCAATACCCTGACAAATCCCGCGTTTCGCGGCTTCGTCGAGCCCGATGTACTCATAGCCACGGATCCAAGCGGCGATGCCCAGGCGGTCAATGAAGCCGTTGATGTAGGCATACCTGTAATCGCCCTTTGTGATACCAATAACATGACCTCCAATGTTGACCTTGTGATCCCCACCAACAACAAAGGCAGGAAAGCTTTGACGCTCATTTACTGGCTCTTGGCCCGTCAGGTGCTGCGCGAGCGCGGCGAGGAAGAGAGATTCAAGTACACTATCTCGGACTTCGAGATGGAGTTTTGATCCATGCGGTCTCCAGCTGTTGCAGGTCAGTTCTATCCTGGTAGCGGAGCTGGCCTCAAACATCAGCTGGAGGAGATGATGCCTGGAGCAGATGAGATTCCAGCGTTGGGCGCTGTCGTGCCGCATGCGGGTTACATGTACTCCGGACCAGTTGCCTCTGAGGTCTATTCCCGTCTGCCCAGGCGAGATGTCTTTGTGCTCTTGGGACCCAACCATCACGGTCTTGGCGCGCCCCTTGCGCTCTCTCGCGACTCCTGGAGGACCCCATTGGGTGTCGTCGAGCCCGATCTCGAGCTGGCCGATGCACTGGCTGGAACCATCATCGACCATGATGAGACGGCCCACCGGCATGAGCATTCCATCGAGGTGCAGATACCTTTCCTCCAGGCTCGGTTTGAGAAATTCAAGATCCTGCCCATAGCTATGGGGCTTCAGGACGAAGAGACTGCGATTGAGGTGGGCGAGGAGCTGGGGCGCGCCATTAGCAGGCTGAGCCGCAACTGTACCATAATTGCGAGCAGCGATTTCACTCACTATGAACCACAGGAGGCCGCACGCAAAGTGGATGCCCTTCTCATCGAGGCCATCTTGAACATGGACGTGCATGAGCTCTACGCCAGAGTCTACCGGCACAATGCCACGGCTTGTGGCTATGGTCCAATTGCAGCTACGATCACTGCTGCTGCTTCTTTGGGTGCTACAAGCGGAAAGCTGCTGCGCTATGCCACAAGTGGGGATGTCACACGCGACTATAGCCAGGTAGTTGGATATGGGGCGATAGCCTTCACGTGAGGAGGCGATCCTTTGACGTCAGCATCGGCTCCCGGCAAGGTAATACTCTTCGGAGAGCATGCTGTTGTCTCTGGCACTGCAGCCCTGGGCGGAGCCATCGATCTGAGGGCCAGGGTGACTGTCCAGGATCTTCCCGGAAAGATTCTGATCGATGCCTGTGATCTGTGCCTCAAGGAGTTTTCATTAGATCTGATCACCGGGAAGGTTGTATCTGCAGATGCAGTGCACTTCACCAGATATGTTTCAGCAGTCCTGAAGGACTTTGATGCCCAGGATCTACGTGTCGAAATTAAGTCAGATCTGCCATTGGCATCGGGCCTGGGATCCTCGGCTGCCATAGTTGTTGCAACCACCGCGGCCCTCAGCCAGCATCTTGGCCTCGGGCTGTCCAAAAAGGAGATCGCAGAGCGCTCCCATAGGATTGAAAAGTCGGTGCAACATGGCATGGGCAGCCCCATGGATACAGCCCTTGCCTCCTTCGGTGGCTATCTGCAGGTCTCTCGTGATATCTTGCCCCTCAATCTGCCAGAGCTTGAGATGATCGTGGGATACACAAAGCAGCCTCATGACACGAGGTCAGAGGTTGCAAAGGTTCAGAGCATGAGATCGCGCTACCCAGACCTTGTAGGGCCCATATTCCAGGCCATTGGTGCCATCACCAGCAGGGCAGTGCCTCTGATTCGGGAGCAGAGGCTGGCGAGCTTGGGAGAGCTTATGAACGTCAACCACGGATTGCTGGAGGCCTTGGGCGTTGGAACGCGGGAACTTTGCGAGCTGGTCTATGCTGCCAGAGGCGCGGGGCAGGCACTTGGTGCCAAGCTCACTGGTGCAGGAGGCGGTGGCTGCATGATCGCATTGCCCGCGCCAGGCGGATCGACTGCATTGATCACAGCCCTGAAGCAGGCAAGAGGCCTGGCCTTCCCTGTCAAGGTCGGATGCGAAGGCGTGAGGCTGGAGAGCGATTTGGGATGAAGGTTCTGAAGATCGGCGGAAGTATTCTGACGGACAAGAGAAGGATCGGCGCCGCTCGTCTCGGGGAGATTCAGCGCGTTGCCGACGAGATCGCCGTCAATCCTGAGGATCTGGTGCTGGTCCACGGCGCAGGTTCCTTTGGGCACATCCCTGCAAGAAGATATGGACTTCCAGAGAACTTCAACCCAGAGGGACTCAGGGCGACTCATAGCTCAGTGGTCAAGCTCAACGACCTTGTCATAGACGCTCTATGCAAAGCCGGCGTCTTCGCGATGCCAGTCCATCCATTCTCCTGCGTTCTCCTAAGAGACGGCAGGATAGACAGCTTTGCCTTGAAGCCCATCGAGGAGATGGTCCGCGACGGACTGCTTCCTGTTTTGCATGGCGATGTGGCCATGGATGCGACGCGAAAGGCTGGAATCGTCTCCGGAGATCAGATTGTGACGTACGTTGCCAGGGCCCTGCAGGCGGAGGTCGTGGCTGTGGGATGTAACGTTGACGGCGTGCTATTCTCCGGAGAGCCGCTGAGGGAGCTGACCCGCAAGGATCTGCCTTCGATCGAGGGGGCTCTTGGAGGGAGCGCTGGGGTCGATGTGACCGGCGGCATGCGTGGAAAACTGCTGGAGATGCTGGATCTTGCCGATGCCGGAATAATGNCAGTGATCTTCAATGCAGGCACTGAAGGCANCGTTCTGCGGGCACTGCGTGGCGAGCCCATTGGCACAATGGTGCGGAGGCCGAATTGACGACGTCCAGCCGCAAGCTCGATCANATCAGAATCTGCCTGGAGAAGCCCATAGATGCGCAGATCAGGCCGTTTGACGACCTGGTGCTGGTTCATAAGGCCCTCCCCGAGATCGATGAGGCTGAGATAGATACCAGTTGCAGTTTCCTTGGGATCAGGCTTAGCGCACCGATTATCATCAGCGCCATGACCGGGGGCCATCCCGATGTGCAGGAGATCAACATTCGACTGGCTGAGGCTGCTGAAGAGGTTGGCGTGGCCCTTGGTGTTGGATCTCAGAGGGCAGCCCTTGAGGATGACAGTCTGGAATGCACCTTCTCAGCAGCCAGAGATGCTGCCCCCGACATTCCCATCATCGGCAATATAGGAGCTGTGCAGTTGAAGAGGTCGGGTCCAGAGATCATACCGCGGCTGGCAGAGATGATTGATGCCGATGCGATAGCAGTTCATCTGAACTTCCTGCAGGAGTGCATCCAGCCAGAGGGCGATAAAGATGCATCAGGTGTATTGGATGCCATAAAGTCAGCAGCATCTGGTCCGGCGCCAATAATCGTGAAGGAGACTGGCTCTGGCATATCTAGGGAAGTAGCCTTGGATCTTGTCGGGGCAGGCGTCAAGATCATCGACGTCTCGGGCGTGGGTGGCATGAGCTGGGCTGGAGTTGAAGCTTATCGTGCAGCCGAGGTTGGGGACTGTGAGCTGGAACAGATGGGAAGGCTGCTGTGGGGCTGGGGAATTCCCACGCCCGTGAGCATAATCGAGTGCGTCGCATCAGGTGCAGAGACGATCGCCTCGGGTGGAGTTCGAAGCGGCCTGGATGTGGCCAGGGGCTTGGCCCTGGGCGCGAGCATGGCTGGAACTGCCCTCCCAATGCTTGCACCTGCAACTGTGGATTCACAGTCGGTAGTGAGATTGATAAACTCCTATATCAGGGCATTGAAGATTTCGATGTTTCTCACCGGCTGCAAAGATATCTCGAGGCTTCGCAGCGTGCCCCTCGTGGTCTTGGGAAGGACCAGGGAATGGCTGGAAGCGCGAGGCTACGATACGAGAAAATTTTCTGTTTACAGAGAGTTGGCAAGATGAAGGATATTGCAATCATCGCTGTCGGTGGCTATAATGAAATAGGCCGCAACATGACGGCGATCAGGATAGGAAAGGATATTGTCGTAATGGATATGGGCATTCGGTTGGATAGGGTGCAGATTCACGAGGATACCGATGTGGAGTCTTTGCATGCCTCAGATCTGATCGCAATGGGCGCCATTCCCGATGACAGCATCATGGAAAGCATCGACGGAAAGGTCAGGGCAATTGCCTGTACGCATGGTCATCTCGATCACATTGGGGCCATCTCCAAGCTAGCCCATAAGTACCATGCGCCAATTATTGCGACGCCATTTACCGCTGATCTGATAAATCAAGAGATCAAATCCGAGAAAATCTTCGGCGTGAACAATCCGCTCAAGATCATAAACGCCGGAGAGCGTTATCAGGTAACTGAGGACATCGAGCTGGAGTTCATCCGCGTGCAGCACAGCATCGTGGATTGCGTCTTCGCTGCAATTCACACTCATAAAGGCACAATACTTTACGCTAACGACTACAAGATTGACCGCAGCCCGACGCTCGGCGAGCCGCCAGACTTCACCAGGCTCAGGGCGCTGGGAAAGCAGGGCGTGCTGGCCCTGATCACTGAGACCACAAATGCATCGGTCTCCGGAAAGACCCCTTCGGAGAAGATCGCCAAAGACCTGGTGTGGGATGTGCTCATAGGCACTGAAGAGTCGAAGTCAGGCGTCATGGTCACGACCTTCTCCTCTCACATTGCCAGAATCAGGGCCATCATTGAGGCCGCCCATAAGATGGGCCGAAAGCCTGTGCTTTTGGGCAGGTCGATGGAGAAGTACTGGGGCACTGCCGTGAGGACGGGCTACGCAGGGCAGGGCGAGGTGACTGTTTTCGGGAGGAGGAAGTCTGTGGACAAAGCCCTGAAGAGGATGATGAATGAGGGCAAGGACAAGTACCTTCCAATCATGACCGGCCATCAGGGCGAGCCTGGAGCCATCCTGAGCCGTGTGGCTGGCGGCGAGACTGACTACCAGGTTGAATCAGGAGATAAGGTCATCTTCTCTGCAGGGATAATTCCCCAGCCTCTTAATGAGTCCAACCGCCACACTGTGGTGACCAAGCTGAAGATGCGAGGCGGAAGGATTTATGATAACGTTCATGTCTCAGGGCATGCCTGCATGGAGGACCACTGGGAGCTTTTGAGGATGATAAACCCCGAGCACGTGATTCCCAGCCACGGCAACCTTGTCACTCATGGCAGCTACCTCATGATGGCAGAGGAGACTGGATACTCTTTGGGATCCAATATCCATCTGGTGAGGAATGGTCAAGAGCTTCTGATCGATTGAGACGGTGAGACTGATGATGGACAAAGAGCTAGAAAGGCGCGCAGCCTTGGTGTCGCGTGCCATTGAGCAGTTTTTGCCTGTGGTGCATCCTCGCGGCCTGTACGAAGCCGGGCGGCACCTTGTGGATTCTGGCGGGAAGAGGTTGCGACCATCAATGTTGCTCCTGGCGGCCGAGGCAGTAGGCGGAGATGCTGCAACTCTGGCTCCTGCAGCGGTCTCAATTGAGCTGATCCACAACTTCACCCTCATTCATGATGACATCATGGACAACGCCGATGTGCGACGTGGTCGTGCTGCAGTACACAAGCTTTGGGGAGTGTCTGGGGCCATTCTTGCCGGAGACACTCTCTACTCCAAGGCTTTTCAGGCTCTGGGAATGACACCTGCAAGGCCAGAGCTGATCCTCGGGGCCATGAATGTGCTCTCTGGAACATGCACAGCCATTTGCGAGGGCCAGTGGCTGGACATAGAGTTTGAGAAGAGACAGAGCGTCTCTGAGGATGAGTACATGGAGATGATCGAGAAGAAGACGGGCGTGCTGTACGGCGCGTCCGCCAGCATGGGTGCACTTCTTGCCGGGGCCCCGGACAGGGTCGTGAAGGGGCTCGAAGAGTTTGGCAGGCTGACAGGCATGGGCTTCCAGCTTCAGGACGATGTCTTAGATCTGACGGCTCCTGAGAGCGTCCTTGGAAAACGGCGGGGCGGAGACCTTGTCGAAGGAAAGAAGACCCTGATCATGATCCATGCCATGTCCAGAGGGATCGATGTGGATGTATTTGGTCGTAAAGATGCCACCATTGAGCAGATTGAGAGGGCCATCACAGTACTTGAGAGGAGTGGATCCATAGAATATGCCAGATCTAAGGCTTGGGATATGGTGGAGGCTGGCAAGAAGGCCCTGGATGTGCTTCCCGATTCACCTGCGAAGGACATGCTGCATGATTTAGCCGATTATATGATCCGGAGAAGGTATTAAGGAAGAGGTTATAATCAGCAGGTGAGGTATCGATATGGAACGCTTTGTAGTTGTATTGTTGTTATTGCTCTGTCTGCCTTCTACGGCTCTAGCATCGGATTTTGTTGAGGCCACCACGGCCATAACTCTGAGCGTAGACTCGGTCACAATCTATCCTGACGGCCTGATGGTAGCGAAATGCAAGGGAGTACTGGATACAACAGCAGGCGAGCACAAGTTCGTGATCAATGTTCCAGACTCTGCGGATATGAGCTCTGTGCTCCTGACTGTGAGCAACGCAACAGTTGAGAGGGTGGTTTATGATGCAAATCCCGTCTACACATTGAATGTATCTGCATCTGGGCCTCAGGACTTTGCTCTGAGCTATTTGATGTACGATGCCGGCTTTTGGGAGCCCAGATATGATATGCACCTCACAGATGATTCAGTTCTGCTGAACGCAAATGCCCTCGTTCGAAATCGCGGGGGAGAAGATCTGAAGAGCGTGCGACTCAAGCTGGTTGCAGGCCTGCCCATATCATCGGAGCCTGTCTATGCCAGGGCGGTGCAATTTGCGCAGAAATACGCAGCTGAAGCGGCTCCAGTGGAAGCTTTGAGTGCAGCGCCTGCTCCCTCTGCATCCGGTGAGCTGGAGACGTTCTACATCTTTGAGCTCGTTGGCCGTAAGGATCTGGCCCAGGAGAAGGATATCAGCTTCCCGCTTTTTTCCGAAGACGTGCCACTTGTGAGGATTTACACATGGAATGCCTACGAGCAGTATGACGGGCCTGTTGAGGAAGAGATCCGGGCAAACAATACCATGCAAAATCCCTGGCCATCTGGAAGGGCAATGCTCTATCGGAATGATGAATACGTCTCTACCATTGATATGCCTTACACCCCCTCTGGGACCAACGCATCCATCTCAATCGGCCCCTCGGCGGACCTGAAGGTCTCAAGGAGGCTAAAGGACTACAACATCACTGAGAGGATCATTGCTGCAAACACCAGCTCAAAGAACCACACAGTGAAAGAGACCACACAGACCTGGACGTATCACCTGAAGGTCGAGAGCAATCTGGATCGTGCCTCAACCTTGGAGGTCACAGACAGCCTGCCCCAGGAGGCGGAGATGATAGATGTCACGCCCAAACCCACTGAGAGCACAGCCACAAGCCTCAAGTGGAGACTGCAGCTGATGCCGCGGCAGAAGACATCGATCGATTACAGCTATAAAGTGCTCACGACGGAAAGCCTGCAAAACGAAAATTAGAGCGGAAGGGCTCCCGCTCGATCATTTTTTCATGAGATCCTGAGCGTGTAGGCTGTATTTTTCTTGAAATCCCTGGTGTGCTCTTTTTTATTGACGATGTTCCCCTGCCAGTCCCTCTGAGATATTGTTATAGTATGCGTCCCATCAGCGCTCAAGAGAAGAGCTGCGTTTCCATCCAGAGCGCCATCGGCAGCATCGCTGCTGTAAAACACGCCATCAACATAGACATCATAGCCCTTGCTGCTTTCTGACAAGATGCTCACCTTGGCCTTTCCTGGCGCAGCTGCCCTTACATCTACAGGCGAACTTGGGGGCAATTGTGGCCGAGGCAGGACATCGATGATCAGAGCATTGCTGGGCTGGTTGTTGGCAGCTAGCACCACGAACATCCTACCTGATTCTGCCACAGTCAGTTTGAGCAGATTGTACCCTTTTGGGAATTTCAGGCTAAAGTGGTTTATGCTGCTTTTGAAATAGGATATCAGGTAGATATCAGAGTAACCACTGTAGGGAGTGTAGGCAATCAGGTCCACGACATCTCCTGTGGCGACCTGTTTGTACTGGCACCATGCGGCTCCATCCAAAATCCACAGCTCGCATGCGCTCTGATATGCGATATGGTCGGAGTAGTTCATCTCTGCATCGCCCAGGCGGATGGTCGAGGGCTCGTTGCCAGTTATGTTGAATGCCACTGGAGGCGAGAGCATTGGGATCGTCTGCTCCTCTGTGCCATTTTCAGTGACATTCCATGGCTCCTCGGTCCAGATCTGTGTTCCAGCAGGCACTGCTTGCCCAGATGCTGCCAAGAGAATGACCAATAAGAGAAGCAAGAGATGATTCATGCAAACCTCTTTTCTCCTTCACATTGTTTCAAGGGCTGCTATTCCCAGGGTCTCCAGAGTCGCGCGCAGCGCATTTCGTGCCGCTCCAACCAGAGCCAGCCTCGCGTTCTTCAGATCCTGCGGCGCATCCAGCACAGGGCTGTACCGGTAAAAGAGGTTGAAGCACTCGGCCAGCTCCCTGGCATAGGTTGCCAGATGATGTGGCTTCAGCTCCCGCGCGGCACTGTCGATGACCAGATCGAACTGGGAGATCTTCTTGATAAGAGCGACCTCGTTTTCGTCCAATAGTAGCTCTGCATTGAATTGCCGCTCTGCACTCTCTTTTCGAAGGATGCTGCAAGCACGGGCATGTGAGTACTGGATGAAGGGGGCAGAGAGCTTTTCGAAGTCCAGCGCCTGTTTCCAGTCGAACATGGTGGCCTTGTCCGCGGATACCTTGACCACGTCGAAGCGTATTGCCCCTGCTGCTACCTTCATTGCCACATCTCTTCTGAAATCCTCGCTCTCATCTGGCCTGCGCAGGCTCACCTCCTCGAAGGCCCGGCGTTCCACCTCATCTATGAGCTCATCTGCAGAGATGAACTTGCCCTTGCGAGTACTCATGGAGCCTGTGGGCAAAGAGACGAACTCGAATATGACCACCTCCGGCTCGCGGACTTTGAGCAGGCGCAGGGCAGTGCACAATTGTCTGGATACAAGCTTGTGGTCGGCACCGAGGATATCCACTGAGCGATCGGAGTTGGCCGATTTCCAGCGGTGATAGGCGAGATCGCGTGTTATGTAAAGGGATGTTCCATTGGCCCTCTTGAGAACCATCTTCTTCTCAAAGCCGTAGCCTGAGAGGTCAAGCTGGAATGCACCATCCTCCCATTCAGTGTGGCCCGTCTTCTCCAACAGCTCTATGATCTGGGCCACGTCTCCGCTGCGAACGAACTCCGACTCCCAGTGGTAGCTGTCGTGATGGATGTTCAAGCGGTGAAGGGTCTCCTCAATGCCACGAATTGCATAATTCACAGCCTTCTGAATCTTGGCCACAGTCTCAGGATCGCCAGCTTCGTACCGCTGGATGATCTGATCAGCCTGAGCTCTGATCTTGGGGTCCTCTTCCATTGCCTTGTTGGCTGCGATGTAAACCTTGGCTATGGCATGGTCGGGCTTGGAGCCGTCCAGCTGGAAATGCTCGCAGCCCACGACGACCATTGCTTCCTGGCGTCCCATGTCATTCACGTAATACTGGGCATCCACTGTGCAGCCTGCCCTGCGCAATATCCTGACCAGTGTGTCGCCGATGACGGAGTTACGAATGTGGCCCACATGCAGCGGCCCATCGGGATTTGCTGAGGTGTGCTCCACAATGACCTTATCGCTCATTTTGCCCGTCCAGCAGTTGTCGGAGAGTGCCTGATTTATTACAGTGTTCAGGAACCCTCGGTTCATGAAGAAGTTGAGGTATGGGCCTGCAAGCTCCACTCTGTCAACATATCTGAACTTCGTTGGAACTGCCTGATGGATCTCTTTGGCTATCTGAACAGGGCTCTTTCTTTGGGCTGTCGCCAGCCGAAAGGCTACGGATGAAGCCAGGTCGGCGTGTGGACTGATCTCAAGGCTCAGGTCGGATACTCCATCCTCTACCTTGAGACCGCAATGCTCAAGCGCGTCACGAATAAGCCCTTTGACCTCGTTCATGAAATCGAGAAACATGGGAACACCTGAAAGCTATTTCTCTGAAATGGATTTATCGATATAAGGATTACGTGATTGGTTGAGGCTCTGTGCCAATGGGATTAATACTCGGAGAGTTTGGTCTGGGTGACAATGCACTTTTCGCCAGGAATCTCCACAGGATAAACACCAGTGAGGCATCCCATGCAGAGATCCTCCTTTGGAATTCCCACTGCCTCCACCAGCCCCTTGTGGCTCACATAGCCCAGAGAGTCCGCATTGATCACAGCCTCCACTCCCGCAACAGTCTTGTAAGCAGCAATTAGCTCCTCGCGGCTGGCCATATCGATGCCAAGATAACAAGGAGCGAGGATAGGCGGGCTTCCTATGCGAACATGCACCTCTTCTGCCCCTGCCTTCCTAACCATATCCACAATTCTCCTGCTGGTAGTGCCACGAACGATGGAATCGTCCACAAGGACTAGCTTATGCCCCTCGATATTTGGCCGAATGGTGTTCATCTTCAACCGCACTGCAGTCTCCCGCATGCTCTGATCTGGCATGATGAATGTCCTGCCGATGTACCTGTTTTTCATCAAGCACTCCCGATATCTGATGCCTGAACGCTGATGGTAGCCCACAGCTAATGTTATGCCAGAATCCGGAATGGGAGTGACGGTATCTGCCTTTGCAGGATGCTCTTCTGCGAGATGCGAGCCTATATTCACCCGGACATCATAGATCAGGCGGCCATCCATGATGCTATCGGGCCTTGCGAAATAAATGTACTCGAAGATGCAGTGCGACGGATGGGAGAGGCGAGCAAGCTGATATGACCTCATCTCACCCTTCTTGATGACGATCAGCTCACCGGGATGGACGTCCCGAACAAGCCTTCCATTCAAAGTATCTATTGCTGCGCTCTCAGAGGCCACCATATAGCCATTATCAATCTCGCCAATGCAAAGAGGTTTTATGCCAAGGGGGTCTCGCAGTGCCAGGACTGTGTCCCCCCACAGGAGAACGAGTGAATAAGATCCCACCATCTTTCGCATCAGCGCACGAACTGCTTCTTGCAGGTCGTATTTGAGAAGCTCTTTTACAAAAAAATGTGCGATTACCTCTGTATCCGAGGATGAATAGAATATGTCTCCTGCTTGCTCAAGCTGCTCTCGAAGCTGGCTGGAGTTGACAAGATTGCCGTTATGCGCAACTGCTATAGCACCATCCTTGTATTTAACCAAAAAAGGCTGGGCATTCTCAATGCACGATCGGCCTGTTGTCGGATACCTGACGTGGCCGATGCCAACAGACCCGCGCAATAGGTCGATCTGCGCATCGTTGAATGCCTCGGAGACAAGGCCCATGCCCCTGTGGGTGCGAATGGCCTTGCCATCGTGAACAGAGATGCCTGCTGCCTCTTGTCCCCGATGCTGCAGGGCGTAGAGCGCAAAGTAAATGAATTTGGCTACGTTATTGCCCGTCTCATTGAAGGAGATACCGACAACGCCGCAGGCATCGTGCAACTTTGGGCCCCTAGTAATCCGCCTTCCTCATCCACTTATGGCTTCTGAGCTTCGATGATATACCAAAGCCGCATTTAACGCAAACCTTTCTCTTGAAATTGAACGAGATACTGCCACAGCGTCTGCACCTGATATGCGATCTCTTGTGGCGTCTGCCCATCGAAGGAGTACCTTTCACTTAAAAACACCTCAGGGTGAAATATATACTACGTTATCTCCTCGCACGATTACAGTTCCAATCTTGCGTGCGACCGCCCCTTCTGCCACTTCTTCGGTTTTGTCGAGCACCAGGTTCATGTGGATATCGTAACCCTGTAGCTCTCCCCTGAAGACCCTTCCGTCTTTGAGTTTGACTATGACGGGTCCATTCAGTGATTCATTCAGAATATCAAGCGGTCTCTGACCCATTAAACCTCTCTCCAGCGATTGAATAACCGCAAAAGGCTTCGGAGTCAAACTTGCTCGTTGCATATTTAAACCTATCGGGATACTTGAAGATCATGAAGATAAAATCCAGGCACCACCTCAAGGGGAGCGATGCCAGGAAGGTAATCGC
>Ga0067045_1030861_pt1 | contig 13886 bp, 14 predicted proteins | sample TerdegcTABiofilm_FD_59184 | JGI IMG/M metagenome (GOLD analysis project Ga0067045, IMG submission 59184) | Combined Assembly of (Gp0054472, Gp0054536) Wastewater bioreactor microbial communities from Singapore -Terephthalate degrading...
TATCCTGCCGATTCCGAAATTAGGCCAGGATTCCCAGAGGAGTTTACCCCCATCGCCAACCAAAACCTCTGTACCATGGCATTGCCGGCAGCCTAGAATTGCCGCAGCCTCCCCCTCCACTACCTCGCCCAGGTAATTGTCCAGGGAATTAAGGATTTCCCCCGCCTTGGCGTGATGGGATCCTAAAAACTGCTCAGCCTCGGTTCCATGGCAACGGCCGCAGTCATTCGGGGTTACCAGAGTGGCGATTATGGTCCCAAAGTGCTGGTAGGAGTCCTGATCGTGCATATCTGCCTGATGACACTCGTAACACCCCACCCCTGCTTCCGCATGGGCTCCCTTCTGCCAGGAATTGACAATAGAAGGCTGTTTCTTGGTGTGACACTTCAAACACTCATTGGTCCTGTCGGAGACTATCGCCTTGGAGGAAAAAACCTGGATTGTCTTTTTCTCTCCCAGGGAGCAGGAGGAGAAAAAAACTGAAAAAATTATTAATAAAAATAAAATTGGATCTTTTTTCACCTTAATTCCTCCCAACAATTTCGGATTTTAATAGTATCAGCCTCTGTTTATGCCTGCCCTCCCACTCTGCCAGGGAGAGAAAGAGATCTTTCAGTGGCGCAGGCACGGTTCCTGAAGCCTTGGAGTAAACCCCGCTGGCCCTCTCCTCCCTATCGATGGCAAGGTCCAGAATTTCCGATAAAGTCTTATACTCCGGAACTTTAGGCATGGAGAGGGATAATTCCGGCGGAATCTGTATATGGATCTTTGGATAATCCCTGGGATTGATCTTTTCCAGGGCTTCTGCGTGCCGGAGTTCCTCCTCCTTAAGCCAGGTAAAAACCTCCTGGAATTCCTGCACCCACTCTTTCCGGGCAAAGTTCCCGTAAAAATCGGCAGATTCCAGTTCAAAATTCCTTAGGATCTTTAAAAGTTCCTCTAAATTAAGGAAGGATTTATCAGAATTTATCATAGTATATCCTTTCCAGGGGTATTCCCTTTTCTGTCAGAACCTTTGTAACGGCATCGATCATTATGGGAGGACCGCAAAGATAGGCCTCACTTTCCTCCCCGGCAGTCAGTTTTTCCTGGATAATGTTATGTATGTATCCCCGGTCACCCTTCCATTCCGGATCTTCCTGGGAAAGAGCAGGGAAATACCTTAGGTTTTTATTCGCCTCTCCAATTTTTACAAAAATATCATGATCGTAAAGATCCTTAATGGTTCTGCTTCCGTAGTAAAGTTCAAGAATTCTCTTGTCGGGCTGCCTGCTCCAGGCCAGGACAATCGATTTGATAGGCGCAAGTCCCACTCCTCCTGCAACACACACGATTTTTCTTGCTGAATCGGTCCTGAGAAAAAAATCTCCATAGGGGCCGGAGAAAAAGATCTTCTCCCCCTCCTTCAAAGCATGGATATAAGAGGAGCCTAGGCCATCAGGTATGAGTTTTACATTCAGTTCGATGGAGTTCCTTTCCTCCGGATCCGAAGCCATGGAGTAGGCCCTGTAATCGGTGCCTGCCTCTCCCCCTATCCTTACCTGCACATACTGCCCTGGTTTGAAATCTATTGTGTCCGGCTCCAGGAGTTTAATTCTTATCTTTTTTATATCGCTGGTAACAGGTTCCGAGGACTCCAGGGATCCCTTGTACTCCCGGATCTCCAGGTATTCGCTCGGGATCTCGATCCTTAAGTCTGTTTTAACCTTAAGCTGGCAGGAAAGCCTGTAGTTGGCCTTTATCTCCTCCCTTGTAAAGATAAGGGATTCCGAGGGGGACACGGGAATATCCTCGTTAAGAACCTTAACCCTGCAGTAACCACAGGTGCCCTTTCCTCCGCAGGCGGAGGGGATAAAGTATTTGTTCTCGAAGAGTGTCCTAAGAAGGCTTTTACCGCCCTTGGCCGTAAACTCCTTATCATTGTTTATGGTTATCTTGCAGATCCCGTAATTGGAGATAATCCGGTCCAGGAAGATGATTAATAAACAGATAAAGAGAGAAAAGGCATTCAGGAATATCAGAGCTTTTACTACTGCCATATCAACCTCTTACCACCCCTGTAAAACCGATGAAAGCCAGGGCCATAAGACCGGCCAGAATGGCGGTTATCCCAGCGGCGCCGAAATTCTTGGGGGGATCGGAAAAGATGAGCCCCTTCCTTAAACCTCCTATGGCCACTATTGCCACGGTCCAGCCGAGGCCGGACCCGAAGCTGTAAAAGATCGTCTCTATAAGACTGTAGGATCTTAAAACCATGAAAAGGGAGACTCCTAGGATGGCACAGTTCACCGTAATCAGAGGGAGAAATATACCAAAGGCCGAATAAAGGGTCGGGGAATAACGGTCCAGAAACATCTCCAGAACCTGAACCATGGCTGCTATGGTTATAATAAAAATAAGAAACTGCAGAAATTCCAGTTTTGCCGGGAGGAGGATAAGATTGTTTATAAGCCAGTTTGCCAGGGAGGTAAAGGTCATGACCACTGTTACCGCTGCACCCATTCCCGTGGCTACCTTTATCTCCTTGGAAATTGCCAAAAAGGGACACATCCCGAGAAAATAGGTCAAGGCAATATTGCTGGTCACAATGGAGGCAAAAAGAAGAAGAAACAGTTCCTTCATTTACTCCCCCCCTTTTCCTTTTTGCTTCTGTTCCTCAACAGATTAATAAAGAAGATATAGGTCCCCAGGGCAAAGAAGGCGCCAGGCGGTATGGCGAAGAGTCCCAGAGGAGTAATGGAGGCAGGGATCACCCTTACACCGAAAAGGGAACCAAAGCCGATAAGTTCCCGGAAAAAGGCAATTACCATCAGGGACAGGGTATACCCGGAGCCAACCCCCAGGGCATCCATAAAGGAGAGGCCTGGTGAATTATTGATTGCAAAGGCCTCTGCCCTGCCCATGACTATACAGTTGGTTATTATAAGGGCTACATAGGGGCCCAGGGCATTACTTATATCTGGCAGAAGGACCTTTAAGAATCGGTCTACAGCTATAACCAGTGTGGAGATTATAATCATATAGGCCACCATTCTTACCCTGTCGGGAATGAATCCCCGGATAAGAGAGGTTATTACAGAGTTGAGAATTACCACTATGGTTACAGAAAGGCTCATCACCAGGGCATTGGCCATCAGGTTGGTTACCGCCAGGGTGGAGCATAGACCGAGCATCATCCCGAAAATAGGGTTGTTATGCCAGACCCCTTCTATAAAAACCTTTATTCCCTTTTTCTGAAAGAGCCGGTATCCCTTCTGGGGGGTTTTAAGCCCGCTGCCTGGTTGTTCCGCCATAACTACAGCCCCCTCTTATAAGCCTGGCGGGCTTCCGCCACGGCCTTGTTTATGATCTTTTCCAAAGCCTCGCAGGTCTTGCTTGCCCCGGTAACTGCATCCACCTCATTCGCTGCTGCGGCAAATTTTACGATTCTTAAGGAAGGCACCACCTCTATTCCCCTGAAACTCTCCTGGAACTCCGGTTCTGCAATCCTCCCCCCCAAACCGGGTGTTTCCGCCTGGGATAGAACCTTTAGCCCATAAAGGCTTTCAAAATCCGGGTTCAGAGCAAGGAGTATCTCTATTCTGCTCCACAAGCCAGGCCCATCTGCCTTGAAAACTACCACCCCTGTTTCTTTTTCCAGAAAATAATCCCTGCCTCCGTGGGAATCAAAACTAAATTTCCCGGAAAAGGCGGCATCAACCTCTTCAATCGGTATTTCCTGATCAAATAGTTCCAGCACGGATTGGTAGAGCCGCTGATTGAAGATTACGGAAGCCTTTTCGTAAAAGACCTCTGTCCCCCCCAGCACTAAAGCACAGAGAGATGAGAGGATAAGAAGGAAAAGGACCATCTTCAAATCCTTCATGCCTTGCTCCCCTTATAACGTCTTTTTAATAGGGTATCGTCTAAAATAGCGGAAAAACTATTACCAAAAAGAAGGGCAAAAAGAACCGGATCCCGAATAGAGGAGAAGGTCATCATAATAAACGCAGTAAGACCAGCAAGGAGGCCGGTGATTATTCTCCCCTCCTGGGTTCTCGGCAAGGTTCTTTCGTCCCCCCAAATAAAAAACAGTACAAAGACAAAATTCCCTAGAAGGAGGGCAGTAACAGGCCTGTAAACCTCCGGCGCCACCAGATGGGTGATAAGGGTTAGAACGACAACCGGAAGTCCGAAGGAGAGTATCCCCTTTAGGTTAATAACCCGGAGAAGGAGAAGAAGGATTCCCAGAACAAGGACCAGGATTGGAAGAGAATTACCCGGAGTTTGCGGAAACCTTCCCATAAGGATTGTCAGTGGAGAAACCTCAAATTGAGCGGTATAGTAATCCAGAGGATGATCTATGGTCAGAACCGAGGCAGAGTATCTTGACCATCCCAGAAGACCCGGGAAAGGCTTTGCCCAGCCGAAGCCGTAATCTGCAGGAAAACTTAAAACCGCAAAAGCCCATCCCGCCGCTAGGGGAGAGGCAAAGTGTCTGCCGTATCCCCCGAAGAATATTACCGTTACAAGGATGCCGAAGCCTAAGGAAACAGAGGACATCCACAGTGGAAAAGCTGGAGGGAATATCAGGGGAAAGAGAAGCCAGATCTTTAAACCCCAAACATGGGCTTCCCTCTTGCGGAGTTTTTCATTTCCCCATTCCAGCAGAAATCCGATGGCCGCAGAGAGAACAAGGAGAACAAGCATTTTAAGGCCATACTTTGCCACGGCGGCAAAATAGAGAGGAATACAAGCGGAAAGGATCAACCTGTCATTTCTGTCCATTTAATGCCACCTTTAATACCTGGGTTAAGGGGATATTGGAGGGACAGACAAAACTGCATACTCCGCAGGAAAAACACTTTTCCAAACCCAGAGCCGAAGCATCCTCCCCCCTGTCCCCTTTTATTAGGTGATAGAGATAGCTAGGGTAAAGTCCCGCCGGGCAGTAGTTATGACAGGCAAGGCAATTGGAACAAGGAAGAATTTTAGAGTTCTCCTCTGCCGGAATACCGTTTTTAACCCTCTCCACCGATATCTTCCGGTTAAAACTGGGAAAGGGGAAGAGAACTCCCCCTGCGGGTTTAAGGAAGTAATCGTCACCTAAAAAAATCACGGGTGTAGAAGAATCCAAAAGGGTCCCATCCGGATCCAGGCTCTCCCGAGTATAGGGGTTGTAGGCCGCCACGTTTTTTCCTATGGAAAGCGCTGCCAGAAGATCCTTTAAAATCGTTCCCCGGGAAAGATGGAAACAAAAGGCCCTATCGGTTCCATAAATCAGGTAGGATAGGACGCTCTTTTCCAGTTTTCCTTCCAGAACCGCCTGGGAAAGCCTGTAGAAATCGAACAGATCAAATAACGGGTATCTTCTATCAATTCTTTTTGAAAAGTAAAGGGAAGGGCCTTTCAGAGCCCCTTTTAAATAGGGATCCTTTAAACCCTGGAGAAGTATGCTCTCCAGACCAAAGAATTCACCGATCTTAATAAGGGTTTCTGGAAAATCCTTAAAAAAATATTCCAGGGCGCTTCTATTATCCAGCATCACGGGAGAGGAACTAGCAAAACTTACTGTAATACGGGAGTGATTTAGAGAGCCAAGATAGGGGGCTTTCTCTGGAAATAGATCCTCAAGCACCTTGTGGAGATCTGCCGGAGCCTTATATTTTTCCTGGGGGATCTTGCCAAGCTTGTTAATCTTGGAAAGGTATAAGGGCCTATATTTAATTGCTTTCATCCTTCAGTCCTTTGGAAATCCGATTCGCAAAGTGTGATTTACAGCAATTTATTCTAATCCCGTCTTCTTTTATATTTACAACTAATTCGATAGGTTTTGCAAGCAGTTTTTAATATTTTTCATTTTATACAAAGTCAGCCTATTTTTGTAGAAAATTTCTTGAACATCTCTCTGTATGCGGGCTTTCTAGAAAAACTGTACAGAACCTTGTATCCCGAACGGATCTTACTTCTGCAGATCTCCCTGATCTTCCTGTCCCTCTCTGCTTCGGTGTTAAAGGTGTAAACCTTTTCCCTACCAGAATGGGTACTGCCCCCCCATAGGGTGGTTACACAGTAAAGATTAAAAAGGCTTCCCTGCCGGTCATGGATTGTATAGTACCGGGTTTCACCCCGGGAGTTTGTCTTGTAAAAGGTAATAGTCATCTCTTTCCGCTTAGATCATCGGCGGGGGTATCCTAATCCTGAAGGGGGATAAAATCTGTTTCCAGAGAATCCTTAACCACGAGATTGTATCTTTGCAGGGGCTTTGGTGTTAGAAGAGGAGTTTTCAGAATCTGTGGTTTAAAAAAGGGGAGATTAAGCCGGGTAAGGAGATCAGGCCCCTCTTGGGGAAGCCGGAGAACTGTCTCCTCTTCCCGGCCGGAAAGATATGGGATTCTATACATCCCTCGGGCTGGTCTTAAAAAAAAGAGTTTAGAAAAAGGGAGAATCTCCACTGCCGCAGAAATTTCCGAAGAAGGAAGCATTCCGAAAAAGGTAGAACCTGTTTTAAGGGCAACCTCCAGGTCAAGCCGCCCCTCCCTTACTGTAAGAAACCTTACAGCGGCAATCTCTCCCTGGGGGGGAAGGCAATTCCAGGGTTTCAAGGAGAGGTGGAAAAAGAAATAGGCTATTATAAAAAGAAAAAGCAGGGGAAAACCAAGGGATTTTTTAAAAAGGGAACACACAAATCCCAGAACCAAGGCTGAAAGAGGGATATAGAAAAGTCCCTTTTCAAAGAGCTCCTGTGAATCAGGAATAAAGAAGGAGAGGGTGGCAAGGGCAATGGAGATAGTCAGATAAATAATTGCCAGGAGAAGATGAAGACTGTCTCCCTCCCTCTTTTTCCTTCTCGACAGAATAAGCCGCAGGAAATTTGCCAGGGAAAACCCGGCAAATAATCCTGCAAAAAAGAGCCAGAAGGAGGGAATTGAGAGATCTAGACCTTTAAAGATCATAGATCTCCCTGTATTTGTTGTTCAGATACTCAACAAAGTACCGGGAATTCAGAGGTTCTCCGGTTACGGATTTTACAAGTTCATCCGCAGTCATGGAATTCCCTGGGTGATGGATCTTTTCTCTAAGCCAGGAGAGTAACAGTGGGAAATTGCCCTTTTCGATCTCCCCTTCCAGTCCCGGCATCTCCCCTTTTAAGGTATTGAAAAACTGAGCGGCATACAGATTACCCAGAGCATAGGTTGGAAAGTAACCAAAGGCTCCCATGGACCAATGGATATCCTGCAGGCAGCCTTCCCTGTCATCCTTGGGAGTAACGCCAAAAAGTTTTTTAAAGGTGCTGTTCCAATATTCAGGTACCTCCTTCACTTTTAAAGAGCCGGTGATGAGTTGCAACTCTATCTCGAAGCGGAGGATTATATGGAGGCTGTAGGTTACCTCGTCCGCCTCTACCCTTATAAAGGTTGATTCCACCTTGTTAAAGGCTTTATAGAACTCCTCTAGGCTTGTATCCCTAAGGGCGGAAGGGAATTTTGCCTTTAGCCTAGGATAATAGTGCTTCCAGAAACTCCTGCTCCTTCCAACCAGATTTTCCCACATCCGGGATTGAGATTCATGAATTCCCAGGGATGTTCCTCCCGAAAGGATTGTCCCCTTTATTTCGGGTCCCATTCCAAGCTCGTAAAGGGCATGTCCTGCCTCATGAATAACACCGCAAAGACCGGTAGGGAAAAAATTACTGTTGTATCTGGTGGTAATCCTTACATCATCGGAACCGAGGGTTGTGGTGAAGGGGTGGGTTGAAAGATCAAGTCTTCCTCGGTTATCTTCGTAACCTAGATCCTTAAGCACCGATCTCGCAAATTCCTCCTGATCCGCCACCGGATAATCGGAGAATAAAAAATCATGCTTAACCTGCGGTTTTTCCCTAATCCTGCCCAGAAGATCTGCCAGATCTTCCCTTAAAAGACTGAAAACCTTCTCAACCTCCCTGGTTTTAATCCAGGGTTCAAACTCATCCAGGAGCGGATCGTAGGGATGCTCTGTAAAACCGAAACATTTAGCCTTTTCCCTGTTCAATTGCACCAGTTTTTCCAAAAAGGGAGCGAATTTTGAGAAATCATTCTCCTTTCTCGCCTCTCCCCAGACTGCCAGAGCCTTGCTGGAAACTCTGGCCATCTCCGTTACGAGGGATTCGGGGAGTTTGGTCTCCCTGTTGTAAAGACGGAACACGGTTCTAATAAACCTTTTGTCTAGATCCTTAAGCTCACTGCTTCCCATGGGATTCTCTTCCGTAGCTCCAAGTCGGCCCAAAAGGTCCCCGATTTCCGGGTCCGTAGACTTGCGGTGTAAAAGCCCTTGGAGCAGTGCCAGCTGGTCTCCCCTCTCCTCTACAGCTCCCTTGGGCATGTAGGTTTCCTGATCCCAGCCGAGAAGGGCATTTATATGTTCCAGGAGCTGGACCTCTCGGGTTATCTCTTTCAAGCGCTGCAATGTCTGTTCCATTAAACCTCCTTTTTATGTAATAATATCATGATCCCAGGTTAAAAAAAAGGAGAATCCAGGAATGAATCCAAAACTTAACACCCTGGCCATAAAGGAGGGGTTTCTCTCTATAATCATCAATACCCTTCTGTTCGGTGTAAAATACTGGGCCGGGATTACCACTGGATCGATAGCAGTTATTGCCGATGCCTGGCACACCCTCTCCGATTCCTTAACCTCCCTTATTGTAATTCTCGGGGCAAAGGCATCCTCCAAACCTCGGGATAAGGAACACCCCTTTGGGCACGGAAGGGCAGAGCTTATAGCCTCGATAATTATCGGTGTACTACTCGGAGTGGTGGGATTCAACTTCTTAACAGACTCGGTTGAGAGATTAAAATCCGGTCAATCCGCTCGGTTTTCTAGTATAATAATCTATGTCTTTGCCGCTTCAACGGTTATAAAAGAGGGTATCGCCCAGTACTCATTTTGGGCCGGGAAAAAGACAGGTTCCCGAGCTCTGAAGGCCGACGGGTGGCATCATCGTAGCGATGCCATAGCTTCTCTCTTGATTTTGGCCGGCGCTTTTCTGGGAAAGGAGATCTGGTGGATTGACGGAGCCCTGGGTATAGCAGTTGCGCTGCTTATCCTCTATGCCTCCCTCCAGATAATCCGGGAAGGAGCCAATCCCCTTATGGGGGAGAACCCCAAAAAGGATCTTCGGGATAAAATAGATGAGATAGGAAAAAGGATCAGCAAGGAGCCGCTCTCCGTGCACCATCTGCACCTGCACAGGTACGGAGACCACCAGGAGATAACTTTTCATATAAGGCTGAATAAAACCATGGATCTCCTTTCTGCCCATAAGGTAGCCAATTCCATGGAGAATGCCATAAGGGAGGAGCTCTCTATTGAATCCACCATTCACATAGAACCGGATTAGGCTTGACTAATATTATTTTATACTACAACCTATAACGAGAACCGACCCTATGAGTACTGCACCATCAAAAAAGATCATTATTCTTGGTCTCCCAAATACCGGTAAAACCCAGATCTTCAACAATCTTACCGGTACCTATGGAATTGTTTCCAATTATCCCATGACTACTCTCCAGGCTCAAAGGGCAGAGGTAAAAACCCTGCCAGAGGAGTATACTCTAATCGATGCCCCGGGGTTTCATTCCCTCTTTATCCAATCCGAGGAGGAGCTGGAGGTCCGCAGGCTTCTTCTTTCGGAAAAGCCGGATATAATCCTTCACTGCATAGACGCAAACCGGCTTAAACAATCCCTTTTTCTTACCTTTGATATTATGGAGCTTGGGATACCCATGGTTGTCTCCCTGAATGCCATTGATGAAACGGACGCAAAAGGGATGGCGATAGATGAAAAGGAGTTAAGCAAGGCTCTTGGTGTTCCTGTGGTAAAAACTGCCGCCACGGAAGGCCGGGGAACTGCTGAGCTTCTTTCCGCGTTAAAAAATGCCACTGTGCCGTCCCTGCCCAGCAAATATCCTGAAAAGATAGAAGAGATGATAGAGGCGCTTTCCGACAGAGTGCCAATCGAAATACCCTACAGAAGAAAGATCCTGCTCCTTCTGCTCCTGCAGGATTCCTTTTTAACCTGGGAGTGGCTTTCCGGGAAAGAGGAGCAGGAAAATCTGAAAAGGGCTGTTACCAATCTGCTTGAGGACTATAATGGTAACATCCATTACGCAGTAAGCAGAACCAAAAACCGCTGGGTTTCCGAGATAGCAAGTAATACCATAAAAAAACAGGGGGTCTTCTCCGACCGGTTTTCCGAGGGAATGGCCAGATTAAGCAGGAATCCGGCCACCGGTTTTCCCCTTCTCTTTTTCTTCCTGCTTTTAAGTTACTTCATTGTAGTACATGTGGCTGGATTTCTGGAGGAGGTTTTATCCTCTCTTATTTCAGATCCTATTGTCTCCTTTATCGGCAGAATAATCTCCGACGGTTGGATAAAAGATTTTCTTATAGGAGACTACGGAATTCTTACCCTGGGGCTTTTCAATGCCGTTTTTACCGTACTTCCGGTACTTTCAGTATTTTTCCTTCTCTTCGGGCTTCTTGAGGACATGGGCTATCTGCCGAATCTATCCATTCTGGTTAGAAGGCTTTTTAACAGGATCGGGCTTTCCGGCAAAGCAATTATGCCAATTGTTCTTGGTTTTGGATGTAAAACCATGGCAACCCTGACAACCCGAAGCATAGCCTCAAAAAAGGAACGCACCATAGCAATATTTCTCATTGCCTTTGGAATCCCTTGTTCTGCCCAGATGGGCTTGAATATGGCCATCCTGGGAAACGCAGGGGTGGCTTCTTTTATTATAGCTCTAGGATTTCTTTTCTTTGTAGAACTTGTTGCAGGTGCCCTGCTCAATAAACTCATTAAGGATGATGCTTCGGGAAGCTTTATTCTGGAATTACCCCCCTTCAGAATCCCTAATCTCTATGCGGTCCTTAAAAAGACCTATTACAGACTTTTCTGGTTCCTCCGGGAATCGATTGCTATTTTCATAATTGCCGCAGTGGGGCTCTTTGTTTTTGATGCCCTGGGAGGACTGGACTTCTTAAAATGGTTCCTCCATCCGGTAATAGTGAATTGGCTTGGCCTTCCGGTAGATATGGTGGAAGCGCTGATCCTTACCATGGCAAGGCATGAAATAGCCGCAGGCTTCATACTTAACCTTTCCAATGCCGGAAGACTTTCTTTTATACAAAGTATAATATCCGTAGTAATCACCACCATGTTCGTTCCCTGTATTGCAAATATTGTTGCTATCTTCAAGGAGCTTGGTGCCAAAACCGGTCTCGTTATGGTTCTTTCTATAAACCTGGTATCCTTCCTTCTGGCAGGAATACTGAACTGGACTCTTATTCTTTTTTTAGGGAGTTAAGCGATGGGTAAACATTTATTGGATGAACATAGAGAGAAGATCTGGATTCTCCTGGAATCAGGCGGTGGCACAGTAGAAGAACTAGAAAAAAAGATGGGGGAAAAATATAATACGGAGAGCTTGGAACAGCTTGTAACCGGGGGAGATATACGGGTGGATGAGAAGACTCACGAGATCAATTTTACTCCCAAGGGGCTTGAGGCAGGAAGATTATTAATCAGAAGCCACAGAATTGCGGAGAGACTTATCTCCGATGTTCTGGGGGGAGAATTTGAAATAGGAGCCTGTGAATTTGAACATCTGACAAACAAAGACCTGGTGGATTCATTATGCACCCTCTTGGGACACCCCCGAGAATGCCCCCATGGTCATCCAATTCCCCTGGGAGAATGCTGCAGAATCTCTGCAGATACTGTAAAGAGCAGCATCCTGCCCCTCTCCAGCCTAGAAATCGGACAATGTGCAGAGATTGCCTATGTTCAATGCAAGGATAAGAGAGAGATTCACCTCTTGGAGGGATTGCAGTTGAAACCTGGCACTACGGTAAAACTGCACCAGCGCTTTCCTACCTATGTAATTGAGGTTGAGGGCACCCAGATAGCTGTGGATGACGAAGTAGTTAAAAACATAAAGATTTGGGTAAGTTCCACCCGCTCCTCCTGTGGTGAAGCGGCGGGAGACCAGGCAGAAGATCAGGCTCAAAGGGGACACCGCAGGCCTAGAGGATTCCGTTTTAGAGGAAGAAGAAGGATTCCATAAACAGAAATCCTGCTCCTTTAGCGCCAGTAAGAACGGGTAAAGAGGATCATAACAGTGAAGATCTCCAGCCTGCCCACCATCATGGCAAAACAATGGACCAGTTTTATATAGTCCGGAAACCCTGCATAATTAAGAACAGGTCCTACAGCCCCAAATCCAGGTCCTATGTTCCCTACCGTTGCCAAGGCAGCGGAGAGGGAGGTATCTATGTTGTATCCGCCGGAGGATGTAACCAGAGCAGTGAATAGCACTATAAAGATGTAAAGAAAGATAAAGCCTGAAATTGAATAGATTATATCCTTCCTTCCAGCTTTTTTATTCAACCGGATACCGAAAACTCCACGGGGGTGCAGGAGTCTCTTCATCTCGCTTTGGCCTTGCTTGAAAAGGGAGACAATTCTTATGACCTTAATCCCCCCTCCCGTTGAACCGGAACAAGCCCCTATAAACATGAGGGAAAACAGGACAAACTGGCTTAAAGCAGGCCAAAGGATATAGTCTGTGGTTACAAAACCTGTAGAGGTCAGTATAGAGGCAACCTGAAATCCGGCGGACCTTATCCCCTCTCCGGGAGAAAGACCCTGCCCCAGAATAAGATTCACTGAAATAAATGCCGTTGCAACAAAGAATATTCCAAGATAAACCCGGAATTCGGTATTCTGCACAATATCTTTGATTTTTCCTGTAAGCAGTCTGTGAAATAGAATAAAATTTGTACCCGCCAGAATCATGAAAACTGTAATAACCCACTCCACATAGGGGGAGTTATAAGCTCCCACACTGGCGTTTCTAGGCGAGAACCCTCCTGTAGCCAAGGTGCCAAAGGTATGGGTAAGGGCATCAAAAAAGGATAACCCACCCAAAAAAAGGAAAAGAGTCTCCAGAATTGTTAAACCCAGATAAAAAAGCCACAGGAGTTTCGCAGTCTGCGTCATTTTGGGGGTTATCTTGTCGAAACTTACCCCCGGAAGTTCTGCCTTTACAAGCTGCATATTTCCGATTCCCAAAAGGGGAAGGATTGCCACTGTCAGAAATACAATTCCCATGCCACCCAGCCAGTGGGTCATGGATCTCCAAAAAAGGAGTGATTTTGGAAGGCCTTCTATATTCGTTAGGATCGATGCTCCAGTGGTTGTAAAGCCGGACATGGTTTCAAAAAAGGCATCCACATAACTGGGAATTGCGCCGGAAAGATAGAAGGGCAGGGCTCCTACAAGGCAGGAAGCAATCCAGCTTAAAGAAACCAGAAGAAAGGCTTCCTTAGGCCTTATGTTTTTAAATCTTCTGTTTTTTACTGGAAGGAACAAGAGAAGTGTGAATAGTAGAACACCTAGAACCGGAAACAGGAACCACTTTATCAATTCCCCTTCTCCATAATAAAAGGCAAAGGGAATGGAAAAGAGCATAAACCCGGAAACAATAAGCAGAGCAATAAAGGTAAGCCTGAATACTTTAAATAAATTCATATAAAGAGCTCTTCCACCTTAGCAAGAACATCCTTGGGTGCAATGATGAGAATTACATCCTCAGGTTGGAAGATATAGTCACCATCGGGAATGAAGCTTTTTTCCTTCCTTGTTACTGTTACTACAAGAGAATCCTTAGGCATCCTTACCTGTTCCAACCTTCGGCCAAGTAACCGGCAACCCTCCTGCAGAACCATCTCGATTATATCGATCTTTCCCCCGGCAATGCCATAGATGTTCTTGATATCCCCCTTTCTGATAAAACGGAGAATTGTATTAACCACAGCATCCTTTAAACTTATGGTTACATCAATTCCGAGATGAG
>Ga0067045_1030862_pt1 | contig 13883 bp, 10 predicted proteins | sample TerdegcTABiofilm_FD_59184 | JGI IMG/M metagenome (GOLD analysis project Ga0067045, IMG submission 59184) | Combined Assembly of (Gp0054472, Gp0054536) Wastewater bioreactor microbial communities from Singapore -Terephthalate degrading...
ATGTCAAAAGATCTAAAGTGTCCCTAAGCTTGTGAAAATATTAATACTCATAAACTTAAAGTTTGCCGAGTGATCCCACTTGGCACACAAAGCAGAATCCTCCTTATCCTTCTACAAGGCAACATAAGCAGGTACATAATCATGAGCTGTCTTAAGAGGAGTAATATGATCCATCAACCAAGCCCGCTCTCCACAAGAAGAAAGCTTTATACGGGAAAGGAAAACTCTTCCAAGATAAACATGCTCTTTTAAGAGAGAAAGTAATCGACCACTTAAACCCGCCCACTCAGCGTGAAGAAGGCTCTCCTCTTGAGGGCCCTTGATAGGAAACTTTTTCCAATAGTTATGCCAGGCCAGATAGCTCCACAACCTTAGCATTCCATTGTTCACATTCCTGCAATGACAGGTGGTTTCTCTTCTGTGGGCAGACTGATCCTTTCTAATCTCCCTATCCAGGTAATTGCAGGGGAACAAGAGGTTTTTCCGGTTCCTTTTTACCTTGGAGCTTACAGTACAATGCACAGTCCATCTTTTTTCTCCCTGCTCCTTGAACAAAGGATGTGTTTTTAGAGCCCTGGCATACTCCTTCTTCTCGTCCGTCAGGATAATCAAGGGCCTTCCCTCCCTCAAGGGATATTCCCCAGCCAATTGATCCAGCACCTCCTTGAAGGCACGCACCAAAGCTCCCCTCTCATAACTAAACTTCTCCTCCAACTTCCTCCGTTTCCTCTTCTGCTCCTCCGTCATCCTCCCACTGCGCCTTAAGGTAGAGTGTGTTGCTTCAAGGATATACAAAGATTTTTCAGTTATAGACAGGGTTAAATTGTTGGGAAAGTATTGTGATACATCAAAGCTCTGGAAACCATCTATCGCCACCGCTTCATCTCCTTGGATCATCTTCCTGCAGAGACTATGCAGAGCAAGACATTGTCGACCCAGCCTTTGACTCCGGTTGATAACACATCCCCGGGAGATCTTAAGAATCCGGGACAACCCGCGGATACTCATGGATTCACTGGATAAATGATGAAAAAAAAAGTAGTCAACCTTCTTCTTGCAGTAATAATCCAGAAGAAAGGTTTGCTTTGAGAAGGTTTTCCTACAGCTCCTGCAATAAAACCGGGGAACCCACCCAAAGGTCCGGGTATGGTAAGGCTTCAAGTAATTCCACCAAAGCTGCCCTCTTGGGCTCTGGTGGTGTAAACACCGAGGATTAGGACAGAAAGGTGGAATGAAGCCTTGACTCTTTATTGGTATTTGTGTGTTCATACTATTACAGAGAGGTGTTTATTCACTCCTGCTTGCTCTATTTTGATATTTTTACAAGCTTAGGGACACTCTATAAAATTCAGAGGGAACCATGAAAATACCTGTAAAATACTGGGCTGATCTAAGCCTTGAAGAAAAAAAGCGAATCCTCAGCCGTTCAGAAGCTGACATCTCCCAGATTCTTCCCGTGGTGCAGAAGATAATCGACCGGGTTAAAAGAGAGGGGGATTCTGCCCTGTATGATCTTACCCGGAGATTCGACAAGGCGGAGACAATCGTCCCGGGCTTAAAGGTAAAGCCTGAGGAATTTGAAAGGGCAGAGGAGATTCTCTCTGGGGAGGTAAAGGAAGCCATCCGGTTTGGGATTCGTAATACAAGGCTGTTCCATGAAAAACAGAAACCGGAGGGCTTAAACTTTATCGAGATTTTACCAGGGCTCCTTTCCGGGGAGAGGGCTACTCCTATAGATTCCGTGGGCCTTTATGTGCCCCGGGGAAGGGGAAGCTTTCCCTCCATGCTCTATATGCTCGCTGTTCCTGCCGTTGTGGCAGGGGTAAAAAGAATCTGTGTAATCACCCCTCCTGCAGAGGATAGCAGCCTTGATCCGGGAACTCTTTTTACCGCCCGGGAGTGCGGCATCGGAGAGATCTACCGGATTGGAGGGGCTCAGGGAATTGCCGCTCTTGCCCTGGGTACGGAGAGTATTCCAAAGGTTCTTAAAATACTTGGCCCGGGAAGCAGATATGTGAGCGCTGCAAAAAGGCTTCTCAGTTCCGTGGTGGATATCGGTATGCCCGCAGGTCCTTCGGAGTCTGTGGTAATTGCCGATGAAACGGCAGATCCATGGAAGGTTACTCTCGATCTTCTTGTGGAGGCAGAACACGGATCGGATTCCTCAGCTTTACTGTTTACTCCCTCTTATGATTTGGGATCAAAGGTAGCTTTGTACCTCTCCAATCTGCTGCCAACCTTGCCGGAACCGAGGCGCAGCTTTGTAAGGGATGTGTTTTCCGGTTATGGGGGGATTTTTATAACCCTCTCCCTGGAGGAGAGTTGTGAAATTACCAATACCTTTGCTCCGGAACACCTCTCGATCCATACGCGGGAACCCTTCGACACCCTCTCCAGGATAAGGAATGCCAGCGAGATCCTTCTTGGCTCCAATATACCCTTTTCCGGGGCAAACTATGCTGCAGGAGTCAATGCCGTTCTACCCACCGGGGGTTTTGCCAAAACCTACAGTGCCGTCTCGGTGAGGGATTTTGTTAAATACTCCTCCGTGGTATATGCCACGGAAAAGGGTTATAATACTTTAAAACCCCAGGTGGAAACCCTTGCCCTTTACGAAGGTTTTTACACCCATGCAAAAGCCTTCAGCGAGAGGGACAAGGATCCGGGGATAGGCGGGGTATAGAAAGAGGAAACAGAGAATGCGTTTTTCAAATTCTCAGGAAGGTTTTTCCTTTCTTGAGTCCTTTGCAAATTTTGAAAAAACCGGCAGCGATGCTGCCAGGACCTTTCGCTTAGACAGGATGGAGACCCTGTTAAAGACCTTTGGAAACCCCCAGCACTCCTTTAAATCCCTCCATCTGGCAGGTTCCAAGGGTAAAGGTTCCACCTCTGCCTTTTTAGCCTCCCTTTTATCCGAGGGGGGGTATAAAACCGGCCTGTATACCTCTCCCCATGTAACCACTTATAAAGAGAGGATCACCTTAGCGGGCAGAGAGTTTCCCGAGGAACTGTATACCCATTGGCTTAACAGGATAGCCGCTGAGATCCAAGGTCTCAGGTTGCCGGGAGGGGAGGAACCCACAACCTTTGAACTTTTAACCCTGCTGGCCTTTCTTATCTTCCGGGAGGAAGGGATAGAGTGGGGGGTAATCGAAACCGGCCTTGGCGGCAGACTGGATGCCACCAACCTGGTGGTACCCAAGGCCTGTATTTTTACCCCTGTAGAATTGGAACACACCGATGTCCTTGGAAATAACCTGACCCTGATTGCCGGGGAAAAGGCGGGGATTATAAAAAAGGGGGTGCCTGTCTTTTCCTCTACCCAGAAGGCGGAAACCAAAGGGGTTTTAGAAAAGAGGAGCAGGGATCTAGAGAGTCCTTTCCTCTTTTTTGAGGATTCCGGTTATTCCGTAAAATCGGAGCTTACCCTTAAGGGAACAGATCTGGAGATACAAAGGAAGGGGGAACCTCCGGTAAGATCCCGGCTTTCCCTGCTGGGCCGGTTCCAGGGGGAAAATGCTGCCTTGGCGGTGCTGGTTTTGGACCATCTTTCCAGGCAGGGGGTAGTAAGGGAAATGTCCCCGGAGGTTCTTTCAAAAGGTCTTTCCAAGGCAAGGCTTCCGGGTAGGATGGAGCTTATCCTGAAAAAACCGCCTGTTCTTCTGGACGGCGCCCATACCCCGGTTTCCGCAGCCCTGGTGAATAAAACCTTTACAGAGCTTTTCCCGAAGGACAGAATTCTAGTCTTCGGATCCGTGGCGGGCAAGGACTTCGCCTCCATGGCCTCCCTTCTGGCTCCCTGGTTCTCTAAAATCATTGTAACCACCCCCGGCAGTTTTAAAAAGAGCGATCCCGAACAGGTGTTTAAGAGTTTCAGGGCTCTTAAGGAGGATACCCTTTTTATCCCGGAATCTCTTGCTGCAGCAAGGAGAGCCCTTGATCTTTCCGGTGGGATTATCCCCATTCTGGTTACAGGCTCTTTTTATTTGGTGGGGGAGTTGCGGTCCTTTTTTATCTCTCTGGAGGAAAAATGATTCTATCGGAACGGCTTTTTAATCTGGAACCCTATCTTCCCGGTGAACAGCCCAAGGATAAAAGCCTTGTTAAACTCAACACCAACGAGAACCCCTACCCGCCCTCACCTCGGGCGGCCAAGGTTTTAAAGGACCTGGATGCCGCAAGGCTCCGGCTTTATCCGGATCCCCTTTCCGCAAAACTAAGGCAGGCTTTAGCAGAAATAAACGGAGTTGGAGTTTCCCAGGTTTTTGTAGGCAATGGCTCCGATGAGGTTCTCTCCTTTGTTTTTTATGCCCTCTTTGGCCATGGCGGGCTTCCCGTTCTTTTCCCGGAGCATACCTACAGTTTCTATCCTGTCTACTGCAGTTTTTACGGTATACCTTACAAAGCTGTTCCTATGGAAAGGGATTTTTCCATCTCCCTATCCAGGTATCTGGAATACCAGAGCTCTGGTATAATTTTTCCCAATCCAAATGCACCTACTGGAATAGCTCTCCCCAGGAGGGAGGTGGAGGAGTTTCTTAAGGCTTATGATTCTGAAAGACCAGTGGTGTTGGATGAGGCTTATTGTGATTTTGGCGGGGAAACCTCCGTCCCCCTTATAAGGGATCATCCCAATCTGCTTATTGTATCTACCCTTTCCAAGAGCCGCTCTCTGGCGGGTTTAAGAATCGGTTATGCCCTGGGAAGCGAGGAGATGATCTCCGTTCTTTTTACAGTAAAAGACTCCTTCAACTCGTATCCTTTGGATCTTGTTGCCCAGGAAGCTGCCGCCGAGGCCCTTAAGGACAGGGAATATTTCCTGGAAACCACAGCTAGGATAATAAGAGAGAGAGAGAGGGTGGCCGTGGAGCTATCCCGCCTAGGATTTGAAACCCTCCCTTCGAAGGCTAATTTTCTCTTTACCTGTAAGAGGGGTTTTTCGGGAGAGGAGATCTACACCTTTCTGCGGAGGGAAGGTATCCTGGTCCGGTATTTCCACAAAAAGGGAATCGAGGACTTTGTGCGAATCACCCTGGGAAAACCGGAGGATAACACCCTGCTTTTGGAGGCATTGAGCAGGTTTACGAACTCTGCTGCAAACAGGGCAAAGTCGGATGAAAACAAGAAACAGTCCTGAAAATCCCCTATGCTATTTTGTAAGCGATCTTCACGGGAAAAAGGAGAAGTATCTTAAACTCTTTAAACTTCTGCGGGAAAATCCGCCCCAGGTTCTGTTCCTTGGGGGGGATCTGCTGCCTCCAGGGATCGGTTTCCGGGGCACCCTGGATTTTTTTATGGAGGACTTTGTAAATGCTTTCCTCCGGGAGGGTTTTTTAAGGCTTAAGGGGGAGCTGGGAAAGAATTATCCCAGGATTTTTCTTATCCTGGGGAATGATGATGGAAAATTCCAGGAACCAGCTATTCTGGATGTGGCTGCCTACGGTCTCTGGGAATATATCCATGACAGGAGGGTCTTTCTTGGTAAGTATCCGGTTTTCGGGTATGCCAATATTCCACCCAGCCCCTTTATGCTTAAGGATTGGGAAAGGTATGATGTTTCCCGCTATGTGGATCCCGGCAGCGTACCTCCGGAGGAGGGAGGGTTTACAGTTCCCGTTTCCAGGGAAAGGCTTGCAGAGATTACTTTAGCAGGGGAGATTGAAAAACTGACGGAGGGGGAGGATCTATCCAGAGCAATCTTCCTTTTTCACGCTCCGCCTTACAACTGCAGTCTCGACCGGGCAGCCCTGGATGGAAAAATGATCGACCATGTTCCCTTGGATCTACACATAGGAAGCATAGCCATCCGGAGGATGATAGAGGAGCGGTCCCCTTGGATAACCCTCCACGGCCATGTTCATGAGTCCACCCGGATTACAGGCGTCTACAAGGAAAAGATAGCCCAAACCTGGTGCTTTCAGGCGGCTCACGAAGGGGAGGAGCTTTCAGTAATCCGGTTTTACCCGGAAAATCCAAAGGGAGGGGAGAGGATACTGTATTGAAAAGCCTTACTTTTCTTTTTTCCCCAGAGGCAGCCGTTCCGCAGGGTCTGTAACCGCCCCGATTTTAACGGCAAAACTGGTTTTTCCCTTTATATCCTTATCGGTAACAATATGAATATCCAAAAGACCTCCACTCCTTCGGCCGGTTTTAAGAAAATTAAATTCATCCAGACACTGGCTCCATCCCTCCAGCCATAGAAGGAGAGCCTTGCGCTGCTGGGCTGTTCCCTGGAAATGGATTATCAGATCTATGTCGCTGGAGGGTCCGGCGGTTGCATTCTTTGTGCTTCCGATAAGGTAAACATCCTTTACCCCGAAGGTCTCCCTATCCAGTTCCTGGGCAATCCGAAGAGCCATGGCGTTTCGCCATTCCCAATGAGGTTCTCGGTTGGAGGCATCCTGTCCCTGTAAGTCGGGGATATTGGGATCGCTTAAGGGTTTGGAAAAAGAGGATACCTCGGCAGCTTTAACGGAGGAGGGAAAGGTAAGGTAGGCCAAGGCTTCGTCCTGATCAGCATTCAGTAAAAGGCGGAGAATCCTTCCCCGGGAGACTTTTGGTATATCGATGACTTTTACAACCTCCTGGTATTGCGCATATTCCGGCAGGATATCTTTAAGGATATTGGGAGATTCGTTTATAAAACGGAAATTGAAAATTACATCCGAATCATCTGGATAGAGAGGGAGATACTTTATGGATGATTCCACAAGATCCTGGAAAAAATGGGTGCCAAAGGAGAGATCAGGACAATAGTTTCCCTTTCTTTTTGCCATCTCTATCAGAACGGAGGTATTGTTTATATCTGAGTAAGTTACCCTAACGCCCAGTTTTATATCCCCACGACTCCCCCATCGGCCTGGGCCGATTAAAATGAAGCCTCTTTTGGGAAGCAGCTTGTTAAGTCGGCTTATTAGGCTGCCAATCTTAAGATAACTCTCCTGGGTTTCCAGGGTTGCATATTTTTCGGGATCTACATAAACAAGATGGGTTATATTGGGCACCCTTCCGTTGGATATGTGTTTCCTCGCCGTAAAGATAATATCCTGAAAGGGGATATTTCTAGGGATCGGGGAGGGGGTGTAATCGGAAAAACTGCTTTGTGGCCGGCATTGAAGGAGGTAAAGATTTTTTCCGTCCCAGGCAAATTCTATATCCACCGAGCTTTTCAGCTCCTCCTGAAGCACCTCCAGGATAGTTTTTATAAGGGGGATAAACCCATCATCTTCGATAAGACCCTCGAAGGTGACTACCGGATCCCCCTCCTTGAAATTCATTGTAAACCGGTTGATTCGTCTTAATCTTTCCTCATGATATAGACTAACCACCTTTTCCAGATCCGGATAATCATCGGCGTATTCTTTTATAAAACCCTTAACCTCTATGGTCTCTAAACAGTTGTTCTCCAAATTGATTACATCCATCTTTGCCGGAGAATATCGGGCAATCTCGTCCGGGGAGGTATTGACCCGCAGATCCGGCTGCCCTGGCGAGAGCAAAGTGGGATAATCATCGCTTAGGCGGTCCACAGCCCGGGTACCAAGGCCTGGTACCAGACGGATGAGACCGTCTTCCCGTTTTATCCTTGGGGACCAGCGGAACTCGTTACTGCTCAGGGCAAGACCGGCAAAGGTGGGGAGAAAGTAGGGGCCTACCTTTGTCCCCACGACTTCCTGAATAATCACTCCCATCTCTTCCCGAACATCCAGGAGCCCCCTCTCCGCACGGTATTCCAGGGGATCGGGGCCGTTTATAGAGGAATAAACCTCTGCCACCGCATCCAGGAGGCTCTCCAGCCTCTCCTTTTTTGTGCCTTGGTTTCCTAAAAAGAGGCTCTTGTACTTTCCGGAAAAGGCGGAACCAAAACGGTCCTCTAACCTGCTGGAACTTCTTACAATGATAGGTTTCTGCCCAAGATCATCCAAGGCCATGGAGAGACCCTGGACAATATCCGGAGGAAACTGAGAATTCTTAAAAAGCTGTATTATATGGGGATACTCCAGGCGTATCTCTTCCAGAGGTTTATACTTAAGCTCAAAGAGGTCCTCCATATTGTTGTAGGTGATAAAATGATTCACCCCGTCGGAGGGCAGATACCAGGTTTTAGGGACCGCCACTTCCTTAAGTCTGGGATATTTTTCGCTCTTGTTTTCCAGAATTCTTCCCGCTAAAAAAATACCCGCAGCCTTTCCTCCGATTACTCCGTGGCTCTTGGAGGGGATGATGATTCTGTCCAGAAGATTGTAGAAATCCCGTACCCGCAGGTTTTTCTTGGCGGCATTCACATATTCCATCTGATTGGTTATAAACCGCCGGGTAAGAAGCACCCGGATCTCCTTCCTTTTGGGATCAGTCATTTCCGGACCGTAAGGCGGGCTCAAATCAATGAACCTTCTTACCGCCTCCGCTGAATCCTCTAAGGAGGAATCCAGGTTAATCAGGGTTTTTACCAAAAAGGTTATCTTGTCATCCTGAATCCATCTTTTCAGGTAAGCAAGGATTGTTTCCTCCGGCAAGTGTCTTTCTGCCAGGTTATAGATCTCTTCGCACTTATCCAGAAGCTCGGGTTCCACATCCTTCTGCTGGGGCTGGTTCTCATCCTCCTCATAAAGACTAACTCCGTTTCTCCTGTATCTGCCTGGGAAGATACTGTTTGCTTCCTGAATGCCGTTTAGGCACAGATAGTTGAGGAATTTTCTTGCCATTTTGGAATAAAGCTTTCGGTCCGTATGATAGAGGAGTTCAACTACGGTTCTCCATTTACCAGGACTTTCCTTATCCTTGTCTGTATCTGTTTTCTGCAGGCCCTGAACAATAGCCCGGAATTCGCGGTGCTGAAAATGGTCGCCTATCTTTCTGGCGAGACTTTTTAGAAGCTGTAATTCCTCCACTAAAAAGGGGCAGGAATCCGGGGATGTTCCCTCTTTGGCATAGACAATCTCTATCTTTCCTACAGGATTCTCTTTGCTGTAGATATCCGCAACAATTTTACAGTCTGTTTCATAAAAATCGGCACTGGAGTAGCTTTTCCCATACAGATCTATCTTTGCCTTGCAGAATTCTGAATACTGCCAGGCTTGAGGTATAAGAAGGACCAACTGTTGACAAATTTCCTCCACAGGAGTCTCATAATTACTTAGAAGCTCCTCTACATCGTATATACATTTAAGCTCCTTGGTTCTCTCCACCAGGGAACCGAAGATTGTTTCCAGATTTTCTCTTGTTTGTTCCATGCGTTATTAAACCCACCCCCTGTCCTTGCAGGCCTGGGCTACCCGGTCGATGGCAATAATATACGCCGCATCCCGCATGTAGATTTTCTTTTTTCTTGCCAATTCACTGACATCGGAAAAGGCAGAGGTCATCTTAATCTTCAGTCTTCCCAGAACCTCATCCTTCTGCCAGAAGTAATTCATATTGCTCTGGACCTGCTCAAAATAACTGCAAATTACCCCTCCGGAGTTGGCCAGGAAATCTGGAATAAGGAATATGTCCCGGTCGTATATTTTTTTGTCTGCATCCGGAGTTGTAGGGCCATTTGCTCCCTCGGCAATGATCTTTACCTTGCTGGGAATTCTTTCCACATTGTCGCCGTTTATCTGATTCTCCAGGGCTGCGGGAATTAGGATATCCACCTCCTGTTCCAGCCATGCCCAGCCGGGAAGGATTTCGTATCCCAGTTCTACAGCTTTCTTTTTGTCTACGCTTCCAAAACGATCGGTGATAGAGAGAAGTTCGCCGTAATCAATTCCATCATTCTTGCGGTAAGTATAGGAGGTCTGGTCTTGCTGGTCCCAGCAGGCGACGGTAATCACCGTGCCTCCCATTTGAGAATAAAGATTAAAGAGATGCTGTGCCACATTACCAAAGCCTTGAATACTGGCGGTAGTTTTATCCGCTGCCAGTCCCAGGTCCTTTAGAGCCTCCATGAGGATATAAACCACCCCGTAACCTGTAGATTCCTTTCGTCCCAGGGAACCTCCCATACCCACGGGTTTTCCGGTAAAAGCGCCTGGATACCTTCCACCTGTAAGGATCTCATACTCGTCCAGCATCCAGAGCATATGCTGAGCATTGGTCATGATGTCCGGCGCTGGAACATCCCGGAAGGGTCCGATCTCCCTGTAAAGCTGGCGAACCCACATTCTGCAGATCTGTTCCTGCTCCCGCCCGCTTAAATTGTGGGGATCACAGATAACCCCGCCTTTACCACCCCCAAGGGGAAGATCTGCCATGGCACATTTCCAGGTCATAAGCATGGCCAGGGCTCTTACTGTATCCAGGGTTTCCATGGGATGGAAACGAACACCACCCTTGGAGGGCCCTCGGGCATCGTTGTGCTGAACCCGAAAACCCCGGAAAAGCTGAATTTTGCCGTTATCCATCTTTACGGGAAGGCTCACCGAATATTCCCGGAGGGGGGTTCTTAATAGTTCTTTTACCCCTTGATCAAGGCCCATAAGGTCCGCAATTTTATCAAATTGAACCTGGGCAACGGAAAAGGCATTAAACTCCCTGGTAGGCATACTGTATCTCCCTATTGTATTAATTAATACACAACCCCTCCCGGTTGTCAAATATGGATTTCCCTGGGGGTCTGGTATATTATACATGAAAATCCCGGTTTTTTAAGATAACTTTCTTAGTCTCAACAGGTGTGCCGAATCTTGTTGGAGACTAGAATAGATTGTCAAGGCCGTTGACTTGGAAGAGTATCCAGCAGACGGTTAAAAGGAGTGCTTGTGTCCCTGAATTGGAGAGAGATAGATCTGATACTTTCCGAACTGCCCCTGGAGGGAGCCCATATCCAGGGAATAACCCAGCCGGAGTTTCACACCCTGATATTTGAATTATTCAACAAAGGTTCTGCCTTCTCCCTTCTTTTTAGCGTCGAGCAGAACAGAACCAGGCTGCACAGTCTTACGGCAAAATCCAAGGGTGTACTGAAATTACAGCGTTTTGCCCAGTTTTTAAGGTCCAGAATAAAGGGGGGGCGCATTATCAGTGCAGTTCAGCTTGGAAAGGAACGGATTGTAAAATTTATTATAAAGAGAGGGGAGGAGACCCTTAATCTTTACTGTCGGTTTTGGAGCGGTAATAGCAATATAATCGTTACGGATGCGGAGGATCTCATCCTGGATGCTCTCTACAGGCGGCCTAAAAAGGGGGAGATAACCGGGGGAAAGTACAAGCCTGAGATATTATTTGACGCCTCCATGAAATCCTCTCCGGAAAATAAAGATACAGAGGAAAAATACCCTTTAAGAGATTATCCCCAGGGACAGAGTTTTAATTCCTGGATTGAACAGGAGTACAAGCTTTACCGGACAGAGGAAGATCTGGAAAGCCTTAGAATAAGGGCAGAACAGGCTCTGGAGAAGAGGGTTTCTGTCCTGCAGGATAGTCTTGCTCAAAAGCAGGAGAGATTGAAGGTCCTCTCTTCCATTGAAAGATCAAAGGAGCTGGGGGATCTGATTCTGAGTAATCTTGGAAGTTCAATCCAGGAGGATAAATGGCTTAGGGTGAGCGACTTCTTTAATGAGGAAAGAGAATGCAATATAGAAATTGATCCCCAAAAAACTCTTCAAGAGAATGCTGAAGGATATTATGAAAGGTATAAAAAGGAAAAGCGAACCCAGGAGTATCTTCAAAAGGAAATATCAGATCTGGAGAGGGAGATAATTCACCTTGAGCAATTAAAAGATTCCCTGGAAAAAGAGGAATCCGTAGAGAAACTGAAGGCAGTAATAGGGAAAACAAACTCTTTACCTTCGGCGATTCCCAGGGAGAAAAAGGCCCCGGGATTAACCTTCTTTTCTGGCGGTTTTACCCTCCATGTAGGAAGAACCGCTACCGAAAACGAGGAACTTTTAAGGAAGAAGATCCGAGGAAATGATCTTTGGCTGCATGCAAGGGATTATCCGGGCTCGTATGTTTTTATAAAAGCTGTTAAAGGTAAGACCGTCCCTCTGGAGGTTCTGATCGATGCAGGCAACCTTGCCCTGTATTATAGCAAGGGCCGTTCCGCCGGTAAGGGGAATCTCTACTATACCCAGGCTAAGTATTTAAGAAAGGCAAAGGAGGGGAAACGGGGAACTGTAATTCCTTTCCAGGAGAAAAATCTGACAATTTCGTTGGATCTGGAGAGGGTAAGATCGATTTTGGATAGTGCCGAGGAGTAGCTTTTCTGCCTGTGTCCCAAATCTTACTGCAAAAGTGATATTCACTTTTGCAATTTTTTTATAAATAATTATAATTTAATCATAATGCAGCAGAGAGAACCGACTTATACAAAAAGGATCCGCGAACCTGTGGTAGAAGGGATATTCTATCCTGGAGAAAAAAAGGAGCTTGAAAGGATTATCAAACAAAGCCTGGAGAAATGCGACACTCCGGTGGGAGAGGGCAGGGCTATTCTGGTTCCTCATGCAGGATATGGTTACTGTTCCTCTCTTTTGGCAGCAGCCTTCAAGTCTGTAGCTCTCAAGGATCCTTCTGTAATAGTTTGCCTTGGCCCCACCCATACCGAGGGCAAAACAGGGCTCTATTTAACCGAATCGGAGAGTTTTCGCACCCCGCTGGGGGAGATAGAGATTGCCGAGGAATTATCCGAGGCAATGCTGGAGTGCAGCACCTCCTTTGTTAAAAACGATATCCACCACATGGAAGAGCACTGCCTGGAAATTATTATTCCTTATATTCAAACTCTTTTCCCGAAAGCAAAACTGCTGCCTATTCTTGTGCATGGAAGCTCTCCAGTCCTTGTTAAGGTTATTGCCACGGCCTTGAATCTTCAATTTTCAAAAAGAGAGGCCAAGACCCTTTTTATTGTTACATCTAATCTATTCGGTCTCTCCCCTAAACCGGAGTCCCTTTCAACGGCCCTGAATTTCATCTCCCTGATTAAACAGGGCGATCCTTGGGAAATCGTAAAGGCCTATGAAAAAAAAGAGATAGATGCCTGTGGCACCTTCCCTGTGGCAGGTTTACTGGCTTATCTGACAGGATCCTTCCAGGTCCAGGAATTGGGGATTGTTAAGGGAGATTTCATGGATAAAAAGATGAAGGATGTCCCTTTATACGGTGCCTTTTGTTTTAGGTAGAGTATGGATTTTAATCTAACAGACCAGGAAAAGAAACTTCTTCTTACCACCGCCAGAGAATCAATTTCTTCTTACCTGGAAAAGAGAAAACCCAGGTACCAGGATCCTACCAAGGATCTTGAAAAACCCTGCGGTGCCTTTGTAACCCTAACGTTTCATGAGAAATTGAGAGGTTGTATTGGTTATATGACCAGTACCGATCCTTTAATAAAATCGATAAAGGAACTGGCAAGAGCCAGCGCCTTTTCCGATCCCAGGTTTCCGCAGGTTAAAATAGGTGAGCTTCCGGATCTTCGAATCGAGATTTCTGTTCTGAGCCCCTTAAAAAAGATCTCCTCCCTACAGGAGATACGGGTTGGAGAACACGGGATTTACATGAAAAGGGGGTACGCCTCCGGAGTTCTCCTTCCCCAGGTGGCAGTGGAGCAGGGGTGGGACAGGAATACCTTCCTAACCCATACCTGTTACAAGGCGGGTCTTCCGGGTACCTGTTTTAGGGACCCGCAAACCGAGATATTTATATTTTCCGCTCTTATTTTTAAGGAGAACCCTCCGGCCAAGGCTTGAATTCTACTTTCTGGTTATTTAGGAACCTGGAAAGATCCTCGGCAAGTTGCGGATCCTCGGGCTGATACCATCTTACCCCAGGCAGGGATCGGAAAAAGGTTATCTGCCGTTTTGCATAATGCCGGGAATTCAGTTTTATCTCTTCGATGGCAGAGGAGACCGTACCGCACCCCCTGTAAACCAGATCCAGGAACTCCCGGTATCCAATGCCCC
>Ga0067045_1000928_pt1 | contig 13881 bp, 15 predicted proteins | sample TerdegcTABiofilm_FD_59184 | JGI IMG/M metagenome (GOLD analysis project Ga0067045, IMG submission 59184) | Combined Assembly of (Gp0054472, Gp0054536) Wastewater bioreactor microbial communities from Singapore -Terephthalate degrading...
GCCGCATATCTTAACGGGAAAGTATTCGTCCAGGATGGCCACCAGGTTGTTCAGGGCCGCGTTTAGTTTCCTCCTTTGCTGCCACCGGCTTTGGGTATACCCGCGTAGCTCCGCCCAGATTCCTTGAGGTAAGTAACAGCGGGAAAAACGGCCTTCCCAGGTTAACGTGGCAATAATCAAGGCGTCTTTCCGGTCGTTCTTAGTAGGCGAGTTGTCATCCAGTTCCTTTTGTTTTTTGACGTGGTAGGGGTTCACGATAACCACCGTTATCCCCGCCCTTGACAAGTACCCGGCCAGTGGCCTCCAGTAATGCCCCGATGGTTCCATGGCCACGACGATGGTTTCCGCTCCGATTCGTTCCTTGGCCCGGCTCATTCTCCCCAGTAGACGCGCAAAACCTTCTGTGTTATTCTTAAACTGGACTTCGATTCCCATCCGTCCGTCCAGCATCCGTGCCCAGTGAGTTTTTTTCGCAATGTCCACACCTACGATCAGGGTATGAGCCGTACGAATCTGGGTTAAATTACTGGTCCTCTTATTCATCAATCTCGACCTCCTGTACTTTTAGGTTGTCTTGTCAACACCTTTGTACCAGGAGGTCTTTTTATCGGTCAACCCCTCTCTACTTCATTACAGGAATGCTTATTTGTATAAATATAGTAACATTTGAATATTTCTGTTTTATGTCGAAAAGGCGCACAGTAAGAAGACACCTGAGCAGTATGAGACCGCTAAGAGATTGGTGCCGGGCGGACCGTTTCTTGGAATGTTTGCGAGGGAACGGCGGCCTGTGTGGGATGTGTGGTGAGAGGAAGTTCACGAAAACAAATAATCATCAGACTTCTTCTTTCTAAAAAACAACAGGTAAATTATTTCAAGAATACCGACGGTATTAACGACTATCAGGACAATATACCAGACCAACTGAGTGTTACGGGCGGCATGCCATAAGGCTAAAGCCTTCCAGATCGCGCTCCAGGTAATTATTAAATACAGCAACCAGGGGTTATTCTGAAACACTTGTGCTACAGCATCCATGATTTGTTCTCCTTTTCATGAGTAAATTATATATTCAAGATAACAAGGATTCCAAACGGGACACATGGGGATACTTCTATAGTTTGCGAGTTTCACGCCACAACAAAAGGTTCAAGGCTATAAACCATAACAGGCTGAGAAACAGCAGCAAATAATGATGATGAAGTAGAAAACTCATTAATGATCTCCTTTTTGTAGATATAATGTCCAAAAAAATTCAGTGATAAACCAGGCAGGTGCGAGGATTGATCTGGATAGAGTTACATCAAGCTATTTGATCACACAGAAAACACTCATATTAGCCGCTGAAATGAATTTAGAAGAAATTTAAACAAATTAAACCAGGCGGCTCAAGCAGCAGATCCAGATACCGCAGATGAAAAAAGAGGTGCAGGCTCATGCGTAAAAAGAAGGAACTGCAATACCTGCAACTTTGGAGGCTTGAGCTACTCGAGATGTCCGCCGAAGATGAGTCGTCCGAAATGCCGCCAGGCATATGTCTTAGGGCCGGATGTTCATGAGTGGGAATTCATTGGAATCGGCCCGGAAAGCCTTAGATGGTTTGACGACGATTGAGGAATTATGAGAGTCATTTATATTAACGAAACTTGATGGTTAACGTTTATTGTTGAATTGTTGTAATAAGTCAAAAAAAGCTGAAAAATTTTCCTTAACATAAAGGATTTACTTATATTACAAAGAAATAATATAGTAAGGGAAATACTTACATGGTATTTTCCTAAAAATAGTATAAAAGTAATTTCAAGTGGTGTAATTGATGGTTCTCAAATATTTTTACAAGGCCCGCAGCAAGGGAGGCAAATTGGTTACCGGGAAATTAGAGGCGAAAAACCGGCATGAGGCGATAGAGCTGATTAGGAAGCGCGAGCTTTTTGTAATTGAAATAAGAGAAATATCCGTCAAGGGGTTTATCAATCCGGTCGATATTTTTGCTAAAAGGGTCAGCACCAGGGAACTGGCTCTAATGTGTCACCAGTTTGCCACTATGACACAAGTCGGCATCCCAATGCTTCAATGTCTCAGTATATTAATACAGCAATGTGACAACGGGATTCTTAAGAGAACATTAAAGAAAGTAACCGAAAATCTTGAAGAAGGAATGTCCCTGGCAGATTCATTCAAAGCTTACCCAAAGGTATTCCCCCCATTATTTATCAGTATGGTGGAATCCGGGGAGGTGAGCGGGATGCTTGACCAAGTTTTGAACAGGCTTGCCATAAATATGCAAAGGGAGTATGAGCTTATTGAAAAGATAAAATCGGCCATGACCTATCCGGCAGCCGTTATAGCAGTGGCCGTTGTGTCAGTAGTCACACTGTTGATGTTCGTAATTCCGAAATTTGTCTTGTTATTGAATAACATGATGGCTCCTGTTCCGTTTACCACCCGGCTGATTGTCCTGCTTGGGGAAATTTTAAAGGACTATTGGTATATAGTTGTATTTTTATTCGCGGTTGTAGTAGTAAGTTATAAATGGGCGATCACGACAAAACGTGGCAGAATGGTTAAAGACAAAATAGCCCTTAAACTTCCAGTATTCGGGCCCTTAATCCGGAGAATGATTGTCTCCCGCTTTTGCCGTTCGTTAAGTGCCCCTTTTGAAGAGTGGTGTTCCTGTTTTGCAGGCTCTTAATGTGGTGAAAAATATCGCAGGAAACTACATAGTAATCAAAAGCATCAATGAGGTGGAGAGCAACATCAAAAAAGGTGGCGGTATCTCTTTACCGTTGCAAAAGAGCGGGGTTTTTCCCCCGATGGTAACTAGAATGATTGCAATAGGCGAGGAAACAGGTTCTATTGATACTTTATTGGAAAAGATTGCCGACTTTTACGAAAGGGAAGTTGAAGAACGGGTTGCCCGCTTATCTTCCTTGCTGGAGCCGGTTTTAATCGTTGGAGTGGGCGGAATAATTGGTTTCATCATCCTGTCCATTATGCTGCCGATGTTCAGCATCATGAACTATGTTAAATAGTCCGGGTTCGTATAACCTTCTGTGTATAAATGGGAAGATTGGTTTTGCTCGGAAAGGATGTGTAATTATAAGATTGGCTAAGAACGAAAATGGTTTTACTCTAGTGGAACTGATGGTGGTAATCGTTATTATCGGTGTATTGGCTGCTATTGCCATTCCAGCGATGAGTAAGCAGACTGATAAAGCCAAGGTGAAAAGGGCGATGGCAGAATTGAAAACTATGAAAACGGCAATTGACGCTTATAAAGCGGAAAAAGGTTTATATCCGACGACTTCGCAGATTAATAGTGTGCTTATGGAAAATGGCCTCAACTTTGGCTCAGCCTCATTTAAAGACCCATGGGCGAATCCGTACGTCTACTCAACGACTAACGCTGCTCCGACAGCTTACAAGCTTGTTTCTTATGGACCGGACGGCGGCCTTTCTTCCGGTAATGATAACATTATGACGACCGGCGCCACTAACCCGGTTGAGAATACCACAGATACCGATGCCGCACCCATGAGTGATAAGATAAATTCGGATGGTACTTAAATCTATCCCGGTCCGAAGCGAGCCGTTCTGTGTATCTTACGCGGAGCATCAGAGTGGGCGGGGATAACGCCATGCCTATACCAGGTTTACTGTATAATTACGATAAATCTAAACAGCAGAATTAGAGTGAAATGATAGTGAAATGATTGGAAAGAAGGTTGTTGTAAATCAATCTGGTTTTTCATTGATTGAGGTAATGATTGTTATAGTCATCACTGGTGTGATCATTGCAGTTGTTTTACCGGATTTTAATAAAATAATCGGACGTTACACCCTGGAATGCGCAACCAGGGAACTGGCCGCGGAAATACGCATTCTTCAACAGAACGCAATAAAAAACGAAAGCGCTGGATTTTACATGCAGTTTAATGACGTTATGGATAGCTATTGTCTAATTAATACTGACATTGGGGTAGACCCGTATAAAACAACGAAACTCCCTACCGGTGTAGATCTGACACATACATCTTTTAAGCAAACTAATCAAAATCGTCTTTTATTTGCCGCAAATGGAAATCCCTACAATGGATTTGGCGGTCATATCACCCTTCGAGACCGGGCAACCGGAGTTTCCCGATATGTCATTATTGACTCTGTCGGCAGGGTGCGGGTCAGCGAAACCCGTCCGGAATAGGCATGTGTTTTTTAATTGGGGTGACAGGTTGAAACTAATCGTTGTGCAAGATGAACAGGGCTTTACATTGATTGAAGTGCTGGTGGCGTTTGTCATTCTTGCGGTGTCGCTGGTGGCAATGATGGACAGCTTCGCTATGGCCAACCGTGGCAATGCTGACGTATACCGTTATAATACCGCTGTGTCGCTGGCTCAAAGTAAAATGGAAGAAATTAGAAACAACTCTTTTATTCATGTGGCGGATGTTACTTTAGCTGACTTTACTGAGGAAAGCGATTATTCCGAATATGCCGGTTTTCTGTACTCGGTGGCTGTGATAGACAGCGGTTTGATTCAAAAAACGGTAGTAGTTACGGTTTTTTATAACGATGAAGGCGTTCCGAAAGAAGTGTCATTGACGGGCGAAATTGCCAGGAGGTGAAACCGTGGGTCATTTTAGAAACGAGCGCGGTTTTACCCTGGTTGAATTAATGCTTTCGACTCTTCTGTTGAGTATACTCTTCTTGACGGTTTGGGATATATTCAGCCAGTATTCAATATTCTGGAAGAGAGCGATTGATAAGGTTGATTTGTATGAGGGCCTGCGCATATCACTCGGCAGGATGTGTAGAGAGATAAGGTATGCGGAAAGTATATCAACCTCAAGTGATATCAGCAGTCTCACTTTTGTCAACGCCGACGGACAAACTGTTCGTTATTATTGCAATTTAAATGAATTGCTCCGCAGGGAAAAGGGCGTATCAAGTCCGGTAGCGAGTGATATCGAAAGTGTCAGGTTCATTTATACCACCGATGCGGGATTGGTTATTGACCAGTCCAATATTGCCGGGCAAAAACTTTTGCCCAATTGGACAGCTTCTATAAGCCTTCTGACAATATCATTAACGGCGAAAAAACAAGGCAGTCCCGTAGGTCCGGTCGTTTTAACCCAAAAAGTTCGATTGAGGGCTTTGCCGTGAAAAGCTTTGGTAGCGAAGCTGGTCAGGCGCTCGTTTTGGTTGTGATGATAACATTGCTGATTCTATTAATGAGTTTTTCGACACTAACCCTGGTCAGTGAGTGCCGTAAAGCATCCTTTGCAGAAAGAACAATGGTTCAGGCTTATTATATAGCGGACGCAGGCGTAGAGCGCGCACTTGCCAAGGTCAAGTCGGACAGTGACTGGTTGTGGTATGCTGTTCATCTTGATCCTGACAAGGAAGTTGAATTTATCGCAAATCAAAACTATGCCGGTGGCGTTATTGCCAGTGTGAAGGTAAAAGAGGATAGTATTTATCCCACAGTTCCACTTTCCAGGCAAGATGTTGCCTATACCGATATTTTAATAACTTCAGAAGGTACTTATGAAAATAGTAAAAAAACGCTTAAGGTGAGGGCAAGAGTAAATGCGCCGCTGCAATTCGCCAGGGGTGTGTGGGTTAATTCACCAGACTCGGAGTTTGGCAACAGCGTGATAATTTCCGATGTTACATCGTCCGGTGATCTGATTTTCCGGCACAACTGCACATTTCATGGAGAGATAACCGCGGGCGGAACTGTCACTGTTTCAGAAAACGTGGCAATTACAACGGATGAAGTTAAAACGGCAAAGAGTATCATTCTGGAGAATAACGCACAGGTTAACGGAAGAGTCAGGCAGGCAGGAATCAACCCTTGTCAAGTGGCTTTAGCCGGCGGAGCTCTAATTGGCCGGGTAGAGGAAGTTGGAGGACAAGATATAACGCACTTTGAAGATATTTATTATAACGGGACTCTACTTAATAATAGCGGTAATGTTTTAGATGCTTCCAAACTGCACCCGGGGCGGGCTGGTGTCGTCACGACGCCACCCTATCCGGTTCTGGCTTTGTCAATGTACGAAAAAGACTATGACGTGAAATACACGGGCAACAAGACTTTCGCCGGTGATTTTGAAATAAACGGGATTACCTATGTTACAGGCGATGTGACGATATCAGGGAACTATAGCGGAGTTGGTGCAATCGTTGCCGGAGGTAATGTAAATATTTCAGGTGACTTGAAGAGATATCATAATGATCCGGCCAGCAGCCTGTCGATTTTATGTTTTGGCAGCGAGGGTATTACAATTGCCGGCGGTAAACAAGTCTGGGCATTATTATACACGCCTCCCGGAGGGCCATCGGACATGAGAATGATCAATGTCGGGAACGCTGCGACAGTGCATGGCAGTCTCATCTGCGATAAAATCGTAATTAACTCTGCCGCCGATGCCCTGGTTCAATACGAGAATTCTTTAGCGGAGAATCAGCCGGACTGGATCACAGCTCATATAAACATTATTTCCTGGCAGGAATTTTACCCGGTTTTTTCATTCAAACAAGCATAATAAAAGGGGCAATAACTATTGAAGTTAAAAGCTTCGCTTGCCGGAGGATTGATCCGTAAACTGGCGCCTAAAAAAACACAGTATGCGGCAGTTGACATCGGTTCAAGGGAAATCAAAGTGGTGCAAGTCAGCACTGCCAGCGGTAGTCCTGTGGTGACAGCTTCCGGCCGGCATCCCACACCCACAGGCGCCTTGGAGCATCCAATCAACGAGAATAGCTTGGTAGACGCGCTGAATGAGGTGATTCTAGCGTCAGGGATTCAAGTAGATGAGGTGATCGCGACTATTAGCGGCGACAGGGTGATCACACGTCATGTCAAAGTACCCGTGATGCCTGGTAAGGAGTTGGAAGCCGCCGTATATTTTGAGGCAGATAAATTTATTCCGGTTCCTGTTGATGAGTTAACCGTCAGGCATCTCAACTTGGGCATCATCGAATCAGGCGGCGAAAAATTCTTTCATTTGCTGCTGGCAGCTGTGCCCACCTCGTTTGTTTATGATTACTATGGTATTTTTATCAGGGCAGGCTTGATTATTACGGCGATAGATCTTCAATCACTTAGTTTGTGGCGTGTATTTAGCGGTCTCCAGACTTCCGCTGCGAGAGAGGGCACGGTCGGTATTTTAGACATCGGGGCGTCTACAACCCAGTTTGTGGTTGTGCGTGACCGGGTACTTCAGTTAACCAGGACGCTTCCGGTAGGCGGTAACCTGCTTACCCGTTCATTGGCGGAACACTACGGGCTTGATTATTTGGAAGCTCAGCGGATGAAAGAAGAGGAGGGCGAACTGCTCGGCGCAGAACAAGCCGCGTCAGTAACCGCCGGCGCCATGCAGATGGATTTTTCATTGCGCGACGGACTCTCCGGGTTGGTCCGTGAGATCCGCAGGTCGCTTGATTACTACGCTGCCCAGGAGAATGCCACAGCAATCGAAAGGTTTATTATTAGCGGGGGCACCAGCAAACTGAAAGGATTTCGGGAATTTTTCGCCGAGGCGATGGAAGCGCCGGTGGATTTTGGTTATCCGGGTGTGCCCGGCCTGCCGGGTGATGATCCAGTCGCTGCCCGGTTTGATCCGGCTTTTGCCGTGGTTTTGGGTTCTGCATTGCGGGAGGTAGTTGAATGAATGTATAAAGTGAACGTTCTACCTCTGGAGTTGCAATAGAAACATTAACCTGGATGTTAAGAAACTAATAAAAACAATGACAGTTTATACAATCACGACCATTCTTCTGGTTGCTTATGGAACTTTTATTTTCAGTTATTACTCGACTAGAAAAGAAGTTGCCGAGACAGAAAAAGAACTGGTTCAATTACAAGACACCGTAAATAAGGTTGAAAAGATCAAAAAACAGCGGCAAAATGACGAACTAGCTGTTCAAAATTTTAAAGCTCTGGTTGACAATAGAAAGACTTGGTCACACATGTTGGAAGAATTAAATTCGAGTTTGCCGGTGGATATCTGGCTGGAAAGTATAGATTTGTCATTTGCCGGTCCGCAGACCGTGGCCGGTATCAATGGACAAACGGTTGGAAAACCCAAAATACAGGCCAAGGGGATGCAAGCACAGGCACAAACGAGGGTGAACCGGGCAGACGCTGGTGCGGAGTCAGGCGTTGAATCAGACCCTAAAGGGCTTTCTCAATTAGTTTTACCTCACCCTAATGTTCTATCTGTGGAGGGTTATTCCCGCACCGTGCCTTCAGTCGGTATTTTGGTAAATAACTTGGGCAAGATGCCATATTTAAAAAATATCATGCTTAATGAAATAAGAGAGGATGAAAGACATGCCGCTGTAAAGTTTAAAATAACAGCGATGATCGGAGAGAGTGGCAGGTGATGCGACAAGATTTGCGGCCCGGCCGCAGAATGATCATGTTAGTCCTTGGGATTGCCTTCTTATGCTTAGTTTTCACCAAATATGTATTAATTCCACAATTTAACGGGCAATGTGAAAACAAAGCCAGGCTTAGGGACTTGCGGTCAAATATTCAGGCCGCAAAAGTAGTTGCCGAATCACTGCAATATGAAACAGAACTTGCTGGCAGAGTGGCCGAGCAATTGAATGTAGTCAAGCCGCTTTTTGATAACGTGATGGATGACGGGTTGGTTTTTGTCCATATTGGTTTGAAAGCCGTGGAGTCGAAAGTTGAGATCGTATCCGTAGTTCCTTCAGCGGTTCTTGACAAGGGAACTTATCTGGAGTTCCCAGTGAGGGTTGAAGTCTGCGGCGGCTATCTTGAGGTATGCAATTTTATCAACAAGATTGAAAGCTTCCCTAATTTATCTGAAATCAGGATGTTGAAAATAATATCAGAACATCAATTAGAGGCAGCAATAAAAGAACTAAATGTTGAAATTCCTCCAACCCAAAAAGGTAAGGTTATGGCGACACTTGATATCGCAATTTATTCCAGTCCGTCACCAGCAGTCAGGATGCAGATGAAGCAGGTTTCAGACTGGGCTGTCGGGCGGAATAACGCTTTTCTAACGCCAGGCTTGGTATCGCCATATCCTGGTGTTCAACCGTTGGATATTAATACATATGAAAAAGGATTTTTACCATTAATGGGGAATAATTAAAAGAAAACAGGTTAATCCTAGCTATTTAAAGGAAACCGTGTTAAAACCAAAATTGTGAATGACGTATAGCGAAAGTTAACGTTGTTTCATCACAAAGGAGGATATCTTTGTTTGATAAATCAATTCTAAAAGAAGTGCTGGACGTAGCGATGGCTAAAGGCGGTGATTTTGCAGATATTTTTATTGAAGAAAAAAAAACTACCGGTATTGGTTGTGAAGCGGGAAAAATCGAGCGTATACAGTCGGGTGTGGATATCGGTGCAGGGATCAGAGTTCTTACAGGGGACACGACTGCTTACGCATATACAAACGATTTAACACGCAAGGGTCTGGTGGAAGTAGCAAGGATTGTTAACCATGCCGCGCATGGTTTGAGAAAAGAAGTAAACCTGGATTTTACTAAAGTTAAGCCATTAGTTGATTTTACCTTTAGAGAACGTCCTGAAAATGTATCCACAGAAAGGAAAGTTGCCGTGGTTGAGGCTGCCGACCGGGCAGCCCGTGCGGTTGATGATAATCAAATAAAACAGGTCGTTGTTGGTTATGCGGACGTGGTTCAGAAAGTGATTATTGCCAACAGTACCGGTGTATTTGTCGAAGATGAGCGTATTCGTACGCGTTTGTCGGTGCAGGCGGTGGCGGCGGCAGGCGCTAAAATCCAGACAGGTTATGAGGCTGTAGGCAGTTTGTGTGGTTTTGAACTTTTTGACCGTTGCCACCCCGAACAGGTTGCAGAGATAGCGGCGCGCCGGTCTGTCCAGATGCTGGGGGCAAAGCCTGCGCCTGCGGGTAAGATGCCTGTGGTCATGGCCGGTGAAGCGGGCGGCACAATGGTGCATGAAGCCTGTGGTCACGGCTTGGAAGCCGATCTGGTGCAAAANNGCCTGTCTGTCTATGCCGGGAAAAATGGACAAGAAGTAGCCTCCCCGGAAGTGACCGTGATTGATGACGCGACTATGAGCGACAGGTATGGCTCTTACCGCTTCGATGATGAAGGAACGCCGGCGCGTAAAGTTGAACTGATCCGTAAAGGTATATTGACAGACTACTTGTACGACCGGTTGACCGCCATGATAGATAACAAAGTTTCAAACGGTCACGGCCGGCGGGAGTCCCATCAGCACAAGCCCATTCCGCGCATGGGTAACACTTTTATCGCCCCTGGAAAAAACGGACCCGGATAAAATTATCAAAAAATACAAAAAAAGGATTGCTGGTAAAAAAAAATGGGGGGAGGACAGGTAAACACCACTACGGGAGATTTTGTTTTTGACGTGGCGGAGGGATATTTGATTAATGACGGGGAAATAGGTCCTATGGTGCGAGGCGCAACTCTGACCGGGAATGGGCCGAATGTATTACGTATCATAGAATCGGTCGGAAGCGATTTGGGTTTTACTATTGGTATCTGTGGGAAAGATGGACAAGGAGTTCCGGTGAGTGACGCGCAGCCCACGATAGCTATTAAAGAACTTATTGTTGGGGGCACCGCTCATGGCTAAGCCGATACCTGCGGGAAGAATTATCAAGGTTTAGCAAGGTGCTCATCGAACTGGTTAACAATAGTAATTGGTTAGATGTTGTGGACAATAGTCAAGTTTACAGGATATAAACGGAGGCCGTTAACGGCATGAATATATTTTGCTGGATGTTGGTCGGTCACATGGTAGGCGATTTCCTGCTTCAGACAGGTTGGATGGCGAAAAAAACAATCAACATGGCTTCGCTAATTACCCATTGTTTAGTATACGCTTTGGCGGTCTATGTTTCAACCTTACCTGCTGGTGGTCTTAGCGTGACGGCTCTTCTCGTTATCTTTGTCAGTCATCTTGTTCTGGATCAAAGAAAGTTTGTATTTTTCTGGGTTAGCCGGGTAAACAAAGCTGAAAGCTTACAATGGATGAATATCGTTATTGATCAGAGCTTTCACCTGCTGGTGCTGGCCTTAGCGGCTCAGTATTTAAATAAATAAAAAGCATCAACGATTTGCGTGCGCGCATATTATAACAAAATTATTATGGACAGGGTAGTGAAAATATGATAAAGTTTTTTACGAAGTGAAGACATGAGCTAGAAGACCTGCCTGAAGTGCGGACTAACAACCTGCCACGAAAGAGGGGTGGTTAAGATAAGTAAAGATTGGGCCGCGAAGGTCTTTTCTCTCATGAAAGAGACCGTCGTGGTTTTTGTTTTTTGTCTTTCATGTTAGAAAAAGTACATATTAATATGAAGGGGGAGTGTGGGGGATGCTCAGTACGACAGGCATCATAGTATTTATTTTACTTGCAGCAATAGCGGGTTATTTTAGTTTAATGGGTGTAGCCAAGCTCTATAACAGAGTGAGGATCGGCCGTCCAATCGACCGCTCCGATCGTCTTGTGGAACGTATAATGGGTTTTTTTGGCCGCCAGGATTGTCAGCGTAAGATTGCCAGGGAGCCGGGTGCGGCCCTGATGCACCTTCCGATTATATACGGTATAGCTTTATTTATTCTTGGCGCAATTCATCTAGCCCTGGAAAAACTAATAGGCCTGGTTATATTCGGGTCACCGTACTTTTATTTAATTACTGAAATTGGTGGTATTTTACTTTTGTTCGGTATTTTGTTCTCAGCCTGGCGGCGTTATGTTCAAAAAATTCCCCGCCTGGACGTAGGGACCTGGGAACAAGAAAGGTTTATTGTCTTTCTTATTTCAGATATCAGCCTGGTTGTGATAGGGTTTTTCCTTGCCTACGGGTTTAAGCTCATCGCTTCACCCGATTATTTTGACCATTGGCGGCTTTCTCTGGCCCCGGTCAGCCTTTTGCTCGCGTCACTATTTTCGGGGATGGATCATACCCTGGCCGGCAAGCTCGAATTAGTCTTCTGGTGGGTGCACATTGTGGCTGCCCTTGTCCTAATCGCCATTCCGCGTTACTCTCCTTTGCTTCACCCTATGGCGGCGCCGCTTAATATTATTTTCAGGTATCTGGACAATAAAATCGAGCCGCTTGAGAAAATTGACTTTGAAGATGAAGAAAGAGAAACTTTTGGCGTTAATAAGCTGTCAGATTTTACCTGGAAGGATCTGCTGGATTGTTATGCCTGCGCCGAGTGTGGCCGCTGTCAGGACAACTGCCCGGCTTATTTGACCCAGAAGCCGCTTTCTCCGAAAAAACTGCTGGCTGAAATCAAAGAACACCTGGATGAGATTGTCCCCGGCGAACCGCGGATCAAGATGGTTAACGGCCATTTAGTATTTGATCAGCAGGAGCAAAAGCCGGAAGATGCTGAGGATGCCAAAAAGTTGCTTGGTGAAGTGATCGACGAACATGCGATTTGGGCCTGCACTACTTGCCGGGCCTGCCGGGAACAGTGTCCCAACATGAACGAGCATGCTAATAAGATTATTCAGCTCAGGCGGGCGTATGTTTTGGACGAGAGCGACTTTCCTGCGGAGGCCCAGCTGACTTTCACCAATATGGAGCGGAACTCGAACCCCTGGGGGATTGGTTGGGCTGACCGCGCTAACTGGGCTGCCGACTTGGATGTGAAGATCCTTGGTGAAGCCGAGGATGCGGAGAGTGTGGAGTACCTCTATTACGTTGGTTGCGCCGGATCCTTTGACGACAGAATCAAGAAAGTATCAACTGCCGTGGTTAAGGTTTTAAAGGAAGCGGGAGTAAGTTTCGGCATTCTGGGCACAGAGGAAAAGTGTTGTGGCGACTCGGCGCGGCGGTTGGGTAACGAGTACCTGTTCCAGAGTATGGCAGAGGAGAATATCGAAACCTTTAAGGGCTATGGGGTAAAGAAAGTTATTACCGCCTGCCCGCACTGTTTTACAGTGATGAAAAACGATTACAAACAGCTTGGTGCTGACTTTGAGATAGTGCATCATACCCAGTTTATTGATCAATTAATCAAAACCGGTAAGATTAAGCCGGGCGTACTGGGAGAACAATTAAAGGCGACCTATCATGATTCCTGTTATCTTGGACGTTATCATGAAGAATACGATGCTCCCAGGAATATAATTAAAGCCATTAAAGGTGTTTCCCTGGTAGAAATGACCCGGTCGAAACAAAAAGGCTTCTGTTGCGGTGCGGGTGGCGGACGCATGTGGCTTGAAGAAGATATCGGCAAGCGTATCAATATAGCGCGTACCGAACAGGCTCTGGAACTGGATCCACAGGCTATTATCTGCAACTGCCCCTTCTGCCTTACCATGCTGGAAGATGGTTTAAAGGATAAAGAAGCCACAGAGCGGGTTAAGGTATATGACATAGCTGAGCTGCTCGCCCGTTTTTCTTCCTAATGGGTTAATGAAATTGCGGAAGCCGGAATTCAGAGACTAGATATCGGAATAAGTGAAAGGTTCTTTCCGTATTCCCTTCTGGTTTCTGTTTATCCGGCTTTTTTCTTTTTTATAGTTAGCCCCAAAGGTAATTATCCTGTGAACCAGGCACAGGCGAAGCGTTGTCCCCGCTCACTCCGATGCTCTGCCGCCGACCGCACAGCGGCTCGCTTCAGACCGAACTAACGGCGCTGCAAAGGCGGCGATAGGCTAGTTGTGAGAGAAACCCATTATCCACTAGGCTAATTATGCTCAAATCCGTAACGTTGGCAGTCCGCTGGTTTCGCGCCGCAGTTCGGTTACCCTCGTTTCGCCGGGTGCTGTTACCGGCTCTTCGCAAGTCGTTCGCTAACGGACAACGCTTCGCCATGTGATGCTATCGGTTTCATTGAATATATACCCCCAAAGTGCAT